>Ga0181517_10006034_pt1 | contig 10484 bp, 8 predicted proteins | sample PEATcosm2014_Bin_31_FD_119748 | JGI IMG/M metagenome (GOLD analysis project Ga0181517, IMG submission 119748) | Peatland microbial communities from MTU Mesocosm Facility, Houghton, MI, USA - PEATcosm2014_Bin01_30_metaG | ecosystem: Environmental > Terrestrial > Soil > Wetlands > Peat | place... | reverse complement strand
GGCGGTGATCGCCGGCCTGCTGCCCGAAACGGCCACGCCTGAATCTCTGCGGGAACGGATGGAAGAATGGATCAAACTCGCGACGGCGGTCTAGTCAAGGGCTTGGGGCTGGTCTCGGCCACCACCCTGGTCATGGGGTCGATGATCGGCTCGGGCGTCTTCATCGTGGCGGCGGATATCGGCCGGCAGGTGAATTCCCCGGGCCTCCTGATGGCCACCTGGTTCGTCACCGCGGCGCTCACCATGATCGCGGCGCTGAGCTATGGCGAGCTGGCGGCCGCCATGCCGCACGCCGGCGGGCAGTACGTCTACCTGCGCGAGGCCTTTGGGCCGCTATGGGGCTTCCTCTACGGCTGGACGCTCTTCCTGGTGATTCAGACCGGCACCATCGCTGCCGTGGCGGTGGCCTTTGCCAAGTACACCGGCGTGTTCTTCCCCTGGATCTCGGACCGCCGTTACCTGGTGGGCTCCGGCCATCTGGGCTTGACCACCCAGCAACTGCTGGCCATCGCCCTGATCGTATTCCTCACCGCCTCCAATTCCCGCGGCATACGCACCGGGGCGGTGGTGCAGAATGTCTTCACCTTCGCCAAGATCGCCGCGATTTTGGGCCTGGTGGGCGCGGGCTTCCTGGTGGGCCGCAACCCGGCGGCCGTGACCGCCAATTTCACGGGCTTCTGGCGCAATTCCGGCTGGAACTTCGAGACCGTCCGCCTGGTGGGGGTGGCGATGGTGGGCGCGCTCTTCTCTTCCGACGCCTGGAACAACGTCACCTTCACCGCCGGTGAAGTGCGCAACCCGCGCCGCAACCTGCCGCTCTCGCTGGGCGTCGGCGTGCTGGTGGTCTCGGCCCTGTACATCGCCACGAATTTCGTCTATCTCAACCTGCTGACCCTGCCGCAGATCCAGGCCGCCGAACAGGACCGCGTCGCCACCGCCGCCGCTTTCCACATCTTCGGACCGGTGGCCGTCCAGTTGATGGCTGCGGCCATCATGATCTCGACCTTCGGGTGCAACAACGGCCTGATCCTGGCTGGCGCGCGGGTCTATTACGCCATGGCCAAGGACCGCCTCTTCTTCCGCAAAGCCGGCCAGCTCGATCCCGTGCACCACGCCCCGGTATTTTCTCTGAGAACGCAGTGCCTGTGGGCCGTGCTGCTGACCCTCAGCGGCGGCTACAGCGATCTGCTGGATTATGTGATCTTCGCCGTGCTGCTGTTCTACATGCTGACCATCGCCGGGCTGTTCGTACTGCGCCGCACGCGTCCCGATCTCGACCGCCCCTACCGCGCCCTGGGCTACCCGGTCCTGCCGGCCGCGTATATTGTGGTGGCGGGAGTGATCGAGACTTTATTGCTCGTTTACAAGCCTCATTACACCTGGCCGGGCCTGATCATTGTGCTTTTGGGTGTGCCCGTCTATTTCGTCTGGAACCTAACGGAACGCGCACGGGCGGCAGAGTGAACATGTTAGGCTGAAGTAATAGTACAGGGGTCCGTTACTATGGCGAGGGTCCTGGTAGTCGATGACGAGCCGGCCGTTCTCCAGTTGTTACTGAGGTCTCTCGAGGCGCGCGGTCACGATGTTGTGGCGGCGCCCCACGCGCGGAAGGCGCTGGAGTTAGTCAAGTGCAAGACCTGCCCGCGAATCGATCTGGTAGTCTCCGACGTGCTCATGCCGGACATGAACGGTCCCGAGCTTGTGCGCGAGATCGCCCAAGAGATCCCCGGCGTGGCAGCCCTGTTTATCTCCGGACTTACGGCCGCCGAGAAATTGCCCGCGGGAGCCGCCTTCCTGCGCAAACCATTCTCCCTTACGGAGTTGATGGGTAAGGTGGACGATCTGCTGCAAGCCGGCTCCGCGCCAGAGCCTCGCTCGAGCCGAGTTGAGGCCATTCGCGATCGCTTCGATGACCTGTTGCGGCTTCATGCCGAACTTGGCGCCACCCGGGGCTTCGCACACCGGCGCGAGCTCGAGCGCCAAACTCTCGAAGCGCAACTGAAGTTTACTGAGATTCTGGGTAGCCTTCCGCCGGCTGAGGGTTTGCCGAACGGCAGCGAAGGATAATTCCCCGCACAGTTTGCCCGCGCGGCAGGCCTTAAAGCCCAAAGAATGGCGTGCGGGCGACCCGCCGCGGCGCCGCGCACACCGCCTTACCCACTTTATGCGCTTGCCGGAACACTCTGCGCCGAATCGGCCAGGACGCGGAATTTGCGCGACGTAACGCGCACCGCGGTGCGGCCGTTTTCACTGCGTACCACGAATCCGGTAGCCTGCAAATCGATGGGGTAGATATCCTCGTATCGGGCCGGCCATTCGATGACCATCTCCAAATGAGCGCCTATCGGCAAGGGCTTGCGCGAGCGAAAGCTCAGGCCGCTGCTACTCATGTCGTAAGTGGTTCCGGTACCGCTACGGTCCATCCCGCCCCTCTGCGAGACGCGATAGTGCACTTGCAACCGGACGTCGTAGCGATTGGAGGTTCGCCGCTCCATGCTGAGTTTCGCCATGGGATCTCCTTGGCCCCCTGCCGGAACTTTGCCCGAAAGGGCTTCTCAGTTCGGAGAAGGCGATGATTTGAGTTCAGCATTGCAATTCAGCTACCACCGCTTGAATGTCAAGAAATCGAACGGCGACCGGTTCAAAAAGGGAGTTTTTGCGAGGTTAAAAATTACTCATGATGTTCCTTCGTACACAGTACTGAGCCGCGAGGAGTACTGGTCTAGGGGCATGGATTAGCCCCGCGCTCATGACGGGAGTATTCGAGCTTGATCGTATGAATGCGCACTAAAATGGCGCACGAATAGAGCTGCTTTTCGGCGTAGGCCAATTTCCGGGCGTCTTCAGCAATTTTCGTGACGGTTAGACAATTTTCCTAAACCGCGCAAAATCTCAATCGCCGGAAGCCCACAGGAACTCGCGGTACAGCCGCTGCTGTTGAGTGGCGATCGAATCCCACCCGAACTCGCGCTCCACGCGGGCGCGCGCGGCGGCCTCGATGCGTCCGCGTTCTGCCGGATCGGCCAGCAGCCTGCGAATCGCCGCAGCCATCTCCGGAGCCGTCGCGGCCAGCACGAACTCCAGGCCAGGTTCCAGGTCCAGTCCGTGGACGCCCGCCGGCGTGCTCACCACGGCCTTGCCCATGGCCATCGCTTCCAGAACCTTGATGTTTGTTCCCGCCGACGCCACTAGCGGCGCCAGCACCAGCGTGGCGCGCCGATACGCGGGACGCACGTCCGCCACAAAGCCTTCCACCTCAATTCCCGGCCGCTCCAGGTTCACCCGCACCCGGTCGCGGTACCGATCCAGGAAATATTCCGGCCGCGCCCCGGCGATGATATCGAGCGTGACCGAATCGAGCAGCGGCCATACCTGGTTCAGGAAAAACTCCAGCGCCATCAGGTTGGGGAGGTGCGCAAAGGAGCCGATGAACAGCAGCCGCCCAGGTTCGGGAGCCATGGCCTCGGGGCGGAAGCGATCCGGATCTACGCCGTTGGCGAGCGTGACGGCGCGGGCTCCGGCCACCATCCGGCGGTCGCGCTCGGACATGGTCACCACACAATCCACGCCGCGCCAGGCCTCGGTTTCGAAGCGGCGCCAAAGGCTGAGCTGCCGGCGATGGTCCCAGCTCTCGTCGAAGCGCAGGAGTTGCTCGTGGAGGTCGAAGGTGATGTCGTGCTCCACCAGCAGCGTGCGGGCCGGCGCGCAATCCGGCGCGTACTGAGCCATCTGCGTGAATTCGAGCTGCGCGAGGGCCGGCCGCCATTGGCGCACTGCCTGCCGCAGGACCGCGTGGAATGCCGCCGAATCGTACTCTTCCACCACGTCCGGCCGCCCGGTCGAGGGCAGGGAATGGCTGCCGGCCCGCTGTACCAGGATCACCTCCGCGCAGATCTCGAGCAGTTCGAGCGGCGGTGTTGCCAGCTCGCCCGTGAAGGCCACCAGGATCTGATCGAAATCGGCCGCCGCCCGGCGCATCAGGTTGTAGATGCGCACGGCGCCCCCATGCGACAGCGGAAACGGCAGGTACGGGCTGACAATCAGAACGCGAGGCTTCCCCGACGCCGCGCGCCCCGGAAAGACCGCCACCGCCCCGCTGTTCAGCGCCAGGATCGCTTCCTCGGTGGGGCATGCTTTAGCTTGCCCACCCCTCAGCGCGATCACGCAGGCCTCTCGTAACAGCGCCGGCTGGCGCAACTTCAAACGCCGCAGCGCATCTCCCCACAGCCTCCGAAAGACCCGCCGGTCCCCGATGGCCCGCGCCAGGAACTTCAGATAGTTGATCTCCAGAATGCGCTCCAGTTCCTTATCTCCGTAGAACCGTGACGTCGTAGCCCGGTGGCGATGCTCCACCGCCGCGTCGGCCACATAGACGCTCGGCCAGCCGCGCTGCCAGGCGCGATATCCCAGGTCCAGGTCTTCCACATACGCGGGCGCGTAGGCCTCGTCCACGCCACCCAACGCGTGGAGCTTCGCCGCGTCGTAGAGCGTGCAGCCGCCGCTGCCATAGAGCACCCAGGTGAGATCCTCGCCGGGAAGCGGCGGGTCGCAGCGCACCGGAAAATCTTCGGGCGCAAGCTGGCGCATGACCGTCTTGCCGGTCTCCTCGCGCCGCGCGCCGGCCGGAAAGCGGATCTGCGCCGTCGCGGAAAACAGATCGGGAACCTGGCTGAAGGCGCGTACCAGCGCGGCGAAGAAGCCGGGGTCCACCAGCATGTCGTTATTGAGCAGACACACGTGCGAGTAGCGGGCCCGCGCGATTCCGCGGTTCACCGCGCCCGCGAACGAGAGCGGAGCGGGCGAGATCTCGACCTGAATCCGCGGCCACGCCGTGGCGAGCCACTCCGCCGTGCCATCGTGCGAGCCGTTATCCACCACGATGATTTCGGACGCCTCGCCCTCGAGTTCGCGGGTAATCCCGGGAAGCTGCGCCTCCAGCAGATGCCGGCCGTCTCGCGAGGGAATCACCAGCGAGATCCCCGAAGCAGGTGGGGCATGCTTTAGCTTGCCCTTTGTCTTTCGCAAACCGGGCCGCAGCCAGCCGCAGATTCCCGCCGCTGTCCACCAAAACAGCGCCCGCCAATCGGCCTCGCGCGCGGCCCGCCGGCCCCACCGCGCCAGGTTCAGCACCCTCCAGCCCAAGTGCCGCAGAATCGCTCCGGCGCAGCGCGGCCGCAGCATGAAGTCGTTAAGGTTTTCGTTGAACGCCAGGAATCCCCGCGGCGCCAGTAGCAGTGCCATCAGGCGCATGCGGCGGAACGGCACATCCGGCACCAGCATCACGCCCGCCAGCCGGACCTCGAAACCCGCCAGTTCCGCGCGCGAGCGCGCGAGGTTCTCGATCAGGCTGCCGTTGACGCGGTAGCGAATCCATTTGAGATCGCCATCCTCGGGCGGCCAATCCGACACCACCCACAGCGGCAGCTCCGGGAAGATCTCGCGCATGCGCTCGATGAGCCGCCTGTTCAGCTCGTCGGTGCCGCTGGCGAACGCGACCTTGATCTTCGGCTTCAAATTCAAATCAGCAGATGGCGGTGCGGCTGCGCGCCGCCGGTTTGGGTTTGCTCCCACAGCGCCAGCGCCTGCAGCGCGAACGCCGTCGAAACCGGGCTGACATGCGGCACCCAGGCCTTGGCGCGGCGTCCGAAATAGTAGCCGCCATCCATGCGCGCGTCGGCGCTCGAAACCTGGAACGCCGCCAGGCGCGCAGCCTCGCGGCGCGCGGCCGCGAGATCCAGCGGCACCGCTCCGGCCCAATCCGCATACAGCCGGATGCGCAGCAGTTGCGCGCACACATCGGCGCGCTCGAACTCCGGAGCGATCTCGCCGAAATGGCGCTCCACCGCGCGGATTCCGTCGCGCAGGGCGGCCGCGCAGCGCGCCTCCGCGGCGCACGGCAGCAGCCCCTCCAGGAAATACAGAAACGCGTGCAGCCGGTCCATCACCTTGAAGCGGTCGGCGTGGCCCGGCAGGAAGGCGGAGGGGTTGCGCAGGGCGTCCTCCAACGTGCCGGTGTAGAGCTCGCGAAACTGTGGCGCGCCGGTGGCCTCCCACAGGTCCCACCACGCCATGGCCGCTTTGAGTTGGTAGCACCCGGATGAGCGCGACCAGCGGGCCGCTTCGCGTTCGATCGGCTTTTTATCCGGCAGCGCCAGGATGGGGTTCCAGCCATCCGGCGATGCGAAATCGCGCGCCATGGCCCGGCCCAACCGCGCGGCCGCTTCCAGGAATTCGCCCTCACTCGTCGCGCGCCACACCGCCAGCAAGCCGCGCACCACGATGCCGCAATCGAAGAAATAGGTAAAGCCCGGCGGCTCCAGTTCGAAAGGCATGGCACACGCCGGCGCGCTCCAGGCCGTGCGGGAAAGAAACCGGCCGGCCAAGCCCGCGCGCTCCAGGTAGCTGGGCTCCCGGGTAAGCGAATGCAGATAGACCAGGGCGCTGGCCGTGTAGCCGGTGATCTCCGTCGAGACCGCGCGGTTCAAGCCGGCATCGGCGCAATAATAGCGGGCGACGCCGCCGTTCGGTTCCTGAATGCCGGAATGGAGAAACCACTCTCCGGCGCGGGTCTGACTGGGAAGCAAACCGTTAGTGTAGCATCGGCCTCGCGCGGCCGAATCGCGCGATGGGCCGCCTTAGTCGGAGGTAATCACGGCGCCCGATCCTTGGATCTGGTAGTAGGTGACGCCGTGCTTGATGGATGCCGGGTTGAATTCCTTACCCATCTCCTTGGCCTCTTCGCGGGCCTGGGCCACAGCTTTCTCGCGGGTCAGCACGATCTTGCTGAACTGGCCCTCTGCTATCGCGGTCTTGCCCGCTGAATCCTTGGGGAAAACGATCTCGCGATCGTTGACTTTGATGCGGATCTTCTGCCCATCGTCGCTCGTGAGATCCATCCAGCAGCCCATCATCTGGCATACCGCGGTAATCTTTCCCTTAACCTGGACGGTGTGGCCGACATACCAGGCGGGATGCGCCAGGAGAGCGGCCACCGGCACCGGTTCCTTCAGTGCCAAGGGTCTGCCGAGTTTTACCTCGGCGGCGGACAGCAGACCGGATACGGCCAGGACGACAAGCAGAGTCTTCATATTCTAATTATCCACTGTATCCCCGCCGGCTGAGCGGCTGAATGCGATAGTGGAGATTACATGCCACGCGCACTCTGTTTTCTCTTTCCCATCCTCATATTGGCCGGCGCCTGTGCGGCGCAGAATCGCGATGCGCAGTTCGGCCGGCTCGCGGACCGCTATTTCGACGAGGTGGCCTTCCGCTTCGACCCCGTCCAGGCCACCGCCGCCGGCTTCCATCAATACGACACCCTGCTGCCCACCGGCTCGAAGAGCGAGATCCAGGCCGAAATCGCCGCCCTGCGAAATTTCGAGCATGAGATCGGCGGCTTCGATGCGCGTGGCCTCTCGCCCACCGTATCCGCCGATCGCGAGCTGTTGCTGGCGCAGATTCGCGGCCAGCTTCTGAGCCTGGAAACCATACGGCCCTGGGAGAAAAACCCGGATATCTACTCTTCCGGGGCGACGGAAGCCATCTTCGTGATCATGAGCCGCAATTTCGCTTCCCCCGCCGAGCGGCTGAAGTCGGCCATCGCGCGCGAGCGTCTCGTCCCGCGCGTGTTCCAATCGGCGCGCGAGAATCTGTCTAACCCACCGCGGATCTATACCGAAATCGCGCTTGAACAACTGCCGGGCATCGTGAGCTTCTTCCGCAGCGACGTGCCCGCCGCCTTCAAAGCCGTCTCCGACGCGCGCCTCATGGGCGAATTCCGCCAGGCCAACCAGGGCGTGATCGACGCCCTGAACGCCTACCAGGGTTGGCTCAAGAGCGACCTGCTGGCCCGCTCGAAGGGCGATTTCCGCATCGGCGCGGAAAGCTATCGCGCCAAACTCCTCGACGACGAGATGGTGGACACGCCCCTCGACCGCCTCCTCGAAATCGGCTACCAGGACCTGCACCGCAACCAGTCCGAGATCAAACGCGTGGCCGCCCTCATCGATCCCAAACGCACGCCCTCCGACGTGCTCCAGAGCCTGGAGAACGATCACCCCGCTGCCGGGCACCTGCTCGAAACCTTCCGCGGCACGCTGGGCGGCCTGCGCGAGTTCATCGACCAGCACCACATCGTCACCGTGCCCAGCCCCGTGCTGCCCATCGTCGAGGAGACTCCGCCCTTCATGCGCGCCCTGACCACGGCCTCGATGGATACCCCCGGCCCCTTCGAGAACGTGGCCAAGGAAGCCTTCTTCAACGTGACCCTTCCCGAGCGGGATTGGCCCGCCGCGCGCATCGAGGAGTACATGCAGGGCTTCAATCGCGGCACCATTCTCTCGACCGCCATCCACGAGGTCTATCCCGGCCACTACACGCAATTCCAGTGGGTCAAGCAGGCTCCCACCAAGGTCCGCAAGCTGGTGGGTTGCAGCTCCAACGCCGAGGGCTGGGCGCATTACAGCGAGCAGATGATGCTCGACGAAGGCTACGGCAACGGCGACCCCAAGGTGCGCCTGGGACAATTGCAGGACGCCCTGCTGCGCGACGCCCGCTTCATCGCGGGGATCGAGATGCACACCGGCAAGATAACCATGGAGCAGGCCACCGAGTTCTTCGTCAAGGAGGGTTACCAGGTGCGTCCGGTGGCCGAGAAAGAAGCCAAGCGCGGCACCTCCGATCCCACCTACCTGGTCTATACGCTGGGCAAGCTCGAGATCCTGAAGCTGCGCGAGGATTACCGCAAGATGAAAGGCGCCGGCTTCCGCCTGCAGGAATTTCACGACGCCTTCATGCGCCAGGGCTACCCGCCCATACGGATCGTGCGCCGCGCCCTGATGGGCAACGATTCGCCGGTGCTGTGAAGTCTGGTTACCGGTCGCGGCTCCGTTCCGATTCCGAGCCGCGACCGTCAGGGAGCGGTTCCGCCGATCTGCAAGCGCAGCTTCTTCTCCACGCTCGCTTCTTGTAGCGATCACGCCTCCGCAGTAGAATGGGCTGTGGATAACAAGGCCTGAATCGCTTGCCACACGGGGCGCCGCGGCGCGCCCGCCGGATCTCCATCCGGCACGGAGGAACCCAGCGTGAACAAGGGTAGTTCGGTAGACCCCCATGATTTGCGAGCCAAGACAGCCGGGGTTTTCGTCCCTATCTCGACTCCCTTCGACGATCGCGAAGATGTGGATTACGAGGGCTTGAGGTTCAATCTCGAGCGCTATGCCGAAAGCGGCGTGCTGGGCTATCTGGCGCTCGGGTCGAACGGGGAGAATCGCAGCCTCACCGAGGAAGAGAAGATCCGCGTGCTCGAGACCATCGTGCGGCACAAGGGCGCCGGCCAGGTGGTCATGGCCTGCGCCACTTACGATGCGCAGCGCGATACCGAGCGCTTCCTCGAAGTGGCGGCCGGTCTGGGCGCGGATTTCGGACTGGTGCTTTCGCCCGGCTATTTCCGCAAGCAGATGACCGACGACGTGCTGTTCCGCTACTTCTCCACGCTCGCGGACAGCTCGCCGATTCCGCTGCTCATTTACAACGCGCCCGGATTTTGCGGCGTGACGGTGTCGCCGGCCCTGGCCAAACGCCTGGCCGCCCATCCCCGCATCGTCGGCATGAAGGACAGCGCCGCGAGCGGAATCGAGCAGTTCCTCGAATTCGAGAGCGACACGTTCCACGTGCTGGCCGGCTCCGCGAATTTTCTTTTTCCGGCCATGATGCACGGTTCGGTGGGCGGCACGGTCTCGCTGGCCAATTCGTTTCCGGCCATCGTCATGGAGCTGTTCCGCTATGGCCAGGGCCGCGACGAAGCGGAAGGCGTGCCCCTCCAGGCCCGCGTTACCGCCACCAACAAGACCATCTCGGGACCCTACGGGCCTTCCGGCGTGAAGGCGGCCATGAACCTGGCCGGATTCAAAGGCGGACGGCCCCGCCGCCCGCTATTGCCGCTGACCGCCGCGCAGGTGGAAGAGATGCGACGCGTGCTCGTCCAGGGAGGTCTCCTCGAGTGAAGGCCGCCGCGCGGGCAGAACGGCACATCCCGCTAGTGCTAGCCTCAAAGTTAGGGAAATAGGAGGAAATTATGCCGGTTGTTCCGATGCAGCAGATCCTGAAAAACGCTTTCGATAACCGCTACGGTGTCGGAGCGTTCAATATCGTCGATTGGGTCACTATGGACGCGGTGCTTTTCGCCGCGGCCGATACTAAGTCGCCGGTGATCGTGCAGGTTTCCGTCAAGACGGTGAAAGTGATGGGAGCCAAGTTGATCCGGGTGATGTTCGAAGAGATGGCCGGCCGCGTGCCGGTGCCCACAACCTTGCACCTGGACCATTGCCCCGACCGGAAAGTCATAGAGGATTGTGTGGCGGCGGGATGGAATTCGGTGCTGTTCGACGCCTCCAAGCTCACCTACGAAGACAACCTGGCGCAGACCAGGCAAGTGGTGGAGTTTGCGCACCAGTACGGCGTGGCGGTGGAAGGGGAACTCGAAG
>Ga0181517_10006032_pt1 | contig 10487 bp, 9 predicted proteins | sample PEATcosm2014_Bin_31_FD_119748 | JGI IMG/M metagenome (GOLD analysis project Ga0181517, IMG submission 119748) | Peatland microbial communities from MTU Mesocosm Facility, Houghton, MI, USA - PEATcosm2014_Bin01_30_metaG | ecosystem: Environmental > Terrestrial > Soil > Wetlands > Peat | place... | reverse complement strand
GGTTCCGCGCTCGGACTTCACCGCCGCGTAGAGTCGGTCGAGGTCGGCCAGATCGGAGACCGAGCCCTTCACCGCGCGGGCATTGGGCCCGAGGTCGGCCACAGCGACGTCGAGTTCTTGCTGCCGGCGGCCGAAGATGAAGACGTAGGCACCCTCCTCGATGAAGCGCTTTGCCGCGGCGCGGTCGATGCCGGTAGCGCCACCGGTGATGACTGCAACTTTTCCTTGAAGCTTTCCCATTATTACTCCCTTCGGTAGACGTATAGCATTAGGTACAGTAAAGTAGATGCTTTGGCGGTGGACGAGAACTGCTCGGGAGTCCTAATCTTTTGTCTATTCGTCCAAAAGGGGGAGGCTAAGTTGGACCCAATAACAGACATCTTCAGAACGATGCACGTAACCGCTTTCGGTCAGCACAGGCTCGAAGCTACAGCCCCGTGGGGCTTGATACAGGAGAAACAGACCGAAGAAAAAGTCACGGCTTCCGGCAAAAAAAATTCACCCACAGATTTGGCGCACTTCGCCATGCTGTCGCGCGGTAACTGCTGGCTCAGTGTCGAAGGCATTCCGGACCCGATTCCCCTCACCGGTGGCGACTGCTTCTTGCTGGCCCGCGACACTTCGATCGTCATGCGCGATAGCCCGCGAACACGTCCAAGGTCAACCTTCCGCGAAATCGCCGCTAAAGCCAACAGTAATGTCGCTCATTGCGGAGGCGGTGGCGCACCAACGACAGTCGTCTGCGGCTCCCTCAGTTTCGATCGCGCCAGCCTGAAGCCGATCACTCAGTTATTGCCGAGCTTCATTCTGATTAAGGCCGATCAGGCACGCACGCTTGCTCTTCACATCACAATGCAAGCGCTGGCGTCAGAAATGGCAGAACAGCCGCCGGGATCTGAAGTAGTCGCGAATCGGCTAGCTGAGGTTCTGTTCATCCAAATGCTCCGGGCGCACATCGCGTCGGGACCGGAACGCAACAAAGGATGGCTTCGTGCGGTTTTCGATCCTAAAATGGGCGCTGCCCTGAGTGCCATTCACGACAGTGTGGATACACCCTGGACGGTCGAATCCCTGGCCGAAGCGGCGGGCATGTCTCGCTCCGCATTCGCAGCCCGTTTTAAGGAGCTGCTCGGACAAACGCCACTGGAATATGTAACCGAGTGGCGGATGCAGAAGGCGATGCAGTTACTACAACAGCGTGACACAAAGCTCACAGACGTTGCTCGGTCGGTCGGTTACGAGTCCGGCGTTGCCTTCAGTAAGGCGTTCAAGCGAGTTGTTGGGGCTAGCCCTGGTAAATACCTCAAACGTGGTATTTGAAGACCAGGGTTATGCCGGAATGGCGGAAGATTTTTGAAGCGGAGGATTCTGACTTTGGCGGTGGGGCTAGGTGCCATGGAAGTGTGTTCTTCCACTGAAATGGGTGCCCCAGGTGCCTCGCATTTGGGAACGGGAGACCACGGACCCAAAACTGACCGAAGCAGACCACGATCAGTCCCGGTAAACGCCGATGTCGACTGGAGGGTTTATCGGATGATGCCAAATCGCCGGGGCGCGGGCTTTCGTAATTCTGGGCTGCCACGATGAATCTCCTCCTGTGATAGCCCCGTTCCCGGCCAATTCAAGCACTGGTCGCTTGCCGAGAGCGGCCGACTCAGGCAGTATGGACGTGGCGGGTGGTGGACCCCGAATCCGCGGGAGACAAAGACGATGACGACAGCGATCAGGTTTGGGACTTCGGGTTGGCGGGCGATTGTGGCTGAGGAGTTTACGGTGGCCAATATCCGGCTGGCGGTGGCGGGGATTGCCGCTTATGTGAAGACGCAGCCGGAGCCGCATCGGGTTCTAGTTGGCCGCGACCCGCGATTTTTGGGCGAGAGCTTTGTGGCCGAGGCGGCGCGCGTGCTGGCCGGGGCGGGCGTGACGCCGGTTATTATTCCCGAGGCCGCGCCGACGCCGGCAATCGCCTATGCGGTAAGCCAGTTGAAGACTTCCGGCGCGATCAACTTTACCGCCTCGCATAATCCGCCGGAGTACAACGGCATCAAGTTTTCCACGCACGATGGCGCGCCGGCGCTGCCTGAAGTGACCAAACAGATTGAAGCGGCCATTGCGGCTATTTCCGCTGCTGGAACAGCGATTCCCAGCGCAAATTCTCCCGAAGGAGGCTTCGAGACGGCCGACGTGAAGCCCGCTTTCCTGAAGCGCCTTTCCGAATTGGTCGATCTGAGGGCCATCGCCGCTTCTGGTATCAAGCTGGTCTACGACCCGTTCTGGGGCGCGGGGCGCGGTTACAGCTCGGAGATACTGCGCGAAGCCGGCGTGCGGGTCGAAACGGTCCACGATTACCGGGATGTTCTGTTTGGCGGCCACGCGCCGGAGCCCTCGGACGAACTGTTGGGCGACGCGCGGGCGAAGATGAAGGAGACCGGCGCGGCATTGGGAATCGCTACAGACGGCGATGCGGACCGCTTCGGCATTTTGGACGCGGATGGAACTTTCATCCAGCCGAATTACATTATTGCGCTGCTCTTCGACTACCTAGTGGAGACGCGCGGCTGGCGGAACGGCGTGGCCAAGAGCGTGGCGACGACCAACCTTATCAACGCGCTGGCCGATTATCACAAGGTTCCGCTTTACGAGACGCCGGTGGGCTTCAAGTACATTGGCGAACTGATTAACGGCGACAAGATCGCCATTGGCGGCGAGGAGTCGGCGGGGCTGACCATTCGCGGCCACGTGCCGGAGAAAGACGGCGTGCTGGCCGGCTTGCTGGTGGCCGAGATGGTGGCCGCGCGCGGCAAGACTTTGGGCGTCCAATTGAAGGAGCTGTTTGCCAAGGTTGGTTCCTTCTATCCGATTCGAGAGAACTTCCGCTTGACCCAACAGGGGATGGCCGCGTTCACTGAGAAGTTGAAGGCTGATCCAACCGAGCTGAGCGGGCACAAAGTTGCACAGGTGGTCAGGACCGACGGGCTGAAGTTGATTCTCGCCGACGGCTCATGGGTTTGCTACCGCCTCTCTGGAACCGAGCCGGTGGTGCGGGCCTACACGGAAGCTCGCAGCGAGCAGGACGTGGAGACGTTGAAGGCGGCGGCGGAAAAGTTTGTGCTCCAGTAAGAGCGGATCGAGGATTGAATGCGGGACGAGAAAGCGCAGGCCGGAAAGATGAAAGCGGACGAGGCTGTTGCCGTCTCCGTGTCACGGCGGGCGCTCAACTTTGCGCGGCGCGCGTGGCGTCCTGTGGCAACCACGGCGGTCGGGGCTCTGGCGCTGCTGCTGATCTGGCACGCGGTCTACGGCAGGAACGGGGTATCGGTGTGGGAGCAGAAGCGCGTCGAAGACCGGCAGTTGCGCAAGGAGATTGACGATCTGAATCAGGAGAATGCGCGCCTGCGTGACCGCGTCGAAAGGCTCAAGTCCAATCCGGACGCCATCGGCCAGGTGGCGCGGGACCAATTGCACTACGCCAAGCCCAATGAGGTGATTGTCACGCTGCCCCCGGAACCGCAGACGAAAGCGCAAACTGCCGGGACGGGCAAGTAAGCAAGCAGTTGGTCGGCGCGCCCTAATTCCTGTTCCCTGCATCAAAAATCCATATGTGCCCGCACCGAGCCGACCCAGACCGGCCCCCTGTCGCGGTTGTAGCCGGGGTTATTGATGTGCTGCACATCGACGGCGTAGAACAAGCCCCGCCACGCGTGCCAGTTATAGTAGCTCTCGACGACGTTCTCGCGGCTGTAGTTGAGGTTGCCGTCGCCGAGCAAAAACCCCAGGCCGCCCAATTTCAGATACTCCTGGTGATCGCGCTTGATGGCGTTTGTGACCACGGCCAGGCCAATCTTGTCCGCCGGGCGATGCCAGCGCGCGCCGGCGTAATCCGCGCCCGCCTCCACCGTCTGGTCCACCTCGGTGTAGGCGAAGGATTCGTGCTGGCCCTCGTTCCAGCCGAAGCGGCCAAAGACGCGCAGATTCTCCGTCAGCTCCTGCTCGGTGTTGTAGCCCAAGCCGTACTTGAGTGCGCTGTAGTGCTCGTGAAGCAGGATATTCGGCGCCAGAAGCGATTTGTCAGATCCGTACAGGAAGGCGTTGACCGCCTCGCGATACGTGCCCATGTGGGCGCGGTTGGCATAGAACAGCACACGTTCGGTCCCTTTGCGCTTTGGCACGAAGCTGTGCCGCAGTTCGAACTCGCCGTTCTGCCCATGGGCGCGGCTGAAGGCCCAGTCCATGTCGATGGCGTTGGCCGCCACGGGCATGGCGAAGATGCCATAGCGCACGCTCCACTGCCGGTCGTCGTACTCGGCCATGCCGCCCACCGTGTAGCCGCGGGTGTCGGCGGCGTAGTCCCACGCGCCGTTGTTGTCCACGGTCCAGTTCATGAACTGTAAGTGGCTGTCAGAGCCGGGTCCGTTCGCGTCGAAGAAATCCGGCAGCGTCAGTTTGCCGATGCGGAACTCGACGCGGCGAACGGGCACGCTGGGCGCCACTCCAAAAAATCCCGGCTCCTGGCTCACGGTCTCCTGCGTCAGGCCAAAAACCTGATGGATCTGGTAGCGGGCCAGGTAGGGTACGGGGCCCAGGGTGGGGTTGCGCACCACGTCCAGATTGGTGAAGCCGGCCAGTCCGAGCGCCTGGCTGAGTCCGCGCCCGCCCGAGCTTTCCAGGTCCAGGATCAGGTCGGTGTTGTAGCGGATGGAGCGTGTGGGCCGGAGCGCGGTGTAGAGCGTGCCCAGCAGCGAGGTCTTGTACTCAGCCGCGTTGCGGAAGCTGTTAGTGCCTTCATATGGGGAGTGAAAAGGCAAATCCCCCTGGAAGATGATATTGGCCTGGCCGGAGAGCCACCAGCGGTCGCTGCCATGATGCGGAGACATGGAGACGATGGGCGTTTCCTGCGGATTGGAAACACCGGGGCGCAAGACATTGACCGCAGAGGGGGTCTGCGCAGCAGCCACGGTGGCAGCCAATGCCAAGGCAACGGCGGGCAACAGGCGGCTCGCCTGGAGGAAGCTCGAGCGTAGACAGGCAAACCGGGACATCAATCGACCTCATTGTTTGGATGCAGGCATGGAGCGGCGGGACGCGGGAATAGAATGAAGGATCAAGGGTACCCCCACTCCCTAGATACCATACCGGGGGTGGGTATTGTCAAGAGGAGGTCTTCCATGTCCGGCCATGATCGGGAAAAATTGAAGCTCTTGCAGCGCGTGCGCAAGCTGCGCGGGCAGTTGGATGCGGTCGAGCGGTCTCTAACGGCTGACGAGGACTGCGGAGACCAACTGATGCTGCTGGCTGCTGTCCGCGGCGGCGTCAACAGCCTCATGGGCGAAGTGCTCGAGGATCATATCCGGTTTCATCTCACCGACGGATCCAAAGAACAGATTGCCCCCGAGCTGGCCGAAGACCTGATCGACCTGGTGCGCGCCTATCTGAAATGATTTTTCCAGTTTCGGTTCCATGCTCTCGCTCCTTCTATCATAGCTTGCCGACGTTGACACAATGTGAACGTGCGGTTGATTTGCGGGCTGCTACCGGAGTTGATGCACGATTCCGGCCAGATCCAGCACATGATAGAGGAGCATGATGCTCATTAGAATCAGATAGCCGCGCAACACCTTGAGCGACAGGCGCACGGTGGGCGTCATGGCAATGTGCCCGAGGCCCTCGGCGGAGCATTTCTCTTCGGGCGCGTCGTCAAGCGGATGGATAACGCAGTAGTATTGCGGATCGAACGAGTTCTGCATGGTTGCCATAAATCACCTCGCGCTTTCAGTTGAAAAGATTCGGTAGCATCACCTGCGCGGCCAACAGCAGCGACAGGGCAAAGAGAACCGCAATGATGGTCCAGTTGATGACGTTGTTCCATGGGCGGTTGACCCAACGCTCGCCGAGCAACTCGCGGTCGTTGAGCAGCAGTTGCAGAAAGATGATGGCCGAAGGCAAAATCAGCCCCGCGAAAACTTGCACGCTGATGATGACCAACTGGAGCGGCATGCGGGGAATGAGCACGATGGCCGCGGCCGCGGCGACGCACACAATATAGGTCGCGTAGAACCCCGGCGCTTCCCACACTTTCTTATGCAGCGAGTGTTCCCAGTCCTTTACCTCGCCGTAGGCCCAGGCGCTGGCCAGTGAAATTGCGGTGGTGCCCAGCACTGCGGCGTTGACCATCAGCAGCAGAACGCCGTTGCGAACGAAGTTGCCGGCGATGGGTCCAAGCGCCAGCGCCAACTGCGCCGGATCCTCGAACACAACGTGGTGCTGGTAGCCGTAATTTCCCACCAGCATCATGGCTCCAGCCACAGCCACGGTAAAGATTGCGCCGATGAGCGTATCGAGCCGCGCCCATTTCAGATCGGCAAAGCGCAGCCGCTTTTCCGCTACGCAGCTTTGCTGGAAGAAGAGCTGCCAGGGCGCAATGGTGGTGCCCACAACGGCGATGACGAGAAAGACGAGGTTGCTGGTGATGCCGCCCGCCGGCATGGTGGGCAGCATGGTGTTGCCGGCAACTGAGGCCCAGTCGGGATGCACGACATAGGCCAATCCAAACCACGTCAGGTCCAGCAGGCAAAGCGCGATGACGATGCGCTCCCAGCGGAGATAGCTGCCGGTTACCACCATCAAAATGAGTCCGACCGCCGCTACCGGCACCGCGATCCAGGGGCCGACTCCAAGCGCGCTCAGCGCCAGGGAGATGGCGGCAAATTCCGTGACCAGAGTTAGAAAGTTGACGATCAGCAGATCGATGAGCGAGAAGCGTCCCCACCATTTGCCGAAGCGCTCGTAGATCATCGCCGCGTGGCCCTTGCCGGTGGCGATGCCAAGCCGGGCCACCATCTCCTGCACAAAGTAGCAGATGGGCAACAGCACAACCAGGGTCCATAGCAGATGCATGCCATACTGGCCGCCCGCCTGCATATAGGTAGAGACGGCTCCGGCGTCGTTGTCCGCCTCCATCACGATCAGGCCGGGGCCGAAAACCATGAGGAAGGTGAGCAGATGTTTCTGCCACGTGCGGCGCACCAACACGCCCACGGCGGGCATCCCGGTGGTATCGAGTTGGGGTTTTGTCATGCGCACAGGCGCAACCCCCCAGCTTCAGAATCAGCAGATGCGGCGGAAGCGGCGCACGGAGCACCGGTTTCTGCCCACGCGCAGGCCAGCGGCCTTTTCGCATCACCCGTCGGAGTCCAAACGCAGGCCAGGCGCACTGCCCTCCTGACCATGTACAGTTGGTTCTTCATGGTTCCTCCTCGTCTCGTCCACGCACGGGCGGGGACTCCGGAAGCGCAAAGGCGCGCAATCCGGCGGCCGTATGCCGCGCATGATTCGTGGGTTCGGGAGGGGCGAGATGGCTTGAACGAAAAACCGCCTCACGCGCTCAATTCACTAGTTGTATGCCGTGAAGAGCGGTGAGGGAACAGTCTCTGAATGTCAGAGGCGGTTTCCTGAGCGCTCATCACTGCACAGGAATGAACCCCTTCTACTCGGAGGTTCTTGTGCGGATTCAATGCTCATAGTTCTCCTGCAAAGCGGGGAATTGCCCTGCAATTTCCTTATACCATACCCCCTTAGGGTATTGTCAAGAAAAAACGCCGTATTTTTCAGAAAAAATGGGCGGGTATCCGCGATTGTTCCGTACAAAAAATGCTCTTGGCGGCATTTGATGTTCTCCGTTGTTTTCTGCTCTTCAAGGCCAGCGTTTTGTGAGCCGAACGCAGAATTTGCAGCCAGAGCGTGCTGGCCTTTTCAACTGCGTGCTTCGTCCTTCCGGCGGCGATAGACTTGTTCTGGACAGTTCATATTGTCAGCGGAAGCCGCAACTCACCCCGTAGCTTGAGGGTGCGCCGGTTGACGCATTGGAGCGCTTGTCATGAATCGAATTTCTCGTCGTCTTTTTCTAAAATTGCTGCCGGCTTTTCTGCTGGTTGCCGCCCTGATCTCATCGGGTCATGCGGCGCCGGTGCTGATGATCTCCATCGATGGTTTGAAGCCTGAATACATCACGCAAGCGGATGCGCACGGCATGAAGGTGCCGTATCTCCGCACGCTCGTGCGCGACGGCGCGTATGCCGAGGGCGTGGTGGGGATTTGGCCCACCGTCACCTATCCTAGCCACACCACGCTGATCACCGGCGTTTGGCCGGCCGAGCATGGCATCTACAACAATCTCGAATTCGATCCGCAGCAGCACTACTCCGGCGCATGGAACTGGTACGCGCCGCTGATTCGCGTGCCCACCCTGTGGAAGGCGGCGCACAAGGCAGGCCTGCGCACGGCCAGCGTCGGATGGCCGGTGAGCGTGGGCGCCACGGATGTGGATTACCTGATTCCGGAGTACTGGCGCAGCGCCGATCCATCGGGTGGAACGGGCACGCTGAACCCGCAAGACCGACTGCTGATAGCGGCGCTCTCGCGGCCAGCCACACTGTTCCAGCAGTTGCAGCCGGCGGCGGGCGAGTACATGATGGGCAACGATACAAGCATCGGCGGCGACGAGATCAAGACCCGCTACACCATCGAGATTCTGCGCAAGATGAAGCCCGCGTTTATGACGCTGCATCTCAGCTCGCTCGATGACACACAGCACGCGCACGGCCCGTTCAGCCCCGAGGCGGATGCTGATTTGGAAGCGCTGGATGGAATGATGGCGCGGCTCACGAAGGCTGCAATTGCGGCTGATCCCACAACCGTGGTGGTGCTGGTCTCCGACCATGGATTCATGAACATTACCCACTGGGTCAACCTCTATATTCCTTTTCTGCAGGCGGCCTTGATCGACGCCACTCAAAACCCGGCAACCAAGGCTCCCGTTATCGGCTCATGGAAGGCCGAGCCGTGGCTGGCCGGCGGCATGGCTGCCGTCATGCTGCGTGACCCCAACGATCACGCGACTGAGCAGCAGGTGAAGGCGATGCTCGATAAGCTGGCCGCGGACCCGGCCAACGGCATCGCACAGATTCTGGATCGCGACGCCATCAAGAAGCGCGGAGCCTTTCCCGACGCTGCTTTTCTCGTCGTGCTCAAGCCCGGCTACTATATGGGCCCCGGCATCAGCGGCAATCTGGTAACGGTGATTCCGACCACGCGTGGTTCGCACGGATTCTCGCCGGAGTACCCGGAGATGCGCTCGTCGTTCTTCGCCGTGGGAGCGGGAATCGCGCATCATCGCGACCTTGGCGTAGTGGATATGCGGCAGATTGCGCCCACGGTGGCGAAGATTCTGAAGGTCCAAATGCCCACGGCCAAGGCCACGCCGCTGCACGTGGAGAAGTAAGGGCGCGGTTCGCTCAGGAGGTTGGTTTCGAGGCGCCAAAGGTCGTGTGTCCTGGATCGAAAGGCGCGCACAATCAATTTGAGCAGTTGGCGACCCCAGAGTGTAATAGCAGGCTTTCGATCTTCCGTAGCGTGTGGCTGGACGCGAGAATTGCTTGAGTCTGCTGAAGCAGCGTTCGATACGATTTTGCTGCTTTTGGAGCTGCTGGTTACGCGGGGGGAACGAATCGCTGATCGCAGATCGCCGACCTGCTGATTCTCCACAGCCAAATTAACCAGATTATGATGGATGGGACGATATAACCTGGAGGCCCTGAATGCCGTCTCGTCTCGTCTCGCTGATCGCACTGCTTTGCCTGTCGTCCGCCCTCCATGCCCAATCGGAGGCCCGCGCACGCTACCAGATCTACGGTGGCTATACGTTCCTCTCCAACACCATCAATGGAGTACCCGGATCACGCCAGCCACTGAATGGATGGGATGCCGCCGTGGCCTTCCCCTCCTGGCACAGCTTGCGTTTCAAACTCGACACCTACGCATACAAGGGGACCAACCTGGGCGCGCCGCAACACCCCCTCTTCATCATGGGCGGTGGGCAATACACCTGGCGCGTCAAAAGGGAATCGGTATTTGTGGAGGGATTGTTGGGAGAGGCCGGCATGAACCCTAATTGGGGGCCAAACCAGATAATCGGTTATACGGCCTCGATTTCAACCTTCGCCGGTGGCGGCTTGGACACTCCGCTCAAGCGGCACATCGATTTCCGCGTGAGCGGCGGTCTTCAATTCGCCTATTTCAACCTCGGCAGTCCTCACGTCGCTCTCCCATACCGGCTCCCTGGCATGCCCACCAATTTCGGCCGCATCTCCAGTGGATTGGTCTGGCACTTCTAGGCTGAACTGCCTGAGAAGAGAAGTGAGGGGCAGGCGAGGGCCGCGACATTCTGGAAGCGAGCTTCGATCTTTCGTGGCGCATGAGTGCCTAGAACCGGGAGTACCAGTGGCGCCGGCCAGCTTCGGCTTCTCGCGCTCCGAGATGGTAGCTTATTCCCCAGTTCGCGTTCATCATGTCGGTGCCTGGGTTGATGGGAACAACGAAGCCATCTGAAAAATGAAAATCGCCCCACAGGCCCAGGCGCAGGTCGACTCGTTTGGTCAGCCTGGTTTGCACGCCAAATCCGGATTCCATGCTGAAGTTCTCATAGGCCGCAT
>Ga0181517_10006030_pt1 | contig 10491 bp, 10 predicted proteins | sample PEATcosm2014_Bin_31_FD_119748 | JGI IMG/M metagenome (GOLD analysis project Ga0181517, IMG submission 119748) | Peatland microbial communities from MTU Mesocosm Facility, Houghton, MI, USA - PEATcosm2014_Bin01_30_metaG | ecosystem: Environmental > Terrestrial > Soil > Wetlands > Peat | place... | reverse complement strand
TGGTGGTGCCCGGCTCGCAGGAGGTCAAGCGCCAGGCCATCGCCGAAGGCTTGCCCGATATCTTCCGCGCCGCCGGTTGCGAATGGCGCGACGCAGGCTGTTCGATGTGCATCGCCATGAACGGCGACCAGTTGGCGCCGGGCGAATACAGCGTCTCGACCAGCAATCGCAATTTCGAAGGCCGCCAAGGCAAGGGCGGACGCACATTTTTGGCCAGCCCGCTGACCGCCGCGGCCAGCGCCATAACCGGCGTGGTCACCGACGTGAGGACACTCCTCAATGGTGACGAACCGCCCGTTCTGCACAAGTTAGCGGACGTCGGGAGGACGCTCTGATGCAGCCATTCACCAATTTCCGCAGCCGCCTGGTTCCGCTCGCCATCAACAACATCGATACCGACCAGATCATTCCGGCGCGCTTCCTCAAGACGACATCCAAGGAGGGCCTCGACCGCCAGTTGTTCTGCGATTGGCGCTACGATGCGCGGGGCAATCCGCGGCCGGATTTCATTCTCAACCAGCCGCGCGTCGCGGGCGCGCAAGTGCTGCTGGCCGGCGACAATTTCGGCTGTGGCAGCTCGCGCGAGCACGCTCCCTGGGCGCTCACCCAGTTCGGCTTCCGCGCCGTCATCAGCACATCGTTCGCCGATATCTTCACGGGAAATTCGCTGAAGAACGCGCTGCTGCCGATCGCCGTCCCGCCGGACGTGCATGCGGAGCTGTTTGCCGCGGTCGCCGCCAACCCGGATGCCACGGTCGAAATCGATCTCGCCGCGCAGACGCTCACCACGCCGGCCGGGAACGTGGTTCCCTTCCCCATCGATGCGTTCGCCAAACACTGCCTGCTCGAAGGCGTCGATGAGCTGGGCTATATTCTGAAGCGGGATGCCGCCATCCGCGCCTACGAAGCGTCCCACCCGGCGCCGATCAACACCGCGGCGTGATGTTTTCGTCAAAGGGCCCGTCGCGAAATAGCCAAGTCAAATCACGGGAAACCGCTCCCTCCGGTCACGGCTCTGAAAACCTATGAAAGCGCATCGGAGCCGCGACCGTAGGGAGCGGTCAAGCAGAAACAGAACCCAGCGCCACGCGGTCGGCACGATCTCTTCGACCAGCCCGCGCCACACGCTCTATTTCCTGCATCCTTTTCGCCGCCTGCCTCATCCGCTATCAAGGGGGCAGACACGCACGTGAAACGTACAGCGAGCGCCGAATGGCGCGGTGATTTGAAGACCGGCAAGGGCACCGTATCCACAGCCAGCGGAGTGTTGGAGAAATCGCAATACTCCTTCAGCACACGCTTTGAAAACGGCAAGGGCACCAACCCCGAAGAGCTTCTGGCGGCGGCTCACGCCGGCTGCTTTACGATGGCGCTCTCCGCCCAACTGGGCCAGGCCAACCTGGTAGCCGAGAGCTTGGAAACCACCTGCTCGATCAGCCTGGAGAAGGTCGGCGAAGGCTTCGCGATTACCGAAAGCCACCTGGATCTCAAGGCCAAAGTGCCCGGCGCCAGCCAGGCGGCCTTCGACCAGGCTGTCGCCAATGCCAAATCCGGCTGTCCGGTCTCCAAGCTCTACAACACCAAGATCACGCTTTCCGCCACGCTCGAAGCGTAAGGGCAAGGTGGGCGCTTTTGCGGCTGCCACCTCAAGTGGGTCGCCTTTCTCAGCCGCACTGGAGGATAGCCCAGACCTTGTTGAACCGCCGTTTGCGGAGATCCTCATTGCGAATCAAGAAGTAGATTCGGCCTGTGTCGCCCCACATCATACCGGCACGCTCCTCCGAGTCGATCTGGAAGAGCAGTTCCCACTCAGCGGCACCGGGCTCCAGTCGTCTCGCCTTGGGCGTGCCGTACCAGTCCGAGTTTCCCCAGGACATCCCATTCGAGACCAATTGCGCCTCGAGCCGCATGTCGTTCTGTATGTGATCCGGGTAGCCGCCGGTCCTGTGGCAAATATCGGGGCGTTGCGTGCTAATGGCCTCCAGCATCTCGTCATAGCGCCGTTCCTCGTCATCGCTCAGGCCCAACTGGCGAACGATCAGGTCACTGGAGTCCGGGATCGTCCATTCCAGGGGCTCGACTCGCAGCCTCAGGCCGGTGTACTGCCGTCCCTTTTCAAGGGCCCTGGGCTGCGGCCGGAGCGCGGAGCTCCCCAGCGGCCGGTCAGTGTGAAGAACTCGAGCGCTCCCGCGGTGCCTGGGATCGTACCCCCACGCTGGGTTCTCGCCAGCCTGGTGAAAGAAAAACAGGGCCCCCTCTCGGGGCAAATCGAAACCGGGAATCTCGGGGAGCGCTGCCAGATCGAATTGTGCCAGAAAGGCCAACGGCTGGCCCTTCCACGCCGGCCACTCGAGATTGCGCGGCAGGTTACGAGCGCCGCCGATCCGTGCACAAGCGCCCTTGCTCCTGCTGGTCGCTGAAAGTCGGAGCGAGGGTTTGGCGCTCGCCTGAATCGCGGCCGCTATACGCCGCAGCCCCCACGCACTCAACAGTTCTCGAACCGTAGGCATTGCAGGCGCGATTGTAACAACCTGCGTCTGCACTATCAAAAATCTCTTGACAGTGTATTAATAAACTAATACACTAGCAATGTGATGAGCAAACAGCCACCCGCGGCGCCGGCGCCTTTCGCTTTCCGGCTGGACCTGAAGAGCGGCGTGCCGGTCTACCGGCAGTTGATCGACCAGGTGACAGGCGGAATGGCGGCCGGAGCGCTGGCGGCGGGCGACCAGCTTCCCACCGTCCGCCAGGTAGCAGTCGATCTTTCCATCAACCCCAACACGGTGGTGCGCGCTTATCGCGAACTGGAAATCCGCGGAATTCTGGAAACCCAGCAAGGAACCGGCACCTTCATCAGCCGGCAAAAGGTCAAGCGCGACGATGCCGAGCGCCAGCGCCAGCTCGCCCAATTGGTGGCCGAGTTCGTGGCGCGCGCCGGCGCCGCCGGCTTCACGGTCGGCAATCTGTTAGAACAACTGCGCGACGATTCCAACGATCCGCAAACCAAGAGGAGATAACCCATGACACCGAATATCATCGAACGGCTCAAGCTCAGCAGCCTCGGGGTGGCGCTGTTTGTCATCTCGATCGCCGTCGGATGGGCGATCGGCACCGAGATTAAATCGCCGGAAGTTGTGGCAGCCGCCACGCTGCTCGGCCTGTACCTGTTGTTCGCCATCCGGGTCGCGGACCAGTGGGAGAAGGTGGCCGTTCTGCGCCTCGGCCGTTACCGCGGACTGCGCGGGCCGGGCCTGTTCACCATCATTCCGGTGGTCGACAGCCTCAGCCGGTACGTGGACCAGCGCGTGCGTGTGGCCAACGTCACTGCCGAATCCACTCTCACGCGCGACACGGTGCCAGTGAATGTGGATGCGATCATCTTCTGGCTGGTCTGGAACGCGGAGAAATCCATTCTCGAAGTCGAGGATTTCGTCGAAGCCATCCGCCTCAGCGCCCAGACCGCGTTGCGCGAATCGATCGGCCGGCATGAGCTGGCGCAGATGATCACCGAACGCGAGTCGCTCGGCCACGAGCTCCAGCGCATTCTCGACGAAAAGACCAACCCCTGGGGCATCACCGTGCAGTCGGTGGAGATTCGCGATGTGCGCATTCCGCAAGCGCTCGAAGACGCCATGTCGCGCCAGGCGCAGGCGGAAAGAGAGCGGCAGGCCCGCAACATCCTGGGGCAGGCCGAAACCGAAATCGCCGACAAGTTCGCGCTGGCCGCGGCCACCTACCAGGACAATCCCGTGGCTCTGCACCTGCGCGCCATGAACATGCTGTACGAAGCCATCAAGGAGCGCGGCTCCATGGTGATCGTGCCCTCTTCCGCCGTCGAGACCATGGGCCTCGGCGGCATGCTGGCGACAGCTTCTCTAGGCGGCGCCAAAGGACCTTCAGTTTAGGAGGCAGTAACATGAAAACGAACTTGACAACCATCATCGCCACACTGGCAGCACTGGCATGCGCCGCAGCTCTCGCCATCGCTCAGTCTCCAGCCATGATTAACACGAACTCCCCGTTCGCCGGAACCTGGGAAGGCAAGCTGAATGACCTTCCCGCAATCGGTCTCAAGATCGATGACGCCGGCGGAAAAATCAGCGGCACCATCGTGTTCTACTTTCAGGAACGCCCCGACGCCAATAGCCCGTGGCGTGTCACGGCCGAGTATCCCGTGCCGTTGCTGGCGCCGCGTGTAGAAGGCAAGACGCTCACCTTTGAAGCCCTGCATCACAAATGTCACGAATGCGCGGAACTCGGTCCGAATGCCAAATTCCGCGTCGAACTTGCCGGCCCCGATGAGTTGCGTCTCTGGAAGCTGGACGACCAGCAGGCCGGCAAAGAGCCGGGACCGGTGTTAAAGCTCATTCGCCAAACTGGGCCCGCCGCTGCAGCTACGGTTCACGCGAACTCCCCGTTCACCGGAACCTGGACCGGCAAGCTGAATGACCATCCGGGAATCGATCTCACCATTGATGAGGCCGGCGGGAAAATCGGCGGCACCGTTGTGTTCTATGTTCAAGAGCGCGATGACGCCGGTAGTCTGATGCGTGTAACGGCAGAGGACCCCGTGCCGCTGCTGGCGCCGCGCGCGGAAGCGAAGACGCTCACGTTTGAAGTTCAGCCCCCATGCCACGACTGCGCGGAGCCCGGTCCGAACGTCAGATTCCGCGTCGACCTTGCCGGCCCGGACGAGCTGCGCCTTTGGAAGCTGGACGACCAGCAAACCGGCAAAGACCTCGGGCCGGGATTGAAACTCATTCGCCGAATCGAGCCCGCCGGTTTCGACGGCCCGACCAAATACCACGGACCTTTGGTTTCCGTGGAAGTCCGGCTGGCGGTGGATTGGGGACAAACCCCGGCGCTTTTGCGCGCCTTCCAGCTCACGCTACCATAAAGTCATGCGACTGCTTACGTTGACGTTGGCCCTAACCTTAGGTGCGACCTTGCTGGCCGCCGAAGAAGATACGCGCAAGACCGATGAGCGGCTGGACGATGCCGCTACGCTGTTCACTGAGATCATGACTGCTCCGGATCGCGCGCTTCCGCAGCGCTTCCTCGACAAGGCATCCTGTGTCGTGTTCGTGCCGGGATTGAAGAAGGGCGCTTTTATGGTTGGCGGCAAGTTTGGCAGGGGATATGCCGTTTGCCGCGCCGCCAGCGGCCAGGGCTGGGGACCGCCCGCCGCGATTCGCATTGAAGGCGGCAGCTTTGGCCTGCAAATCGGCTTCTCCTCGTCCGACGTGGTTTTGCTGGTGATGAACGAGCGCGGCATGAAGCGGCTCACCCAGGACAAATTCACCATCGGCGGCGAGGCCACCGCCGCGGTGGGCCCGTTGGGCCGCGACGCCACCGCGCAAACCGATGCCACGATGACCGCCGAGATTCTCTCCTGGTCGCGATCCAAGGGCGTTTTCGCCGGCGCATCGCTCGATGGCGCGACGCTGCGCAGCGATATCGACGAGAACCGCAACATGTACGGCAAACCGTGGACCAGCCGCGAGATTCTCACGAGCGGCGCGGCCCCGCCGGCAGCGGCACGCAAGTTACTAAACCTGCTCGCCAAGTATTCGCCGAAGAAATCGAGCTGAGGCACGCATCCGCACTTGCCAACTTTTTCCCGGATGCCGTACCCTGGTTGCTTATGCCAATCTACCAGGTGATCCTGCTGGCCATCGTGCAGGGGCTGACCGAGTTTCTGCCCGTTTCCAGCACCGCGCATCTGTATCTCACCTCCTGGCTCCTCGGCTGGAATACCGAGGGCCTGGACTTCGACATCATGCTGCATATCGGCACGCTGCTCGCCGCGCTTTTGTACTTCTTCAAGGATTGGGTGCAGATCGTCGGACAGGCGCTGGGAATTCGCGTCGGCCACGACGAGCAACTGAAGCACAATCACATGCTGCTCTGGCTGCTGGCCATCGCCAGTATTCCGGTGGGCGTGACCGGCCTGCTGTTCAACAAGCAGGCGGAGGGAGCGTGGCGCAATCCGTTCGTCATCGGCGTCATGCTGATCGCCGTCGGCGTGTTGATGTGGCTGGCGGAAAACGCGGCGCGCCAGCAGCGCGACATGTCGTCCGTGGGCGGCCCGGACGCGTTGGCCATCGGCCTGGCGCAGGCGATCGCCGTGGTTCCGGGCGTTTCGCGCAGCGGCATCACCATCAGCACCGGGCTGTTCCGCAATTTCGACCGCACCACGGCCGCGCGATTTTCCTTCCTGCTTTCCACCCCCGTCATCGGCGCCGCGGCTGCGAAGACTCTCTGGGACATGCACAAGCACCACCATCTGCATGACCTGGTCACTGCCAATTTCGTGGTGGGAGTGGCCGTCAGCGCGCTCTCCGGGTGCGTCGTCATCGCCTGGTTTCTGCATTATTTGCGGCGCAGCGGTTTGAAACCGTTCGCCTACTATCGCATTGTTTTTGGCATAATAATAATTGCTCTGGCTTTCATCCGCCGGCCAGCGTGATGAAGCTGTTATCGCCGACCCAGCACAAAAGGCTGAACGAAGCCACCGGTTTCCTGCTCTTGTTTACAGGAATGGTGACGCTGTTGAGTCTGGTTTCGTACCATGTCCAGGATCCTTCCTGGAACACGGCCGCATCTTCGCGCCCTCTCAACCTGATCGGTTACCCGGGCGCGTACCTCTCTGACCTTTGCTTGCAGTTGTTCGGCGGCTCCGCGTTTTTGTTTCCGCTGCTCATCTTCGGCCTGGCTTGGAAATGGATACGCTCCGACGAAATGCGGGCCGGCGCGGTAAAGATCGCCGGCGCTTTACTGCTGTCGCTGGCGGCTAGCGCCGCGCTTTCCTTCCTGCCGCTGCGGTTATTCGGCGGCACGGTGCGCATGGGCGGCACACTGGGCCTTGCGTTGGCCACTTCTCTGGTGGACTCGTTGAATCTGGCCGGTGCGCTGTTGGTGACGGCTACCGCGCTGGTGATTTCCCTCTACCTGGTTTCGAGCTTCGCGCTCGCCACTACCACCCGCTGGTTCGCCGGCCCGGCCGCCTGGTTCCGGCGGTTCGCCCTGGCCTGGCGCCTGTGGCGCGAGCGCAGGCACGCACGCGCCGTCGAAAAGGCCCGCCTGCGCGCCGAGCGCCGCGCCCTGGCTGCGAAGAACCGCGCGGATACAGAGCTCAAAAAAAAGCCGAAGAAAGAGAAGTCGGCCACCGTCGCCGCTCCGCCCATGGCGGCCGAGGCCGATGAAGCTCCTCCCTGGCAAACGCGTGAGACCGCCAGCCTGGATGAACCCTCCGCATTCGAAGCCATTGCCGACATCCCCATCTGTCCGATCGACGACCTCGCGCCGGTGCCCGCCCCCGCCCTGGTGCCGCTTCCTACCGAGCTTCCGCTCGCCGCGCCCGAGCCGCGCCGCATGATGTACGATCTGCCTTCCACCGAGTTGCTCAACGAAGTGCCCGGCCGCAGCCCCTACGACGAGCAGGAGCTCAAGGACACCGCCGCCCGCATCAAGGCCAAGTTCGAAGAGTTCAACGTGCTCGGCAACGTGGTCCAGATCAATCCGGGTCCGGTCGTCACCACCTTCGAATTCAAGCCCGAGGCCGGCATCAAGTACAGCCGCATCACCACCCTCAGCGAAGATCTCTGCCTCGGCTTGCAGGCCGAATCCATCCTCATCGAGCGCATCCCCGGCAAGCCAACCGTCGGCATCGAAGTGCCCAACACCCGCCGCGAGCTGATCGGCCTGCGCCAGATGCTCGAATCCGAAGAGTTCGCGCAATCCCATTCGCGTCTGACCATCCCGCTCGGCAAAGATATCAACGGCCGCATCCGCATGGCCGCGCTCGAGAGCATGCCCCACCTGTTGATCGCCGGTTCCACAGGCTCCGGCAAGAGCGTGATGATCAACTCCATGATCATGTCGATCCTCTATAAAGCCACGCCCGACGAGGTGCGGCTGATTATGGTCGATCCCAAGCGCGTCGAGCTGGGCATGTACGAGGGCGTCCCGCACCTGCTCACTCCGGTGATTATCGATCCCAAGAAGGCTACCAACGCGCTGCGCAACGCCGTGCTCGAGATGGAACGCCGCCTGCGCCTGCTCGCCGAATACGGCGTGCGCAACATCGACCAGTTCAACAAAAAGATCCGCAAGCTGCAGGACGAGCCCCGCGAGCTGTTCGGCGAAATCGAGGAGACGCAGGACGATTTGCGCCCGCTGCCCTACATCCTCATCCTCATCGACGAACTGGCCGACCTGATGATGATCGAAGGCCGCAATGTGGAAGAGAGCGTCACCCGCCTCGCGCAGATGGCGCGCGCCGTCGGCATGCACCTGGTGCTCGCCACCCAGCGCCCCAGCGTGGACGTCATCACCGGGCTCATCAAGGCCAATTTCCCCGCCCGCATCAGCTTCCGTGTCGCCACGCGCGTGGATTCCCGCACCGTCCTCGACGTGATGGGCGCCGAGCACCTGCTGGGCAAGGGAGACATGCTCTTCCTGCCGCCGGGTTCGTCGCGCCTCACCCGCGTCCATGGCGCTTTCGTCACCGAAACCGAAATCAACCGCGTGGTCGATTTCTGGAAGACGCAGGCCGCGCCCGAGTACGACCAATCGTTCCTGATTGCGCCGCCCAACGAAGAAGACCCCGAGGCCGCCGGCGATGGCGCGAACGAAGAGCACGACCCTATGTACGAAGAGGCCGTGCGCTTGGTGCTGCAAATGGGCAAGGCTTCCACTTCCACCTTGCAGCGCCACCTGCGCCTGGGTTATGGCCGCGCCGCCCGCATCCTCGATATGATGCAGCGCGATGGCATCATCGGCCCTCCCGATGGCAGCAAGCCGCGCGAAGTCTTGAAGCCTCCCGATTGGCTCCGCGAGGTCGAAGGCCAGTTGCGCTAGGTGGGGCAGGATTCATCCTGCCAACGCCCGCTTGCCGGCGCGCTGTTTTCATAGCGTCGAGCCGATTCCTACCGCTTCGCCGCGGCTCTCCGCAACCGGTCGAGAACTCCGGCCCAGGCGGGCGTTTCCGGCGGGCATTCCACCGCGATCCACTCCAACCCCTCGCCATCCAGTCGATGCAGCGTCCGATAGAGCGCCGCGGCATACTCGCGCGGATCGGCTGGCATTTCCCGGCCCAGCCGCAGCCATGCGCCACGGCCTTCCGGCGGCGGAGCGCCAGCAGCGATCAGATACAGCGTTGTAGCCGGCCGGTAGTGGCGGGGATGCATGCCGGGCGATGCGTGCGGCCCCTGGGTGGCGGCCGCGGCTATGGCAACCGGGCCGATCAGGCTTTCGATCTCCGGCAGCGGGATCACCCCCGCCCGCAGCAGCAGCGGCGCGCCATCGAGCGACACCACGGTGGATTCGATGCCCACCCGCGCCGGGCCGCCATCCAATACGAAATCGGCAAGCTCGTCCGGCACGTCCTCCGCGGTGGTGGGCGAAAGCTCGGTGAAGCGATTGGCGCTGGGCGCCGCTATCGGCACTTGCGCGGCGCGAATCAACTCGATCGCCAGCGGATGCGCGGGCATGCGCAGCCCCACCGTGGCCAGGCCCGCGGTGACGATGTCTGGCACCACGCTCCGCTTACGCACCACCAGCGTCAACGGCCCCGGCCAATAGTGCCGTGCCAGAACTTCCGCCGCCGCCGGCCACTCGGCAGCCAGCGTTTGCGCCATCTCGATCGAATCCACGTGCACGATCATCGGGCTCGATCGCGGCCTTTGTTTGGCGATGAAGATGCGTTCCACCGCCGCTCCATCGAGCGCGTTCGCGCCCAGCCCGTAGACGGTTTCGGTCGGGAAAGCCACCAGCCGCCCGGCGCGGATCAACTCCGCGGCGTGCGCGACGCTGGTTTGGTCGGCGCTCACTCCGGCGCTTCGTCCTTATCGTCGCCGGCCACCCGGCCGGTCTTGCGCCACACGAGGTACGCGTGAATCATGCCGTCCAGGTCGCCCTCCAGCACGCGGTCCACGTCTCCCAGCGATAGCTTGCTGCGCAGGTCCTTCACCAGCCGGTATGGCGCCAGCACGTAATTGCGGATCTGGCTGCCGAAACTGGCTTCCAGCTTGGAGTCCTCCGTCTTCCGCGTCTCCGCGCGTTTCTTCTCCAGCTCCAGCTCGTACAGCTTGGCGCGAAGCTGTTTCATGGCGCTGTCGCGATTCTTGTGTTGCGAGCGCTCGTTCTGGCATTGCACCACGGTCTTGGTCGGAAAGTGCGTGATCCGCACCGCCGAATCCGTCATGTTGACGTGCTGCCCGCCGGCGCCCGACGAGCGGAACGTGTCGATCCGCAGATCGTCCAGCTTGATGTCGATCTTGATTTCGTCGTCCACCTGCGGGTAAACGAACACCGAAGCGAACGACGTGTGCCGTCGCGCGTTGGCGTCGAACGGTGAAATGCGCACCAGGCGGTGAATGCCGGCTTCCGATTGCAGCAGCCCATACGCGTTTTCGCCGTTCACTTCGAAGGTGACCGACTTGATGCCCGCTCCTTCGCCCTCCAGCCGGTCGGTGATTACAGTCTGGA
>Ga0181517_10006029_pt1 | contig 10493 bp, 6 predicted proteins | sample PEATcosm2014_Bin_31_FD_119748 | JGI IMG/M metagenome (GOLD analysis project Ga0181517, IMG submission 119748) | Peatland microbial communities from MTU Mesocosm Facility, Houghton, MI, USA - PEATcosm2014_Bin01_30_metaG | ecosystem: Environmental > Terrestrial > Soil > Wetlands > Peat | place... | reverse complement strand
CCGGGCGACAATGTAGAGCAGACCAGTACCGAGGTCACCCGCGAAGCCAAGCATATCCAAAGGGTCGCCCGTATTGGGTACGTAAACTTTGGCCTGCATGGCGAGGCCGAGAGAGAACATTGCCGTTATCGCGACAAACAGCAGGAGAGCACGAATCCAATGACGGGTGAGCAGGTGCCCGGCGCCGGGAACGAGCCAGCCGAGGATCAGCGCCGAGTAAACAAAGCCCTGAGTTTGAGGTTGTGCCGGAGTCTGCGCCTTCGATGCCATGCCTCTTAAGACTATAAACGAACAACAAAGGCCTATGAAGGAACAGCAAGGCCTAAATGCGCACGAGGTCTCGCTGCACGCGGCCCGTCACGACGGCGTTGTCTCTGGAGGTGATCATATTGATCTCACTGCGAATTCCGAAGTGGGGTAAATAAACGCCGGGTTCGACGGAGAAGCAGGTGAAGGGGAGGATGCGGCGCTCGTCGTGGGTCTCGAGATTGTCGAGATGCGCTCCACTACCGTGCAGCTCAGCACCGATGTTGTGGCCGGTGCGATGGGTAAAGTAAGGGCCGTAGCCGGCATTGCGGATGACGGCGCGGGCAGCATCGTCGGCCTGGTATCCAGCGATGGGGTGGCCACCATCGGTGAAGGCGGAACGCACGGTTTGAATGGCAGCGTCGCGGGCGTCCCGCACAACCGCAAAGACGACGCGCTCCTGCTCGGTGGGCTCGCGGCCCACCACGCCTGTCCAGGTAATGTCGTACCAGCAGGAGGCGGGGCGGTCCTGGCGCGCCCAGACATCGATGAGCAGAAACGAGCCCTGGGCGATGGGGCGGCTGGTCTGGGGCGCCGGGTCGTAGTGGGAATCGGAGCTGTTCTGGTTGACGGAGATGTTGGGGCCGTGGTCGGTGATGAGTCCGGCGCGGTGCATCGCATCCTGAAACCAGATCATCATCTCGTATTCGGTAGCCGGCTGGCCGAAGCGAGCGCGGCTGCCGATGTGCTGGAAAGCCTCTGTGAGGATGTCGTCGAGGGCTCTCTGGGCGACGTAATGGCTGTCGATCTGGTCTTCGGTGAGGACCGCCTCGAAGCGGCTCACCAGGTCGGCCGAACTGACGATTTCCTTATCCATGGAGCGCAGCAGCTCGATGGTTCCGGCATCGACCATGGAGACGTACATGATGGCGTTGCGTGGCGAGTACTGCATGGCAATGCGTTTCCACGGCGCGAGCATACTGTCGAGGCCGATTTCCAGTTCCTGCCAGGAAGAGTAGACACCTTTGGAGCCGGGGAGGGAGTCGAGCTTCCCGGCTTCGATACGATGGACGAGCTTGCGCGGTTCGCCATCGGCGGGAATAACGTAGTACCAGCGGCGGCTGACGAGACCGTGATCGGGCAGCCCAAGGATCGAGGCGGCGATGGGGTCGCGATGGTGGTGATCGTAAAAAAGCCACGCGTCCATGCGGGAATCCCGCAGTGCGCGCTGAATCGACTCCAGGTCCATCGATATAGGGTATAGGCTCGGGGTTTGGGAGGGATCGGGAAAACGGTCACTGGAAGGATGGTCCTGCAGTCACCATGAAGCGAATTCCTGAGAGTCTTGCGAATATAGCTAAGGTAATCGTGCTGGCCGCCGTGGTGTTGTGGGTGGGTGACTGGGTGGTTTTTCGGGTGCGCGAGTCGCGGGGGAGCGCGTTCGATTCGGTGCAGGTCCAGGAGTATCTGTCGACCGCTCTGAAGGGGAATAAGCAGGAGTACGACTACCTGGGGACGGCGCAGGAGAGCTGCGCACGGGCGCTTTTCCCGCATGGCGGAGCTCCGGCTTGCTGGTGGCTGCGCCGGCACACGTCGCAGTGGGAGTGATGTGAGGGCCTGGAGGATCTGGGGGTCCTGGAGGTAAAGCTTCCTGAGGAGTGCTGAAACTGTCGGGACGGGGGTGCGGAGAATCGGCACGGGGGGGCGGGTTTTTTCAAAACAGGACCGTGCAGTACTTTGGAGTGGGTCTGGAGTGGAGTTGTGTTGACGCTCGGGGGGCGGGAGCGTTTGCTTCTTGCTGTGGGGTGAACCTGGCCTTCGCTGGGTTTGGGTTTGCGGTTTGCGGGTTTGCGGCTGGGGTTATTCGTGTGTCCCGGAAGCTGCTAGCTCGAGCTCCTTCGGGCCCACGACGGCACGGAGGCGCGATTTTTTGGGAGCTTCTGCGGGACTACTCATCGGAAGCTGCTAAGTCCAAGCTGCTTCCAGGCTGCGACGGCACTGAGGCGCCTTCTTGCGGAGGCTTTGCGGGACTACCTGAAAAGGGCGTGCTGTTATTTTTTCTCTTCGTGATATTCCTGCTCGGTATTGATTTCCCAGAGAGCAGATTTATTGATTTTGCCGGCAACGATCTGGTCGACAGCGGTCATGGCGGTCAGCATGGAGTGGTCCTGGTTGTTGTATTTGTGCATGCCGTTGCGGCCAATCAGGAAGAGATTCTGGAATCGGTCCATGTAGCGGACGATCTCGTCGAAGCGATCATAGGTTCCGAAGTACGCGGGGTAGGTCCTGGGGACGCGCACCACATGGGTATCGTGGACATCGGAGCCATGCAGGATGCCGATCTTCTCGACCTCAGCGATGGCGAAACGGGCAATGTCTTCGTCGGGCATGTTCCAGAGGGGGTCGGTGTCGTAGCAGAAGTATTCGAGGCCGATCCAGATTTTGGAAGGATCGGCGACCATAAAGGGGCTCCAGTTGTTGAAGATTTGGAGGCGGCCAACGAGGACATCGGGTTCCTGGATGTAGATCCAAGTGTCTTTGAGGGGACCGCCGTCGGGTTCGGTGACAATGAGGCGATCGACGAGGAGGCCGACCGTGATGAAGTCGCGGTACAGCAGGCCGTCGGCGACGGCACGGATTTCGGCGGGAACGTCGGCGTCCAGATTGCGCACCAAATCGCGCACCGGCATTGTCGAGAACACGTAGTCGGCAGGGATGGTGTGGGAAGCGCCATCGGGATCGACAGCCTCGACGGATGCGATGCGATCGGCTTCAACGTGAAGTTTAGCGGCGCGCCAACCCATCCTGACTTCCCCCCCTTTTTGGGTCACAAGGTCAGCCACATATTCCCAGAGCTGGCCGGGGCCGTATTTGGGATAGAGAAATTTCTCGATGAGCGATGTTTCGGTGTCCTTCTGGGCGACGTCGGCGGTTTTTTCGCGGCGGAACGTCTTCCTGAGGAAATGCGCGATGGCGGTACGCAGGGAAAGTCCCTTAATGCGTTGCGCGCCCCATTCGGCGCTGATCCGATTGCAGGGCACGCCCCACACTTTCTCGGTATAGGACTTGAAGAAGGTGAGGTACAGCTCGTTTCCGAAACGGTTGATGAGGAAGTCTTCCAGGGTCTTTTCGTTTTTGCGCGGAAAGAGCTTTGCGCGGATGTAGCCTGCGCCGATTTTGATCAAGCGCCAGAGGCCGAGCTGGCGGAGGGTCTGCGCATTGAGAGCGAGCGGGTAATCGAAAAAGCTGCGCAGGAAATAGATTCTGCTCTTGCGCGGGCGGACCAGCATGACCAGGTCGGAGTTGGGCGCGGCATCGTTGCCAGGCCTGCCCGGACTGGCGGACACGAGACGCTCCTTGTTCTGGTATTGGATGGTGTGGAATCCGGAACCATTCTCAGTGGAGGCAATGGGCATGAGTTCCGTCCACCATTCCATGACGCGATCGGCTTTGGAAAAAAAGCGATGGCCGCCGATATCCATACGGTTGCCGTTGTGGCGGATGGTGCAGGAGATGCCGCCGATGCGGTCAGTGGCTTCAAGAACGACAGGGCGGATATCTGAGCGCCGCAGCAGCTCGAGCGCGGCGGTGAGGCCGGCGGGCCCGGCTCCGATGATGAGGGCGGTTTTCATGTGCAGGCTTTGCGGCCCGGTAAGAGGCACGCGTCTCTTTCAGGATTGCCGGAGTCCGGCAGATGGGAAGCACGGGACGCGGGTTCAGGACGAATCATGCCTCAATTATGTTTGTTCCTGGCCGGACGGGGCGGAACGAGGGAATTGCCGATTTTGGTTCGATGCGGCAAGGTGAGAGGGTTCGTTGTCAGCTCGGCGTTGTGATTCTGCCGGAACCACCGCAGACGGTGCATTGTTCGTAGAGTTGAAGACTGCCCTCCCATCCGACGGCCTTAAAGCCAACGCCGTTATCGTTGCGGCTGATTCCGCTTGCTTCGCATGCGGAACACAACCCGTGCGCCCGGCAGAAATTCTCATAAGTGGCCGGCCTGCCGGCTTCGGACTCTTTTGCTCGCCAATCTCGTCCCTCCTTCCATCTCTTCTGAGCCGCCAGATATCTCGATAGATATTCGCCGGTAAATGGAATGCCTTGTGGCATCGAAAAGGTTTCCTCGCAAAGTTGTTGCTCAACCGCTGACGGCCTCGGGGTGGACTGCATTCTCATCTTTCCGGTGCGACGCCGTCCCGGATAAAGTTTCCCAGCCGCGGCGCGAGAGGTCCCACCAGATGAGATATCCGGCGACAGCGGCGGCGCTCAGAAGGACGGACGCCATAAGCCACGATCCGAAAACTAATTTCCCGATTCCGAAAAGGCAGCCATAGACGAGGATACAGCCCATGAGGGTGTCGAAGGCATTGGCGCGGAAGTCGCGTACGGGCGGCAAGTCGGGGGCCAGGCGCGCGATGCGGCGCCATCCATGCACAGTGGGATGAACGCGGCGATAAAACGCCAAAAGGGTAGCATCGGGCTCCGCGGGCGTGACGAAAGTAGCGAGAATCCAGGCGATGGTTGCGATTCCGGCAGTGATCAGCGTGCTCTTTGCAAAGACCACAACGCCGCTGCCTGCGAAGTGAACATAGGCGAGGGAGACGGTCACGGCGGCGGCGACGATCATGGCGGAGATTTCACTCCATGCATTGATGCGCCACCAGAACCATCGAAGCATGTAGACGGCACCTGTCCCCGCTCCCAGGTTGAGGACCAGTTGCCAGCCGGCGCCGATCGAGGTGAGACGGCTGGCCACGTATCCGCTGCACAGAACGAGGAGCACGGTGATGATTTTGCTGACAAGGACGTAGTGGTGCTCCCCCGCGTGGCGGACAAGAAAGCGGCGGTAGAGGTCGCTGACGAGGTACGAAGTTCCCCAGTTCAGCTGGGTTCCCACGGTGGACATGTAAGCGGCGAGGAAGGCGGCAATCATGAGGCCGCGCAGGGCGGGAGGGAGGAAGTCGCGCAGGACCATGACGTATCCCTGCTGGGGATTGGCAGCGTAGGCCGCGCTGGGATGCAGACCGCCGTTGGTGGAATACATGGCAAGTGCGACGAGTCCGGTGACGATCCACGGCCAGGGGCGGAGCGCGTAATGCGCGATGTTGAACCACAGAGTGGCGCCAAGGGAGTGCTTTTCGTTTTTTGCGCTGAACATGCGCTGAGCAACGTAACCGCCGCCGCCGGGCTCGGCACCGGGATACCACGCAGCCCACCACTGCACGCCGATGTACATCATGAAGGTGAGAAGGGGCAGGGTCCACAAATTGGGGGTGGTGAGACCGGCGTGGAAGTCGGGCAAAAAGGAGAGGATGTTCGACGTTGGATGACCCGCGGCGCGGGTGGCGGTATCGACCACAGCCAGGCGCAGGCGCAGCGCCGGCATACCACCGAGGCGGGCAACGGCGATCCAGGCCAGGACGACGATCATCGTCATCTTGAGGACAAACTGGAATAAATCGGTGACCAGAACGCCCCACAACCCACCGAGAAACGTGTAGATGCCGGTAAAGGGAACCAGGATGAAAACGCAGATGAAGAGGGAGGTATGGCGCGGATCGCCAAGGGTGAAATGCAGCAGCGTGTGGCCGGCCATGGAAAATGTGAGGATGCGTCCCTGGGCGATGGCCGGGCCGAGGGTGACGGCGATGATGTCGACCATAGCGCGCGTGACCCAGCCGAGGATGAAGCAGTTCATCAGCAGGCCGAGATAGACAGCTTTGAAGCCCCGGAGGAACGCGGCAGGGCGGCCGCTGTAGCGAATTTCAACGAGTTCGACGTCAGTGAGGATTTCGGCGCGGCGCCAATACCGTGCGAAGAAGAAAACCGTCGTCATGCCCGAGAGGCAGAGACTCCACCAGATCCAGTTGCCAGAGATGCCCTGGGTAGCGACCAGGCCGCAGACGAAGAGCGGCGTGTCCGCGGCGAAGGTAGTGGCGACCATCGAGGTGCCAGCCAGCCACCAGGAAACGTCGCGCCCGGAGACGAAGAAGTCCTCCGTTGATCCGCTGGCTTTACGGCGGTAGTACAAGCCAATGAGCAGGTTGAACAGGAGGTAGGCGGCAATGACGATCCAGTCGAGATAAGTAAGAGGCATGCGGGGTCCGTGCGTCTTTGAACTGGAGTCCAGTATAGACAGCCGGGGACGAGCGACCGGGAAGGTGAGACGAGAAGAGCTGCGTTTGCGGGAGCGGAGCCCGGCGTCGGGAGGCTTACCTAGGTCGTTAGCGGGTGCTCGGCTCGATCCGGTTCCTGCGCACCAACTGGATGCATCAACCCTCCCCGAGAGAGACGATACCGTCGCCCGCGCCACAGGATGGTGTTGCCGGCGTAACTGGCGGCCCAGCAGACGAAGCCGAGCAAGTCACGAATTGGATAGAGCAGGACGGTCCGGAGCAGATGTGGCTCGCGCACACCCAGAGATCCGACAAGGGCGGCGAGGATCACACGATTCGCAACGCTGTACCCGAGCAACAGGAGGGCGAGGGTGGGACGATGCAGGGCGAGGGCGGCCAGTCCAGCGAGGAGTCCGAAGGGAATACTGAAGGTCAGGGCGGTGCCAAGATGGCCGAGGGGACGCGAGAAGCGGGTGGATTTCATCCATCGCGTCTGGTGACGCAGCGAGGCGGCGAAGCTGAGGTTGAGGATGATGTGATCGATGACGTGGCGGGACAAGACAACCGTCTGACCCTGCGCGGCGACGGCGGCCCCGAGCAGAAAGTCATCGGAGCAAAAGGGGCCGAGCACGCCAAAGCCGCCCATGGATTCGATGGAGCGGCGGCGCACGGCCATGGTTGGGCCGAGAGCAAATTTCATACCTTCGAGCAGATTGGCAGTGAGCACTCCGGCGGTCATCTCGACCGACATGCCCGTCGCCTCGAGGTTCGACCAGAGGCCGCGGTCGGCAACGCCGCGATAGAGGCAGGTAACCGCCCCCACCCTCTCATCGGCGAAGGGAGCCGCGACTTCACGGATGTAGGCGGGTTCGACGCGGACATCGCTGTCGCTGATGATGAACAGATCGTGGCGGGCGACAGAGTGCATCAGTTCCAGCGAAGATACCTTGGCGTTGATGTAGGTTTGCTGGCCGGTGGAGAGAAATCGCGCGGGAACGTGCGGATAGCGCAACGCAACGCGGCGAGCGATATCGAGGCCGGAATCCGCGGCCGAGCGTGCGCAAAACAGAATCTCGAAGTTGGGGTAGTCCTGGTTGAAGAAGGACTCAATGTGAGCTTCCAGATTCGGCTCGGCCCCGTCGAGAGGTTTCAACAGACTGACAGGCGGGAAAAATCCGGCGGCCGTGGCCGCGTGCCGGCGGCGAAAACGGAAAAGCCCCGCGATCGCGAGAACCGCGAAAACTGTCGAGGTGAGCAGGCCGAAAAGTCCAAGGTCGAACAGGATCCGCATCATAAGATTGAATCCCGGAACCGCCGATTCTTACCAGAATCCGTCCCAAAATTCTTCACAAAGCGCACTGCGCGGGCGCCATGGAAGAGACTATCTTATGGGGGGATCGCATTGCATCAGGCCATGGCGTACTTTGCGTCCTCTCGCGTCCAGAGGGCGAGTTGCCGGAGGAGCCAGACGTTGCGTTCGAACAGAGTCGTGGCGTAGTGCAGCGCGGACACGTTGCCGGCGCTTCCTGTTGCCGCCTGCTGCAGCCCGTGGCGGCTGCGGAGCTCTTCCATCATGCCACTGCGGTCGTCGGTCATGTTGAGGAGGATCTCGATCTCAAGGTCTCCCAGGGATTCGAGCGCGGAGAGCGCGGAGAAAAGAATGGTGTCGAGGGATTCGATGAGAAGTGTCGCCAGTTCTTCGCCGGCGAGGCCGCCGAGGCAGTCGGCGAAGAGGAAGACATTTTCTTCGAGGGCCGCCAGAGTGCTTTGCTTGCGCTGAAAGGAAATGGCGCGCGCTGCCACATCGTTGGCGATGGGGAGCTTGAGCAAAGCCTCCAGGAATTCGGAAATGTGACGGCTGAGCTGAACGGCGGCCGGGTGGAGCACCTTGAGGCCGGAATCGTCGCCCCGGCGCGCCGCGTCGATATAACGGCCCAGCACCCGCACAAGGCGCATCTGTTCGAGGGCGACGAGGTCAAGCGCTGTCTCCGGTGAGTTGAGCGAATTGTGCTGGATGTAGATGGGGCTGGAAAGGTCCTGCTCGGGAGTGGGAGGCCACAATTTTGCCAGTCCGCGGGGAGCCCAGTGCAGTCCGGCAAAGGCCAGGGAGGCCACGGTGATGTTGAGAAAAAGATAGGTATAGGCCATGCGCTGGGAAATCGACGCACCGGATGCGTGCATGGCAGCGATGAGCAGCGGCAGTTGCAGCACTCGTTCCGCGATCAGGAGCACCGCTATGAGAATCCCGCCGATGCCATTGGTCATGGCCTGATACATGGCTATCTGCCGCGGAACACCGCGCAGATTTCCGGAGAGCATCCAGGTGGCCAGGCAAGACCCGACGCCGAGGCCAGCGATTGACAGGGTGGCCGGGAAGTCGCCGAGTTGACCGCCACGATTGATGGTGACAGCAATAGCGGCTACGGCTGAAGAGGAATGGATCAAGGTGCGCAGCGCGGCTCCCATCAGGAATGCGGCGTAGGGCCAATGGGTGAAGAAACGAGAGACGTGACTAAACTGGGCCGAAGAGGCGAGCGGCTGGAACGCCTGCTTCATCATTTCGAGGCCGAGAAAAAGCAGGCCCACCGACATGCCGGTTGCGACGGCGGGCTTCCACCTGGTGGCCAGTTTGAAGGCGAGAACCAGTCCGGTAATTCCGATCAGAAAGAGGATGGATATGTGCAGGTTGGATGCCGCTACAAAGACGAGGAGCGCGGTTCCGATGTTCGCGCAGGCCAGCACGATGAGCGCGCGCGAGATGGGAAGCAGCCCGGTAGAAACCATGCCCGAGAGAATGAAGGCAACGACCGAGGCGCTCTGGGTAACGGCGCCGAGGACCGCACCCACGAGCCCCGCCATGATGGGCCGATGGGTGAGGCGGCCTAGCGCCTGACGGAAGCGCTGGCCGCTCATCTGGCGCAGATTATCGGATACACCGGTGATGCCGGAAAAGAAAAAACTGAGTCCGGCAAGGTAAAGCGCAAGCAGTTCAACCATGGGCGGATGCATGATATCAGCGGATTTGACGATTCTTGATGAAACGGTATCGATCGGGCGCGCGGCGGAGGCGCCGCACCGATCGGTACGCCGCTCAATCGGACCTTATACTGGCTGGAGCAATGTCCTCCTTTCTTCCTGTCGATGAGCAGCTCGATCTGCTCGAGAAGGGCGCGGCGGAGATCATCCGGGTCTCCGATCTCCGCGAGCGTCTGGAAAAGTCCCGCCAGACGGGGGTGCCGCTGCGTGTGAAGGCCGGGTTCGACCCCACCGCGCCTGACCTGCATCTGGGCCACACCGTGCTGATGCGCAAGCTGAAGCACTTTCAGGACCTGGGGCACCAGGTCATCTTTCTCGTGGGGGACTTCACTTCTCTCATCGGCGACCCCAGCGGCCGCAACGTGACGCGGCAGCGGCTGACCCGCGAACAGATTAATGAAAACGCGAAGACCTACACGGATCAGGTATTTCGCATTCTGGATCGCGACAAGACAGAGGTGCGGTTCAACTCCGAATGGCTGGACAAGCTGGGCTTTGAAGGGATCATCCGGCTCGCGGCGCATTTCACGGTCTCGCAGATGCTGGAGCGCGACGAATTCCACAAGCGCTTCCAGGAAGAGAAGCCCATCGCACTACACGAGCTGCTTTACCCACTCTCCCAGGGATACGACTCCGTTGCTCTGCGGGCCGATGTGGAGCTTGGCGGAACCGATCAGAAATTCAATCTTCTTATTGGTCGCGAGCTGCAGCGCCATTACGATCAGCCCTCGCAGATCGTCCTGATGACGCCGATCATCGAGGGCCTCGATGGGGTGCAGAAGATGTCGAAATCGCTGAATAACGCCATCGGCATTCATGAGGCGCCGCAGGAGATGTATGGCAAGCTGATGTCGATCAACGATGAGCTGATGTGGCGCTATTGGACGCTGCTGACGGATTTGCGGCAGTCGGAGATCGAGAAGATGCGGGCGGACGTGGCCGCCGGCGCGTTGCACCCTATGGAAGCCAAGAAGCGGCTGGCGCGGACGATTGTCGGCGGTTTCTGGGGGGACGAGGCCGCGCAGGCGGCCGATGAGCACTGGGCGCGTCAGTTCCAGCAGAAGAGCAATGATATCGCGGGACTGGAAGAAGTGG
>Ga0181517_10006028_pt1 | contig 10494 bp, 5 predicted proteins | sample PEATcosm2014_Bin_31_FD_119748 | JGI IMG/M metagenome (GOLD analysis project Ga0181517, IMG submission 119748) | Peatland microbial communities from MTU Mesocosm Facility, Houghton, MI, USA - PEATcosm2014_Bin01_30_metaG | ecosystem: Environmental > Terrestrial > Soil > Wetlands > Peat | place... | reverse complement strand
CGGCGCGTCCATCCGCTTGAGGTCCGGTGAGATGACTGGACGAAAGCCCATCACGCCCAACACGTCGGCCTCCAGATCCGCTCCCGGCGCGATCTCGATCAACTCCGGCCCTTCGGCGCCGAGCCGGAACACCGCGCGCTCGGTGACGTATAGGATCTCCTGCCCACATTCCCGTGCATAGGGGCCGGAGAACGTGATCTGCTCGACCTGCGCTACGGCCTTGGCGGCCCCGTTGGCCGTCAGCGTGCCGCCGAACATAACCTTACGGGCGCCCTGGCTGATGTTGATGAAGCCGCCCGGCCCGACCAGGCGTCCCCCGAAGCGGGAAACATTGACGTTGCCCGCGGCATCGAATTCCGCGAAGGACAGGAACGCCAGATCGAGGCCCCCGCCGTCGTAGAAGTCGAACTGGTAGGGCTGGTCGATCTGCGCATCCGGCGAACTGGCTGCCCCGGGCTCCCGGTTGCTGGGGGCGCCGCCGATATTGCCTTGTTCGTTGGTCAGGCAAACCCGGCTCAGCACGGCCTCCTCGGCGGCAACATTGGCCAGCCCGGTCGAAACGCCGGAGCCCAGGTTGCAGATCGCGCCCTCGAACAATTCCAATGCGTCGCGCCGCGCTATCACCCGTCGTGGGCCCGCCGGCAAACGCGGGATGTCCGACAGGTTGACGCGCAGATGTCCCGAATAGGCCGCGCTGTCCTCGGTCAGATAGGTCTGCCACTGGTTCGGATCGACGACCAGCACATCGACCAGGATGCCGGGGACCTTCACCATTTTCGGATGCAGACTGCCGTGCGGCACGATGCGCTTGACCTGCGCCACGACAAGGCCCCCGCAGCGTCGGGCGGCCTGCGCCATGGACAGCATCTCCAGCGTTACCGCCTCGTGCTCCATCGAGATGTTGCCTTCCTCGTCCGCGGCGGAGCCGCGGATGAAAACAACATCGACATGGAACGACTTGTACAACAGATATTCCTCACCGAGGATCTGCACGTTCTCGACCAGATCCTCGGTCGCCCGCCGGTTCTGCCGGCCGCCCCCCAGCCTCGGATCGATGAAAGTATGCAGCCCCACCCTGGTGATCAGACCCGGACGTCCGGCCGCCATCTCGCGCATGAGCTCCGACATCACGCCCTGCGGCATGCTGTAGGCCTCGAACTTCTCGTCCAACGCCATCCGCGCTTCGGCGGGGCAGTCGACGAATGTGCCGGTGACCACGCGTTTGAGCAGCCCGTCCTGCGCCAGATGTCCCATCCCACGGGCCTTGCCGTCACCGAGCCCGACCGGGTGCAGGACGGTCAGATCGCGTGGCTGGCCGGTCTCACGGTAGCGCGTGCCGAGGGCTGCCATCAGGGCATCCGGCACAGCGTGGCCGATGCCCGATCCGCCGACCAGCAGCGTGTCGTCAGTGCGCACCAGGGCGGCGGCCTGGGCAGCGGTCATGCGTATCATAGTGCGCTCTCTCGAACAGTGGACGATCCAACAACCGCAGGGCTACGGGCCATGAACAGATTGAACAGGTCAATCCGTTCACGCGAAGATATCCCGATCACTGCTGAAAGTAGCCTGACGGTCATTGCTCAATTGCAGCATACCCAGCCCCGGCGTCCGGCGCAAGGGCGGTGTCGCCAGCGTGCCGTTCGTGTATCGCGCCAGAGCCGCATGCCGCATTGCCGGAGCGACGATAACACCGCCCTTGCAGCGGACACGGCGCCTGCGTAGCGTACGACCGGGTGATGGCCGTCCGCGCTTTCGACCGCGAACGGGGCATCCCCGGGCAAGCCAGATGCGATGCAGGGAGGACGACATGACGGCCGTGGACGGTGACATCCGGTTGGAGATCGGCGAGGGAATGGCGGAGCTGGTGATCGACCGGCCAGCCAAGCACAACGCGATAACCCCGGCCATGGCGCGCAAACTCCAGGAGCTGGCGCGCGCGTTGGACGGCAACGATGACGTGCACGCGGTGCTGCTGCGCGGCGAAGGCGAACGCGCCTTCTGCTCCGGCAGCGATCTCAATTCCCTGGCGGCCTATCCGTCGGCCTGGCACTTTCGCAACCGGGTGGAATACGCCAACGTCATCCGCATGATACGCAAGCCGGTGGTGGCGGCGCTCCAGGGATGGACGCTGGGCGGCGGCGCGGAAATGGCGCTGGCGACCGATATCCGCATCGCCGCCGAGACGACGCGCTTCGGCTTTCCCGAGGTGCAGCGGGGTTGGGTCGGCGGCGGCGGCGCGTCGCAGACCTTGCCGAGGCTGGTCGGACAGGGCCAAGCCATGCGCCTGCTGATGCTCGGCCAGCAGATCGACGCGGCCGAGGCGCTACGCCTGGGCCTCTGCGAGGAGGTCGTGCCGCAGGCAGAGTTGCTCGGCCGCGCGCGCGAAGTCGTCCGGCGGTTGGCCTCGTTCAGCCCGGTGGCGGTGCAGTCGGTGAAGGCGGCGGTGCGGATGTCGATGGAGGCGCCGCTTTCCGCTGGGCTGGTCTACGAAAACGAGATGAACGTGCTCTGCTTCAGCGCCGGCGACCACCTGGAGGGCATCCGCGCCTTCAACGAGAAGCGCCCCGCGCAATTCGCGCGCTGAGGACCTGACCTGATCCGCGCCGGCAACGGCGCGGTCATCTCCCCAGGAGGAAATCGCGCATCACATCGAGCTGCGCGGCATACATGCCGCTGCCCGTCTGCGTCGGGCAGCCCAGGCGTCGTGCGGCTTCGATCAAGGGGGGAACAACCGGTGCGGTGATCACGTCGCCGACGAACATGTCGGACGTCAGCCGGTCCACCTGCACCGGATAAGGATCGCCGGCGCGCATGCCGATCGGCGTGGCGTTCACCACCAAAGCGTAGCCGCTGGGATCGGCCGAACCGGCATGCACCGCGGTGCCCCACTTGTCTTTCAGCCGCGCCACCAGGGCGTCGCGTCGCGCGATGTCGGTGTCGTGGATAGCCAGTTCGGTCACGCCGGCCTCCACCAGGGCCAGCGCAATCGCCGAACCGGCGCCGCCCGCGCCGATCAGCAACGCGCGCCGGCCTTCGGGATTGCAGCCTGCGATCCGGATGCCACTGACGAATCCCTGACCGTCGGACATGTCGCCATGCCAGCCGCTGTCGGGGTTGCGTCGCAGGATGTTCGCGGAGCCAAGGAAATGGGCACGGTCCGAGGCGGTGGCGCAATGCGCATAGGCCGCGAACTTGTGCGGCACGGTGGCGATGATGCCGTCCAGGTTTCTGGCCAGGCTGGCGCCCGTCATGAACCGGTCGAAGTCGGCCGGCGTCACATGCATCGGCACCAGGACGCAATTATGCCCCAGGGCGTTCATGGCCTGGGTAACCGCGGCCGGCGACTTGACCTGCGCGATCGGGTCACCGACGATGTAAAAGACGCGTGTCTCGCCGTTCAGGGCGTACGTGTTGGCCATGATCTTCCCAGCCCTTGCGCGTCGCCGTGGCCTGCCCCGGTCGGGACGCAGGGGCAGTTCGGCCGCCCCCGCGTCTTCAGCAACGAAGTCCGTCAACGCCCAGGCTTACACCGGGGTTGCGCGGATCGCCTCGATGATCGGCTTGGCGTCGGGGTGCGCCTTGATGAAGTTCTCGCTCTGCACGGCAACGCGTTTCTTGAACGCCTCACGGTCGCAGTCGACGATGGTCACGCCACGCTGGACAAGCACATCCGTCGCCTCCTTCTCCGCGGCCAGGGCGTCCGTGCGCGTGTCGGCGGCGGCGGCCTTGGCCGAGGCGAGGAAGCCTTCCTGCAGTTTCGGGTCCATGCGGCTGAACGTGGCCTCGCTCAGGTAGGCGGCGAGAGCGGAAAAAATATGCTTGGTGAGCGAGAAGTATTTTGCCGTCTCGTAGTACTTGCCGGCGACGATGGTCGGCGGGTTGTGCTCCATCCCGTCCAGCACACCCGCCTGCAAGGCGGTGTAGATCTCGCCCATGGCAAGCGGCGTGGCAGCGGCGCCCATCAGGCGCAGGCATTCGGTGATCACCGGATTCGGCAGCGTGCGGATCTTCAGACCCGTGAGGTCCGCCGGTTCGTGCACCGGCTTGCGCGCCAGCACGCTGCGCGCGCCGAAATCGTATGCCCAGCCGACAACGCGGATGCCGGCGCCCTTGATCAGGGCGTTCTCGATCACCTTCCCGGTGCCGGCGTCGAACGCGCGGGTCTGCTGCTCATAGCTGTCAAACAGGTAGCCGAGGTCCAAAACACCGACGAGCGAAACGAGATTGGCCGAGATCGACGGGGCCGACACCATCATATCGATGACGCCGAGCTTGACGGAGTTGACGACGTCGATTTCCTGGCCGAGCTGGTTGTTGGGGAAGAACGAAACCTGGACCTGCTCGTCGAGGCCATTCTTCTTCAGGTGCTTGACCAGGTTGTTGTAATACACGCAGCCGTTGCCGAATTTCGGGTCCTCGGGCTGCGAACTGGACAGCTTGAGCTTCATGGCCGCGGCCTGGGCGCGCCCGATGATCGCGGGGGCGGCGACAAGGCCCAGACCGGCCGCGGCGGCGGCCTGAAGGAACGGGCGGCGGAAGACGAGACGCGCCATTGGCTGGTTTCCTCATAAAAACCGGCCGCATTCTGCTTTCGGCGGCCTGGCAAACTGTACACGCATCCCTGCCTGCCAACAAGCCACAAACAGGGCGCCGCGCCGCCATGAACTTCGGCAACCCGTTAGAGCGGAACAGCGATCGGCAACTGGTGAGAGATTTCATCAAGCCGGTAACCGAAGCCTGGACCGCGGAGCGTCGAGAGATCGACCTGGCCATCGCGCCGCCGGTAAAGTCCCGGATGGACGGCCGCTTCGGGCGCCGAGGCCTCGGGATAAAACTGCATTGCGTTCGTCTCGACCCCGGCGATGGTCGGCGCATAAGCGGCGAGCAGGCAGTGTGGTATCTGGGCCAGCATCGGGTTTGTCAGATCCTGCACCATGAGAGTCATCCCATGCGCCGCCGCCCAGCAAAGGCTGAGCAGAGCACCGGTCTGGGTCTTGCAAGTCTTCAGCGCCACGCCCGTCCACCCGAGCTCGCGGCCGCGCCGGATCTGGCGCCAGTCATGCGCGCTTTCATCCAGGAAAAGCGGACGGCGCGCGCTCACGGCATGAACGGCAATGGGATGCTCGGCCAACTCGTATGGAAAGGGCTGCTCGACATACAAGAGGAGAGCAAAGATCCTCGGCTCATCGTCACGCAGCCGATCGAGGATTTCGACGACGTAGGCTGGATCGGAAACCGTGCAATTGAAATCCGCCGTAAGCCACAGCACATTCGACCCGAGCGCCAGCTTGCCGACCCGAACGAGCCGAGCATAGTCCCAGTCCGTGTCGTTGCCGCGGAGCTTCACCTTCAGCGCGCGCAACCCGTCACGACGGATCCAGTCGCCGAGCAGCGCGGGATGGCCGTCATCGGGTTCATCGCCGTAGAGATCGGCGCCGTCGATAGCGTCGAGCCCGCCAACAAGATGCCAGGCCATCAGCCTGTCGCGCCGTACCGGCCGGAAAAAGTCAGCGGGCCAGCGGTTTACGAAAGAGATCTCGTCCGCGCGGTCGGCGGCCGGCTGCAGGAAATGGGACAGGTCGCGCCGCAACCACGGCTCGCGATAGGTGCTGTAGGTCGCAACATCATTGACGCATCCATAGGCATCGTGCAGGGCGAGGTCGAATGCCGAACAGCAGACCAGCGCCGCGAGCCAGGGCAGAGCCTGTTCAACCGGCCCGGCCGCATTGAACGCCTTGAGCCGTTCCGGCAATTCGTGCTCCAGAAACGCGTGGCCCACTTCCAGCGCGTGACCGGTTTCCGGCCATCCGCCCCAGGCCTTGGCGAGCACGGCACAGAATCGGCGCAAGGCATCGTGCCGCACGGCGTACGGCAGGGAACCCGGCCAGACCCATTGCACGGAAAGCGGCGTCTCGCCCCACCCTTCCGCCTCGCGTCCGTCGGCCCGGCGCACCACCAGCCGGACCCGGGCACAGGTTACGGAGGTCAGCGTCTCGCTGCCGAATTTCAGCGGCACGCGTGTCTGCACGGGGAGAAAATACAACTCAGCGGCGCAAACCCGAACGTCTGTAATCCGGCTTGACGGACGTTTCATTCAGACAATCCCCGACTGCGGATTTCCGGCGCAAATCAGCGAGCCGCAATATTCGCGGTGTAAATCAACACAATAGTTCCACATTGGTCGCATGACCCGCGTTTGTATACCATCAGGCCATGGATGGCAAGGCTGCCTTGCCCGGCGGACGGGCGCAGAGGTAGCGCGGCTACCCCTGCGTCGTCAGGTCCGCGGATCGGTCAGCGATGACCCTCACGCCGGAGTGGCGCGGACCACGTCGATGACCTCTTTGGAGGCGGGCAACGTCTTCATGAAGTTCTCGGTCTGCACGGCGACACGCTTCTTGAACGCCTCACGGTCGCAGTCGACGACGGTCACGCCGTTCTGCTTGAGGATACCCAACGCCTCCTGCTCCCTGGCCAGGCCGTCCGAGCGCGTGGCGACTGTGGCGGCGGTGGCGGCCTCGAGGAAGCTGTCGCGCAGCTTCGGCTCCATGCGGGTGTAAGTGGCGTTGCTCATATAGACGCAGAGCGCATTGAAAATGTGCTCCGTCAGCGAGTAGAACTTCGCCGTCTCGTAGAACTTGCTGGCCAGGATGGTCGGTGGGTCGTGTTCCATCCCGTCCAGCACGCCGGCCTGCAGCGCGGTGTAGATCTCGCCGAACGCCAGCGGGGTGGCGGCGGCGCCCATCAGGCGCAGGCATTCGGTGATGACCGGGCTCGGCAGCGTGCGGATCTTCAGACCCGCGAGATCGGCGGGCTCGTGCACCGGCTTCCGCGCCAGCACGCTGCGCGCGCCGAAATTGTACGCCCAGCCGATGACGCGGATGTTCGAGCCTTTGAGCAGGGCGTCCTCGATCGGCTTGGCGGCGCCGGCGTCGAGCGCGCGGGTCTGCTGCGGGAAACTGCTGAACAGATAGCCGAGATCCAGCGTGCCCATCAGCGGAACGAGGTTGGAGGCGATCGACGAGCCCCCCACCATCAGATCGATGACGCCGAGCTTGACGGAATTGATGACGTCGATTTCCTGGCCGAGCTGGTTGTTCGGGAAGAACGAAATCTCGATCTGCTCGCTGAGTCCCTTCTGCTTCAGTTGGTTGACCAGGTTGTCGCAATAGACGCGCCCATTGCCGAATTTCGGGTCGTCCGGCAGCGAGCTGGACAGCTTCATCTTTATGGCAGCGGCCTGGGCGCGCCCGATGATGGCGGGCGCCACTCCAATGCCCATGCCAGCCGCGGCGGCGGCCCTCAGGAACGGACGGCGGGAAATCAGACGCGCCATTGGCTTGTTTCCTCATGATAACCGGCCACGCTCTTGTTTCTGGCGGAACCGGGCGGTCTTCACATTCCTGACATCTGTATACCTTCCGAACCATGGGTGACAAGGCCGCCCGTCCCGGGGGCGATGAACGCGCCGCCCTGACAAGTGAGCGGTGGCATCCGGCGCAAGAGCCGTGTTGACACGAAGGAATTGCGTTTGGAATGTCCCCGATGGCGCGATCGCAGTACCCGGGCCGTTGCCCGCGCGATCGACGGCGCCAGCCCCAACCGGCCGGGGCAACGGAGAGAGATGATGCGTCCGACGTTCATCGCCATGGCAGGGCTTCTCGTGCTGGCTGGCGCCGCCCGCGCCGCGCCGTAGCTCAGACCATGATCTTTCACGCCGACCTGCATGTGCATTCGAAATATTCCCGCGCCACCAGCCGGGATCTCGACCTGGAGCATTTGGCCTGGTGGGCGGCGCGCAAGGGCATCGCCGTGGTCGGCACCGGCGATTGCGTGCATCCGGCGTGGCTCGCCGAGATTCGTGACAAGCTGGTGCCCGACGGGAACGGGCTGTTCCGGCTGAAGCCCGAAATCGAGGCGGCGGTGGCGAAGACCCTGCCGCCCGCCTGCCAGCGGCCGGCACGCTTCATGCTGTCGACGGAAATCTCGACCATCTACAAGAAGGGCGACAAGACGCGGAAGATCCACCATCTGATCTACGCGCCCGATCTCGACACCGTCGACCGGCTGGCGCTGTGGCTCGCCCGGATCGGCAACATCGCTTCCGACGGGCGACCGATCCTGGGACTCGATTCGCGCGACCTGCTGGAGGTCGCGCTGGAATCGGGGCCGGGCTGCTACCTCGTGCCGGCCCACATCTGGACGCCGTGGTTCGCGGCCCTCGGCTCGCAATCCGGCTTCGATTCGATCGCCGAATGCTACCGCGATCTCGCCCACCACATCTTCGCGGTCGAGACCGGGCTGTCATCCGACCCGGCGATGAATTGGCGGGTTTCCTCGCTCGACCGCTACCGGCTGATCTCCAATTCCGACGCCCATTCCCCGGGCAAGCTCGGCCGCGAGGCGACCCTGTTTTCCTGCGAGCCCGGCTATGCCCCCATCCGCCGGGCGCTGGAGACCGGCGATGGCTATGGCGGAACCGTCGAATTTTTCCCCGAGGAGGGCAAGTACCACCTGGATGGGCATCGCGCCTGCGATGTGCGGCTCGACCCGAAGGAGACGATTGCCCTTGACGGCCGCTGCCCGGTCTGCGGCCGTCCCGTCACCGTGGGCGTGGCGCACCGGGTGGAGATGCTGGCCGACCGCGACGCGGCGCCGGCCCAGCCGCCACCAACCGCCGGTGCGGTCACCAGCCTCGTGCCCCTGCCCGAGATCCTGTCGGAGATCATCCGCAGCGGCGTCGCCTCGCAAGGGGTGACGCGGGCCTATGACCGCGCCACCGCCGCGCTTGGCCCCGAGCTTTCCGTGCTCGGCGAGGTGCCGGTCGCGGATATCGCCCGCCTCCATCCGCTGCTCGGCGAGGCGGTGGCGCGGCTGCGGTCCGGCGCGGTGATCCGGCAGGCCGGCTATGACGGCGAATACGGCGTGATCCGCCTGTTCGGGGAAGGCGAGCTCGACCGTTTCACCGGGGCCGACCGCCTGTTCGATGCGCCCGCGGCGGCGCAGCGGCAACCCGCCCGGCACGGCGCGGCGCACCAGGAGGCAGCGGCCGACCCGACGCCGCCGCCTGCCGTGACGGCGCGGTCCGGCCGCACGGGCGTCCTCGCGACGCTCGACGCCGAGCAGGCCCGTGCCGCCGGACTGGTGGACGGGCCGCTGATGGTCATCGCCGGCCCCGGCTCGGGCAAGACGCGCATGCTGACCCACCGGATCGCCCATCTCGTCACCGAGCGCGGTGTGGCGGCCAGCGCCTGTCTCGCCATCACCTTCACGCGCCGCGCGACCGAGGAGCTGCGGGCGCGGCTTGCCGCCTTGCTGCCTGGCGCGGCGCGGGATTGCGCGGTGCACAGCTTCCATTCGCTGGGCCTGGCGATGCTGCGCGCGCACGGCGCGGCGCTCGGCCTCGCCCCCGGTTTCCGCATCGCCGGCGAGGCCGAGCGGAAAGCGCTGTTGGCCGCCGCGCTGCATGTTTCCGAAAGCCGTGCCGCGCGGCTCCTCCATGCCGTGTCCGTGCTGAAACGGACCGGCGCAACCGGGAAAGGCGAGGAACGGGAAGCCCTCGACGCGCTCGCGGGGCTGGGGCGGCAACAGGCCTGGGTCGATTTCGACGACCTGGTCGCGCTCGCGGTCGCGTTGCTGGAGCGCGACGCCGGCGTCGCGGCGCGGTGGCGGGCGCGCTTCGCCCATATCCTGGCCGACGAATTCCAGGATATCGACGAAGGCCAATACCGCCTGCTGCGCCTGCTCGCCGGCGCCAACGGCAATCTTTGCGCCATCGGCGACCCGGACCAGGCGATCTACGGATTCCGTGGCGCCGACACGACCTGTTTCGAGCGTTTCGCGCGGGATTTCCCGCATGCCCCGACGCTGCGGCTCGGCCGCAACTACCGCTCCAGCGGCACCATCGTCACCGCTGCCGCCACCATCGTTGGGCGGACAGCCGCCGACAGCATCATCCGACCGATGGGCGAGCCCATCGTGCTCCACACCGCATCCGCCGAGCATGAAGAAGCGGCCTTCGTGGTTGCCACGATCGAGACTCTCATGGGCGGCCACGACATGCTTGCCGCCAACAAGGGTGGGGCCGGCGGGGACGCGCCGCTCGGCTTCGCCGATTTCGCGGTGCTCTACCGCACCGACGCGCAGTCCGCGGTATTGCGCGAAGCCTTCGATCGCGCCGGCATCCCGTTCAAGAAGAGCACGCCCGCACCGATCGCCTCCCATGCCGGCGTCGTGGCGCTACTGGCGGCGCTGGCAAGTGCCGGCGCGGCCGACCTGCCGGCGCGCCTGTCCGCGGCCGCCGAGGCGGTACGAGAACAGGGCGCGGTGGATGCGGCGACGCTCGCCGAGGCGAGGGGCTGGCTCGCGACGCTGGCCGCCGCACGAGACGTCGCCGGCGACGAAAGCGGGTTGCGTGAGCAGGTGGCGCTCGCCACCGAGGCCGATTTCCGCGACGCGCGGGCCGATCGGGTGTCGCTGATGACCATGCACGCG
>Ga0181517_10006021_pt1 | contig 10505 bp, 9 predicted proteins | sample PEATcosm2014_Bin_31_FD_119748 | JGI IMG/M metagenome (GOLD analysis project Ga0181517, IMG submission 119748) | Peatland microbial communities from MTU Mesocosm Facility, Houghton, MI, USA - PEATcosm2014_Bin01_30_metaG | ecosystem: Environmental > Terrestrial > Soil > Wetlands > Peat | place... | reverse complement strand
TCATATACCAAAAGCGGAATCATTTGTTCCGAGCACACTCAACGAAATTCCCTTGAAGCAGGAAACGATTTTCCCGTACCATGTGAAATGCTTTTCCACTTTTCCCGGGAAGCCAATGCCAAAATGCTTCCTTGTTGAGATAGGCCGGGGGACTTACTTCGGCCTTCTCCGCCCCACATTTCCCTAAAGACGAAATTACCCAGGCGAAGCCTGTTTTGTGCTCGGGCCTCCAGTTTGGAACGAGTATTGCAGCTGATAAGATATGGGGACACAGAGCACTCGGAAATGGGCAATGCAGTGGTACATTGTGGGAATCGTCGCATGGTAAAGGCTTCTTCAATTCAACCTGACGCAGACGAACGATTTGCGTTGCTTGGCGTATACGCTGAAAGGCCGCTTCATGCCACTGGTTTCGATCATCACTCCGGTCTATAACGCCGCTCGCTGGTTGCCGGAAACTTTCGCTACGGTTCGCGCGCAGACATTCTCCGATTGGGAGCAGATCCTCGTCAATGACGGCTCGACGGATGCTTCGCCAGAACTCATTGACGCCGCAGCGGCTGAAGACCCGCGATTTCGTTCGATGCATACTTCGGGCCGCGAAGGCCCCTCCGCGGCGCGCAATCTCGGGCTAAAGGCCGCCCGAGGCCGGTTCGTCGCCTTCCTTGACGCCGACGATCTGTGGCTTCCGGAGAAACTTGCCCGCTCTGTGGACTGGATGACTACGCACGGCTACGGCTTTATCTATCACGATTACCGGCACATGTCCCATGATGGCGCTTATGTGGGCCCACTTATCACGGGTCCCGAGGTTCTGGATTTCCGGACCTTGCACACGAGGCGCGGAACCGGTGGTTGCCTGAGCATCGTAATCGATCGCGAACGCGTGCCGGGGTTTCACTTTCCAATCGGTTATCGCTATACCCATGAGGATTTCATTGGCTGGATGAGCATCATCCAGCGGGGCGAAAACGGACACCGGCTTCCTGTCGATCTGGGCCGTTATAGGCTTTCGGCTCACAGCCGCTCCTCAAACAAGCGCAGGGCTGTGGCAGACACGTGGATGATCTATCGCAAGTACTCCAGGTTGTCCCTTACGCGAGCCGCGCTGTGGTGGTCGATCTATGTCTGGAATTCCTTCTGGCTCTACCGATATGCGCGCCCTCGCTGAAGCTGAATGACCAATGATTATGCTTTTTCAACTGCCTTTGCTTCGACAAGCTCGAATAACTGACGCGAACGTGTATAGATCCAGGCAATCCTTCGGCCCTCGAAGGCTACAGCTGGATCAGGGCCACTGACGACGACGCAGCCGCACTTCCTGGCGTGAGACAACGCACCTTCAATGTCACTGGTTTCAAAGCAGAGATGATAAGCTCCCCCGCCATCCTTCGCCAGCATGGATCGTATGGGAGAGTCCTCGCCGAGCGGCGCGATCAACTCGATATCCGCAACATCTTCGCCAGATTTCTTGAGAAAATTGACAGTGACCTTTTGAATGGGGTCATCAAATGGGCCAGATGCAACTTTGTATCCAAACAACGTTGATAGCAACTCGGTGGTTGGACCTAACGATGGGACTGCGACGCCAACATGCAGAAGCTTGAAGTCGAAGTTGCCAGGCGGCTCACCCGTCAAAGCGCAACTCCCTTCTTCTCCAATTCTGCCTGGAGCAAGGACACGCTTGTGAGCTCAGGTATTCGCTGCGGATCGAATTGCACCCCATATTCTCCTTCCAGCGCCAGAATCGCCTGGAGGTGTCTGAAGGAGTCCCAATTGCTCACCGTTTCGGTACTCAGCTCGGGTTTGACCTCTTCCGGTGGAATCTCGAGTACATCCGCGAGAATATTACGAAGAGAAGACGGCACTTCTTGATGGCTCATTCGATTCAACTCCTTCCAGCGTTATCCACTTGGGGCTCATGGGGGGTGAAGCGATCAGATCGAGCTCATAAAAGACAGAGTCGGAATCCGCCGCTTCCGCTTGAACCCGTTTGACGAAGCCGTGTTCAGGGTAGAAGTTTGCGCAAGGTGCGTTTTTCGGGGTTGCGATAAATTCGCCTGTGAGTCGTTTGGCGCCGTCTTTCAACGCGGTTTCTCCAATATGGGCCAGAAGCGCCGTTTCGATGCCTCGGCCGATCACCCGGCACGACAATAACAGCGAGTCGATGATGCAGGACTCCCCCTGCTTGCAGGCCAGGGCCAACCCTACTACCCCCGCATCCCCGAAGCGGTCGCGCACTCGAACCACTACAGCCTGCCCCCCTGCCGTCGAAGCAAATTCCTCAATCTTCGCAGCCGAATGACGCCTGGTCGTCAGGTTGAATTGATTGGTCTTGGCCAGCAACTGCACGGCTCGTGAGAGCGGAGCCTGCAGCGCGCTTTGAAACGTACATACAATTCCCAACGAACCGAGAAACTCATCGCGGCTGCTTGCGCCGCCGGCCAGCTCAGCTCTCTGCGCCTGTGCTTTGTACTCATTCACCCGGTTTATATCATCGTCCGTGATAGCAAACGTATCGAATAATGGCAATTCTGACAGGACGCCGGCCAGCTTCCAGGGTTCCAGACCAGGCGCCTCTACAACAGTGACCTCAGGCAGCTGTTGCCGAATTGCCTCACATTCCACCGGGTTGTCATCAACAAAGACGATGGAATCAAGCCCCAAAGATAGCTCCTTTGCAAGCTCTTGAATCGAATCCGACTTATCGTTCCACCCAATCTTGACCGCAACAAAGTTGTCCAGACTTAATGCAAGATCGGCAGACCGTGTGCGAAACGCATCTCGAACGTCTGCCTCATTATTCTTTGAGACGATCGCCAGCAGAATCCCTCGAGAGGACAACTGCCTCAGATATTTCTGGTATTCGAGATAGCAGTTCCCAGGAAACGAGTTTCCGGTAACAATCCCATCGGTCCCATCTTCTCCCAGTACACCCCCCCACAGGGTGTTATCGAGGTCAGTGCACAGAACTTTCCGAGATGCTCGAAACATTGCGGAGAATGCTCGAACCAGTCCGCGTGAATAAGAGCTGAAGAAATTAGCGGAAACAGACAGTCTGGAAGCGAGAAACATTCGCACATCGTGCCACTGAGCCCGTCCGTACCGGGCAGCAAGCTGGTCAACATCGAAGAAAACGCAGTCAGAAACGGTGCGGCAAAGCGCTGCCAGCTTCTGGTTCAACTGACGTACGGCACTTGGCAGGCTGTGCGGGAGATTCGCATTTCCAACATCGCCAAGCGATGTTAAGTCGGGGACAACCAGGCCCTGAAGAAGCACCCGCGCGGAGTTTCCCGAGCGAAAACCCCTAAGCAGTTTTGCCATCCGCCCCACGCACTCCTCGACCTCCTCCTCTACCCCGACGCCCCTTCCATCCGCGCATAAATCCGGCAGCCGACCCGCAATCTCTTCCAGATCAAGCAGGATCAAAACCAGGTCGGGCTTGAAATCTGCGAGCGCGCTCTGGGGGTTCAGCAGCTCATCGGCATACGAGCCGTACCCGCCCACCTTCAAATCAAGCACGTAATTCGATAGCACCGCCTCTACTGTCAAAAAAGGGAGAATGGGCTCGACTGTCACTGAGCGAACCACATAGGTTTTTAGAGTCCTTGCGCCCGGCTGGCATTGAATAAACTCGGCAATGCCGGCAAACACAGAGGCGCAAAACATCACATCCGCTGGCTTATTCACCGTGGCAACAAGCGTCCGGGCGCACCTGACTGCCGTGCCTGCATCCCGGCTTGAAGCGGCGTCTTTGATTTGGCGCCGCAGGGCAAGCCGCTCTGAGTCACTCTGCATTTGCCAACTCCCTCGCGACCGCTGCCGGCGGCTGAACTGCTTTAGGTGGCCTCATAATGATGCGTCCCGGAACACCCATCACCGTAGCCCCTTCGGGAACATTGCTCATCACCAGTGTATTGGCGGCGATCTTGGCGCCGCTTCCAATTCTAATTTTTCCTACTATCGTCGCACCGGTGCCAATATAGACGTTGTCACCGATCACAGGCGCATCCGGCCGCCCCATGGCCGATGTCCCGATCGTCACTCGATGCGCAATGTCGCAGTTTTTTCCAATAACCGCCTGCGGATTGATGTGAACCCCTCCAATGTGATTGATGCAAAGTCCACCTCCGATGGTAGCCTGCGCATCAATGCACATCTCCATGAATACTTCGCAGAACTTGTACCCAACGAAAAAGACCAGCTTCACGGGTATGCGAATCGGCCAAGGTGGTCTTTTCACATTCAGCCAGTTGCCCAGCCTGTAGAACGCAATTGCCCATACCGCCGGGTTCAACCACAGTTCCCTTCCCCCGGCGCCCTTGGATTTGTAGCGCGCAATATCCGCAGCAAACTTATTCATTCAAAACGTCCTGAAGTGGTTCCCAATCTTGACAATTCACTCTTCACTCATAAGAGAGGAACGGAATTCATCAATCCTGTCCATTGAACTCGCTGCACGGTTGATCCGAGCGCAACCTCAATCCCCTCCTAGTACGCTAACTCGCATGCACTCGTTTCGCATAGCCCTTAATGTTCAGGGCTGCAAAGAACACTTATCTTCCCACCAGGAGCAATCAAGCGTTCATTTCTTTCTAACTCTGTCCTAGTCTTTGCAGAGCCGTCGTGGCATCCTTTGCTGTCGGCGAGTTTGGCGCCATTGACAAGGCTTTCTTAAGGTGAATCGTTGCATTGTTCTTATCCCGAAGTTTGGCGTAAACCATTCCCAGGTGGTACTGCATCGAAGCGCTGTCTTGATCTGCCTTAAGCGCGTCTTCCAGAAGATCGCGAGCAAAGGAATAGGTTCCCTTGTAATAATAGGCCCACGCAAGCGTGTCCGCGGTACTCGGTGAATTCGGCATGCCTCGCCGGGCCGTTTGCGCCAGACTCAATGCAACATCCACGTTTTCGCCGTTCTCTAACATCCGATAGGCAAGATTGTTGGCTGCTAAAGGCTGCTGCGGCTGAATTTGAAGAGCTTTCTTGTAGTAGGCCTCAGCCTTGCCAGTATCTCCGCGCGATTCCTCCAAAACTCCGAGAGTTGCATAAGCTCCGGCGTCGTTGGGATGCGCATTTGCCCACTGCTCCCACGTCCCTATGGCACTGGCTGTCTGTCCGCGCGCAACTTGGACCCGGGCGAACAGCACCACCGCCTCGCCGTCCCCGGGATTTAGTTGAATGGCCTTTTGCGCAGTAGCTGCTGCCTGATCCAATTTCTTATCGTGAATCTGCAACTGCGTCAGAAGATCGTAATAACCGCTAATCTTCGGGCTCTTGTTAATTTGAGCATTCAAGCGAGCCACTGCTTTTTCCGGTTGCTTCTCTTGGATGTAGTAATTGATCAGAACCAGCATGGCTTCAACGGAATCGGGATCGCGCTGCAGAGTCTGCTCCATCAGCGAGACTCCCTCGGGATAACGCTTCTGTGAAAACCGTAGCTTGCCGAGTAGGAGATAGGCCTGGGGGCTTTGCGGAGCCTTGTTTATTGCGGTCTGCAGATCGGCTTCAGCCTTGTCCGGTGTGTTATGTTTCATCTCCACCATGGCGCGCCACACATAGCCTCCAGGAAATTGCGGCGCCGCTGCAATCGTCTTGTTGGCAACATCGGACAGAGTAAGCATGTCACCGCGTTGAGCGGCTATCAGTGCCAATTCCTCCTCTGCGTTCAACCTCGACGGATTCAGAGTTACAGCCTCACGCATACTTTTTTCGGCCAGATCAATATCGCCCTTGGCTAGCGCAGCCTTGCCCAGCCAGTACTGCAAAAGGCCGTCCTTGGGGGACTCCTTGACTGCATTCTGAAGAGCATTTACGGCGTCACTCGGCTTGCCACTATTGAGCAAAACGATTCCGTTCAACCCCGCGACTTCGGGATCCTTGGCGTTTTTCTTCATCAGTTCGGCAACCACTTTTTGCGCCGTCCAGTAATCCTTTTGCTCAAGAAGGACGCGAACGTATCCCTTTTGTACGGAAACACTCTTGGGATACTTGGCAGCAAGGCTCGAGAACTCCGTCCTGGCCTTGTCTATCTGTCCTGAGCCGGCATAGTAATCCGCCAGGATGCGAACACCCTGCGGGTTGTCGGCAAGATCCTGCGACGCCTGACGAAACACTTCCTCGGCCTTTGCCTGGTTGCCCTCCTTCAGAAAAACCTCAGCAAGACGGACCCTGGCAGGAAGGCTCTTGGGGTCCGTAGCTATGGCATCCCGGCTCGCCTGCTCGGCCTCGGGCCAGCGGCTGTTCTTCGCATAGAAAGCCGCGAGCAACAGCTTGGCGTTTACCGATTTCGGATCGAGTGCTACGGATTTCTTCAGCTCATCTTCCACAGCGGACGTCTTATCTGAATCACTCGACTCAAGAATGGCCAGATCCTCGTGAAATGCCGCCCGGTTCGGATCAAGCGCCAGAGCACGGTGAAGCTCTTCCAAGGCTATATCCATATTCCCTCGCCTGCGCGCTATGGCGGAGAATAGAGCGTGAACGTCAGGATTGTTCGGTTCTGCTGCCACCACGACAAAGCCCTGCTTTTCTGCATCGTCGGTCTTGCCACCCGCAAGCAACAGGTTGCCAAGGTCGATTCGCGCCTTGTAGTTCGTAGGCTGCAAGCTCACGGTACGTGACAGTTCGGCATACGCTCCGTTAAATTGGCCCAAATGCGCATAGGCCTGGGACAACTCATAATGCGCATCGGGATAGTTCTTGTCGACCTTCAGAGCATTTGAGAACTGAATGACAGCTTCCCGGTATTTGCCCTCGGCGCTGTACCGCTTTCCGCTCTCCAGATACTTCTGTTTGCGGACGTTCGGGTCGCCGTGACATCCGGCCAATACAACGGCCGCGATAAAGAGCGTGAGCAGTCCACGAGTGCCGCTCTGATTCATTCCTCTCCACATGTCCTTGAAACCAAATTGACCTGAACTGAATGAGATTTTCATTTTTTCCCCATCCTTGCTGACTGTCCATCGCACGAGCACAGCCCGTCTTAGTTGCTGAAGCGCACTGATTTCCCTGTTCCTTTGAATCCACCTAGTTCGGGATGAAGCGAGGAAGAATGGGATCAAGCTGCGCAGTAAATGCCTCCCCCCGGGACCTTGCCGCCGAAGCGTCTTCTCCAGCTTCGATCGGCGTAGTCACCCGGACCAGTGCTCCATCGGTACGATCCAAACGTATTGCATCGGTAACCAGGTAGATTTTGGCCAGGTATTCATTGGCGACGCTGCGTCCGTGCGCCTGATACCAATAAAGAACGAACTGCCTGGCCGCCCCGTTACTAATGATGTACTCGCCCACGCGGTGCACCTTGCCATCAGCATCGCTCAAATCGACGTACTGAGACGATTCAAAAAACCAACCTGCTCCCGGCAGGCAATTCTTGGGTGAATGAATGGTCACGCCAGTCCTCTGGGTGGGAAAATAACCAATAAATAGCCCGATTGGCGGCGATTGTCCCTCATGGACGTAGACGCGCGACAAAAAGTCTCCGGCTCCAAGAACATCAAGCGTATCCTTGTCGATCGGCTGGTCGCTGCCCGTCCATCCCGCGATCGTGCCCGGAACTTGCCACAAGGGCTCGCTCACGGGAATCAGATCAGAATTACCGCGAAAAGCCAGCAGAAGCAACGTTCCAGTCAGCAGCGCGACAACCGTCCAGAAGCGAGAGCTCTTCACGCCTGCCTCCCTTTTGCCGGCAGCAATTGCATGGCACGATGAACGACTAAAAGGCACCCCAGAGACACCAGAAACATAACCCATCCTGAAAACTCATGAAAAAAGCCCAGGGCTTTATCGGGATCCCAGTACTGGACGCACAACCCAGTACCGATGATACGCACCGCATTGGCCGCAATCGCAATCGGAATACTCGCCAATGCAAGAACCATTCGCCGCAGATTGGACTTCTCAAGGAAATAGCCATAGAAGATCGAGAGCGTGAAAAGGCTCATCAGCGAGCGGATTCCACTACAAGCCTCCGCCACCTCGAGCTTCATGGCCGGGAGTTCAATCACGTTGCCTTCGCGTAGAACCGGTACGTTAAACAGGGGAAGTAAAGCGCTTGCAAGTTTTGAAGCCAATATCTGCAGTGGGAAAGTTATCTCATTGAAAACGATAGCAGGAATCGGGATTGCCAGCAGCAGAACCAGCAATGCAAAACGCAACTCTTTGAGCAGCTGCCAACCGCCAAAACAGAGTACCAGTCCCGCAAGCAGGATCACCAGTGAAACCCTCGACAGGAATAGCTCAGCTCCATATACTCCCAACAGCAGAACCAGGAGCCCCAGGGCAACAACTGCAATTCCGCTCCAGGTGGGGGCGATTTTCGTATCCAGGAGGGTCTTTCTCTTTACCCATACCAGGTACGCCGCAAAGATGGGGACCAGAAAGCCGTGTGAAAAATCAGGGATCTGCCACCAGTCGGTCACCAGTTTTGCCAGGACATGGCAGTAAATCGCTGCCATGAGCGCGCCGATCAGAACCGAACCCCATACAAAATGAGCGTTTTGCAAAGACCAGGGTGTCTTGCGAATCGCCTGCGTCTGAATTTCCTGTGCCATATTCTTCCTAGAACGGCATTAGAATCCGATATACTTCCCCTAGCAATTGGAATGCCGAAAGTGGAACGTTTCAATCCGATGGGATTCCCCGTAAATTGGCCGGCGTCGGGAACCAACCTTCCCGGGAAAGTGGAAAACTCTTTCCACTTCTCTGGGCAATCAGTGTCTCATTTCTTTCCACTCCATGGGAACATTTTTTCCTTCTTCTTAGCCGGTCGCCACTTCACGGAGTGCGCAAAAGCAGATATACCACGTGGAACGGCAGTTCCAACTTCTGCCTCCCAGGTTTGGAACCCGCATTGCTAATGCAGGGGTGTAATAACCAGGACCTTTCATGACCGGAAGTGCAATCATCCAAGGTGTTAAAGGACAGACTAAACCGTTTGCCCCTATTGAAGCGCAGATTCAACGCGCCATTGCCCGCATTGCCGTGTGCGACTGCCCGGTCCTGATCGTGGGTGAGCGGGGCGTTGGAAAACGTGCCGTTGCCGCGCAGATCCATGCTCTATCGCATCGTTCTCGCAACACTTTCACCGAGATTCACAGCGCTCATGCCGACGTTCAAGTTCTACAGTCGGCTTTTTCCACCAAGGGAACTGTCTATCTGGCAGAGATCGGGGACTTGAGCCTTGCCCTGCAGGAACTTATTATTGACACCTATTTTCACTCCGAGCAAGCGCAGAGCGGTCGCCTCGTTTTCGGTACGAGCCGCGAGCTATTGGAAGAAGTCAAATCCTGGCGCATGAGGGAGGATTTCTACTATCTGGTCTCGCCAGTTACGCTCCGGATTTCCCCTCTGCGGTGTAGAAAGTCCGAAATTCTCTCCATCGCCGATGAGCTATTAACGCAGTACTCCAAACAGTTTGACCGCCCCAAGCCGATCCTGCGTGAGGAGATCATCGAGTTCTTGATGGAGCACACCTGGCCAGACAATTTGTCTGAACTTCAGACTGCGATAAAGACGTTTGTCGCCATCGGCAACCAGTCCATCTCCCTCGCCGCGCTCAAGGCAGCTGCCTTAACGATCAAGCCGGATGGGCATCGCAAGCCTCTATCCCTGAAGGCAGCCACAAGGGCCGCATCCACTCAGATCGAGCGTCAGTTGATCTCTGAAGTTCTAATCACGACCGGTGGCAATCGCAAGCGCGCCGCGGACGAACTTGGGATCAGTTATAAGGCCCTGCTCTACAAGCTCAAGCAAGTGGGTGCGGAATACCAACCTGCATCCAACAGAAACGGAGTTGCAGTATGAAACCAGAGAAACTCTTGATTTTGGCTTTTCTTCTGCCATGCCTCTTAAGCCATGCTCAAGACAACACCACCCCCGCCCAGCCTCATCTGACGACCGCGCCTGGACGGGCAGCAGGAGCCGCGACCAATAATGTCAAGCCTACCCTGACAACCGCGCCAGAGCCAGCAGATGAAACCGCGACCGAAAGTTCCAGGCCTCCTCAGACAACCGCGCCTGGCCAAGCAGCCGGGGCTGTTTCCGATAGTTATGTGATCGGCCCATCCGACGTACTGGCTGTCACAGTCTGGAAGGAGCCTACCCTCTCAAGTAGCCTTCTCGTCCGGCCTGACGGCATGATTTCCCTTCCGCTTCTCGGCGATGTTCGAGCCACGGGCCTGACGCCCCTTCAGTTGGCGGATCAGATCACAACTAAACTCAAGAAGTACGTTCAGGATCCCAACGTCTCCGTTGTGATCAGCCAGATTCACAGCAAAGTTGTTTACCTTCTCGGCGAGGTTGCAAAAAAAGGGCCGATCGAAATGACGGCCGGCATGACCTTGCTGGAGGCTATTTCCAGTGCCGGTGGTCTCACAGATTTTGCCAACACAAAGAAAATGTATATTTTGCGCGACGAATCAGGAACGCATCAGAAAATCCCAGTGCGTTACAAGGAAGCGTTGAAAGGTAACAGCGCGCTCAATCTGGTTCTCAAACCCGGTGAC
>Ga0181517_10006013_pt1 | contig 10525 bp, 9 predicted proteins | sample PEATcosm2014_Bin_31_FD_119748 | JGI IMG/M metagenome (GOLD analysis project Ga0181517, IMG submission 119748) | Peatland microbial communities from MTU Mesocosm Facility, Houghton, MI, USA - PEATcosm2014_Bin01_30_metaG | ecosystem: Environmental > Terrestrial > Soil > Wetlands > Peat | place... | reverse complement strand
GCATTCAGCGCCTTGATGGGCGCCACGGCCAGCAGCGCCGACTGATAAACGTAGTACTCTCCCAGCCCCAGGCCGAAGAAGTCGCCGATGGGGACCTCGACCGAAGGCGTCGTTTCTCCGTCCCACCAGGCGCGCAGGACAAGATTCTTCAGGTGCATGGGATCCTGCGAGTTGATGGTGACCCAGATGTGCGTCACCACGCCCGCGCCGGTCACCTCAAGCATCGTCGCCGACTTGCCAGCTTCCACCGGAACTGCGTCGTTGTTGCCGCCGGTGCGATCCCAACTGGAGGATCGGCGTGTCTTGTAGTTGCGCAGCTTCGCCATCGCCAAAAGCTCTTCGGGCGCGGCCGGCTCGGGCACCGGCGGCGGTGTGGCGGCAGCGGTCTTGGTGGCTGCACCCGCTGCTGCTCCGGCGGCGCTGAGGCCGAGCAGAGCCGCTCCGGAGGCGATGGAACCTAGCAGTTTGCGGCGCGCGGGCAAGGCATCATTGGGGTTTGTGGGTTGCATTGGGTGTGTCCTCCAGGCGCTGTAGTCGTGAAAGGGAGTTTTAGTCTGATGCGCCGGTGGCTGTCAAGGAGGAGTGAGTTCCGATGGATGAGGACGGTTAAGAGTTGTGCTATCCCAGGCCTCAAGAACGAAACCTGGGATAGCCTGCATTGGGGCAAGAACCTCATTTTTTCCGTTCCTTGAGGTTGTGGCTGTCAGAAGCCTTCAGCGTCAAGCCGTAGAGCTGCTTGAACTGCTCAATCTCTTTCAATGTTTGCGGAGAGAAGGGAACGAGCTTGCCCTCGAATGCGTGCAGGACAATTCCTTCCAACAGGTCGCCGAGGGTCATGTCTTTCAGCTCGGCCACGGCCTTTAGCACTTTCAACATGCGCTTTTCCATCCGGACGCCGGTCTGGACGCGCTCTACTACAACGGGTTCGCGATTTTGCTGTTCTTGCGGCATGGTTCCTCCTGTTACCGTGATACCAATGTACCATGGTAACAATACTCCGTCAACTCCCGATTGAAGCAGCACTGCTGCCCGAGTTCGCCTATCCCTGCCTCGCCTGTTATGGTCAGTGAGGAAACTTCTATGACTCCTCAATAGGACCCCGCGAGCATGCTGAAGCGTTGGCGAATCCGGATATTGCTGTTTCTGGCCGTCCTCGGCCCCGGATTCATAACCGCCAACGTCGATAACGACTCCGGCGGCATCCTCACCTACTCCCAGGCAGGCGCCCAGTATGGTTACACCCTGCTGTGGACCATCCTTCCCATCACCATTGCGCTCATCGTGGTCCAGGAGATGTGCGCCCGCATGGGCGTCGTCACCGGCAAGGGCCTGAGCGATCTGATTCGCGAGGAATTCGGCCTGCGGCTCACCTTTGTGCTCATGGTGTTGCTGGTGGTGGTCAACTACACCAACGTGGTCACCGAGTTCATCGGCATCGCGGGCTCGTTGCACCTGTTCCACGTTTCCAAGTTCATCTCCGTCCCGCTGTGCGCGCTGTTGGTGTGGTACATGGTGGTGCGCGGCAGTTACCGCAGTACCGAGAAGATATTCATCGTTGCCTCGTTCGTTTACATCTGCTATATCTTTGCCGGCGTGCTTTCACAACCCAGTTGGCACGACGCGATTTTGGCCACAGTCAAGCTCCCCGCCCGCCAAGTCTGGAGTGACAAAGCATACATCTACATGGCTATCGGTGTGGTGGGCACCACGATTGCGCCCTGGATGCAGTTCTACCTGCAGTCTTCCATCGTAGAGAAGGGCATCCGCGTCAAGGACTACGCCGCCTCGCGCCTGGACGTAATTGTCGGCAGCCTGTTCACCGACATTGTGGCCTGGTTTATCATCGTGGCCTGCGCGGCCACGCTTTACGTGCATGGCATGGGAGCCATCCAGGTGGCCTCTGACGCGGCAGAAGCCATGCGCCCGCTGGCCGGCGATTACGCCTTCATCCTCTTCGCCTTCGGGCTCTTCAACGCCTCGCTTTTCGCGGCATCGATTTTGCCCATCTCCACGGCTTACACGGTTTGCGAGGGCCTGGGCCTCGAATCTGGCGTGGACAAGCACTTCAGCGAAGCGCCGTTCTTTTACTGGCTCTACACACTGCTGATCGCGGGCGGCGCGCTGACCGTGCTCTTGCTGCCTGACTCGCAACTGATCAACGTGGCCATCCTGTCGCAAGTACTCAACGGCGTGCTGCTCCCAGTGGTAATCATCCTCATGCTGATGCTCATCAACCGCCAGGACTTGATGGGCGAGCACAAGAACTCGCGTCTGTGGAACGTAATCGCCTGGGGCACAAGCATCATCGTCATCGGCATGACGCTGGTGATGCTGTGGGGGATGATGCCGGGGCACTAGTAGTGAGACCGGCGTTGCGCACAATTGCACGGTGGTGAGAAAAACCATGAAGCTACCAAATGGCGAGTCACCGATTGTCGAGATTGAGAAACTTCGAGACTATGCCTTGAGTTTGGACCATCCTCGCGGTCGTCACAAGGCGCGAGTGTTTCTGGCCGTCCTGGGAATGACCGCTGCTCATGCGGATGACCTTCCCACCGCTTTGATCAACGCGGCCCGGACAGGGGACGCCGCACCTGGAGCTACCGACCAGTACGGCACTCGGTACATAATAGATTTTGAACTGAGACATGGCGAACGCACAGCCAGTGTCCGGAGCTGCTGGATTGTTCGAAGCGATGAGATTGTTCCGCGCTATGTTACGTGCTACATTCTTTAGAATGGAGGAGGTATATGAGAGATGGAGCTTCTTTCTGAAGTAGCCGTGCTCCAGGATATGCCCGATAAAGGATTGGTTCGCGGTCAGGTTGGAACTGTCGTAGAACTACTCGCTCCCTCCGTAGCCGAAGTTGAGTTCAGTGACGATCAAGGGCGCACTTACGCCATGGCCGCTTTGCGGTCTGAGGAAGTGATTCGCCTCCACCACCGCCCCTGCGAACGGGTTGCCTAAAAATCGACGCTTGCAGACGATTCCATTGACATTTTAAGGTCTGAAGATCGAGAGTTGGCGCCATCCTTTCAAACCAGCACGGCCCCTCTTTGCCCGGTAAGCCCGGTAAGTCATTCCATCCTTCACAGGCCCGCGATGGCGACACTCTCCAAACCTGACCGTCCATCCCGGCAGTTGCCGGGACGCAGGTACGACCACCTGTTTTTCGCGAGCATGGTCGTTCTTCTGGTGGCGTCAGTCCTGGTTGGGTTCGCTCATACGTACTATCTTGCCGGAGTATTCCGGGCGCCGCTTCGCAGCCCGATTCTTCAAATTCACGCCGCGGTTTTCTCTTCCTGGATGTTGTTACTACTGGTCCAGGCGACGCTCGTCTCCGCGCATCGGGTGGACATTCATCGCAAACTCGGCATCCTGGGTTGCGGGGTCGCATGCCTTCTGGTGGTTTTTGGCATCCTCGCCGCGTGGGACTCACTGTCTCGGCTGGACGATCATGCGCCCGGCTGGATTCTCTCGTTTTCGATAACGCCCTTCGGGGATATGTTCATCTTCGCGGTTCTTTCCGGTTGGGCATTTGGTGCGCGTGCCGACTCACCCTGGCACAAGCGGCTCATTGTGTTGGCCACAATTGCGTTGATGCGCGCAGCTATCTTCCGGTGGCCGTTCGCCTTCGTGTTCCACAATCAGCTTCGAGCTATTGCAATTTCCTATCTTTTTGTTTTGCTGGTTGTTGCTTACGATCTCTGGTCGATGCACAAGATTCATCGCGCCACTCTCTGGGGCACTTTATTGATGGCCTTGGTGCAGATCGTGAGAGTTCCGATCGGCCAGACCGGCGCATGGCATTTCTTTGCCCGATGGTTTGGCTCACTCGGCCTTTGAACAGGCTTTCTTCTTCGTCTCGTCCCGTCGTAATCGCCGGGGCACGGACCTAACCCAACGGTTCTCGCCGTTCGAAATGGAGATACCGTATGCCCATTGCCAAAACCAAGGAAGAGCTCCTCGATGCGATCGAGACCGAATACCGTCTCTTGAAGAAGTGCCTCGAAGGACTCGCTCTTGAGGAGAGGGACCTTCCCGGGGTGTGTCATGAGTGGTCCGCCAAGGATGTCCTCGCCCACCTCGTCGAATGGAAGAAGATGTTTCTCGGTTGGTACGAGGAGGGCTCGCGGGGCGGGAACCCGCCCACCCCCGCCGAGGACCTGAGGTGGACAGAGACTCCCGTCTTGAACGATCGCATTTACCGGAAGTGGAAGAACGAGAGATACGAGGTGATCCTCGCCGAGTTCGAATCCGAGTACGCGAAGATTCTCTCACTGGCGCGTGCAATTCCCGAAGAGACGCTCTTTCAGAAAGGGATTGCTCCCTGGCTCCGCGTGTGGCCGTTGGCGAGGTGGATTGCGGCCCAGACAAGCAGCCATTATCGGTGGGCGAGAACGCGGATCAGGCGGTGGGCAAACCTGCGGAAACTGCAAAGCTAGCCTGCACTTCTCACGGATCGCCGAGAATTGTAGCTCGACTTGCCCGCGGCGGCGGACTCGCTCAGGATCACGGGCCTGACGCACAGATATGTCTTGATGCGCGCCGTCGAGAAAGCAGGTTACAACAGCTTCCCCGCGGCCAGGTCGCGAATCAGAGTGCGGTCGGCGGCCAGGAAATCGTAGCCTTGCAATTCTTCCAGGCGGGTCCAGCGCAGTTGCTGAAAAATGCGATTCTCAAGCTCGCCGCTGAACTCATGCACCGCAAAAAATTGCAGATCGACGGCGCCGCCGTGACGGTAGTTATGGCGGATGCGGGTAACTCGGGGACCGATGGTGGCCTTAATGCCCAATTCTTCGTCGAGTTCGCGCGCCAAAGCCTCTTCAGCGCTTTCGCCGGCCTCGATCTTGCCGCCTGGAAACTCCCACTGCAGGGCCATCGGCTGGTCAGGGCGTCGTTGGCAGATTAGAACTTCGTCTCCGCGCACAATCAGCGCCGCCGCAACAAAACGGAGCGCGGGCCCCGCCGGACGGCTTTTCGCATTCGTCAGCTCGTCTTCCACCCCTCTAGTGTAAGCGCACTTAAAGGGTTGTTGCGCGGCGAGGGCAGTGTCGCTTCTGATACCACAGAGCCGCGCGCCCATTTCCGCTTTGAAGCGAGACTTCCTCGAATGGAAGTTCGTAGCATCATCTTCAAGCAAGTCATCGCGCGCCAACGGCGCCGCGCGCAGGTTCCCCTCACGGCAGACTGCGGCCGCGGAGCCTTAGAACCCTGTTTGGATGCGAACCCTCGAAACGTAAGACTTCAAAAAAGAAATCCCCCCAGCGGAACCGGGGGGACATTTTGACCTGAGTAATTGAGGTTCCGCGGCGGGGGCCCAAATGGACTCGGGGCAGGCAGGCAAGGCAGCCCTCAACCGTCCGGTGAAGCGAATTACTTTCCGGATGCCTTCTTCTGCTCTGCCCAGCGGCGCTTGACGGCCTCGGCGATCCGCTTGCGCCCTTCAGGGGTTAGATTTCTTTTTTTCTTGAGGGTCTTCTTTGCCACAGGTGCTAAGGCAGCTTTCTTGGGCGCTACTGCATTTCCGCCACCAAGCAAAGCGCGCGCCTGTTGCAGTTGGGCAATCTCGCGATCGATTTGTGCCAGTATGTCTGAAACTCCCACGGTTCCTCCTGTTAGGTACTCGTTAGTGGATCACTTCCCGTTGTGCCTAAGTAAGCAAGGTCGTCCGGGGCAACCACTTGTCCTGTCAAACACAATACGCAACTGTAGACTCTTTTACAAACAAAAAATGCGCATTTGTCCATGAGTTTACATCTTCTGTATGCGCCGTATCGCACAACGAAACACCAGAAGTAGAGTACTTCCCCACACGTTGAGCTATAGCGCAACAAGGAGCGCGGCAAGGAACATAGATACCGGCGGGCTGCTCGTCAATGCCGGGAGCAATAACAATGCCTCGATACGATTAGACGAAAGATTCGCTGCAACGAAAGCACAGCTTGAGTTATCGGGGAGGATTGAGAGGCTTCGGCGGTGGCTGGCCGGGTACGGGCGAACTGGTGGGGAGGCTGGAAAGATCGTGCCCGCCGAGGTGCAGACTGGTGGGAGCTTCCGCGGCGCGATAGTTACGCAAGTTGCGCAGGATCTCTTCTTTTTCGCGTGCATACTGGCCTGCGAGCCGGGTAAGCGAATAGGTGATGATGTCGCTGTGGTGCAGGTCCTGCATGGATGGATCGCGGCGCATGTTGACCCACAGGCGGTGAACCAGCTGCACATCGTCCGGACTTAGTTTTGGCGCATGCGGCCCGATGTAAAACACCTTGGCCTCGCCGGTGGGACTGATGACATAGAAGTTGAATTGACGCTTGGGTTCGGGCAATGCCTCCCAGGCCTGTCCCATATGGAAGGCCTGATCTTCGGCAGTCATCGTGGTGGAGAGTCCCGAGATCACCGAATCAATCTCCAGCGAGTTTGCGCCTTGTGCGAGCGCGACAAAGACATCGCCCGCGGGAATCAGCAGCAGAGAGACTTTTTTGCCAAAGCTCTCAGCCACCGAAATCGCCTTGGTAAAGATCATCTGCTCGTGTTCGCTGAAGCTCTGGTCAACGGCGCTCAGATACTCGGGGCCGCCGACACCCATCATGCGCACATTCAGCACCACCACATCCTGCTCCTCGGTGTGGATGTGGGACAGGGTCCACTTCAGGGCGAAGGGATTGGCGGCGTCGCGCATGGTGACCATGACGCCGCCGGGGCGGATCGCCGCCGATTCGCGGCTCACGGTGTCCTGGTGCTCCAGTTGGAAGTGATCTTTCATTTGCCGCGCAGCCAGTGCATGCTTGCGCAGGTTGATGCGCTCAGAGACGGTAAAGATCACGAAGAACGCCAGGGCGAAGACGATGCCGCTTACCGTGGCAACCGACTTGGTAAACAGGTTGACTACGGCCACGGACAGCAGCACCAGGAAGACCGAAAGCAGTCCGATGGGAATCTCTGTCTTGCCGATGCGAATGTTGGGTGGAACCTTCCAGCCGCGCTCGCCATGATACTTCCAGCGCAGCACCAGCATGGCCAGGCTGTTGAAGGTGAACGACCATATGACGCCGAAAGCGTAGGCCTCGCCCAGGGTGATGATGTTGCCCCTGGTGGCGAGGATGGTGGTCATCTGCAGAATAAAGACCAGGTTGACGATGCGATGGCTGGTGCCGAATCTCTTGTGCGGCTTGCGGAACCAGTCGGTCAGCACACCATCTTCTGCAACCCGCATCAGCACGCCGGTGGATCCGATCATCGATGTGTTGATGGCGCCGGAGAGGATGAGGAAGCCGACCAGCACAACGAAGATGCGGAAAGCGATGCGCCAGAACATGGGCCCCACCATGTACATGGCCAGTCCGGCGATCAGGTTGTCCTGGTAAATGTGAGTCCGTTGCCAGGTGGGAATGAGCATGGAAGCCAGCAGCGTGGCGCCGCCGGTGAAGATGAGGCTGTAAATGGCGATAACAATCGCAGCCCGCTTCAGGTTCTTGAGCTTGGGATGCTCGATTTCGCGATTGACCTGGGCCAGGCTCTCTTCGCCGCTCATGGCCAGCACGGAGTGGCCAAATGCCATCAGGATGCCGAACAGGCCAAACAGCGGCACCAGCCTGGTTCCCTTGAGGAAGCCGAGAGCGTCGTCGCTGAATTTGAGATTCGACGCGGTGGGCGGCGGAGGCAGATTGGCGCCTCGCACCATCACCGAGAAGACTCCCCACAGCAGGAGAATGATTACCATGACGGTGGTAATCTGCATTACTCGCAGAGCCTTCCCGCTCGATTCCTCGATGCCCTTGATGTTTTGCCACCAATAATAGATGGTCACCGCGGCCGCGAATACGGCCGAGGTATAGTTCATATCGAACTGGAAGGGATGGTTCTGCGCGTCCATCAACGCTGGAGGAAGCCAGTGGCTGGTGTTTGCCACTACCAGCAGTTCGTTGATCAAGCCTGTAATGTATTGTCCTGCAGATACGCCTGAGATAGGTCCGGTAAGAATGTAGTCGAACATCAGGGCCGAAACACTTAACTTGGCAAAGGTGCCGCCCAGGGCCTCCTTGACCACGCGGTATACGCCGCCGCGGGTAAACATCGAACAGCTCTCGACATAAACCGCGCGCACCGCAAAGCTGAACAGCATGATGCCGAGGATGAACCACGGTGCTGCCGCGCCTACCGCCTCTTCGGCGATGCCCCCGGCATAAAACGCTGAAGATCCAAGATCGCAGAGAACGATGGCTGCGGCACGCCAGAAGGAGATGAAGGTGAGCATCACGGAGGATGCCACAATCAGCCTTACGCGGTCGGAGGGTGGGGCAGCGAACGTTCGGTTAGATGCCATCTCGATGGTGTCGGCGCGACTGCCGGCTTTCTGGAGTCGGGGTGCGGAAATCCTCGCCGCCCTCGCTGAGTCTATTTCCGAATCGATCTCTAGTCAATCAGAATGTTGGCCGGGCGCCACAGGAGGCCCGAAACCGCCCGCTCATTCGTCTTTTCCGAACAGTTCTCTTGCGTCTTCAACAAAGCTGATGAGCACCACCACCGTTGAACCGGCAAGGCCGAGGAAGAACATCACTTCAAGTACGCGCATTGCGAAAACAGCAAACGGCATAGTCCTGATTGTACCGTGCTTTCGTCCAATTCGGGTCCTCTGTGGTGGGCGTCGAGGGGGAAAACCGCCGGCTCACACCAGGGGGCTGTCGCCGGTTCCCGCTGCCTGCCATTCAGCGACAAGAAATTCGCTGGTGGTGCTTCTCAGGCAGATGGTTACTTATGTTTTGAAAGGGCACGCCTTCAGTCGTGCCATAAATGGCGCAAAACTGCCGGGCTTTAGCCCCTGAGGGAATGCGGAAGCGATCTGCCTCGATTCTGAACGTCGTAACAATCGACCCAATTCCCAAACATCTCGACAGAGCGAGTGCATTCTTCACTTCCCATTTCACCCGGATGCTATAAACTCTCCCCCAGTATGCAAGGTCAATCCTGGAAGCAGTGGGCCGCCGCCGGTCTTTCCGCGGTCTTGCTTGAGTTGCCGTTCCCGCTGGCCGGGCCCATGCCCGCCTGGCGCAGCGTTTTCGCATGGTTCGCGCTGGTGCCGCTGATCGTCGCGGTTCTGTCGCCGGCGGTGGTCGAGGGGACGCGTCCCCTGCGGAAATCGTTTCTGCTGGCCTACGTCTGCGGCATTCTCTGGTACGCCGGTAACTGTTACTGGATCTACGACACCATGCTGATTCATGGCGGCCTGCCGCCGGTGGTCTCTTTCCTGCTGCTGGTGGGATACAGCCTGGTGCTTGGCCTTTACTTCGGACTCTTCGGGTTTGGCATTGCCCTCATTCGGCGGCTCACCGGCAGCACGCGGTTGGCACTGGCCTTTGCGCCTTTCTTGTGGGCGGCGCTTGAGCTCGCAGCCTCCCGCATTACCTCCGTGCCCTGGGACCAGCTTGGCTATTCGCAGGTTGACAATGGCCTCATTAACCAGCTTGCGCCTTGGACCGGCGTTTACGGCATCAGCTTTGTGCTGGTTGCAGCCAATGCGCTGCTCGCAGGCGGGTGTGTAATGGAGCGCTGCGCAGGCAAACGCTTGTGGGCCATTGCAGGAGCCGCCCTCGCCGTGGCCGGAACAGCCGGCATTTTTCTGGCTCCGCCCAAACCCGCCGCCACGGCCACCGCAGTGCTCGTCCAGCCCAACCTCGATGTCTCCGCCGACAACTCGTGGGCGGGTCCGGAGTGGGACCGGCAGATTGCCCAGTTCACCCGCCTCGCCGACGCGTCCGCCGCAGATAAGACTTACATCGCAGGCATTCCCGAGTCCGGCGCACCGCTAGGCGAAATCATCCCGCCGCCGTATGCCACGCATCCCGATCTGATTGCCTGGCCCGAGTCTCCCGCGCCTTTTACCGAACCGGACCCCCGCTTTCAACAGATGCTGGTTACGCTTGCCCGCAAGAACCAGTCGCCGCTCATTGTTGGTAACCTCGGAGCCGATTACTCGCCGGAAGACCGCGCCTGGCGCGACTACAATTCCGCGCTGGTCATCGGCCCGGACGGCGCACGCGTCGGCCGCTACGACAAGATCCACCTGGTCCCTTTCGGCGAGTACATTCCCTTCAAGCAAGTCATCTTCTTTGCCCGCAAGCTCACCGGCCGCGTCTCGGAGTTCTCGCGCGGCGACCAGCGCAAGGTCTTCCGGCTCAACGGCCATCGCTACGGCATCTTCATCTGCTACGAGGCGGTCTTTGCCGACGAGGTGCGCGAGTTTTCGCAACTGGGTGCCGAGGTGCTGGTCAACATCAGCGACGATGGCTGGTATGGCGACACCAGCGCTCCCTGGCAGCACCTGAACATGGTGCGCATGAGGGCCATCGAAAACCGCCGCTGGATTTTGCGCGACACCAACAACGGCGTTACCGCGGCCATCGACCCCTACGGCCGCGTCCGCCAGAGCATTCCCCGCCACCAGGTTGACGCCCTCCCCGCCGGCTACGGATTCCGCAGCGACATCACCTACTACACCGCCCACGGCGACACGTTTGCCTGGCTGTG
>Ga0181517_10006011_pt1 | contig 10532 bp, 7 predicted proteins | sample PEATcosm2014_Bin_31_FD_119748 | JGI IMG/M metagenome (GOLD analysis project Ga0181517, IMG submission 119748) | Peatland microbial communities from MTU Mesocosm Facility, Houghton, MI, USA - PEATcosm2014_Bin01_30_metaG | ecosystem: Environmental > Terrestrial > Soil > Wetlands > Peat | place... | reverse complement strand
GGCATGATGCCCAAAAAAGATTGGGAGACAATCAACGACGACTGGGCCGAGCATGACATGGCCCGCGGCGCGCAGCAGGGCGACAAGTACCCCATCACCGTGGGCGCCCGTTATGGCAAGGTCACCAACTTGCCCGACTTTGTGCGCAAGGCGCAGTTGATGAACTACGAGGCCTTCCGCGCCATGTACGAAGGACGCAACGCCCAGCTCTTCCACCCGCTCACCGGCGTCATCACCTGGATGAGCGACCCGGCGCAGCCCAGTTTCGTGTGGCAAATCTATCACTACGACATGGAGCCCAACTCGTCGCTCTTTGCCGTCAAGAGCGCCGGTGAAATGCAACACATCCAATTCAACGAAGGCAATGGCGAGTTGCAGGTCATCAACAATCTTCCCGAACCGCTGAACAATGCAGTCGCTCACGTCACCATCTATAACCTCGATGGAACGGTTGCCTATCAGCACGAGTCGCCGGTAACCGCGCTGCCCTCATCGGCGACCAACCTCGGCGCAGTTCAATTCCCTGCCACTGTCTCCGCAGTTCATTTCCTCAAACTCGAACTTAAAGACTCCACCGGCAAACTCATCTCTCGCAATTTCTATTGGCGTTCGTTGCCTGAGCATCCGGATGACTTCACCGCCATGGAGAAAATGCCGACAGTTACGCTTGAGGCCAAGGGAGAATACAAGGACGCGGACGGCAAGCGCATGGTCACCGTCACCCTGCACAACGCAAGCGCAAACCTGGCCGTGATGGCCCACCTGCAACTGCGCCGCAAAACTTCAGGCGAGCGCGTGTTGCCGGTCTACTACAGCGACAACTACATTTCGCTGGTTCCCAATGAAAGCCGCACCGTCACCATTGAAGCCGCGATAAGCGCATTCAAGGACGAAACTCCATTGGTCATGGTTGACGGCTGGAATGTTTCTGTCGCCACCACAACGTCAGGCGGCGTGAGCATCGCGCCGAACCTCGACGCGCAACCGGATCGCTGGCCCGTAACCGGGCTGCCTTTCCAAACCACCGGCCTGCGCGAAGGGCTTCACTAAGCACCAGCAGCAAAAATGCCGGGGCGTTTTCGCCTCGGCATTTTTGTTTCAAGCCTGCACTTCTCACAAACCACCGGAAATTGTAGCGCCGCACTTCCGGTCCGCAGAGCCCTCGTGGATTGCTGAACGAAAGCCCTGATTTCGCTTGGCATGTCCTCAGTCGTAACGGCCGTATTCCCGTCCCGCGTCGGCGAAGGCGTGAAGGTTTTCGTAGGGTTGTCCGTCAAACGGAAAATCGGATGTGCTTAATATCCAGTTGCCGCGGCTCTTCACTTTTTCGAGCAGTCCGCGAACACGCTGCTTTACTTCCTCCGGTGTAGCCTTGCGCAGAAACTCAACCTGGTCGATGTTGCCGCGCAGGGCCATGTTCGGGCGGATGACGCGCAGCACGTCGTCCAGAATCACGTCGCCAAACGGGGGCCCGGTAATGTATCCCCACACATCGATCTCCATGTCGTTATACAGATGCATGATCTTCTGCGCGTCGCCGCAGTTGTGATAAACCACAAACGCGCCCGCCTCGTGAATCTGCCGCGCCAGCCGGTTCTCGTAATCCCGTACATACTTCTGGAAAAATCGCGGGCCTGCAACGCTGGTAGCCAGGTTGCCGCCAATCTCTACCGACTCGGAGCCCGCCGCAATCACCTGGAGCAGGTGCTCCATGTTCCAGTCCAGCAGGAATTCCATCATCGCCCGGTAGAAGCCCTCGTCCTCTATCGGATCCATGAACATCTGATCCAGTTTGCGGAACTGGTTCAGAGTATTGAATGCGCCGTGCGTGGCCACATTCACCAGTCCCTTGTCGCCCACCGCGGTCTTTGCCCGGCTCAAAAGATCGCAATCGATAAACTCGGCCGGCGGAATGTACTTCGCGAAGATTGCGAAGTCCTCCTTGGTCTCGATCAGGTACTTCTCCTGCGCCAGCACAATCATGTACGTCGAGCTGCGAATGAAGTTGATCACCTGGGTCAGCTCGCCATCGGGCGTCCGCACAATCGTGGTCCGGCGCTGCTTGTCCTGGTCGCCCTCCTTCGTGATGCTTACATCCCAGTTCTCCGCTGAAGAAGGAATGTAGCGGTCCCAGACATGACCCGGCGCAAAGAGCGTATCGAAGCCGAAGAAGTCATGATAGGCCACATACTTCTCCGGAAGATCAAAGTCCGGAGGACTCATGTACGTGTTGATATCCGGATTGTACCCAAACATCTCGAAGATATTGTTGTTGTAGATAAAGGGCGCAATCGGCATGCGGTCTGCCCGCTCGCCGCGAAACGTCTTGATGAGCCGCTCTCTTCCTTTCATCGAAAACTCCCTCTTGCCTGGGAATCCTTTCAACACGCAAAGCACCCGGCCTTGATCGAACAAACGAGCCTAGGAGGGGGCTACTGGAATGTCAAGGGCGAATCCCCATGATCGCAACGCGGGATACGCACGCGTATCGCATCCCTCCGTTTGCATCCCCCTCCAACGGCGCGATCGCAAGCGCACCTATGCGTCCCAGATTCCGTATTCTTTTGCCGCATCTGTCATCGCCTGGATGTTCTCCGGCGGAGTCGTGCCCATCACCAGGCATCCTGGGCACAGCACGAACCGCGCCCTGTGCCGCCTGGCCGATTCAATCACCGCGCGGCATTTCTCTTTCACCAGCGCCGGCGTTCCTGAATAGAGAACCGATGAAGGATCGATGTTGCCAAAGACGCAACTGCGGTTGGCAATAATCCCAAACGAGCGATCAAGATCGTTGTGATGGTCCAGTTCCAATACCTCCGAGCCCGTGTCCACCATACCCTCGATAATCAGATTGGATCGCCCGCAGATATGAAGCGACAGCAGGTTCGCGCTGCCGAGATCCTGCTTGTATCGCCGCTCGAAAGGCTGCGAAAACTTCATATACATGGCTGGCGAAATCAACGACTGGCCCGACAAGCCGTCGCCAATCGATGTCAGGTCGGAGCCCGCCTCCATTTGCGCCTTTGCGAAGGCCACCCCGGCATCGACACAGATATTCAATGCCGCAAAGATATCTTCCTCTGGCGCTTCGATCAGGTCCATCATCAGCTTCTGCGGATCGCGCAGCAGTCCCAGCAAACCAAAAGGCCCCTGGTCGGCCCGCCCCATGATGGCCAATTCATCGCCCACCATGCGCCTGAGGATGCGCGTGGTTTCAAGCCACAAGGGCAGCCGTCCGTCGCGCTGCGGGTCGGGAACCTTCAGATGCGCGCCATCCTGAATCCTCTCCAGCGGCGACTTCGCGATCCGCGCCGGCTCTCCTCCTGGAAACGTGATGGTGGCGCCCATCGCCTCGGCCAGCACGCATGTGTCGAAGTCGATGATGATGCAGTCGTAGCCAAAGTCATGCGCCGCATCGGCCAGGGCCTGCGCGGCCTTATCCGGATGGAACGCAAATTCCTTCATCCTCAACCCGGCGCGTTTGGCCACGAAGGCAAAGTTGTGTTGCGCCACCGGTACCCGGTCGTGCGGCATCCCATGGATCGCCGCCAATGTTCGTTGCCGAGAGTTCATCGTCTATCACCTGACCGATCAAAGGATGCCGCAAAGCCAGCAAAAAGAGCGCGGGCTTTAGCTCCTGAGGAAATGTCTGTCCAATTTTATCGCTGGATGAATTTGTCCAAATGTATGACAATTCAATTTATAGTGTCAAGAAGATACCTGCCGATTTCGACTGTCGCGGCCTGAAGGAGAGCAAGGATGATTCGTCGCGAAACGCTGACCTCGCGCGTCTTCGATTACCTGTTCGGACAAATCAAATCCGGAAAGGTAAAGCCCGGCGACAAGTTCCCGACGGAAAAGGAATTGACAAGAAGCCTGGGGGTGAGCAGGACCTGCGTCCGCGAGGCGATGAAGTCGTTGCAAGCTCTGCAACTGGTCTCAATTCGCGCAGCCGTGGGTGCGGTTGTCTGTCAGCCTTCGCCGGGAGCGTGGTTCAACGCCTACCTGTTTGCTGCCGCCATTCACTCGGAACAAAGAGATGCGCAGATAGAATTCCGCCAGATAATGGAGGTGGGCCTGGTGTCGCTGGCCGCCGAAAAGGCGGATCATCTTGACATTCTCGCGATGTCAAAAAGCATCGCGGCGTACGAGGAAGCTCTGTTGAAGGGCGAGCCTCCTTATCAGGCCGATATCGATTTCCATACCGCGGTCGCCGTGGCGTCGAAGAATCCCATTGGGGAGATGGTCTGGCGGACAGTCGTGCCTCCCCTTGCAGAACAAATCAGGACAACCGATCCCATTGTCCCCACCGGGCGGGTCGAAGGCCTGCGCGATCACCTGCGAATCTTCAGCGCCATCACCGAGCGCAATCCTGAAAAGGCGCGCAGCGCCATGCGCGCGCATCTTGAGAACGCAGAGAGAAATTTCCTGATTGCGCGGAGCGCGGGTCCTCTGCCCTCGGCCGAAAGATGGACCGGCACAAACAATTCCTGATCGCCTGATTGCAATAAATGTATGATTTTTGGGTGTCGCTCCCTGACTTGCTAAGTCACAAAATGACTGTCTTGCTGACTTGCTGTCACACTGGCCCCAAAGCTTGTCCAACCGCAACTCCTCGCGCCTGCCCGCTCCAGTAAAATCAAAGTCTCTAACTGTCTGCAGGACTCCACCAGAGGAACCCATCCATGCTCAAGCCTGCCAAACTCGGCCTGTCTCTTCTGCTCTGTGCAGCAACCTCTTCCACTCTTGCCCAGACCGCCACCGACTGGCGCACTCCAGCCGAGATCAGCAATTACAGCACGACGCCCAATTACGCCGAGACCGTGGCTTATCTTGAGCGCATCGCAGCCGCCGCGCCAGCCCAGGTGAAGATTGAGAACTTTGGCAAGACCGGTGAAGGCCGCGACTTGAAAATCGTCATCGCCTCCAAAGACGGCGTCTTCGATCCGCCGGCGATTCATGCCTCCGGCCGCGTCATTCTGCTGGTGCAGAACTCCATCCACGCCGGCGAAATGGACGGCAAAGATTCGTGCCTCGCCCTCCTCCGCGACGTCGTCCAAAACAAGGATGGCGCAAAGCGCTTGCTCGATCACGTGGTCTTCATCTTCATCCCCGTCTACAACATCGACGGCCACGAGCGCCGCTCTGCCTACAATCGCATCAACCAGAACGGTCCCGAAATCGCCGGCTGGCGCGCCAACGGCAGCAACCTGAACCTCAACCGCGACTACATGAAGGCCGACACGCCAGAGACGCGAGCCTTCCTTAAAATGTTCCACCGCTGGCTGCCGGATTTCTTCGTGGACGATCACGTCACCGACGGCATGGATTACCAGTACGACGTGACCTTCATGCTCGACGAATCGCCCGATGTGGCACCGGCCACGGCGAAATGGATTCACGACACGGTGACGCCGGAGCTCGACAAACAGGTGAACGCCTCCGGTCACATCTCTTTCCCCGCCCTCATCGACCTGAACGACGATACCGACCCTGCCAAGGGCCTCAGCTTCGAAAGCAACTCGCCGCGCTTCTCCACCGGCCAGATGATTCTTGAGAACCGCCCCGGCCTGCTGGTCGAGTTGCACATGCTCAAGGACTACAAGACGCGCGTGACGGGAAATTACCAAATCCTTTGCGCCCTGCTTGAGGTGATGAACCGGGATGCGGAAAAACTGATTGCGCTCAATCGCGAGGCCGATGAAGACGCTGCCAAACTCGGCGCACACCCGATCGGCAACGAGAAGTTCCCCCTCGCCTACGGCTGGAGCGGCGAAACCACGCCGGTCGCCTTCCGCGGCTACCAGTACACGCGCGCCCTGAGCGAAATCTCCGGCACCATGTGGGCCAAGTACTCGCACGAACCGTGGAACGCAACCATACCGGCCGCCACCGGCGCAAAAATCACTGCCTCCACCATGCCCCCGGCCGCCTACATCATTCCGCCACAGTGGACCCATGTGATCGATGTGCTCGCCGCCCACGACGTGACCATGCGCCACACTACCGCTCCCTGGACCGGAAAGGTCGAACGCTATCACTGCTCAGGCATGAAGTGGCAAAGCCCCCCGTTCGAGGGCCGCCACCCCATCTTTGCCGGTGAGGGCGCAAATGGGCAGCCCGGCCAATACGGGCAATGCACTCCGGCAATTGAAACCGTGACCTTCCCCGCCGGTTCGGCGGTCGTCGCTCTCGATCAGCGGCTCTCCAAAGTCGCCATCCATTGGCTTGAGCCGGAAGCGCCGGACTCCGCTCTTCGCTGGGGCTTCTTCGACTCCATCTTCGAGCAAAAAGAGTACGGCGAAGCCTACGTCCTTGAAAAGCTCGCCCGCGAAAACCTGGCCAAAGACCCCGCCCTGAAAGCCGAGTTCGAACATCGCGTCCAGACCGACGCAGCCTTTGCCGCTAATCCCTGGGCGCGCCTCGAATTCTTTTACGAGCACTCGCCATGGTACCTGGCCAACCATATCGGCGAGTACCCGGTCGGGCGGCTGCTTTCGCTTGAAGGGCTGCCGCTGGAGTAGCGTCCCTCGGGTTGCTTGCCGAATTTCACATTCTCCTCCAATTTTCAATTGCAGATGGATCCTGTTTGGCCTTACCTTTGCTCAAAGCGTCCAACCTAGCCAAGGAGCAAGTCGTATGCATTTCGTTGCATTGCTGCTTCAAAACCAACCCGATCCTGAAATGGCCAAGAGAATAGTCATCGCCATCCTGACCATCCTGCCCTTGTTGTTGATTGTCGGCCTGGCGGTTGTCATTGTGCCCTTCTGGTTCATCTGCAAAAAGGCCGGCCTCTCACCCTGGCTCTCGTTGCTGAACATCATTCCGCTTGGCAACCTGGTCCTCATCTACATGCTGGCTTTCATGGATTGGCGGGTCATGCCGCTTCCGCCATCCACATGGCCGCCCCAGCCGCCGTACCCCCCACAGGGATGAGCGGCAGGTTGGAACTGGTAGCATCAAAGAGGAAGACCACCCTTAATGATGCCCGAAGAAAACCTTTCTCCATCCAAGCTCCCTCGTGTTCGTTTTGCGCCCTCGCCTACCGGCTACCTGCATGTGGGCGGGGCGCGCACTTTTATCTTCAATTGGCTCTATGCCCGCCACAACGACGGAACCCTGGTCCTGCGCCTCGACGACACCGATGTCGAGCGCAACACCGAGGCCAGCGTCCAGTCCATTTTTGAAGGATTGAGATGGCTGGGCCTCGACTGGGACGAAGAGTACAAGCAATCCGAACGCATCCCCTTGCACCGCCAGCAGGCTGAAGCAATCTTTGCCAAGGGCCTTGCCTATCGCGACTTCACCCCCGCCCACGCGGGCGACGACAATCAGTCTTCCGCCCAGGGCGCGTGGCTCTTCAACCCCGGCATGCGCGAAATGTCCCGCGAAGAAAGCGACCGCCGCGCCGCCACTGGCGAGCCCTTCGCCCTTCGCTATCGCGTTCCGCGCGGTGAAGGCCGCACCCTCAGCTTCACCGATTCCGTCTACGGTGAACAGTCCAAGTTCGCCGACGAGGTGGAAGACTTCGCCCTGCTCCGCTCAGATGGCATGCCGACCTACCACCTGGCCTCCTGCGTAGACGACGCCGACCTGCGCATCAGCCACATCATCCGCGGCCAGGATCACCTCACCAACACCTTCAAGCATCTGCTCATTTTCGAAGCCCTCGGCGCGGCTGCGCCCCAATTCGCGCATCTCCCGCTGCTCGTCGCCCCCGATGGCGCCAAGCTCTCCAAGCGCAAGCACGGCCCCGTCGTCAGCGTCACCACCTATCGCGACGCCGGCTTCCTGCCCCAGGCCTTCATCAACTTCCTCTGTCTCCTTGGCTGGTCGCCCAAAAACGACCGCGAGTTGATGACCCTCGACGAGCTCACCGCCGCCTTCACCCTGGAAGCCGTCAACCGCGCCAACGCCGTCATCAACTTCACCGAAGAAGACCCATTCGACTCCAAGGCCGTCTGGCTCAACGCCGAGCATATCCGCGCACTCCCCGTCGAACAGCTAGAGGCCTCCATCGCGCCCTTCTTCGCTCGGTCCGGACTCGATGCCCCACCGGAAAAGCTCCTCGCCGTCACACCGCTTATCCGCGAGCGCATCAAGCTCCTGCGTGAGGCCCCCGAGGCAGCAGACTTCTTCTTTCTCCCTCAGCTCGCACCGTACGACCCAGCCGAGTTGATCCCGTCCAAGGGCGGCGATGCCGCCATGGTCCGCCGCGTTCTCCAGTACGCCCTTGAAGTCCTGCCCGCGGTCACCTTCGACCACGATTCACTCGACCAGGCACTCCGCGCTGCCGCTAAGCAACTTGGCTTAAAGGCTGGGCAAGCCTTCCAGCCCATCCGCGTTGCCGTCTGCGGACGAAAAAACGCCCCGCCGCTCTTTGAAACCATGGCAGTTCTAGGCCGCGACCTCTGCCTGGCCCGCATCTCTCAGGCCCTCGTCAATCTCGAACCGCTAGCCTGAGCGCATGAACGCAACCCGCGAGTAGCGCCGGCCTCCCGGCCGGCTGTAGCGTGGACCTCCCGGTCCACGCGCCGCGAATCGACCATGTCTCTCGCTCCACCGTGGAATAATAAAGAGCAGCCATGACCAACTCGAATCTGGAAAGCCCGAACGCACCAAGCCAGGATGCACCCGCCACCTCCAACTTCCTCCACGACATCATCGCCGAGGACGTGCGCAGCAAAAAGTACGGCGATGCGGTCATCCAGACCCGCTTTCCACCAGAACCGAACGGCTACCTCCACATCGGCCATGCCAAGGCAATTTGCATTGATTTCGGCCTCGCCGACGAGTTCGGCGGCAAGACCAATCTCCGCTTCGACGACACCAATCCTGAAAAAGAAGAGCAGGAGTACGTCGACTCCATCATGAAAGACGTGCGCTGGCTCGGCTTTGAGTGGGACCGCCTCTGCTATGCTTCGGATTATTTTGGCCAACTCTACGAGTGGGCACTCAAGCTCATCCAGGCCGGCAAGGCTTACGTCGACGACCTCACCGCCGAGGAGATACGCCAGCACCGCGGCACGCTTACCGAACCCGGCACGGACTCGCCCTATCGAAACCGGTCAATCGACGAGAACCTCGACCTCTTCACCCGCATGAAGCAGGGCGAGTTCCCCGACGGGACGCGAGTTCTGAGAGCAAAAATCGACATGGCGTCGCCGAACCTGAACATGCGCGACCCGGTCATGTACCGCATCCTCCACGCCACGCATCAGCGCACCGGCGACACGTGGTGCATCTACCCCATGTACGACTACGCCCACGGCCAGTCCGATTCGCTGGAGTGCGTCACCCACTCCATGTGCACCCTGGAATTCGCCGATCACCAGCCCCTCTACCGCTGGTATATCGAGCAGCTCGGCATCTTCCCCTCGTACCAATATGAGTTCGACCGTCTCAACATTACCTACACCGTGCTCAGCAAGCGCCGCCTCATCCAGTTCGTGCAGGAAGGCCGCGTCAACGGTTGGGACGACCCGCGCATGCCCACTCTCTCCGGCTACCGCCGCCGCGGATTCACGCCTGAAGCCATCCGCACCTTCGTCGCCGCCTCAGGCGTTTCGCGGACCAACGGCAGCACCGACGTCGAAATGTTGGAGCACTTCCAGCGCGACGACCTCAACCGCCGCGCCAGCCGCGCCATGGCCGTCCTGCATCCCCTCAAGCTGGTCATCGATAACTACCCCGAGGGTCAGGAAGAATTCGTCGAAGTCGCCAACAATCCCGAAGACCCCACGGCCGGGACCCGTGGGGTCCCTTTCTCAAGAGAGGTTTTCATTGAACAAGATGACTTCCGCGAAGTCCCTCCGCCCAAGTACTACCGCCTCTCCCCCGGCAAGGAAGTCCGCCTGCGCAATGCCTACTTTGTAACTGCAAAAAGCGTTGTAAAAAATGCGGCCGGCGACATCGTCGAAGTCCACTGCATCTACGATCCAGCCAGCCGCGGCGGCAACTCTCCCGACGGCCGCAAGGTCAAGTCCACCATGCACTGGGTCTCGGCCGCCCACGCCATCTCCGCTGAAATCCGCCTCTACGACAAGCTCTTCACTAAGGCCGACCCTAACGACTTCGCAGAAGGCGGCAGCGTCCTCGACAATCTCAACCCCAACTCGCTTGAAGTCCTCCTGGGCGCCAAGCTGGAGCCATCTCTCGCCAACGCCAAACTCGAAGACCGCTTCCAATTCGAGCGTGTAGGCTACTTCTGCCTCGACCCGGACACCACCCCCGGCAAGCTGGTTTTCAACCGGACACTCCCGCTAAAAGACTCCTGGGGCAAGATCGAGAAGAAGGCAGGCGCGTAGCGCAAAAAGGGGTGGCGCGCTATGGCTCCTGATCCGCTTCAATTCAGCGCGTAGACAGAACCATCGGCGCTGCCAACATAAACCACCCCATTCGCGATCGCGGGACTCGACAGAATCGAGCCAAGCTGCAGCAGGCGGTCGATCCCCACCATCGAAGCATCGATGGAGTTGTTGGGATTGCCGTCCGGCCCCATCGGCCCAAAGATAGCATTCGTGTTCAAATGC
>Ga0181517_10006010_pt1 | contig 10532 bp, 6 predicted proteins | sample PEATcosm2014_Bin_31_FD_119748 | JGI IMG/M metagenome (GOLD analysis project Ga0181517, IMG submission 119748) | Peatland microbial communities from MTU Mesocosm Facility, Houghton, MI, USA - PEATcosm2014_Bin01_30_metaG | ecosystem: Environmental > Terrestrial > Soil > Wetlands > Peat | place... | reverse complement strand
TGAGTACTGCGCAGCGCGCACCTTCTTCAAAAACCCGTCATCAGTCACCGTGAAGCTCTTGCCCACCAGCTCCGGCGCCAGCTTTGCGCCGTGCAGGTCGAAATAAATGCGGTCCGGGTTCGGCACGCGCGCTGCTTCATAGGTCACGTTGTCGCCCAAATCGATCGCCACCCGCGTATAGGTAGCTGTCGACCAGTGGCGAATCCCCGTCACCAGCGCCGGTGCATTGGGTGCCCCATCCTTCGCAGCATGATAGCGAAGGGTGGGTTGAACGGCCGTCGCTGCGCTTAGTTCCCCATTCATCGCAGTCTTATCGCGAAGGGTTGGATCAGTGTTTGTCGCCGTCTGCGCCATCACCGGCAGCGACGAGACTCCACTTTTCGCTGTCCGCGCAGTGCCAGGCGTTCCATTTACCGTGGTGTTATCGCGGACCGGAGCTGTAGTTGGCTTTGCCGGTGCGGTTGGTGGATTAGCACGTCCTGCTATAGCCCCCGTTGCCCCACGTTTCGCGACCGGGGAGTTGTCTCCCGACACAGCCGCTTGCCCCGTCTTTACTGTTCCCTGTTCCCTGATCCCCGTTCCCCGCGCCAGCGATGCAAGCCCCGCGCGCGCCTCGTCCGCCTGCTCGCTCTTGGCGTGGTCCTTCAACAGCAGCTTGTACCTCTCGCGTGCTGCTGTAGCATCCTTCAGGTCGTTCTGCTCAATCTGACCCTCGGTCAGCAGGGCCTGCACCCCCAGCGAACTCGCGGGATACTGTGTCCGCAGAAATTCATACTGACCTACCGCCGCGCGCAGGCTCTTCTCGTCGTGCAGCGTTCGCCCCTGCTCGGCCAGTAGTTCTGCCACTGCGTTCACTGCCGACGGGGAATGAACGTCCGCCGGGTCGGCATGGTAGATTGCGCGATACGCGTCCATCGCATGGCTGTAATCCGTCTGCGTGCGAGTCTCCGCGGGAATTGCCTCCAGCGTATCGCGCCCTCGTTCCGCCTGCTCCCACGGAGTCAGCGGAACGCTCTTCTTCGACGCATGAACCTTAACCGTGGATGGAGTATTGGCCCGGCTTCTGGCTGCGGCATAGCACACTGTCGCAACACAGCCGAGTGTGGCTACGCACACCGCACAACGCACCCATCGTATTAGTTTCGCGAGAGACATCTCTCCCACAGTTTAAGTCGCCCCGCGCCGCCGTCCCACGCAAAAACTACCCGGTACTTCCCCCGATACCCCCGTTGCCTAACTACGTCCGCCCAACGGACTCATTTGTTCGACAACTTTTCCTCCATACCGGTCGGTGCTTCTTTTCCCTCCAGAAAGGCATTGTCGCTGGCAGCCGTCACCTTTGCCATCAGGCTCAGATAGATCAGATGGCCCCGCCATATTCCGAACTGCTCCAGCGCGAGGCTTGCGACTGGAGGAGTCACATCGCCATGGCCGAAGTCTGTCTTGGCAAAGACCCCCAGAAGCTGTGCTTCATCCTCCACCAGCTTGTTTTCCTGGTCCTGAAAGTCCTTTTGCGACCCATAGATGTCCGAGTAGCGCTGCGCCTCCGCATAAGGCATAAAAGACAGCGCGTTGGTCGCCTGCGCCGTCTTCCAAGCCGTATCGTTCAGACCGACGGTTGCGAAGTTTGCGCTGAGCGACCCGTGCTGGGCCTCCTTACTCTTCGGGTCCTCCAAAATCCGCGTTAGATACTTGATGTTTTGATCGATGGCGGCCCTTTCTTTCTCAATGTCCGGCAGCGCCTCCGCCATCCTGTCGGAGTTGTACTGGATCTCCTCGCGCAGGGTCTGCCGCGCCTCCTTCACCAGGCTGTGTTCCCGGTACATCTCCACACAGCCTTCTATCCCCACCGCAATCAGCAGGCCAATCGTAATCGCCAGCAGATGGACGAAGAATTCCTTCTTGCTCATGATTGGTTGATGCGGTGCATGAACTTCCACAATCGCCTCCGTATCGGACGCAAGCCGGCAAACTCGCCAACCCGGTTTACATTACGCGGCCCTTATGATTCGCAACAATTCTACCCCAGTAATCCCCCCACAACCTCCGCCGCCCTGGCTAGCGCGCCGTCCAGAGCGGCCGCATCGCTTCCACCCGCCTCAGCCAGGTCAGGCCGTCCACCACCCTTGCCGCCCACCAGCGCAGCCAGCGCGCCCACAATTTTTCCCGCGTGGACCTTGCCGGTGAGGTCCTTGGTTACACCCACAATCAGAGAAACTTTGCCGTCCTCCGATGCCGCACCTAATACCACGACTCCAGAGCCAAGTTTGCTGCGCATCTGGTCGACCAGATCGCGCATCGGCCCGCGCTCCAGCCCGTCTACTCTCTGCACCAACAACTTGATCCCTTTGACTTCAACTGCTGTAGCCTCACCCGCCGCAGCCGAGGCAGACTTCATCCGAGCCGCATCCAGCTCGCGCCGCAGCTTCTTCATCTCCTCTTCCTGCGCCGCCAACTTTGCGCGCAACGCATCCGCCGGGGCGGATGTCTCCGCGCCACCGACGATCTGCCCCACCACGCGCGCCACCTCGTAGTCGCGCCGGAACTCGCCCAGCGAGCCCATCCCGCTCACCGCTTCCACCCGCCGCACACCGCTGGAGACGCTGCCCTCGCCCACCACCTTGATCAGCCCAATCTCACCCGTCGCGCCCGTATGCGTCCCGCCGCAAAGCTCGGTCGAGAAATCGCCAATTTTGACCACGCGAACCTTATCGCCGTACTTCTCGCCGAACAGCGCCATGGCATGAAACTCATTCACGGCCACATCGATGGGAACGTCGACCATTGTTTCCACTGCTGTGTTGGTCAGAACCTGGCGATTCACGATCTCCTCGATCTGCGCCAGCTCCTCCTCGGCCACGCCCGCGAAGTGGGAGAAGTCGAAGCGCAATCTTGCGCGGTCCACCGACGACCCCGCCTGCTTCACGTGCCGACCCAACACCTCGCGCAGAGCCGCATGCAGCAGATGCGTACCCGTATGATTGCGCGTCACGGCAGCACGCACCTCGCCGTCGACAACCGTATCGACGACATCGCCCACTGCAATCCGCTCACGCGCCACTACGCGATGCGCCCACACACCCTGCACTGGCTTCGACGCGCCGCTAACATCGGCGACAATGGTCGAGTGGCCCGCGCCCATCAACCAGCCGACATCGCCCACCTGCCCGCCGGAGTCGGCATAGAAGCTGGTGGCGTCCAGCACCACCTCGCCCGCATCACCCGCGCGCAACTCCGCCACGCCCACGCCGTCCTTCACCAGCGCCAGCACCCGCGCCCCGTCCACGCGCAGCGCGCTGTAGCCCGCAAACTCCGTCTTCGCCAGTTCGCGATACACAGGCGAAGCCGTCTTCTGCGACCCGCCCTTCCAACTCGCTCGCGCCCGCGCCTGCTCTTCCTCCTTCGCCTTCTCGAACCCCTCCATGTCGAACTTCATGCCGGCATCTCTCGCGGCGTCGATGATGAAGTCGAGGGGTATACCGAACGTTTCGTATAGACCAAATGCCTTTTTCCCGTCGAGTGCGGGCATCTTGAGAAGCCCTTCCAGAGTCTTGCGTTCTTCAGCATCCTTCGGGAGCTTCTCTCTTAGAACCTGAACAGATGCAACATAATTGATCTCATCAAAAACGCCCGCGCCAATCATGATTTGATTGCCCGTTCTAACAAAGCAGGGAATCCCATATTTGCCTTCTAGCAACGCCAGAGATGTGTTGATCTCTCCCATCATGTCGAGCGAGACATCCTCAATGAATTTTGCTACCTGCTCCCGCATCGAATCATCGATGAGACTATCTAAATGTCGAGATCCAGATTCCATCACCCGCGCAAACTGCAACTCCTCCGCGAGCACTGTCTTTGAAACCCGCTCGGCACTATCCTTCAATTCTGGGTAAGCCACCTGCATCTCGTCGCGCACGGCGAAGACCATCTGGTGCATGAACGGCTTCTCCTGCCCCAGCAGCCTTCCATGGCGAATGCCCCGCCGCAGAATCTTGCGCAGCACGTACCCGCGGCCCTCGTTCGCCGGAACCACGCCGTCACTGATCAGAAACGTCGCCGCCCGTGCGTGGTCCGCAATGATTCTTAGACTCGCTGAACCCTTCTCATCCCCTCCCAGAACTGGGTGCCCCACATCTCGCTTCTGAGATGTGGGTTCCAACGTCAGCTCCGCCGCGCGCTTGATCAGCGGCACAAACAAGTCCGTCTCGAAGTTCGACAGCACGCCCTGCATCACTGCGGCCAAACGCTCCAACCCCATGCCGGTATCGATCGAGGGTTTGGGCAGTGGCGTAAGCGTCCCATCTCCCGCGCGGTCGAACTGCATAAACACCAAATTCCAAATCTCAACATATCTCTGGTCGTCTTCGCCGAAGGGCTTGTCCTCCCCGGTCTCGCTCGCCTCCACGCCAAAGTCGTAAAAAATCTCGGAGCACGGGCCGCACGGCCCGGTCTCGCCCATCTGCCAGAAGTTGTCCTTCATCCCAAATTCAAAGATCCGTTCCGCGGGCACTCCCTGGTCCAGCCAAAGTTTGTATGCCTCTTCATCGCGCGATACTCCCTTTTCACCTTTGAAGATCGTGACGTAAAGCTTCGCTTTATCCAACCCAAACCACTCCGGGCTGGTCAGCAGCTCCCACGCATACGCAATTGCATCCTTCTTGAAATAATCGCCAAAGGAAAAGTTGCCCAGCATCTCGAAGAAGGTGTGGTGGCGCCGCGTGAAGCCGACATTTTCCAGATCGTTGTGCTTTCCGCCTGCGCGTACGCACTTCTGCGATGTCGTCGCCCGCGTATATTCGCGCCGCTCCGCGCCCAGGAATACATCCTTGAACTGGTTCATCCCCGCGTTGGTAAACAGCAGAGTTGGATCGTTGGCCGGCACCAGCGAAGACGAGTGGACGCGCCGGTGTCCCTGCCCCGTGGCAGGCGAGAGCTTGCTCTCAAAAAAACGCAGATAATCTTCGCGAATCTGGCTTCCCGAACGGTATTCCATAGGGTTTAAGTCTATCAGCGGAAGGCACAGACCCTGCTAAAATCCCACCGCAGCCACGTCTCCGCCCATCCCGTGGCCCACTGGCCTCACCCGCGCGCCGTCTTCAGCGAAGGCCTGGTCTGTCCAGTCCCACCCCGTGTGATAGAGCACAAACAGATGTTCTCCCGGTTGTATGCGCAGAGCCTCGTACGACACAACAGGCAGCGCTGCGAAGCGTGCGATGTGCATCGCCGTTAGCGCCATGGTGTCGTGCCGGTTCCAGCGCATCTCCTCCGCGCGGGAGTAGACCAGCGTCATGCGCGCGCGCACATACGCGTCCGGCTCGTAGTAGCGGTCCTCCTCGAACGCGCCCATGTCCTGAATGTACAGCCGCCCATCGGGATTCGCCTCCAGCGTCGCGTTCACCTCCGCGGGCAGCGCCAAACTCGCTATCCGCGCCTCTGTCTTCTCCTGTTCCGCGTGAATGCGCGTCGCGCCTGAGCCGAGAATCGCCAGCCCCAACACCACCAGCACGGCATTGAACATTGCATCGCGCCGCAGCCACGGACTCACCACAATTGCCAGCATCGCGCTGATTGCCACCACCGCACCCAACACGTAGCGCACCTCGATGGAGTGGGTCACAAATCGTGCCAGCATGTAGCCCCAGAAGGGAAGCGCCGCTAGCACAAGCAGCAATACCCACTCAGCCGCTGGAATCCGCATCCCCAATCCACCACGCATCACGCGTACGCAGCCCAACAGCAGCGCCGCCGCAAACGTCACCAGCAGTGCCATCCACAGATGCTGCGCAGGCATCGTCATTCGCGTGTAGTCCACGAAGATTGACCGGTAGGCCAGTGTAATGTTGTGTAGCCCCATCGATCCCACGTTGTAATAGTTCTTCCTGAACTCATCCGCCGCCTGTAAAAACGGCCACGTCGCCGCGAACCCCGCCATTCCCACGCAGATCGCCGCGCACATTGGCCAATCCATCCGTCGCCTCTGGACGCTGCGAAACCCCTCCGCCGAGCAGAGTGGGGCCAGAAGCAGAATCCCGTAGTAATGCGCATTGATTGTCGCCGCAATTGCCGCCGCCAGCCCCACCAGTGCCCACCTTCTAAAACGCGGGTGCCCCATGTCTCGATTTTGAGACGCGGGCTTAATCGCCACCTGCCAGCACCACAGCGCCAGCGCATACAACCCCAGCACCAACCCATAGGGTCGTCCCTCGGCGCTGTAGTACAGCGTCGCGGCCAACGCAGGGAACGCGGCTGCTACCACTCCTGCGCGTTCACCTGCCAGGTTTCGCACAAAGAAGAACAAGCAAACCTGCATCAGTAGAAATCCCAACAGGGCAGGGAGACGCAGCGCAAACGCACCAGCCCCGAACACCTGCATCGCCGCGTGCGACAGCAGTGGATAGAGCAGTGGGTCGAGCGAGATGGGCCAGGTCCGCTGCACCTGCACCAACTCCCCTACCGACCGCACGCTGTAGGTCTGGAACGCGTACATCTCATCTTGCGACATCAGCTTGTAGTGCGACCATATCGGCGACATCGTTGCCGTCAGCAGTACAAACACCACCACCATCGCGCGCGCCAGCCTGCATTTCATGGGTGCTTCATTCATCGCAGTCTCACCATCGTGGGTGGGACTACTGCCGGCGAGGTCGCGGTTCCACTCGCAGGCTGCACCATGGGCAGCGTCGGCATAAACATTTTCTCCAGCCAGGGCAGCCGCACATACAGCAGTACCACCATCACCACCACCATCGCCGTAAACCACAGCATCAGCCCCGGCTCGCGATACAGCTTCTCCGGGTTCTGCACCGCCGAGCCAGACTGGAACGCCAGTCTGAAGTAGATCGCCATCACCAGCGCCACCAGTGGAAACGCCATCAGCAGTTCGATCCGGTAGCGCATCACAAATGCCCCGAAGAACAACATCGCAGTCGACGCATAGAAAACCACGCTCACCAGCAGCGACTCCTGCGTATAGTGCTTGAAGCTCGCCCGGTAAGCTCCTGCCACTCCGCCCTCGCCTAGCTCGCGCAGCTCGCTGAAGCGTTTCAGCACCATAAAGTAGCAGCCGATCATCCAGTAGCACATCAATAGGCTCAGCGGAGGCACCAGCCACGCCGCCACCGCATACCACCCGAGCAACATGCGCAGCGGATTGTTCACGCTCTCCGTCAGCACATCCAGATACGGCACGTCCTTGGTCCGCAGCGGGCGGATGTTGTATGCGCATCCCATCACCCACAGTGCCAGCGCCGTCGCCGCAAACTGCCGCGAAATCGTCCAGCCGATCGCCACACCAGCCACCATCATTAATATCCACTGAGCATAGGCCAGTGGAATATTGACCAGTCCAAGCACCGTTGGCCGGATCTTCTTGGTCGGATGCACCCGGTCGAACGGCGCATCCAGAACCTCGTTGAGCACATAGTTGCTGCACGCCACCAGCGTGATTGCCACAAACGCCCATACCAGCATCTGCACCAGCCGCCAGGTCAATAGCTGCGGATAGATGCTCAGCGGAACAATAATCCCGGGCAGCACAAACAGGTTCTTGATGGAGTGGTCCAGTCGCGCAATCGCAAGATGCGCCCGCAACCGCCGCGAGAAACTGACCTTCGTCTGTACCGTCTCACTCATGGCGATCCCATCAACCCTTTGTCGCTGATAGCGTTAGTATAGCGGCGATATCAAGGATCATTCGATTAAAGCGCCCCCCACCCCGGGTGCCCAGGTCCAACCCTCCACCCGATACTCCGGGTCGTTCGGCATCGCCAGCCCTGCAAACTCCGCGCGCCGCGCCGTCATCGCCATGCAGCTTACCAGCGCGTCGAAGGCGTCCTCACTCCCTCGCGCCCGCTCCATCACACCGCGCGACAGCGCCGCATAGGCCGCGTTCTCCCGCCGTTTCGCCCGCAAGTACTCCGCGCGCGCCGCTGAATTCGACTTGCGCACAGGCCCCGTGTTCAGCCGCGTGTACATCTCCACCACCATCGGAAATCCAGCACGGTCGAAGGGCCACACCCGGAAGCCCGCCTCGCGCAGCCGCTTCAGCACCGGCATTCCGCGCAGCGACGCCGTCCCCACGCTGCCCGCCCCGCCGATCTGGAAGACGCTCTTCGGCCCAATTCCTCGCACCCGTTCCGCCCGCTCGGCCTGGGGAATCAGTGCGGCAATTTTGCAATCGATGTCGGTTGCGCGCAGCATCCGGTGCAGCCCATCGCCGCAGAACTCTTCCGGTTTGGGATGTTTTCCCCAGAACCGCCGGTCCGGATTCCCACGGGCGAGCCATTGTTCGCTCAGCCCGCCGGCCACAATCTCCCAAAACGCAGGCGCATCCACGCAACCCAGTTCTTCTCGCACAAACCACGCAGGAAAGCTGAAGCAGAAGTCCAGCCCAACCACCATGCGCGGCGTCTCACGGGCCAACTCGATCAGCCACTCGCCAACCTCCGCCCGCGTTCGCCCGCCTTCCAGCGTGACGGACCCTCCACAAACGCCGGGTGCCCCATTCACGGCGGCCTCATCGCAGTGGGTGGGATTCATCGTCCACACCCCCGCCCAGATCTTCCGCCTCTGTCCAGCCTCGCTGCGGTCGCCGGACCAGTCCACCGCAACCACGCGTTGCATGTCTCCCCGCCGCACTCCGCTACTCCTCATCGCCGACGACGTCCACCTCCTCCACCGGAACGCCCCACTCGCGCAGCACCTTATAGACAGCGCTCGCAGAAAATCCCGCCCGCAGCAGCCGCCCCATCACCCGCGCCGCCTCCTGCTGCGCCTTCTCGCCTGCGGGCTGCTTCATCCGCTTGCGCGCAATATACTCCCGCGCCAGAGCCACCTCGTCGACGCCCTCATATGCCGCGCTCACCGCTGCGCCCACCGTCTCCGAGGCAACGCCCTTGACTGCCAGGTCCTGCTGCACCCGCCGCCGCCCAAACTTCTCACCCTCCTTGCGCAGCCGTGTGTACTCCGCCGCAAAGCGCGTGTCACTCAGATAATTCAGCTCCTTCAGCCGCGCCACCACCGTGTCCATGACGCGCTCGCCCTCGGCGCCCTCCATGGTACGCCGCTGCATCAGCCGTCTCAGTTCGCGTTCGCTGCGCATCTGCGACGCCAGCATGCGCACCGCATACTCGAAGAGTCCCGCCTCGCCTACAGGCTCTCGCCGCTTCGCCCGCTTGAACGCCATTTCATCTCTCCTCGCCCATGCAGTTCTGGCGGAAGGGCACGGCTTCAGCCGTGCCAATCATAGCCGCCGCGAAGCGGCTTCCGCTCTGCCTAAGGCACGAGCGAAGCCTGAAGGGCGCAGCGACTATCTGCTCTCTGCATACTTCCCGCTCTTGGTCCAACGGTCGCACCAGTCGTCCACCGTGTCATACCAGAGCTGGCTATTCTGCGGCTTCAGCACCCAGTGCCCTTCATCCGGGAAGTAGAGGAACCGTGAAGGCACGCCGCGCCGCTGCAACGCGGTATACAGTTCGAAGCCCTGCGAGACATCCAACCGGTAGTCCTTCTGCGAATGGATCACCAGCGTCGGCGTCTTCGCATTCTCGATGAACCGCATCGGCGACCACTTACGAAATGGGTCCTGGTCTGCCGGTAAGCTCTGGTACCGCCATGGCTCCGCGGCATGGCCGGCTGCGGTCTGTTTCGGGTCAGGGGCGAATCCATCCCATCCCTTGGGAAAGTCCTCCGGCCTGCGGAACTCCCACTCGTTGAACCACAGTTCCTCGGTCGAGCCGTACGCGCTCACCGGGTCCGACATGCCGTCGTGGGTCACCACGCACTGGAAGCGGTTGGTATGGGTCAGCACCCAGTCGGCCATAAACCCGCCATAGCTCGCACCCAGCGCACACTCCCGCGTCTTGTCGATAAATGAAAACTTCGTTTCCACGTAATCCAGCCCCTTCATCAGGTCCTCGTACGCGCGCCCGCCCCAGTCGCCGCTCACCTCATCCACAAACTTCTGCCCATACCCCGTCGACCCCCGCCGGTTGATCCCCACCACCACATACCCATCCGCTGCCAGCAGCTCCCAGTTCCAGCGATAGCTCCAAGAGTCGCCCAACGCCGTCTGCGGCCCGCCATGCATCACAAACTTCAAAGGATACTTCTTCGCCGCATCAAAGTTCGGTGGCTTCACCATGAAGCCTTGGACCTTGGTTCCTTCCGCGCCAGCAAACCAGAAGGACTCCATCTTCGGCAGATCGAGCTGAGCGATCAGTGTGTCGTTCACATGTGTGATTGCCTCCTCACCACCCCACTCAGAAGATCGGGGCTTCTTTATCTTTGGAAGCTTTACGATCTCGGACGGTCCTTCGACAGTCATGCGCGTAGCAACAAGGATTGTCCCGGCATCTAGTATTCCGGCACCCGGGAGCACATGAACATCACTGAATTCGCCTTCGTTTTGAAGCCATCCTAGGAAGTTTCCATCAACACCAATGTAATCAACATTCTCTTCGCCCGCGTTCCCATACACATAAAAGATTCCGTCCGACTCCGGAGTCCACGTAAACTCATCCACCCATCCGTCG
>Ga0181517_10006008_pt1 | contig 10533 bp, 12 predicted proteins | sample PEATcosm2014_Bin_31_FD_119748 | JGI IMG/M metagenome (GOLD analysis project Ga0181517, IMG submission 119748) | Peatland microbial communities from MTU Mesocosm Facility, Houghton, MI, USA - PEATcosm2014_Bin01_30_metaG | ecosystem: Environmental > Terrestrial > Soil > Wetlands > Peat | place... | reverse complement strand
GATCATGCAGGTAGTGAAGATGCTCATGGAAGCCACCTGGAACTCGGGGTAGGATCGCCGCTATTCTATAGCAAGAACGCGCAGCAAGGGGAGAGAATTGCCGGGAAGCGACATCCTCGGCCGCGGCCTGGAACGCATCGGCCTCCCGCCCTCGGGCAGCCTGGCGGCGGCCCTGGCCCGCTATATCGCCGAGATAGAGCGCCTCAACCCCAGCCTCGGCCTGGTGGGAGCGTCGGGGGACGAGCTCGTCGTCAAGCACGTCCTCGACAGCCTCGCCCCGATGGCGATCGTCGAAGACCTCCTCGCCGGCAAGCCGGCCCCGCGCATCGCCGACCTGGGCAGCGGGGCCGGCCTGCCCGGTATTCCCCTGGCCCTCGCCCTGCCCGGAGCCCGCGTCGCCCTCCTGGACCGCATGACGCGCCGCGTCCGCTTCCTCGAGTCCGTCCGCGATCTCCTGCCCCTGGACAACGTGGACGTCGTCGAGACCCAGATCGAGCACGCGCGCGGCGAGTACGACCTCGTGACCTTCCGCGCCTTCCGTCCCTTCGAGCGCAAGCTGTTCAGGCGGGTCTTCGCGTTGTGCGCCGCAGGCGGCGCCGTCCTCGCCTACAAAGGGAAGGCGGAGAAGGCCCGCGCCGAGCTCGCCCTGATCGAGGGCCTCTACTCGAGCGCCCGGATCCTCCCGGTCGCGGTGCCCTTCCTCGAGGACGAGCGCTGCGTCGTGGTCATGCGGCCCTAGGTCACCAGGGCCCGGCCTTCCAGGCGAACCCCTCCAGCACGGTAGAATCGACCTCCTCGCCCGCGCGATACTCGCGGACTCGGCCGAAGGCGCTCCCTTCGCGGCGATAGGCGAGGACGGACAGATCCTCGGGGTTCAGTATCCAATACTCGCGCACTCCGTGCTTGGCGTAGAGCGTCTTCTTCCTGCCGAGGTCCTTCATGGCCGTCGACGGCGAGAGTATCTCGACGACGAAATCCGGTCCTCCTCGGACCCCTTTATCGATGAGCTTGTCCCGGTCGCATACCACGATGACGTCGGGCTGGACTATGGTATCGACCTCGTCCTCGGCCTCGTCTCGCGAGGCGGGGAGGAAGACGTCTATCGGCGAGACGAGGAGCTCGCAGGGCTTGCCTTCGAGGAATGCGTAGAGCTTCCCGACCAGATCCACGACGAATCTCTGATGCGACCGCGTAGGAGCCGGGCTCATCGCGAAGGCCACACCCTCGATGAGCTCCCAACGCTCGCCCTCCGGCCAGGATTTGTACTCCTTGTAAGTATAATGCCCGTCGGGGCTGATCGCAGCCGTCCCGCCGGCCTTCGCCTTCATCGGAAAACCTCCGCGCGAAATATAGCCGAAATGATGCCGAGAGCCTTCGCGGCTGTCAATCGCGGACTTCAGTCGAGACGCCCGGGCATAAAAAAACCCGGGCTTTCGCCCGGGCTCCGCCGCGGTTCCTCGTTGTCGGGTTTCAGCCCTCGGCCAGCATCCCCTTGGCCCGGGCGTCGATCGAGTTGAGAGTCTGCATGAGGGTCTGCTTCTCGATGAGGTCGATGAGCCTGGCCTCGACGAAGCGCTTGGCCTCCTCGCTGAAGACCCCCGCGGTGATGCAGTAGCCCTTCCCCGCCTTGAGATCCTTGACGCGCGCGTGGAAGTCGCGCACCGACAGCTCGCCAACCGTGCCCTGCGATCGGATGAAACGGAACAGGATGAGATCGGACCACTTCGAGGTCTCGATCTCCGTGAGTATGTCCGCCCAGTCGTTGGCCTGCACGGAGATGTCGGTGATCTTCACCTTGGCCTTGGGGAAGAAGAGGAGGGCGATTTTCCTGCACAGGGTGACGAAGTCGCTCGTCGAGCCCAGGAGGAAGGTCTGGAGATTGCGGTTGGAGTTGAGCTCCCGATACTTGATGAGAAGGGCGGGGACGTCCTTGAAGTTCGGGTAGACGGCCTGGATCTCGCCGAGGAGGGACACGGCCTTCCCGATGTCCTGCATCTTGAGCGAGGCCGCGGCGAGGCGGTACTTGAGCTCCACGACCGTCTCGATCTTGGCGCTCTGGTGCCGGAGCCCGATCTCGAAATCCGTCACCGCGCGCTCGAAGAGCCTCTGGTTGAGGTGCACCGTGCCCGCGAACAGGGAGGCCGAGGGGCCCAGGACCGGATCCGCGCGCAGGTGGGTGAAGATTTTCAGCGCCTGCTCGAGATTGCCGAGCTCGTAGTAGCACTCCGCGGCGGCGAAGAGGGACTCCTTGTCCTCGGGCTCGAAGTCGATGGCCTTGCGCAGGGCGCCGAGCGCCTCCTTGTAGGCCTTGATCTTGAAATAGGCGTTGCCGAGGTACTTGAGGGCCATCGCGTTCTCGGGCTGGGCCGACACCGCCTGCTTGAGCAGGACCACCGCCTTCTCGTAGGCCTTCTTCTGGAACTCGAGCACGCCGAGGTTGTAATCCACGTCGAAATCGTCCTGCCTGATGGTGCGGGCGACCATGAGACCGCGGTACGCGTCGTCGACCCGGGCGAGTTTGAGCGCCGAGATGCCGTGGCGCGCGTTGGCCTCGAACTCGTCGACGTCCGGGTTGCCCGCCCCCGCCTCGGCCAGGGTCTCGTAGGCCTTGCAGGCGCGCTCCCAGTCCTGCTCCTCCCAGGCCATCGAGCCGAGGGCCGAAAGGGCCCCGAGGTCCTTGGGATTGGAGGCGAGACGGCGGTTGGCTTCCTTGAGGACTTGCGCCTTGTCCTTGGCCTTGATGCGCTTCTTGCCTCCGCCCGCGCCCGCGCCCTCGCTCCGCCTCGTCGTGAAGGCTACGATGAGCACGATGGCGAAGACGAGGATGACGACTACGATGACTACGACGGGTAGCAGGCCCATGCGATCAATAGTGAAGCCTGGAGAGCATACTGTCAACAGCGGGCGTCAGCCGCGCCCGCCCATCCGCGCGACCGCCGCTCCCAGCTCGCGCATGAGCCGCCCGATGTCCGCGGCCCCGAAGATGCGCATGATGGTCTCCTGCCCGGGGAACCTGGGCTCGACCAGGCTGTCTATCGAGTATCGCGCGAGCGTCCCCCGGCCTTCCGGGCCCGGATCGTCCTCGAAGGTCCAGCATCCTTTCGCGGAGAGGCAGGAGCCGTCGGTCTCGATCATCTCGAAGGTTACCGTCGCCTGGCCCGGGCCGTCCCGGCTGACGCGGTTGGAGAAGACGAGGTTCGAGACGAAGGCGAAGCCGAGGACGCGCACGGCGCTCCTCTGCTCCGTCACGGCCGCTCCGTCCTCCTCCGACCGCACGCGGACCTCCTCGATCCGGGAGAACACGCGGGGCGACCGCGGAAAATCCCAGAGAGTCGCGACGAGGTCGTCGACGCTTTCCCCGAAATGGCCCTCGTACTCGCAGCTCATGCGGATCCACCGCTTGCCGCCCGAATCGCGGTAGTCCGACACCTGGAAGCTCATCAGCCTCGAGTCGCGCAGCCCCCGGGCGGACTCGGCCGCGAGGGCCCAGGCCGCGAGGACGAAGAATAGCGAGGCGATACGCCGCCTCCGTCCGGTTCCGATCATCGCAATCTTGCCGCTCCTTTCGCCGCGGGATATAGTACTGCACTGGTTCGGAAGGAGCATTCAGCTTGAGGATAGCCCTCGTAACCGACAGCTATTGGCCGAGAGTGAACGGCGTTTCCGTATCCGTCCAGACCTTCCGCGACGAGTTGGTGAGGCTGGGGCACGAGGTCATGATACTCTGCCCGGATTATCCGCCGTCCTGGGGCGCGGTCCCCCGCGAGGACTCGGTGCGGCGCTTCCGATCCGCCGCCAGCTCGGTGTCCAAGGAGGACCGCCTCATCAGGCTCTCGTCCTTCCCCCTCGTCGCCCGCGCGCTCGAGCGCTTCAACCCCGACGTCATCCACATCAACACCGAGCTGATGGCCTACCTCGCCGCGCGCGGCTACGCCAGGCTGCGCGGCTATCCCATCCTCATCACCTCGCACACGGACTACGAGGACTACATCTGCAACTATATCACCTTCGTGCCGGCGCGGCTCCTGCGCGCGACCGTGCGCTTCATTATGCGCGCGATCTACAGGACCGCCGACGTGATCGTCACGCCCTCGCGCACCCAGGAGCAGAAGCTCAAGGCCTACCACATCCGCAAGCGCTTCGTCGTCATACCCACCGGCATAACCTGCGAGTTCGCCCCGCAGACAGCGGCCGCGGTGGCGGCCTATCGAGCCGGGCTCGACGCGCGCTTTCCCGGTCTCGCGGGCAAGCGCATCCTGCTCTTCGCGGGACGCATCACCGTCGAGAAGGACGTCAGGTTCCTCCTGCCCGTGCTCAGGCGCCTGCGCTATTCCAGGGACGACGTCGCCCTCCTCTTCGCCGGGGACGGACCGGCGAGAGCCCAATTGGAGGCGGCCGCCAAGCGCTCGGGCCTGTCGGAGTCCTGCCACTTCATGGGCTACGTCGCCCGCTCCGAGCTCCCCCTCGTCTACGCGTCCGCCGACGTCTTCGTCTTCCCCTCCAAGACCGAGACCCTGGGACTCTGCACGATCGAGGCGATGGGCACGGGCCTCCCCGTCGTCGCCATAGGCGCGATGGGCACCCTCGACGTCATGAGGGGAGACCACGGCGGCTTCATGGTGGCCGACGACAAGGTCGAGTTCACCGAAGCGGTCCTGCGCCTCCTCGACGACGACCGCCTCCGCGCGAGCAAGTCCGCCGAGGCCATAGCCTGGGCGCGGCAGTACCGGATCGAGGCGACGACCGAGCGACTCGCTCGGCTCTACAAGATAGTGGCGGCCCAGCGCTCGCGGAACCTCAGACTGCGCAGCGGAATCCGTTAGGGCCGCCTGCCGGTCACCTCGACGAATAGTTCCTCTCGAGCCATTTCCTGTACTCCCCCGACCGCACGCGGGCGCACCACTCGGCGTGGTCGAGGTACCAGCGCACCGTCTTGCGCAGACCCTCGTCGAAGCTCGACGCCCGACTCCAGCCGAGCTCCTTCTTCACCCTCGAGCAGTCGATCGCGTAGCGCCGGTCGTGGCCAGGTCTGTCCTTCACGTAGACGATGAGGGCGCGGAGCCGCTCCAGGTCCTTTCCCGACTCCTCGGCGACGATCTCGACGAGGCGGTCGAGGAGGCGGATGTTCTCCCACTCGTTCTCGCCGCCTATGTTGTAGCTCCGCCCCGCCTCGCCCCGCTTCATGATCTCCCAGACCGCGGAGTTGTGGTCTTCCACGTAGATCCAGTCCCGGACGTTCCTGCCGTCGCCGTAGACGGGCAGACTCCTGTCTTCGAGCATGTTGAGGATCATGAGGGGGATGAGCTTCTCGGGGAATTGGTAGGGCCCGTAGTTGTTCGAGCAGTTCGAGAGGGTCGCGGGCAGGCCGTAGGTATGGCGGTAGGCCATGACGAGGTGGTCGCTCCCCGCCTTGCTCGCCGAGTAGGGCGAGCGCGGGTCGTAGGGCGTCGCCTCGGTGAAATAGCCCGAGTCGCCCAGCGAGCCGAAGACCTCGTCCGTGCTCACATGGTGGAAGAGGACGTCCGTCCGCCCCTTCCAGGCGGCCCGCGCCACGTCCACGAGGGTGAAGGTCCCCATCACGTTCGTCTTCACGAAGGCTTCCGGACCGTGGATGGACCTGTCCACGTGGCTCTCGGCCGCGAGGTGGACGACCGCGTCGGGCGCGTACTCCGCGAATATGCGCTCCACCGCGGCCCGGTCGCAGATGTCCGCCTTCTCGAAGAAGTAGCGCTTTCCCCCGAACTTCTCGGCCGCGTCGGCCAGGTTTTCGAGGTTGCCCGCGTAGGTGAGCGCGTCGAGATTGACAATGCGCCCGTCGAAATCCGCCTTTTCGAGGAGGAAGTGGATGAAATTGGAACCGATGAAGCCCGCCCCGCCCGTGACGAGAATGGTCTTGAATGCCCTGCTCATCGTTTGTACATGACTCCTTCTTTGAAGAATCTCAGCTTCGATTGTCGCATAATCGCCATAAATCGAAAGCATACTTTGCATTTATGGCAGTATGAAGTAAATTAGCCGATAATGGATACCTTGTATCGGTATTATCGCGCGGCCCTCGAAATAAAACTGCGTAAGCCCTTTATCCATATCGTGTTCGGAGCTCGGCAGACGGGCAAATCGACCCTCATCCGCAGCCTCCTGCCGCCCGAGGCCATGACAATCGACCTGGCTGATCCTCGCGAGCGGGCGCGCTTCGCCGCCGAGCCGGGACTCTTCATCGATGTTTGCCGCGCCCTTCCGCGGGAGGAAGGCGGTACTTTCGTCTTCGTCGACGAAGCGCAGAGCGTACCCGCGCTCTTCGACGCGGTGCAATCGCTCTTCGATGCCGACAAGGAACGATACCGCTTCATCCTCTGCGGAAGCTCCGCGCGCAAGCTGAGGGCCTCGGGCGCGAACCTTCTGCCGGGGCGCAGCGTCCGGCACTTCCTCTACCCGCTGATCGACGAAGAATACGAGACGCCGCCGGCCCGCGCCGAGACGGAGAGGGAGCGACTCCTTCAGCTGCCCGCGAGCGCGGAGGGATCGCACTTCCCCTATCGACCGCTGGAGGATCGCCTGGTGTTCGGCGACCTTCCGGGCATAGCCCTCCTCGGCGACGACGGAGACAAAAGCGACATCCTCAGGACCTACGCCACGGCCTATCTCGAGGAAGAGATCCGCCGGGAGACGATCGTGAGAGACTGGGGCTATTTCCTCAGGTTCCTCAAAGTCGCGGCGGGCGGTTCGGGCGGCATCGTCAACCTCGCCGGGCTCTCCCGCGAGACGGGCGTCGGCGCCCCGACCATAAAATCCTATTACCAGCTCCTGGAGGACATGTTCGTCGGATTCACCGTGAGCGCCTTCTCCGGAAGCAGCCGCAAAAGCGCCATCTCGAGCCCCCGCTTCTTCTTCTTCGACAACGGGGTACGGAACGCCGCGGCGGGCCTGCCCCTCGTCCGCGAGACGGTGAACGCCGCGCCCGGCGCCCTCTTCGAGCACTGGGTCGCGGGCCAACTGGCGCGAAAGCTTTCCTATCTCGGGGCCGGCTCGCTTTCCTATTACAGGACGGCGGACGGCGCGGAAGTCGATTTCATCGTCGAGCGGGAAGACAGGCTCTATCCCATCGAGGTGAAGTGGACGGAGAGACCCTCGAGAAAAGACGCGCGCCACCTTCGGGCCTTCGTCGCCGAGCATCGCGAGCGCTGCGCGGGAGGCTTCATCGTCTCGCGCTGTCCCTATGTCCTCGATCTCGACGATTCGATTATCGCCATACCTTGGTGGCTGCTTTAGGCCCAGGATCGCTCGGCCGCCGGCGCTCGCGCGAGCTCCCCGATGAAGGCCGAGAGCGACGCCTCCCACGCGGGTATCTCGAGCCCGTAGACCGCCATGATCTTGTCCTTGCAGAGGACCGAATAGGCCGGCCGCCTGGCCTTCGTGGGGTACTGCGCGGTCGTCAGGGGCTCGACCAGACAGTCGCGCTCGAGGATGCCGTTCTCCCGCCCGAGCCTCAGGATAGCGAGGGCGAAGGCCTGCCAGTTTGTCTCCCCCAGATCAGTATAATGGAAGGTTCCGTACACCGTCCGAGGCGCGCGCAGGATGGCCACGATGGCCGCCGCCAGATCTCTCGCGTAGGTAGGGGTGCCGGCTTGGTCCGCGACCACACCGATCTTTTCCTTCGTCCCCATGAGCTTGAGCATGGTGTACACGAAATTTGGACCGTGCCTGCCGTATAGCCAGGCCGAGCGCAGTATGACGTGCTCGGGACAGAAGGAGGTGACGCGTTCCTCGCCCTCGGCCTTGCTTCGCCCATAGGCGCCTATGGGCGACATAAGGTCGTCTTCGCGGTAGGGCTCCTTGCCCGAGCCGTCGAAGACGTAGTCCGTAGATATATGGAAGATTTTCGCGCCCGAAGCCGACGCCGCCCTGGCGAGATTCGCGGGCCCCTCCGCGTTGACGGCCCGGCAGAGGTCGACCTCGTCCTCCGCCCTGTCCACCGCCGTGTAGGCCGCGCAGTTGACGATCCACTCGATCCGCTTTCCCGCGGCGAAGGCGCCGATGGCCCGGGGGTCGAGTATGTCCACGTCCCTGTCCGTCCCCGAGAACTCGAGCCCCGCGGCCGCCAGGGCGATCGAGAGCTCGGTCCCGAGCATCCCTTTGTTGCCGACCAGCCAGATCATTCCGACTCCGATGAGATCGCGGGGCTCAGGGGCGTATCCTCGTTCCGGTTTCGGCGCAGAATGCCACGAGAGAAGTCCAGCGCTCGGTCGCTATGGCGCGGAGGATGCCCAGATCCAGCGCTTGGTATTCGTGGACGACGATATTTCGGAACCCTGTCATCGCGACCATTTCAAGCGCGGTCTCCTGTCCGAGGAGCCCCGACTTGGCCAGGAGGCGAAAGGCATCCGCGCTGGTCTGCGGCATTCCCAGATGCTCTCTCGCGACGAGGTGGAGGGCGAGATCGATAGCGGCCTGACAGGCTCTTTCGATGTTCAGCGTCATCGCGTCGATATGCGAATAATTCGCGAGCTCGGGATCGGCGGCCAATTCTTCCCGCATGCGGCGCAGCGAGCGCTCGATGATCGCGGCCTTATTGCGGCACAGATCGTCAGGCTCGATAGGCATCCAGGACCTCCTGCCGCTCTTCGTTGAACGAAACGTACATTCCCAAAAGGGTCGCCTCCGCCGCGTCGGCCGCTGTGTCGTTCCGCGAGAAAATGCGTATGCCGGTGAAGATCGCCTCTTTCGCGTATATCAGGTTCCCCGAACCGAGCAGGCCCAGGTCGACGTCGCGGCCGATCTCGAAAGCGATCCTCGCCGCCAAGGCCGCGCGGTCCGAATCGCCGAAGGAAAGCCCGGGATGCGGAAGCAGGGCTACATCGACATCGCTGTCGGGACGCAGCCTGCCGGAAACCGCGCTGCCCAGCAGATAGGCGGCGAGCACGCGCGTCTCGCCCTCCAGAAAGGGGACGAGACTGCGGGCGATGGAGGCGAATGGGGTCTCGAGCATCGCCCGTACTATACCATATCGCCGTACACGCCCGCAGCGTCGAAGGACGGCAGGGCCAGGTCCTTGGCGGAGAGGACGGGCGCCGCGCCCGTGTCCGGCCACGCTATGCCGATGGCGGGATCGTCCCATCGTATGCCGTCTTCGTCGGCGGGGTCGTAGAAGTCCGTGCACTTGTAGGCGAAGAGCGCGGTCTCGGACAGGACGAGGAAGCCGTGGGCGAAGCCCGGCGGAATGTAGAACTGGTTCTGAAGCTCGCCCGAGAGCCGCATGCCTTCCCATTTCCCGAAGCTCGCCGAGCCCGGACGGAGATCGACCGCCGCGTCGAAGACCTCGCCCTCGATGACGCGCACGAGCTTGCCCTGCGGATGCTTCTTCTGATAGTGCAGGCCGCGCAGGACACCGCGCGAGGACTTGGACTGGTTGTCCTGCACGAAGCGCGCGGTTACTCCCGCCCGAGCCAAATCCCTCTCGTTGTAGGACTCGAAGAAATAGCCCCTAGCGTCGCCGAAGACCTTGGGACGGATCGAATAGAGGCCCTCGATGGACAGTGGAAGGACTTCGATCGGCATCTGTCGCCCTCACCGTTTCGCCGAGCTCGCCAGGTAGGACAGGTACTCGCCGTACTCGGTCTTTTTCATCCTGTCGGCCGCGCGCAAAAGACCGTCGAGCTCGAGCCAGCCTTTATGGAAGGCTATCTCCTCGATGCAGGCCACGTAGAGGCCCTGGCGTTTCTGGATAGCCTCGATGAAGGAGCTCGCCGCCAGGAGGTCGTCGGGTTTGCCCGTGTCGAGCCAGGCGAAGCCGCGACCCAGGATCTCCACGTGGAGCTCTCCGCGCGCGAGGTAGTCGTTGTTCACCGAGGTTATCTCGATCTCCCCGCGGGCGGAGGGCTCGACCCTCTTGGCGATCTCCACGACGGCGTTGTCGTAGAAGTAGAGCCCGGGTACCGCGTAGTTCGATTTCGGCTGCTTGGGCTTCTCCTCGATGGATATCGCCTTGCCCTGGGAATCGAAGGCCACCACGCCGTAGGAGCCGGGATCCTTGACGTAATAGCCGAATATCGTCGCGCCCTCTTCGCGGGCGGCCGCGGATTCGAGGAGATGGGTGAAGCTCTGCCCGTAGAAGACATTGTCGCCGAGCACCAGGGCCACGCGATCCCCTCCGATGAAACGCTCGCCCACGATGAAGGCGTCGGCGAGGCCGCGGGGCTTCTCCTGCACCGCGTACTCGATCCGCAGGCCGAGATCGGAGCCGTCGCCGAGAAGCTCGGTGAAGCCTCCGATGTCCCGGATCGTGGAGATGACCAGTATGTCGCGTATCCCCGCGAGCATGAGGGTCGAGAGAGGATAGTAGATCATGGGCTTGTCGTAGACCGGCAGCATCTGCTTGGACACCGCCAGAGAGGCGGGGAAGAGCCTCGTGGCCGTCCCTCCCGCCAAGATGATTCACTTCATGCCTTTTTCTCTCCTTGCCGCGGCCAAAGAGCCGCGATATCCTTGTGCCATGATTTTCAATGCCGCGAATCGCCGGCGCCCGGCCCTGGTCCT
>Ga0181517_10006007_pt1 | contig 10535 bp, 10 predicted proteins | sample PEATcosm2014_Bin_31_FD_119748 | JGI IMG/M metagenome (GOLD analysis project Ga0181517, IMG submission 119748) | Peatland microbial communities from MTU Mesocosm Facility, Houghton, MI, USA - PEATcosm2014_Bin01_30_metaG | ecosystem: Environmental > Terrestrial > Soil > Wetlands > Peat | place... | reverse complement strand
GCGCTGGTATCGCATGGCGGCGATGCTCAACGGCGCCGGCGCGCTCGCCTTCGCCGCGCGCCTGTTCGGCCGCGAGGTCGCCGAGATCGAGCGCGAGGCGGCCGAGGGCTACCGCGGCCCCGGCGAGACGATCTTCCTGCCCTATCTTTCCGGCGAGCGCACGCCGCACGACGATCCGCGCGCCCGCGGCGTGTTCTTCGGCCTCAGCCAGACCGCTTCGCGCGTCGATCTGACGCGCGCCGTGATGGAAGGCGTCGCCTTCACCCTCGCCGAGGCGCGCGACTGCCTGGAAGGGGCGGGCGATTCGATCGGCCGCGTCGGCCTGATCGGCGGCGGCGCGAGCAGCGCGCTGTGGACGCGGATGATCGCCGCGGCGCTCAACCGCGAGGTCACGCGCTACCGCGGCGGCGAGACTTGGGGGGCGATCGGCGCGGCGCGGCTGGCGCGGCTCGCCGCCACCGGCGAGTCGCCCGAGTCGATCTGCCAGGCGCCGCCGATTATCGACGTCACCGAGCCGGACCCCGCGCTGGCGGCGGCCTTCGCCGGCGTCCGCGAGCGTTTCGCCAGTCTCTATCGCGCGCTGAAGCCGGAGTTCTCCAAGGCCGCCGCCGCGGCCGAGCGCGGCTGACGCCTCGCCGAGCCGGCGAAATCGCCTCCGCCGTCGCGAGCGACGGCGAGACGAGCCGGGCGGCCGAGGGCGAAAGGCCGCTCGGGGATCGCTCGCTGCGACCGGGTCCGCTCAGGCGGCGACGAGCCCGGCGACGTTGACCGCGTGTTCGGCGATCATCCGCTCCTCGTTGGTCTTCACCACGAGGGCGACGGTCTTGGAATTCGCGGTGGCGATGCGCTGCGCGTTGGCCGCGTTCGCCGTTTTGTCGAGATGGACGCCGAGCCACTCCATGCCGGTCAGCACCTCGGCGCGCGTGCGCGGCGAATTCTCGCCGATGCCGCCGGTGAAGACGATCGCGTCGAGGCCGTCGAGCGCCGCCGCCAGGCTGCCGATCTCGCGGCGGATGCGATAGACGAAATAGTCGATCGCCTCTTTCGCCGACGGGCTGTCCGACGCCTCGAGCGCCCGCATGTCCTGCGACAGCCCGGACATGCCCTTGAGGCCCGCGTTGTGGTGGATGAGGTCGGAGACCGCCTGCACGCTCATGCCCTTCACTTTCATCAGGTAGAACAGCACGCCGGGATCGATCTGGCCGGAGCGGGTGCCCATCGGCACGCCGTCGAGCGGGGTCATGCCCATGGTCGTCGCCGCCGCGCGGCCCTTGTGGATCGCGCACAGCGACGAGCCGTTGCCGAGATGGGCGACGACGATCCGGCCGTCGGCGATCTCCGGCGCGACCGTCTTCAGCCGTCGCGCGATGTATTCGTAAGACAGGCCGTGGAAGCCGTAGCGACGCACGCCTTCGTCGTAATAGGAGCGCGGCAGCCCGTAAACGTCGGCGACGAACGGCTGGGCGCGATGGAAGGCGGTGTCGAAGCAGGCGACCTGCGGCGTCTTGGGGAACGCTTCGATCGCCGCTTCGATGCCGAGGATGTTGAAAGGCTCGTGCAATTCGCCGAGCGGGATGACGGTGCGCAGGGTGGCGATCAGCGCGTCGTCGACGCGCGCCGGCTTGGTGAGGTCGCGCCCGCCGTGCAGCACGCGGTGGCCGACCGCGACCACGTTGCCGTCGAGCTTCTCGTCGCTGAGCCAGCGCAGGATCGCCTTCATCGCGGCGCGGTGGTCGGCGGCGCCCTGGCCCGGGTCGAGCTTGAATTGCGTCTTCGCGCCCGACGTGCGCTTGGCGGTGAACGTCGCGCTGGCGCCGAGTCCCTCGACTTGGCCTCTCGCCAGTTCGTCGAAACCGCCGCCCTCGTAAGCGAAGATGGCGAACTTCACCGACGAGGAGCCGGCGTTGAGGGTGAGAACCACTTGACCCATATTTTCACTCCGCGACCGCGACGGCGTCGACGCCGAAGCTTTGTTGCTGGTTGGTGAGAACGCGCCGGCGGTCGCCGACGCGTCGAAGGCGGCGACCGTCATGTTCGCGCGCCGAAAATCGCGCTGCCGACGCGCACTTCGGTCGCGCCGAGCGGCACGGCGAGCGGCCAATCGCCGCTCATGCCCATCGACAATTGCTTGATCCCGTTGCGCTCGGCGATGACCTTGAGCAAGGCGAAATGTGGCGAGGCGGGTTCGCCGGCCGGCGGCACGCACATCAGCCCCTCGATCGCCAGGCCGTGGACGTCGCGGCAGCGGGCGAGAAAGGCGTCGGCGTCGCCCGGGCCGATTCCAGCTTTTTGCGGCTCGGCGCCGGTGTTGACCTCGACGAACAGGCGCGGCCGTTTGCCCGCCTTGGCCATCGCCGCGGCGAGCGCCTGGGCGATTTTGTCGCGGTCGACGGTCTCGATGACGTCGAACAGCTCGACCGCCTCGGCCGCCTTGTTGCTCTGCAGCGGGCCGATCAGGTGCAGTTCGAGGATCTTGCCGAGCTCGGCGGCGCGGGCGCGCAACCCCGGCCATTTTCCCTTGGCTTCCTGGACCCGGTTCTCGCCGAAGATCGTCTGGCCGCCGATCGCGATGGTCGGCCAGACTTCGTCGGCCGCGTAGGTCTTGGAGACGGCGACCAGCGTCACCGCGGCCGGATCGCGGCCGCAGTCGCGCGCTCGCGTGGCGATCGCCGTCCGCAACGCCGCCAGCCGCGGCGCCGCGCCGAGCGGATCGGCGACCTCGCCTACATTCATGAACCTTGACCCCTCACGCTTGACGCCGTTTGGCCCTTCCCCTATAGACCGCCGACCTGAGACGCCAGGGCCGGAAGGGCGGCGCCGACGCTTTCGTTTGCGAAGCGCAGCGGACCGCGGAATCGCTTGGCGTTTTCTACCCAGTTTTGATCAAGGAAAGTTGCGCTATGTCACGCCGTTGCGAGCTGACGGGGATCGCCGTCCAGACCGGCAACAAGGTCAGCCATTCCAACCACAGGACGCGCACCCGCTTTCTGCCGAACCTGTGCCGGGTGACCCTGATTTCCGACACCCTCGGCCGCGCCGTGCGACTGCGGGTCGCAGCCGCCGCCCTGCGTTCGGTCGAGCACCGCGGCGGGCTCGACAACTTCCTGCTGAAGGCCCGCGACGGCGAACTCTCCGAGGGCGCCGCAGCGCTCAAGCGCGAGATCGTCAAGAAGCAGGCGGAAGCCGAGGCTGCGGCCGAACCCAAGGCCGCCTGAGCCGCTTTTTCGCGCTCGCCGGATCGCATTCGACCCCCTCGGCCTGCCGGCGGAGGGGGTTTTCGCGTCTGAAGCCGTAGGCGGCGCGGCCTGTAGACGCGCTCGGCGAGCGCGTTCGGCGCCAAAGCGTCGTTAGCGCGCCTGCCGCCACGAAAAGGGCGCGGCGATCGGCCACGCCTGAAGCGGCGCCGGCGCCCGCCGGCGCGGCGAGGTCGCTTCCACGCAAGCGAATCGACTAAGCTCGCTCTGGGGCGGCTGCGACAGGACCGATGAACGCGTCATTCGACCTCGGCGTCTACAAGGAAGCGTTGCTGTTTCTCGTCACGGCGGGGGTGGTCGCGCCGCTGTTTGTGCGCCTGCGCATCAGCCGGGTGCTCGGCTATCTGCTCGCCGGCGTCGCCCTCGGCCCGTTCGGCCTCGGCAAACTCGCCGAGCGGACGCCCGCGCTCGCCGCGCTGGCGCTGACCAACGTCGAGGCGATCGGCCAGGTCGCCCAATTCGGCGTCGTCGTGCTGCTGTTCACCATCGGCCTCGGGCTGCCGCTCGAGCGCGTCAAGCGCTTGCGGCGAATGGTGTTCGAATTCGGCCTCGGCCAAATGGTCGCCTGCGCGCTGCCCATAGGACTCGTCGCCTTCGCCCTCGGCCGCACGCCGTCGGCCTCGGCGACGATCGGCGCCGCGTTGGCGATGTCCTCGACCGCGATCGTCATTCCGGTGCTGGCCGAGCGCAAACGGCTCGCGGCGCCGGTCGGACGTATGACCTTCGCCGCGCTGCTGCTGCAGGATCTCGCGGTCGCGCCGCTGCTGGTGCTGGTGGCGATGCTGTCGGGCGGCGGCCACAGCGGCAATCTCGCCGTCAGCATCGCGATTGCGCTCGCGCCGGCGGCGGCCGCGCTGGCCGCGGTGATCGTCGTCGGCCGGCTGGTCCTGCGGCCGTTGTTCCACTCGGTGGCGCTGACGCGCAGCCCCGAGTTCTTCATGGCGGCGTGCCTGCTGGTGGTGCTGGGCGCGGCGCTGACCGCCGCCGCCAGCGGGCTGTCGATGGCGCTGGGCGCCTTCGTCGCCGGCCTGCTGCTCGCCGAAACCGAGTTCCGCCGCGAGATCGAAGTCACCATCGAGCCGTTCAAGGGGCTGCTGCTCGGCCTGTTCTTCGTTTCGGTCGGCGCCCAGCTCGACCTGTCGATCCTCGCCGCGGCGCCGGTCGTGACGATCGGCGTCGCCGTCGCCCTGATCGCGATCAAGGCGCTGATCGTGTTCGTCCTGGCGCGCCTGTTCAAGGCGCCGGGCCGCGTCGCCGGCGAAGCGGCGCTGCTGCTCGGCCCCGGCGGCGAATTCGCCTTCGTCATGATCGCCGCGGCGGTCGCCGGCGGCGTCGTCGACCGCGCCGACGCGGCGATTCTGCTCGTCGCCGTCGCTTTGTCGATGATGACGATCCCCTCGCTTGGCCGCCTCGGCGCGGCGCTGGCGCGGCGACGCGCGCGCGAGCTCGATCCCGAGGCCCTGGTTTCGCCGCCCGACGAGGACGCCGGCCGCGTGATCATCGTCGGCTACGGGCGGGTCGGGACGCTGATCGGCGAGATGCTCGACGCGCACCGCATCCGCTTCATCGCCGTCGACGTCGACCCGAACCTGACCGCGCGCGAGCGGCGCGCCGGCAAGCCGGTCTATTACGGCGACGCCTCGCGCGAGGATTTCCTCCGCCGCTGCGGCCTCGAGACGGCGCGCGCCCTGGTCATCACCCTCGACAAGCCCGACGCCAACGAGCAGGTCGTCGTCGCCGCGCGGCGCCTGCGGCCCGACGTCACCATCGTCGCCCGCGCCCGCGACGCGGAGCACGCGCGCACGCTTTACGAGCTCGGCGTCAGCGACGCGGTGCCGGAAACGATCGAAGCGAGCCTGCAGCTTTCCGAGGCGACGCTGGTCGACATCGGCGTGCCGATGGGCCTGGTGATCGCCTCGATCCACGAGAAGCGCGACGAGTTCCGCAAGCTGCTCGTCGCCGCCGGCGCCCCCGAACGCACCCGCAGCGTGCGGCGGCCGAAGAAGGGGTGAGCGGCGCGCGCCTCTTCTCCCCGCTTTGCGGGGAGAAGATGTCGGCGCAGCCGACAGATGAGGGGCCGGCGATTGGCGGCGCCGGATGAGGGGCTGGCGCGCCAGCGCGCCGCTCTCGATCGTCATGGCGAGCGTAGCGAAGCCATCCACGGTTCAGCCGCCGAATGGATTGCTTCGTCGCTCCGCTCCTCGCAATGACGGCCGCTGCGCCGGACGCGCCGTGATGGCGTAGATCCCGGTCAATTCGTCGGCGCGAAAAACGCCTCCGCGCCGTTCGCATATTTCGACGGGGTGAACTCAATCACTTGGTATTCGGCCAATCGCTCGCGATGGAACGGGTCCTCGGCCAGGACCGCGTCCAAGGCTTCGCGACTGAGACTTCGCGCCAGGATGACGCCCCCGACGCGGAGCTCCTGAGCGCCCGACGCCAGGAAATGGCCGGCGGCGTAATGCTGGTCGAGGAAGCTGCGGTGCGCCGGCAGATGCGCCTCGATTTCGCTGAGCGGTCGAACGTAATGCAGCAAAACGACGAACATGGATGCGCTTTCCTAAGCGTTGGCTGAGCGCCAAGGTTGAGGGAACGGTTCGGCGGCGATGCTACCGCCCATCGACGATGCGCATAAGCCTCCCTTCCATCAATTCCGCCCGCCCGATCGCGGCGACGCGCTCGGCTTCCCCGATCGCTTGGCGCGCCGCCGCGCCTCTTCCCTTCTCCCCTTGCGGGAGAAGGTGGCCGACGAAGTCGGCCGGATGAGGGGTCGGCGCGGCAGCGCCGACGACGGTGAACCGGGTTGATGGTCGACAGTCCTGGCGCAGCAGCGCACTCAGCCGCCGCCCGGCGGAGCGCGCCGTCGACCTCGCGGAAGCCTCTTGTTTCCGAAGTTTTGCCGCCGTCAATGGCGCGCGTTACGCGCGCCGCCTCCGGCGGTCGAAGACCATTGACGGCGGCAAAACTTCGGAAGGTCTTGCTTCCGCGAGGCCGACGGCTTGGGGTGTGATGGCAGGGCTGGACGGCCCAAAACTGTCCGGAGGAGACGCACACGTATAAATTCACTCGTACGGATTCAATCCGTATGCTGTGGTGAGGCGACGAACTGAGGAGGTTCCATGCCCCGCGCTGTCACCGAAAGCGGGCGGGTCGAATTGCGGCTGCGCCCCGAAGACAAGGCCACGCTGACGCGCGCCGCTTCGCTCAAGCGGCTCGATCTGACCGGCTACATTCTCGGCGCCGCGCTGCCCAAAGCCGAAGCGGACATCGCCGAGGCCGAACGGATCACGCTCTCCGAGCGCGACTCGTTGCGCGTCCTCGCGCTGCTGGAAAATCCGCCGGCGGCGCCGGACCGGCTCTTGCGCGCCGCGAAGGCCCACTTCACGCTGCCATGACGGCGCTGCGCTGGGACGAAGCGCCGATCGCCAAGCGGCGCGACCGCGACGCTTTCGACTGCGGCGACGCCAATCTCAATCTCTATCTGCGAAAGTACGCGCGCCAGAATCACGAAAGCGGCGGCGCGAAATGTTTCGTCGCCGCGCCTGCCGACGCGCCGGCGCGCATCCTCGGCTTTTACACGCTGTCGCCGGTCTCGCTCGAATACGCGCGAACGCCGGCGCTGGCGAAGAAAGGCTTGGCGCGATACGACGTCCCCGTGTTCCGTCTCGGCCGCCTGGCTGTCGACAAGACGGCGCAAGGCCGTGGGCTCGGCGGCGCGCTCTTGTTGCGCGCGGCCGATCGCTGCATCCGCGTCGCCCAAGACGTGGGCGGCGTCGCCCTGCTGATCGACGCCAAAACCGATCGCGCGGCGCGCTGGTACGAAAGCTATGGCGCTCTGCGCCTGGACGACGCGCCCCTCTCGCTCGTGTTGCCTCTTGCGGTCGCGGCCGATGCGCTCAAGCGGGGGACATAGAGCATGTTGCCTTCGAGTCGAATCGTCTTGGTCGTCATTGCGAGCAAAAACGAAGCCATCCACGGTTCAGCCGCCGCATGGATTGCTTCGTCGCTCCGCTCCTCGCAATGACGGTCGATGCGCCCCTTCGCCCCGCTTGCGGGGAGAAGATGTCGGCGAAGCCGACAGATGAGGGGTCGGCGCGCCAAGGCCGACGCGTTGAACCGGCCTGATGGTCGACAGTTCTGGCGCCGCAACGGCTCGACCAGCGCCCGCCCGGCGGAGCGCGCTGTCGACTTCGCGGAAGCTTCTTGTTTCCGAGGTTTTGCCGCCGTCAATGGTCTTCGACCGCCGAAGGCGGCGCGCGAATGCGCGCCATTGACGGCGGCAAAACTTCGGAAGGTCCTGCTTCCGCGAGGCCGACGGCTTGGTGGGTGATGGGGGAAGAGGGCAAGTCTATTTACGAAAGTTCATTGCTGACTGTCGATCGCGAAGTTGGGGAGTTGGTCAGCCGTCACCGTTGCCGTAACGGAGACCCGTGACCGAACAAGCGCGACTCTTCGTTATTTCAACGGTTTCCTGTACATTGCGCGCTCCGCGCCCCGTGACGGCGGCGGCGCCCGTCGCTGTTCTCAGATCGCGCCATGCCCAAATTCACCGAAGACGACGTACGGGTCCTTGCGAGGGCGATAAGACGCGATAGAGGCGTGGCGTTTCTCACTGGCGCCGGTTGCTCGTTGACCGCGGGCATTCCGCTGGCTGCGCAGTTGGTCGAGGAAATCAAGAAGAAGTATCCGGACGAGATCAAGCGACTGGTCAAGCCGGAGCAGCAGGATGATTACGGTTGCTGCATGGGCGCGTTGGCGTTGGGTGAGCGAAAAGAGTTGCTCGAACCCCATCTTCGCGAGGCAAAAATCAATTGGGCGCATATCGCACTCGCGAGTCTGATTCGCGCGGAGTTCGTGCGGCGGGTCCTCACCTTCAATTTCGATTCTGTGTTGGCTCGTGCGTGCGGACTTCTCGCCCGTTATCCCGCCATCTACGACTTTGGCGTGTCGCCTTCTGAACGAATGGACTATCTCGCCGAGCCGTGCATCGTTCATCTGCATGGCCAAGGCTATGGGCCAATCATGATGAACTCCGAGGAGGAGACACGAGCCCACGCGCAGAAACTGCGACCCCTCATCGACGACACGTTCAGCAAATTTCCTCTTGTTGTAGTCGGATACGGCGGCGAGTCCGACAAAGTGTTCGAGGAAATTGTCGCTGCTTACGCCGGCCAACATCGCCTATACTGGCTCGGTTTCGACGAGGAGCCTAAAGCTCGCTTGCGAGCGCTACTCGAAGGCGCCAACAAGAATTATATCCACTATTACGGCGGCGCCGACGCCGACGCGATCATGATCGCGTTGGCGCAAAAGCTCGATTGTTTTCCGCCATTGGCGTTTTCCGACCCCGCCGCGCATTTGTTCGAGGAGCGAACAGGAATTGCCGAGTTCCCGCTCGGCGCCACTGACCTGAAATACGATCTGCTGAAAGAAAGTCAGACCCGACTGAAGCAGGGCGGCAAGGGCCTCAAACTCGATGAAATTATGCTTGCCGCGTTACGTGGGGATAGCGAGGAAATCGTCAAGCGCGAACGCGCCACGCCTGCCGGAGAAAAGTCACCCGTGCCGCCGCAAATTTCGGCTTGGGCGCTTATTTCTTCGGGCCACGCACATTTAAAAAAAAGGCCAGGACGAACACTCGCTGGAACAATTGGAATTGGCGGCGTCGGACTTCAAGAAGGCCGCCGAATCGGACCCAAAAAATCCCGTTGCCCTTTGCAGTTGGGGCGTCGCGCTTTGCGAAGTCGCGCGTTTGAAGAACCACGAGGCGCTGTATCGCGAGGCGATCGACAAGTACGAGGCCGCGCTCCGATTGAAACCGAACTACCCGGAAGTGCTTCACGAGTGGGGCGTCGCGCTTGGCGGACTCGCGCGTTTGAAGAACGACGAGGCGCTGTATCGCGAGGCGATCGACAAGTGCAAGGCCGCGCTCCGATTGAAACCGAACTACCCGGAAGTGCTTCACGAGTGGGGCGTCGCGCTTATCCAACTCGCGCGTTTGAAGAACGACGAGGCGCTGTATCGCGAAGCGATCGTCAAATTTGAGGCCGCGCTCCGATTGAAGTCGGATTTCCCTGAAGCGCTTACGAGTTGGGGCGCCGCGCTTGCCCGACTCGCACGTTTGAAGAACGATGAGGCGCTGTATCGCGAAGCGATCGACAAATATGAAGCCGCGCTCCGATTGAAGCCGGACCTCCCTGAAGCGCTTACGAGTTGGGGCGCCGCGCTTACCCGACTCGCACGTTTGAGGAACGACGAGGCGCTGTATCGCGAAGCGATCGACAAATTTGAGGCCGCGCTCCGCTTGCGGGCGGACTTTGTCTACGCGCTTTTGCCTTTGGGTACCGCGTTAGCGGGTTTGGCGAGAATGAAGCGCGACCAGAACCTGTATCGCGAGGCGATCAGCAAGTTCGACGCCGCACTCCAGATGAAACCAAGCTATGCGGGCGCACTCGAGAGCCTGGGCGGCGCGTTGCTCGACCTGTGGGAGATTGCCAAGGAGGACGAATTGCTCGACCGTGCCCGTGTCGCCCTGGATCGGCACGAACAGCTCGATCCTCGACGGCCTTACAATCGCGCGCGCCTGGCGGCAATTCTTGGCGATGAAGAGGGCTGCCGCTTGCGGCTGTCGCGCGTCAAGGCTGCGGGAATGCTACCGAAGTCCGACGATTTGAAAAGCGATTTTAGCCTTGAAGCGGTGCGCGAAAAGCCATGGTTTAAGGAAATACTCGACGAATAGTGTTTTGAATTTGGCTTACTTGGATAGGATACGAAATCTCCATTTCGCAATGTCTTGGCCGCGCGACACCAATTTGAACGATTCCATCTGGACGGCGGAAGGGTGCCAAATTCATCCGGCGTTTCAATGCCTTGTGCATTACCATTTCTGAAAATCACAAATCATGCTATTCTACCCACATCGCCCCACTCAGTCCGCAAATCCGCCCCCATGTCCAAGCCCCGCGCCCCCTCCATCCCGCCTCCTCCCCGTCGCATCGCCCCCCGCCGCGCCACGGCCTCGCGCCAGCTGCGCATCCTGGAGCGGCTGACGGCGGGCGCGTCGGTCGCCGAGATCGCGGGCGCCGAAGGCCTCACCATCCGCCGGGTGCGGCAGATCATCGCCGAGGCGCTGGCGAGCCGCGAGGTTGATCCGGCCGCCGGCTTCGCCCAGTTGCAGATCGCCCGGCTCGGCGACGCGATGAGGATCGCCCACACGAAGATGATGAAGGGCGACCTGCAGGCGTTGGACCGCTTCGTCCGGCTGGTGGCCGAGCTCGACCG
>Ga0181517_10006004_pt1 | contig 10538 bp, 5 predicted proteins | sample PEATcosm2014_Bin_31_FD_119748 | JGI IMG/M metagenome (GOLD analysis project Ga0181517, IMG submission 119748) | Peatland microbial communities from MTU Mesocosm Facility, Houghton, MI, USA - PEATcosm2014_Bin01_30_metaG | ecosystem: Environmental > Terrestrial > Soil > Wetlands > Peat | place... | reverse complement strand
TCTCGTCGGTGTCGTAGAGCCTGCGGTTGCCGTATTTCTTGACGACCATCGGAGCCTCGGGGGGAGCGGGCCCTCTCGGGCCCCGGCGCTGCTGCGGTGCAAGAACGTACCACAAGGCGCGGCGCTCGCTGGAGCGCGGTGTCGCCCTTCGGCCGGAGGGGTTACTGATGGCGGCCTCAGCCGGCCTCCGGGCGACACCGCGCTCCGCTTGGGAGGTGGGGTGCGGCTTGGGGCTCTCGGGTCGGCTACTGCGGGACGTGCGGCCGGGACTTACTCGTGGAGCAGCTGCGCCAGGCGCTTCGTGCGGATCATCTGGGCCAGCTGGACCCGCTGCGGCGGCGTCAGGAGGGGGAGCGCGGCGTCGATCCTGGCGAGGTGCCCTCCGGCGAACTCTCCCACCTTCGGCATCCCGTCGCCCAGGCCCAGCGCGTGCGCGTCGAACGTGTCCGACACGAAGGCCTCGGCGATGGCCTTCATGTGATCGAAGTGGTCTCGCATCGTGGCTCGATCTTGCTCGTGCGCCGCCCTCTCGCTCTGGCGAAGAGCCTCGAACCTGGACTGGATGGCCGTCCGCTGGTCGTCGCTCAAGCCCAGCTCGTCGGCCACCCTGGCGAGGCCGTCACCGCCCCGCAGGCCGTGCAGCAAGCCGTGTCGCCCGTGCATCCTGGCGCGCAGGGCGTCGACGAGCTGCTGGCGCTGGCCGGCGTCGAGGATGGCGTGCAGGCGGTTGGCGGCGTCCTGGAACGAGGGGCGGTTCGCCTCGGCGGCGGCCTGCGCGGCCGAGACCGCGGGGTCGATGGTCGCGTGATCGACCGCGCCGGCCTCGACGGACGCGGCGACGGCCTCCATCACCCTCTCGTGCGCCGCGCGTACCGGCGCCGACTGCGCCTTGAGGTCAGCCTTCAGCTGTTCCACGCTCGCCCGCTGATCCGCTCGCAGCGGGAGCGCGTCGAGCGCCTCGCCGAGCCCGTGCAGCGGCCCCATCCACTCTTCCTGAGCCCCGCTCACATCGGCCGCGCCCGGTTCCGGGTCCGCGAACGCCACGTGGTGGGCGCCTGCCAGACCGAACGCACCGACCACGGCGAACGTCAGACCCCACGCGATATGCTGTCGATTCATGTTCTCTTCCTCCGGAGGGGCGACGACGCCAGGCGCCTTCGCCGTGTGTGGGTTCGACGTCTCGACCCGCCAGGTCCGTGCGAGGCCTCTTCGGTGAGCCGAGCGGTGCCTGGATTGTAGGGGCTTTTCGTTCTCGCGCATCCATGGAGTCGACGGAAGGCTCCGGATCGAGGACGAGGGCTGGGTGGATGCGAACGAACGGCGTGGAGGGCTTCGCGCCCTGGTGGAGGCGAGCTCTTCCGCTCCGAGCGCCGGCGCGAGGCTACGACGCCGATCGCACCACCAGGGTGAGGCTCCGCGACGACGACCCTCCGGCGACCGAGAGGCTCGCGCCGGCGGCCACCAGCGTCCCGGGTCCGACGACGTACGCGGTCACCTGCCCCGGCGCGGTCTGGGCGCACGGGGCGGTCGGCTGGGCGCTGCACGTCGCGAGCCTCGCGCCGTTCCAGGTGGTCGAGCCGGACGCTGCCGTCGTCAGCGTGTACGAGAGCCCGCCGGCGTCGGGCGCCTCCGTGAAGCTCCCCGCCGCCCCCGCGAACGCGAACACGATGCGGTCGTCCCCCACGCTCGCCGCCCCCGCGGCGTTCGAGGGCTCGATGGTCAGCGTCTGCACTCCGTCGGGGTAGGTCGGGACGACCGTCCCCGCCAGCGCGTAGACCGGGATCTCGGTCACCGGAGCCTGGGCGGTCACGCTGGTCCCGCCGGTCACGCTCGCGCCTCCCGCCCACGGGAACCAGGTTCCAGGCGGGAGGTACACGCTTCGCGCGGTCTCCCCCGACGTCTGGACGGGCGCCACGAGGACGCCGCCGCCCACCATCACCTCGTCGGCCACCGGCCACGACGCCGCGTCCGACGGGAACTCGACGGCGAGCGGCCGCCAGATGCTCACGCCGGTGTCGTGGGCGGCCTGCGCCAGCCCGCGCATGTACGGCGCCAGCGACACGTGGAGCTTCGCGTAGCGCACCCACTGGGCCGTGGAGTCCGCGTCGCTCGTCCAGGCCCACTCGAGCGCGGGCTCGGTCCCGTGGTGCGTCCGCATGACAGGAGACCAGGCGCCGAGCTCGGTCCAGCGGAAGAACAGCTCCTTGGTCGACGTCGGGTTCGTCGCGCTCTGGTAGCCGGCGATGTCGCTGCCGAACGTCGAGACGCCGGCCAGCCCGACGCCGATGCCGATGGGGACGACGATCGGCATCCCGTCGTCGACCTGGAAGTCGGTCCGCTGATCGCCGGCCCAGAACACGTCGGCGAGCGGCGCGGTCCCGAGCCAGCCCGAGCGAACGAACATGAGCCGCTCGACGCCGTCGGCGGCGATGGCGTCGTCCAGAGCCTGCCTCTGTGCCTGCTGCCAGAGCAGCGGGTAGAGGTTGTGAAGATCGATCCCGGCGCCGCCGGTCAGCGTGGCGTCGGTCGGGAGCCACTCGCCGAAGTCACCCATCCAGCCGTCGGCCCCGAGCGCGAGGGCCGCCTTCAGCTTGCCGACCGCCCAGGCAACCGCCGCAGGCTGCGACAGATCGACCATCCCCGCGTCGAGGATCTTCGCGTCCTGGAAGGTGTACGCGCCGCCGTCGGCGTCGCGCACGAGGTAGCCGTTGGGCGCCGTCTCCGGCCAGGCCGCGCTGTCGGCCTCGACGAAGGAGTTGAAGTAGACGAGCCACTTGAACCCCTCCGAATGCAGGTCCTGCGCCACTTGCTCGAAGTCAGGGTAGAGCGTCCGATCGACGTCCCACGCCTCGTTCAGCGTGTAGTCCTGGCCGCTCCACGTCCCGCCGACCCAGTCCTCGGTCCAGATGACGCTCGACGGGGCGCCAGCCTGGCGCAGCGCCGTGGCCTCGTCCCGGACGTTCGAGGAGCCGAGGATGGCGTCGTTCCAAGGGGCGAAGGCGAAGGCCGGCGGGACGCGCGGCCGGCCGAAGTGCCCCGTGGACCGGCCGAGGGCCTCGTGAGGGGAGGGGCCGTAGAACAGGTTCACCGTCACGGGGAGCTCGAGCTCCATCCTCGCCACGTCGTCTTGCTCCGAGCAGAGGGCGAAGGTCGACCGCCAGGCGTTGTCGGCGACGATGACGTAGCCGCGGCTCGAGAGAAACTCGGGGAGCGGCATGTAGGCCGAGTGCCTGCGGCCGACGAGGAACCAGAGGCCGGTCGGGTCGTCGGTGGTGAGGTCCTTGCCGACCCCCTCCTCCTGCACCCAGATGGGGATGGTCTCGCCGCGCGCGTCGACCCCCCAGGTCTGCGCGCCGAAGCCGACGAAGTGGTCGTCGTTGGCGCAGCGGAAGCCCCAGGAGATGCGACGCCGCGGTGCGTCCGAGCCAGTGGAGGCGTCGGGGGCGTCATCGTCGGCGGTGATGGCCACGACGACGTGCGAGCTGTCGTCCCCCTGCGACGCCGCGAGCGACGCGAGCGTGGTCCCGTCGGCGGCGAGCAGATCGACCCTGCTCCCGGAGACGCGGGCGGTCTCGACGACCTTCCACGGGTGCGAGGTGTCGTCGACGACCTGGAACGACCCGAACTCCATCGTGTATGCCGTGGAGACGTCGCGCACGGCGAAGCCGGTCATGGGGGGCGCGTCGTCGTTCGCGGAAGCAGGCTTACCCACGGCGCTGGACGGATCGATCCCCTCGAGCAGCGGTGTGCTGCCCGGCGCCAGGATCGACAGGTTCGCCGTGCTGGGCACGACGCGCAGGCTCAGGCTGCCGATGGGGATGGTGTCGCTTGGCGGCCCGCTCGCGGCGTCCTTGCCCGGACGACCGCTGTCAGCGACAGGAGGGGGCCCGCTGTCGGGTCGAGACGCCGAGGGATGGGACGAGCAGCCGGAGAGCGCGGCCGCGGTGAGGCCCAGTGCCAGCACGCGCATGACCCGTCACTCTGCCAAAGGGCGCACACAGCCGCAACGGCGGGGGGCCCTGGGGGGCTTTGATGTCTCGGGACAGCCACGTGCATGTCCGGGACGGACGACAGCTCGCATCGCTGCGGCTCGACCGAGGGGCCACCCGGGTGTGGTCCTTGCTCCGCGTATGGCATGCTCACCCAAGGAGCTGGCCTGGAGCCGACGGATCTGACGATCGACGTGCCCAACGGGACTCGCCAGGAGGTTCACCCGTTGCGCGAGCCTCGGCCCTGACCTCCGCTCCGTCCCGTGGAAACCGCGTCAGCGCCTGAAGCCCGGCGCCAGCATGCCCGCCATCTTGCCTGGCTTCATGACGCCCTGCGCGGTCATCCACGCCTCAGCGTCCGCCGTGAGCTGTCTGCCGACAGTGTCACCGCGCAGCCGGCCGAGGTGGAAGCGCGCCGCGTTCGCGTGCAGCAGCATCGCGCCGTCCTCGAAGCCCCTCACGGCGAGCTCCAGGACCCGCGCGGCGCCGTCGGCGTCGCCGCTCATCGCCGCGATTGCGGCCCGGATCAGGTGGGCGTGCGGCGCCGCGTGCGCCCACTTGGTGCGCTCGAGCGCACGAGCGTCCCGAGCGGCGGCCCGGAGCATGGCGGCACGCCCTCGGCCCGACCGTTCGGCGGCCACGGCGAGCGCCGTCGAGCCGCGGAGGTGGATGGCCTCGACGCGAATCATGCGAACGGCCAGCATGAGCGAGCGGAGGATCCGCGGCCACTGGCTCTGCACCCGCCCGTACGCTGCCCGGGCGTCCCCCTCGTAGAGGTCGATGCGCGCCAGTGCCAGCAAGCACCAGTAGTGCTGGCTGTGGTAGCCGCGCTGCGTCCACTGGCGCATCGCGTCGAGCACCAGGCTCCGCGCGTGGGAGGCGTCGTCCGTGCGGAGCCACGCGAGGTTGGGGACGCCCGCGCGCAGGGTGGTGGCGGTGAAGAGATCGCCACGGAACGAGGCGTCGCGAACACGCGCCTCGACGCGCGTCGAGAGGTCGTTCAGGTTGCCCATCCAGCCCAGCGTGAAGATCGCCGAGTTCTGGCCGGTGCGCCGGTCCCAGTAAGCCCCCGGGCAGTGCTCGCGCAGCATCGCGTCGCCGCGATCGACCGGCTCGAGCGCCCGGCCGAAGTGGCCCAGCACGAACTCCGTGAACCCGGCGGCGATCTCGGCGAACGCCAGGCTCTGGATGTCCCCGCTGCGCTCGGCGATCACCTTCGCCTTTGCCAGGAGCGTGGAGGCGTAAGCGTCCTTGCCGTTGGTCGCCGAGAAGACCGCCTCGGAGCAGAGCCCGGCCGCGATCCGCGTGGGTTCGCCCGCCCGGAGCGCCTCGATGAGCCCGCGCGCCTGGAAGTACGCCCCGCGGATGTTGTCCACGAGCCCGAGGACGCGGCCGGTGTTGGTGCACGCGTCGACGCGCGTCAGCCTGTGACGGGCGACCTGGGCCGCCTTGCGCTCCACGAACCCGAGACCGCGGACCGTCAGCACCAGGCGGCAGAGCAGGAGGCCGAGGAGCGCGAGCCACGGGGTCCGCGGCAGGGCGATGTCGACCGCTCGCAGGACGTCGCGCAGCACGACCTCGCCGTCATCCAGCCGGCCGGCCGTGAGGAGCTCCTCGGCGGCGCGACGGCGGAGGTCGAGGGCGACGTCAGGTGGGCTCCCCGAGGCGGCTTCGAGGTACGCCTTCGCTGCCTCGGCGCCGCGTCCCGCGTGGGCCAGCGCCTCACCGACCTTGACCAGGACCGCGCGCCTCGTCGCGTCATCGAGGGTCCCCGAGGACAGGGCTCGTTCGAAGTGCCGCGCCGCGGTCTCGAAGGCGACCGCCGCCAGCGCCTGGTCCGCCGCCGCGAGCGCGTAGCTCGTCCCCCTGGCGCCTTCGCCGGCCCCGAACCAGTGCAGCGCCAGCGCGTCGGCGTCCTGCGCCTCGGCCTTCTCGAGCGCCTCGGCGAGCTGTCTGTGGCAGAGGGCGCGCTCCTCCGCCGACAGCCGCGACGTGACGGCCTCCCGCACGCGGTCGTGGTACGGCTCGATGAGGTCCTTGCCGCGCCGTCCGTGGGTCTTGGCGAGGTGGGCGACGAGCAACGCCTGAACCGAGCTCGAGAACTCGTCGAACGCGACCCCGAGCGCGCGCATCGCGACCTCCTGCGAGAGCCCGACGCCTGCGATGGACAGCATGGTCATCAGCCTGTTCGGCCCCTGGTCGAGCCGGGACACCCGCGCCACGAGCGCGTCCTCCAGGTGGACCGCCTCTGCCGTCTGCCCGCCCATGAGCTGCGCGTAGCGGACGAGCTCGTCGACGAACAGCGGGTGCCCCGCCGCCTCCCTGGCTATCCTCGTCACGACGGCCAGCGGCATGTCGCCGGCGAGCAGGGTGACGAGCCCCAGCCCCTCCTCGCTCGAGAGCCGTTGAAGCGGAAGGACGCGGACGTCCCCGGGCAGCCCGAAGGTGCGCTCTCCGGGCACGATCGCGTCGCCTGGGGCCGCAGCGTCCGCCGTGGTCACTCGCGATCGGGCCGTCGCGACGAGGAGGAGAGGTGGCGAGGGGGGCCTGAGCAGGTGCGCCAGCGCGGCCAGGCTGTCGCTGTCGGCCCACTGCAGATCGTCGATCACGATGACCAGGCGACGGATCCTCGCGAGGTTCGTCAGGACCTCGCGCAGCGCGTAGAACAGCTCCGCGCGGCTCTCCTGGATGCCGCCACCCGTGGGCGCGGTCTCCGCGTTCACCCCGGGGACTCGAGCGAGCACCGGAAACGCGTAGCGGAGTACGAACGCGGACGGCGGGATCACGCTCTGGACGTCCTCGATCGGGAGCTCCGCGAGGTAGGTCGACAGGGTGTCCATCACGCCGTCGATGGCCTTGTACGGCACGTCCTCTCGCTCGTAGCAGCGCCCGGTGAGCACGAGCACGTCAGCGCGCTCCTCCAGCGAGCTGGCGAACCGCCTCACCAGGACGCTCTTGCCGACGCCGGACTCCCCCTCGACGATCATCGTGACCGCCTCGCCGCACGTCGCCGCGCCGAACGCCTCGGCGAGCAGCGCGGTCTCGGCGGTGCGGCCGACGAAGGGCGCAGCTCCCGCGCCCAGCGACGAGAGCTCGCTCGCGTCCGACAGCCGGAGCCGCCGGAGGATGTCTCGCCCGGTCGGACGCGCCGCCGGGTCGCGGGACAGCAGATCCATGCAGAGCGCGTCGAGGTCAGGGTCGATGTCGGGGACGATGTCGCGGGGACGTGGGGGGTCCCTCGACCACTTCTGCTCCATGACCTGCGTCAGCGTGCCCACGAACGGGGGGCGCCCGGTGAGGCAGTGGTAGAGGACGGAGCCGACGGCGTACCAGTCGGCAGGCGGGCCGACCTGTTCGCCCGCCGCCTGCTCTGGCGCCGCGAAGATCATCGACCCGACGACCTCGTCGAGGTCAGCGGCGTGGCGCGCGGACGTGTCGAGGACGAGGCCGAGGTCCAGGATGACGACGCGTCCGTCGCTGGAGACCAGGACGTTGGACGGCTTGATGTCGCGGTGGACCTTCCCTGCGGCGTGGAGCGCTGAGAGCCCGCGGACGAGCTGGACCAGCGCGTCCCCCAGCTTCGTCGCGTCGAACGGCCGCGAGGGTCGCTGGCTGTCCGTGCGAGGCCGGTCGCTCCTGCGCGCGCCGTCGTCGCCCGGGGTTGCGCTGGCCACATGCTCCAGGAAGTTCTTCCCGACCACCAGCTCCATCGTGAAGAACCACGTCCCCTCGTCGTTCACGAGCTCGAAGAGGCGGATGAGGTTGGTGTGCTCGATATCCTGCAGCGACCGGAACTCCTCCTTCAGCTGAAGGAGCTGGTCGGCGTCGGGCACGCGGAGCATCTTCAGCGCGACGCGGACGTCTCGCTCCCTGTCGTGCGCCTCGTAGACGAGGCCCGATCCCCCCTCGCCGATGCGACGGATCAGGTCGAAGCGGGTCAGGCGTGGCCACTCGGAGGCGCGCGCGCGCGGGTCGTGAGGTTCTTCGATCGGCGGAGGGTCCACCATGTGCTCTCCTACTGCGCGAGCCTCACCGCCTCGTCGAACGTCTCCGCGTCGAACGTCGCCCCACGGAGACGCGCGCGGGTCTCCGCGAACACCCGCTCCCAGGCTGCCATGTCGGTGGGGCTCGGGTCGTAGGTGACCATTCTCGCCTTGAGCCTCTCGAAGGCGGCGTTGTCTTCGTTCCGGATGCTGGTCGTCAGGGCGTCACCCGCGGCGCGGCCGCTCTCGAGGAAGGCGGCCTGCGCATCGGCGGGCAGAGCGGCGATCGCGGCGGAGGAGAAGAGGACGGCGCCGACGGCGATGCCCGTGACCGCGGTGTTGATGTGATCGAGGCGCGAGGCCCACTGGAGCTGCTCGGCCGCCAGCGCCGGCTGGTTGACGACGTTGATCGTGTTTGACGTCAGGCCGGTGAGCACCTCGGTGAGGGTCACCTGCCTGGGCGTGATGTCGCCGACGACCGCGTAGAACGTCGCCTCGACCGGGTTGCCCTGGAGGAAGGACAGGTTCCTGTGCTTGAGGTCGTCCGGCGTGCGCACGTCGAAGCCCTTGCTCATGACGTGCGCGAGCCCGATGTCACCCCACCCGATCACCTTGAACCCCTCCTTCTCGAACGCGCCGTCGAGGCGGGCTCGCATCGCGTTGCGGGCGTTGTCCAGCTTTCCCCAGTCGTGGTAGAGGCCCGGGAGCTCGAGGATCAGCACGTCCTTGTAGATCGTGCACAGCCCGGAGGCGCTCAGCGCCGCACCGGCCAGCTGGCCGGTCCGCATCTTGCCGACCATGGCCCCCTCGTTGCCCTGCTGACCGTTCCAGAAGAACTGCAGGTCGAGCGCGCCGTTGGTTCGCAGGTTCACAGCCTTCCGCCAGACCTTGAAGATCTTGCCCCACGGTGACTCGGCCGGTGCGACGGTCCCGACCGTCAGGACGACGGGGTCGGCGAGCGCCGGGCGAGGGACCAGCGGGAGCAGGAGACCCACGGTCACGAAGAGACCCAGCGCCAGACGACGTCGCGACATGTCCTCACCCGTCGGAGCGTGCGCGAACGCACGTCAAAGACGGAAGTCTAGCACCGCACGGCGGGGCGCCTTCCGGACTTCTACTCCCGACCCTTCGGTTCGATCCGGGCGAGGACCAGCACGTGCGGCAGGACCTCCTTGGCGAACCTGTCTCGTACCGCCCTCGCCCGCGGCTCGTCGTCACGCGCTGGCACGGCGATTCCCACGACGAGACACGCCCCCTTCCACGCCGGGTAGGTGGCGTAGGCCACGGCGTAGCCATCGCGCACCATCAGGCTGGCGGTCTTCGCGTAGCTCCGGTGGAGCTCGCCGTGCTCGTGCCGCCACGAAAACGTGTCCACCGGCTCGCGGTCGACGTCCACGTCGAAGGCGTCGAGCAACGGGGCGCCCCACGCCTCGAACGCCAGGCTGCACGCCTCCAGCGGCGCATCCGGATCGACCCGCTGCACGGTCGCACCGATCACGGCGTGGTGGTCCTTGCCGTAGCGCAACCCGAGCAGGCTCGGGACGCCGAGGAACCTCACCCGCGTCCAGTGGCGGGCGTCAGGGACGGGCAGGCGGATGCTCCGCTGCCTGTCGACGACTCCGAGCAGCGGCGCGACGGTCAGCTCCTCGAGCGCGGCAGAGTGCGCTGGCCCCCCCGCTCGGAGGTCAGACGCGCTGCCGTCGTCCTTCGGCGGCGGTGACGCAACGACCTCCGCGGTGGTCGGGGGAGTGGCGCGGACGGCGCATCCGCCGACGATCGCCGGCAGGACCACCGAGCACAGCAGCCTCTTCACCGGCCATGACCCTGCGTCGTCCGCCATTCGCGCACCTGGTTCCCCTGATTGTAACCGGGCGCGGGCGCGACGCCGAGCTGGCTACTCGATGTCGGGACGCCCGGCGGGTGCTGTTGCGGCAGGCTTCGGCGCCGGCTTCGGCTTCGGCTTCGGTGCAGCCTCTGCAGCGGGTGGTGCTGCCGGTGTCGGCGGTGCGGCGGCGGGCGGCGCGGCGGGCTTTGGCGGTGCGACAACGGGCGGTGCGGCCGGCGTCGGCGGCGCAGCGGCGGGCGGCGCAGCAGGCGTCGGTGGCGTGACGGCGGGCGGTGAAGCCGGAGTCGGTGGTGCAGCGACCGGCGGGGCAGCCGGTGTCGGCGGTGCAGCGGCGGGCGATGCCACAGGCGCTGCGCTCGAGGCGGCGGGCGCGACCGGAGCCGCCGACGTCGCGGTGGATGGCGCAGCCGAGGGGGGGGGCGGCGGGCTCACCACGGGGGGAGGAGGGGCTGGTCGAACAGGCACGGAAGGCGAGGCGGGGGCCGGCTCGGGGGCGGACGGACCGCTCGCCATCGAGGTGTAGACGGCGTACCCGGCGATCGCTGCGCCGGCGATGACTGCCGGGATGAGCCATTTGTTCTTGGCGCCGGACGCCTTCGACGCTGCCGGAGCAGGTGTGGGCGCCGGGGCCTTGGCGGCCGCCGCTGCGGGCTTCGAGTCCTTCTTTGCCGGCGCAGGCTTCGAGTCCTTCTTTGCCGGCGCAGGCTTCGAGTCCTTCTT
>Ga0181517_10006003_pt1 | contig 10540 bp, 8 predicted proteins | sample PEATcosm2014_Bin_31_FD_119748 | JGI IMG/M metagenome (GOLD analysis project Ga0181517, IMG submission 119748) | Peatland microbial communities from MTU Mesocosm Facility, Houghton, MI, USA - PEATcosm2014_Bin01_30_metaG | ecosystem: Environmental > Terrestrial > Soil > Wetlands > Peat | place... | reverse complement strand
TTCGCCTGGAAGGCCCCGCAGTATGCATCACCCGCTCCCGTCGTATCTACGACGGCACAAGATACCGCCGGCACGAAGATCAAATGATCACCCTGACAACCTAAGGAACCCGCCGCCCCAAGCCTTAAGACTGCAATATCAGTCATTTGGGCGCGCAGTTTCCGGAGCGCATGAGTCGAGGTCGCGCTATGGAGCATCCGTTTGACTTCGCTGAAGCTTGGTAGAAACACGTCCGTATGACGCGACAATAGGCGAACCTCGTCGAGCGTCGGCTCGATCTCGCCCGCAACAAAAATCAAATCAAGCGACGTCGGAATATTATGACGTTTGAATTCTTGCAGAACCGCCAGTTGCCGTGTGAATCCGGCGCCACAAATATGTGCGCCATCAATTTCCTCGGAAGGCATTTCTGACGCCTGAATTTCCATCACACTTTTCGGGTCTGCACTGTCCAAGAACTGAAGAACTCGCTGGCCGCGAATTTCCTTAAGGAGCATGTGTCGCGAATTGACCGCGCTAGTTCTCAGCCAGTTGGTTGCAATCCCCGCTTTCTCAATATCGCCCAGAAACGAACGCGGGTAATCATGCCCTACGGACGCGACAATTACGGGGCACGCCCCGGTTAGCCAGACCCCGACCGCCGAATAAAGTGCGTTTCCGCCGGGATAGGGACCACGCCGAACGCCGCCGCGCTCCAGCCAGTCGAGAGTCAACCCTCCCACGCACGCGATCTTGAAAGCCATCGTCCGAACCCGGGCCCACAACTACGGCGCACATAACCATACTCCGGAAGCGCCGCTGGCGCGAAGCGCTGCCCGCCGCATTTCGATTCGGCGTCTCACTACGGTCTCCGCAGATTCACGGTCGTCAGCATTCTCACGAGCGTCGCAGATCAGGGTCCACTGCTCAAGACCGGGCGAATGAGGCTGTCGATTCGCTGTAGTACTTATAGGTTTCACCGTGGAAGAACGCGTTCACGCTCTCAATGGGACGATCCCCCTCGATGAACAGCACGCGTTCGAGTCGGAGGACAGGCGCGCCTCGCCGAACCTCCATATGCCGCGCGATTTCCGCGCTGGCAGAGGCGGCGCTCAGCCACTGCGTGACCCTCTCCACCCGACGACCGGTTACACGCTCGAAGGCCGCGTACATCGAAAGATCTGGCACCGCGAAGTCAACGGTCCGCAATTCCGGGAACAGCGCCAAATTGAGCACCGATTCAGCGACGTAGAAAGGCCTCTCATTGGCTGTTCGCAGGCGTAGTACGCGTAGGACGTGATCGCCTTCCGCAAGGTGGAGGTGTGCCCGGGCGTTTTCGTCAACGACGCCTTCCTCGACGGATAGGAGGCGCGAGCCCGCGCGATATCCAAGCTGCTCGATCTCGGCTGTGATGCTGTGCAAATGGGGAATCATGGCGTTGAGCTTCGGGGGGACCACAAAGGTGCCGAGCCCCGGCCTTCGCTCGACCAAAGACGCCCGGCGAAGCTCGTCAAGCGCGCGCCGGGCTGTGGTGCGGCTAACCGTATAACGTTCCGAAAGCTCAGCTTCCGTCGGCATACGATCGCCGACTTTCACGTCCCCATCCGCGATCATGCGCGCAAGCGTGCGGTACAATTGTCCGTGAAGTGTTCCCTCGTCCGAACGAGTCAATTCCATCGCGCCCAGCCCGCTGCGAGCAAGCCGAGCACTGCGCCTGTTCCCGTGCGACGACCGCTCCACCTTTTCACTTTACAGTCCCAATCTTCTTTCGGTCCAGCGCAATGCCGATCGCGACTATCAGCAGCAGGCCCCGAACCACGTCGTTCCACGACGGAGGCACTCCGGCGATCGTCAAACCGTTGCTGAGTACAACGAGAGCAGTCGCACCGACCACTGTCTTGGCAATGCTGCCGTAGCCGCCGGTTAGCGGCGTCCCTCCCAAGACGACCGCCGATATCGCCTCCAACTCCATGCCGGAGCCGGTCACAGGCGTCGCCGCGCCGATGCGCGCGAGGTTTACGATGCTGGCGAGGCCAACAACAAACCCGGCGATCGTGAACGCCGCGAGCCGTCTGTGGTTGAGATTGACGCCGAACAGGCCCACGACCCGCTCGCTGCCGCCCATTGCCTTAAGGTCGTCGCCGAAGATCGTCTTGTTGTAAAGCACCCAGCAACCAGCCCAGATGACCAGCGCTGCGACGAGCACTCCGGGAAATCGCCCCAACCAGTTCAATAGGGTCACAACTGACCCCGCGCCTGCCTGATCGGACAGGTAGATCGCTTCGCCGCCGGACGCGATCTGAAGCAGCGCACGCACGATTACCATCGTGCCGAGTGTGACAATGAAGGACGGGATTCGCACGTAGGAAAAGATCGCTCCGTTGACAATTCCGGCGGCGATCGCCACGACAAGCCCGCCCAGTAGCCCAGGCACTCCATAGTTGGCCGCTCCGGCGGCCGCCGCGAATCCTGCCAACCCGAGAACGGAGCCGACGGACAAGTCGATAAAGCCGGCGGTAATGAGCAGCGTCTCAGCGACGGCAAGAATGCTCAACACGGGAACTTGCTGAGCAATGTAAGTCCAGTTGAGGACTGACATGAAGCGGTCCCCGGAGACGGTCCAGAAGATCGCCACCAGGAGCGCCAACGCGATATATGCAGCGTTGTCCCGCGCAGCCAACCATATCTGATCCCGCCTCAACTTGTCAGCAGTTGCCGATCCGCCTGTAATAATTTTGATTATCGACATATTATAGTCCATTGCGGAGCGTATTGGATGAACAAGATTACAGCGCGCCAGTTGTGATTGCGCTGGTCAGCTCGGCGACGTTGCTTTTCTCGATTACGATGTCAGCGACCGTTCGGCCCTGGAACATTACGAGGGCTCGGTCTGCCAAGCGAAAGACATGATCGAGATTGTGGCTCACCAGGAGGATGGCTGCGCCTTTTTGCTTGAGATCTTCGATGACCTTTAGGACCTGTTCCGTCTCGGCGATGCCAAGCGCGGCGGCGGGCTCGTCGAGGATGACAATCCCGCCTCCCCAGGTGACCGCTCGGCCGATTGCAAGGATCTGGCGTTGTCCGCCCGACATGCTTTCAACCGGCTTTGTGGGGTCTTGGATCGTCGTGACGCCGAGCGTCTCAATGACGGCGTTGGTCTTCGCCAACATCGCTTTTCTGTCGGCGAAGATTCCGAATTTCCGGATTGGACGGCCTAGGAACAGATTGTAGATTGCATCCATGTTCGGCACGAGACCGAGGTCCTGATAAACCATCTCGATGCCGAGGCGTCGGCTCACCCCGACGTCGTGAGAGTGGACTTCTTGTCCGCGTACGAGAAAGCTGCCTTCGTCAGGCGGAAAGACGCCAGCCAAGATCTTAAGCAGCGTTGATTTTCCCGCCCCGTTCGCGCCAAGAACCGCCAGGACCTCCCCAGGCCACAGACGAAACGACGCTGACCGAAGCGCTTGAACTGCGCCGAAATGCTTCGCCAACCCGACGGCCTCGACGAGAGGCGCGCCGGCTGGCTGGGCGCGGAGTACATTCGTTGACGCCATTGGACTGCTCCTATTCGCGCGAGCGGCAAGGAGCAGCCCGCAGGCGGTTGTTATTACTTGCTCCAGGTGGAGCGCAGGTTCGCCATGACCTCCGGCAGGTTGGCGTTAGGGTTGTAGGCAAGAGACATCTGCCGGATTTGATCCGCCGAGAACGGCGCCCCGTGCAAGAAGCGAGCTGCGTAGGCTTCGGCATTCGTCTTGTCGATCGTGATCAAATTGAAGTGCGGCTGCCGCGAGACGGGCTGATGCCCCTTCAACGCGTCGTAGAGTACGATCAAACCAAAGCCGCCGTTCATCCAGTGCCCGCCGAGGGTGGAGGTCAGCGATCCGTCCTGAATGGCCTTGATCACGGAGTCGTCGTCATCTGCGGTCGAGACCTTGACCTCGGCCGCGCGGCCGGCCTGCTTGATGGCTTGCAGCGCGCCGAGGCCGACCGTGCTGCCAATGCACCAGCACCCATCCATTTCGCCTGGGCGATAGCGGGCCAGATAACCTTCCATGGTCGCGATAGCGTTCTCGCGCGACTTGGGCTGCCAGGTGTCTTGCAGCACTGTCACTCCAGGATGGTCTGCGACTGCCCGAAGCGCACCTTTCCAGGCTTCCTCGACGGTCGTCACGCCATGTGGATCCAGGATTGCGACGATCTTCTTGCTGCCCTGATCGATCAGCGACATCATCATGTCGTAGCCCCACTGCTCATTGCTTTGGGTGACTTCGGCGATGAGTTGCTTGCCCTGGTAGCTATCGATATTGGGGACGACGAGGCGATCTTCCGTTACTCCGCGAATGCCTGCTTCCTCAAGCATCTTTGCGTCTTCACGTCCGGCCGCCTGAGTAATCGGATCGAACAAGATGCCGTCCGGCCGTCGGGCGATCAATCCTTGCATCGCCGCGATATTTGAATCCTCGGTTCCCTTGTCCGTTGTGACGAACAGGTCGATCCCAAGCGCCGACGCGACCGCCTTCTGGAAATTCACATTGTTCACCACCCACGGATTATCCATGGGCTGAACAAGCGACGCGATCACCGGCTTCTTGCCGGCGTCGTCCGCTTGAGCGGGGGCTGACGTCGCTACTAAGAGCCCGGCCAAGGCTGCTGCGATTGGCGACAAGCCAAAGGACATAATCCGCTTTGTCGTATTCATGGACGTTTCCTCCTCACAAAATTCGTCTGTCTTTCGGCGATTCAAGCCGCCGCCGTTCTGAGCTTGATACGGTCGACCTTCACGCCGCCGTCCTCGACGAAAAAACCGAGTTCGTGTTTTGAGCGGCCGTAGATCCGATACGAGAGCGCCACTTGATCGGCGACGTACAATTCGACGTTGCTTCCCGAGACGAGAAGATGGCAGTCGATCTCTCGTGCGGACGAGGAATCGAATGGATGCTCAACCAACCGCGGCCCGTCCGCCTCGCGCAGTTCGCCTTGCCGCCCGACCAACGCGGCCCAGAAAGTGTCTAGCGGCTGCGGCCAGTGAACCAGCGCCACCGTCGAATGTTTCCTGTCGAACTCGACGACGTATCCGCCAAGGTCGTCATCGGCGCGAAAGAGCAGCCCAAAATTCGAGGCGCCCGCAAAGTCGCTGAGGCGGAAGCTGAATAGATAGTCCTGGAGTTCAGTGTCGATGAATCGCCAAGCTGTGCCGCCTTCTGCACGCAACTGGAGGGCGCCACCAGCGCTCGCCCCTTTGCGGGTTGAATCGGCAATTCCTGCAAGTGGCGCGTCGATGCTGTAGGCATCGATGACATCAGCGGGCAGACGCAGGTGAAGCGCACCAGTCCTGTCGGCTGTCACGTCCCGTGGCGCTGCGAAGTCCCCGCCCCACAGCCAAGCTCCGTCGTCAGTGTCGCCCGCCCTGTCATGGATCCACCCAAAGAACGTGCGCGTCGAATCATCCTTGGGCAGCGACTTCGATGCATACCAACGTCGACCATCAAAGGCTTCGCGCATAGGTGTGCGCCACGGGCCGCGCGGCGTATCGGCGATTCGATAAACCGTGCTGACCCGCTCGGAGAACCGTGAGAAGACCAGGTACCAGTGATTTCCTAGACGAAATAGTTCCGGGCATTCCGGGCAGAAGGTCGTCAACGGCGAGTACAGGGGCTCCCTTTCAAGCGACCAGTGAATTAAATCCGTCGATGTCGCCAGAGCGATACAGCCGCGCCGCCATTTCGGCCCATGGTTCAGCCGCGCTGCGATTATCATCCAGTAGCGCTGCTCCGCCTCGTTCCAGAGCACATAGGGATCGCGCCAATCAATGGGCTCAAATATCGAAGTGTCCGGGGCAAGGATCGGGTTAGCGCGATCTTTGGCGAACACGACGCCGTCACGGCTGGTCGCATGGCATATTGTCTGGGGGTTGGCGGCACCGAGCTTGTGCCCGGTGTAGAACAGGTGAAGAACTCCTCCCGCCTCGATGAGCGAGCCCGTCCAGACGCCGTCGGCATCGGGTTCGTCCCCTTCCCCCGGCGCCAAGGCTGGCGGAAGCGACTCCCAAGTCACCATGTCCTTGGATCGCGTGTGCCGCCAAGTCGTCCGCACGCGCTCGGGAAAATGCGTCGTCGCAGGCGGCGACGAGAGGTGGAAGAGGTGGAACTCGCCCCTGGCCGCAAAAGGTATGGCGTCGCCCGCTGGAACGGCGGCTTCCGGCCGACGGTAAATGGGCATTCCTCATCCTCGCGTAAGTTGGTTTGTTGTAACAAAGGAACATTGCATCTTGAATTTGTCAAGAGCGCGGCGAAGAGCTTGCCGAGCTGTTGCGCTTGGCCGAGTTCGCATGTGGCTCGATTTCGGCTCCGAATATGGCGTATTGATCAGATTTAGTGCGGAGAATGGCCACGTGCTGTCATCCTGAACGCGACGGTGCGGCGCCCCTGCGCGCAATTGGTCCTTGACAAAGACCTCCAGGCGATGAATGGATGCTAAACGATTATGTCCCGCTAGCGGCGCTTTGATGCAGCAGGTTGTTACACTTCGTGATGTTTGCGCCGCGGCGCGGGTGTCCACGTATACGGGCTCCCGCGCATTGAACGGACACCACGGCGTCGCAGAGGAAACGCGCCGGCGCGTGCTTAAAGTTGCCGCGGAGCTTGGCTACGTTGCAAACCAACACGCAAAGAATCTCAAGAACCCGATTAACAAGACCGTGGCAGTGCTGACCTCAAATATGGCCAACCAGTACTACGCCACCCTTGTAAGTGGAATCGAGACACTCCTTGACGCCGAAGGCTATAATTGCGTTACGATGGATTCGGTGTTAAACGGGAGCTATTCGCAAGCACGCGAGGATCGATTTGTTTCTGCTGTTATGGCACAACGTGTTTCTGCGGTTGTTATTACATATATACTAAGCTCATCGAATATGCAATTGCTGTCACTTTGGGGCATTCCACTAATCTTTGTTGATTCGTCTGCACCAGAGAATTTCCGCAATTTTCCCTCGGTTACGACGGACAACTATCGAGGAAGCTGGGATCTGGGTCTTCATCTGGCCGAACACGGTTACAGTCGGTGGGCCTTCGTCGGCCACACTAAGACATGGAACACTCGGGAGCCGCGGCAGAAAGGCTTTGAGGCCGTTGCGAAGGCGTCCAACGCCACCGTCGACATCGTTGAAGGGGCGAACGATAGCGTGACGGCGCGCGACGCCGTTTGCGACTATCTGGCTCGAACGCCGCATGCCCGAAGAGCCCAGGCGTTTTATGCTTCAAACACGGTGCTTCTGCATGGTGTTCTCGACGCCATGCGGCGCATGCAACTTGCCGTGCCTCAGGACGTCGCAGTCGTCGCTTTCGACGATTTTGAATGGGCCGAAATGGTCGACCCTCCGATAACGGTCGTCGACCAAGACGTGGTGGCGATTGGCCGGGTGGCCGGATCGCTACTTCTGAAGAACCTCAAGGAGCCGATCGGCGCGCGAGACGGCGGCAATTTGGTGCTGACGCCAAACCTGCGGATTCGAAAATCCTGCGGTTGCGGGTTGTTGGAGCGGTCAAACGGCCTCGCGTCGAGCAACTGAATTAGAGCAATGAGTGAGGAGGCGGTTTCGTTGGAAAGGAGGATAAACGTTTATTTTGTTATGATCGACTGGTGATTTCGCTTAAGCGACGCCAGAGACAGCAAGTCCGGGAAATACGTTTCCCTCGACCATCTTCATAAACGTTTATTCTTAGATTGGTCGACATGGCTGGTCCAGGAAGTTTCGGGCAAAGGAAATGGGAAGTCGTGGAGGATAAACGATTATGGCGCTCTTAATTGGATTGAACAGCGGCTCGTCTTTCGACGGAATCGACGTGGTCGCAATCGAGATTGAACCGGCTGGGGATCGCCTGCCAGGCCGCCCGAAGTTCTTGGCCGGACGCAGCTACGACTGGCCCGACGCGGTCGCAAAAGACGTGCTCAGGGCCTTCGAGGACAAACTGAGCATCTTCGAGTTGTGTCGGCTCAATTACGTGGCCGGCGCCGTCTATGCCGAATGTGCACGAAAGCTGATGCGCGAACTGGGCCTCAAGCCCACCGACGTCGAAGCCATCGGTTACGACGGCCAGACGATCTATCAGGAGCCCATCGATCCGGCGCGGATGGCCGATTTCGCCGGCGACGAAGACCTTATCGGCCGTTGGCTTGGCGGCCCTTACCCGTGCGGGCTGCAAATCGGCGAGCCAGCGATCGTCGCCACCGCTTGCGACGTCATCACCGTCACCCAGTTCCGTCCGTCCGACCATGCTCTGGGCGGCTCAGGCGCGCCGCTGATGCAATATCTCGACTTTGTCGCATTCCGCGACATCGGCCCCGTCCTCACCCTCAACATCGGTGGAATCGCCAACTGCCATCTCGCCGACGCCGATCGCTCGAAAATGATGGCGTTCGACACCGGCCCCGGCAACGTCATGCTGGACCACACTGCCAGAGCGTTGCTCAACAGACCCTACGACGCCAATGGCGAAGTCGCAGCAAAGGGTGAAGTTAACCCGGGCCTCCTCGAGGAACTCCTCGCCCACCCATTCTTCCAGCGCAAACCGCCGAGAAGCGCGTGGCGGCTCGATTTCGGCTCGGCGTACGCCGACAAATATCTTCAGAAGTATTCCGCGCTGTCGGTCGAGGACCTTCTCGCCACGTTCACGGAATTCACCGCTCTGGCGATCACTCGGTCGATCAAGGAGCATGTCAAGCTGCTCGATCAGGTCTCTGTCTTGATCGCTAGCGGCGGCGGCGTACGCAACGGTTTCCTGATCAAGCGGCTGACAGCGAACCTTCCCTCCAGCCTCAGGCTCGCCGCGTCCGACGAATTCGGAATCCCGGCGCCCTACAAGGAGGCGATCAAGTTCGCGACGTTGGCGCACGCCACCGTGAACAGGCTCGCCAACAACATTCCAGCGGCGTGCGGCGCCAGTCGCTTCACGGTCATGGGCCGCACGGTGCTGCCGCCGCGGCTCGCCAAAGTCAACGGATGACGACCGGCCGCGCGGAACCCCGCGCGGTCGCTGCGATGAGAATTGGCGGGGTCGGTCGTCGTCCGTTGATTGCGAGCGGACTCGTCACGCCTGAACCGGCGGCGAAGTCGTCGCCGGGGCAAACTAGGGAGAGAAACAAATGTCTGGAATTAGACTTCTCGGAACGGCCGTCGCCACTTGCGCTCTGCTGGCGATCCAATCGCCTGCTCCGGCGCAAGCCGCGGACTCCGTCGAGGTGCTGCATTGGTGGACCTCGGGTGGCGAGGCCGCCGGCCTTGCCGTTCTGAAACAGAGGTTGCAACAGCAGAGCGTTACGTGGCGGGACGCGCCGGTTGCTGGCGGCGGCGGCGGCGCCGCAATGACCACGCTCCGCGCACGCATCACCGCCGGAGATCCTCCCTCGGCCTCACAGATGCTGGGCTACGCCGCGCTTGATTGGGCGAATGAAGGCGTCGCGGCCGATCTCTCGGACATCGCGGCGAAGAACGGTTGGGACGCGGCGATTCCGAAGGCGCTACAGGCGTTCGCAAAACACGACGGCAAATGGATCGCTGCCCCAGTCAACGTGCATTCGGCGAACTGGATCTACGTCAACAAATCGGTCATGGACAAGCTGGCGTTGCCCGTTCCAACCAATTGGGATGAGTTCATCGCTTTGCTGGACAAGGCAAAAGCCGCTGGCGTGATCCCGATCGCCATCGGGGGACAGTCTTTCCAAGAGGCTAACCTGTTTGAATCGGTACTGCTGACTACCGGCGGTCCGGCCTTCTACAAGAAGGCGATGGTCGATCTCGACCCGGCGGCGCTCGGCTCGCCAACCATGAAGACCACCTTCGAGCGAATGACCAAGTTGCGCTCCTACGTTGATCCGAACTTCTCCGGTCGAGACTGGAACCTCGCTACTGCGATGGTCATCAAAGGCGAGGCGCTGTTGCAGAACTTCCCTGATTCTGCGAAGGGCGAGTTCAACGCCGCCAAGCAGGTGGCCGGGAAGGACTATCTGTGCCTCCGTTTCCCCGGCACCGAGGGAATGGTGACGTTCCTGACCGACGAGTTCGTGTTCTTCAAGCGTGGCGCCGGCGCGCTCGACGCCGGTCAAGCGAAGATGGCGGCCGACATCGAAGATCCCGCCTTCCAGTCGGCCTTCAATGTGCTGAAGGGGTCTGCTCCGGCTCGCACCGACGTCTCTGACGCTGCGTTTGACGCGTGCGGCAAGAAGGGAATCGCAGACCTCAAGACTGCAATTGCGAATGACACTCTGCTCGGCTCGATTGCTTACGGCTATGCCAATCCGCCGGCGGTGCAGAACGCCATCTACGACGTTGTCACCCGGCATTTCAACGGGCAGATCACGACCGACGAAGCGGTTGCGGAGATGCCGAAGGCGGTCGCCGCGGCGAAGTGAGCCGCGACCGACAATAACTGGCGGGCGTCCTCGGACGCCCGCCGCCCCCCGGCCTTCAAGGACCTTAGTCATGTCATCTATTGAGCGCGATCGGGTCGCCGATCTGCCGGCCAAGGGTCGCCTCGCGCTGCCAGATCTACAGAACCTT
>Ga0181517_10006002_pt1 | contig 10541 bp, 5 predicted proteins | sample PEATcosm2014_Bin_31_FD_119748 | JGI IMG/M metagenome (GOLD analysis project Ga0181517, IMG submission 119748) | Peatland microbial communities from MTU Mesocosm Facility, Houghton, MI, USA - PEATcosm2014_Bin01_30_metaG | ecosystem: Environmental > Terrestrial > Soil > Wetlands > Peat | place... | reverse complement strand
GTATCGGGGCGTGGCTCAGCCTGGCTAGAGCGCCTGGTTCGGGACCAGGAGGTCGGTGGTTCGAATCCACTCGCCCCGACCAAATTCCTCAAAGACTTACAAACACTCCCACATGAAATCAGGGTCCAAGCAGGGTCCATTTTTGGACCCTACTCCGACCCGGATGTTGGACTCTATTGGTCGTTGCCTCTGTGTTTTGATCGACTTGCTGCCCGACGACATCGACGACCTCTTGGGCCCCGACCAGGAGGTCTAGTGAGGGACCCGGTTGTGTGCTTCTTTGTTTCGAGGTTCCCTTACATATCGCCCTCTAACGGGAATTAAGGTCGAAGTGAATGGCAACACGCCGCGTCCACTCGGAATGCTCGTCAGTTCGGACAGCCGCCGCGAGTAGCCCGTCTACATCCCACGGGAACGTCTCAGGGCTGATCTGCTGATTCGAGACCTCGATGCCCTCCTCACGTGCCACGCATACGAATCTCAAGCCGGGTTTATCGAGGAGCGCGTCCCACACGAACTGCCACTCTTCGACGGTTACCTCGATGGTTCCCATCCACAGGGCAAGCGGTGGAACGTGTATTCTTGGACTTGTAATAAGCGCGTATCGGATCCGAGGATCGGTCGTTCGGATGATCGCGGAAGGGACAGATCCGGTTGCGAGGTCGGTCGCAACCTCGTCCAGCGTCCTCGCAGTAGCCGAATACGACATCTCAGATTCCTCACTGTCGATAGATATTCGAAGCGGCTCCGCGACGGTAGCTTTGATGGCCGATGCAACGGATTCCAATTGCTCTGCGCCGAACTCGATCACGAACTGTGGCATATGGATTCACCTAATTGTCCGCCAAAACATGTGCCGCATGGTGAATCGATTCGACCCCCGCTTACCGAGTGAACGCGTGCCCCCCGCGGACGATTAGTCGCAATTCCTCGGAGGTCCACTTCAGCCTGCAGCCGTGTTGGGCTGGTGCTCCTATATGGCGATTTTGAAATCCTGTCTGAGCAACATATTTTGGTCAGGTTTTCGGAAGGCGGAAGCGACCGCGTGTGCGCGCGAGAGCACGTGGATCACCAGCGTGGAAATCAAGGTCCAAGGAGGGTCCAACCGCCTCCCGGTTCGCCACGCATTCGCCTTTAGGGTCCAAATAGGGTCTAAACGGAAGACGCGCAAGTCTTTTGGTTTCAGTAAACGATCCTCGTAAGTTATTGATATTTCCTGCTTCGGGACCAGGAGGTCGGTGGTTCGAATCCACTCGCCCCGACCATATAATTGCAATCATTTCTGGCTCTACGCCAACAACGGGGGCAAACCCCAATCCCAAACCTTTCTACGAACATAACACCTTCACTCGAAGTCTGTAATTTTCGAAGTTGCGGAAGCCGTAGGCTTGCCGGTTGATGAGTTCCATTTTGTTGTGGAATCCCTCGGTGATGCCGTTGTTGCGGGTGAAGCGCCACATGGCGACGATCTCCTCGGCCCAGCAGTTCAGGGTTTCTCCGAGCTGTACCAACTGCGCCAGGCCGGCCTGGCGCAGTTGGTACACGGCCCGCAGGAACCGCGGGGCGAGAGCCTCGCATTGCTTGCGGTTGCGGTGTTTCTTCAGCGGCAGGTAGCAGAGGCGCTGTTTGAAGCGGTAGATCACCTCCAGGGCGGGATGGGCGAGCAGATAGGCCGACAGTTTCTCCTGCTGGGTGAGGCTGAGGTTGTGGCGGTGGCGGCGCATCAGGGAGAGCAGGCCGCGGTTCCGACTGCCGGTGGGATCGATCTCGCGCCAGCAGGCCAGGAAATGGTGGTTGATGAGGCGGATCACATGGAAGCGGTCGGCGACGATGCGGGCATTGGGGAAGTGCTTTTTCACCAGAGCGCGATAGCCGGAGGCCAGATCCATACAGACCAGCTGAACCTCCGGCTTGCCCTCCAGGGCTTGAAAATAGGCCTGCAGAGAGAGTTCCGAGCGGCCCAGCACGACATCATAGACCTTGTGGTTCTTCAGGTCGCAGAGGGTGGTGGCGAAGCCCTTGCGGCGGGTGAAGAAGTGCTCGTCGATGCCCAGCAGCAGGGGGCAGCGCGGGGGGTGCCACTCGCGGAACTGGCGCTGGAGTCCGTGCCGGAAGTAGCGTTCGACGGTGGCGGCGCCGAGACCTTCTCTGCGTCCCAGACGGCTGCGGTTGATGCCGTCCAGGTGCTGCTGATAGATGGCCTTCTGAAAGGCCTCGCTGGCACGCTGACAGCGCAGAATGCCGGGCAGGGGCTGGCGGGAGTAGCGCCCGCAGTTGAGGCACTTGGACTTGGGAACCTGGAGGTGGAGCACGCCATGGCGGAGTCCCCAATCCTCGTGGCGCACCGTCCGGAGAATCCACCCCTTGCTTCGCAGCCGGACGCCGCCGCAATGCGCGCAGGATCTCGGCCCGGTATACCGGGCCGAGATCCTCAAGTTACCCTCTTTGCGCAGAATCCCGGTAATCTGGAAGTCGGGCAGACCTAAAAGGATCTCTGATCTGGTCAAAACGTTATCTCCCAAGATTGTTTCACCAATCTGGGATTACGGTCTGCCCCCGTTTTTGATCAAGAGCCGGATAGCGCCGAAAGGGAACGGTGAATCTGTCGCGCCTCAATGCGCCGGGGGGTGGGCGAGAGCCTGGTTTAGAGCGGTGCGGACCTTTTCATTGCCCGGTTCCCGGCGCAGCACCTCGCGAAGCTCGGCGACGCCTTCGCTCCAATGTCCCAGGTGCAATAGGGCCGCGGCGAGGTTCGTGCGAATGCCGGTATGATCGGGCCCGAGGGCCACGGCGGCACGGTATTTTTCCAGCGCACCACGCAGGTCGCCGGACTTCTCCAGGGCGACGCCCTCGTTGTTCAGACGGATGGCCGCCACCGAATTCTGGTCTTCCATGTTCTTGGCGCGGAAGAGTGCCGTCATTTTCTGGCGCACCTGTTCGGCCTCTTCGGCGCGGCCGTCTGCCCGGAGGGCGCGTTGCAAGCCGTTGAGTGCGGATTGATCCGAAGGATTAAGACGTACGGCTTCCTGAAAATGCGGCAAGGCGTCATGCGGTCTGTCCCGAGCCAGCAACTCGGAAGCCAGGCGATATTGCGCGACGGCGTCTTCGGGAGCCAGCTTCACGGCACGTTCGAAAGCGTCTAGCGCGCCGGCATCGTCGCGCAGAGTTTTGCGCGTCTCGCCGAGATCGGACCACGCCTCGGGGAAATCGGGTCGGAGATCGAGCGCCTGCCGCAAATCCGCCGCGGCTTTTTCCGGCTCTCCGCGGTCGGCCTCAATCTTCGCGCGCAGATAGAGCGGTTCGGCGGCATCAGGCGCGCGGCCGAGCAGGACGATGGCGCGGTCCAGGTGCACGGCGGCATCGGATTCGCCGAGTTGCAGCAGGACGGCGCCAAGATTCACCCGCGCTGCGGCGAAGTTGGGGGCGAGGGCGACGGCTTTTTCCAGCGGGGCGCGAGCGGATCGAGGATCGCCGAAAGCTCTGAACGCCTCGCCTAAGGCGTTCTGGGCGTCGGCCGATGTGGGCCGCAGCCGCACAGCTTCTTTCAATTGGGCAATGGATTCCTCGCGCCGGTCCTCTTCCATCAGCACGCTTCCCAGCAGCAGGCGGGCCTCGAAATCGACGGGACGCTCGCGGACAATTCGGTCGAGCAAAGCGATGGCCTGAGGGCGCGCGCCTCTTCGCAGCAAGTCCCATGCCTCCTCGACAGATTGAGACTGCGCGAACAAAGGCGCAACAGTAGCCAGAAGCACTAGAGCCGCCGAATGGCTCGGCGTCATCCCGGCCTCCTGAACTTCGCGGTTTTCGTAATGCCCGCACCTTCGGTTACATACACTAGCTGGCCCGCCGCTACCGCTTCGAGCTTTTCGATTCGTCCCAGAGGCCAGCGGATCTCGATATCGGCGGCGGCGGCCGGCCCCAGGCCGAAGTGCAGGCGGCGGGCACTTGAAGAGAGATACGACGATTGGCTCAGCACCTCCTGCATTTGCAGCTTGCCGCCATAGTGCAGGGTGACCCGCGCGCCGATGGCGGCGCGATTGGACTGGGCGCCTGTGAGTTGAATCTGCAGCGCGTGATGCGGGCCGGTGACATCGTTGCGCAGAAGCGAGGGCGGCTCGTTGTGGTTGACGATGAGGATGTCCACGTCACCGTCGTTATCGAAGTCGCCGAAGGCACAGCCGCGGCTGGAATGCGCGGCTTCCACGCCAGAACCGCCCATCCCCAGCAACTCTTCGAACTGGCCTTGGCCGAGGTTGCGGAAGATCACGCGGGGAGTGCGGTAGCTATCCTGTAGCTCCGGGTAAATGCCGCCAGTGACGAGAAACAGATCGGGATTTCCGTCGTTATCGAGATCTGCGGCGCCCGTGCCCCAGCAGATGTACCGTGTTTCAACGCCCATGCCCGAGCGGATTGTCAGGTCGGTGAAATCGCCTCGTCCGTTGTTGCCATAAAAAGCGGGAGTGTCGCCCGAAAAATGCGTCTTGAGGATGTCGAGGTTGCCCGAAAGGTGGAAATCCCCAATGGCGACGCCCATCCCGGCCTGTTCCATACCGTCTTCGCTGAGGGCCACGCCGCGCTCCAGGCCGGCTTCTCGGAAAGTGCCATCGTGATTGTTGCGGAAAAGCAGGCTGGGAGTGGAATCGCAGGCTACGTAAATGTCGGGCCAGCCGTCGTTATCAAAGTCGGCGGCCACGGCGGTGAGGCCGTAGCCCTGGTCGGGCCTAGCGATTCCGGCGGCCGCGGTCACGTCGCTGAAGGTGCCATCGCCGTTGTTGCGGTAGAGCGAGTGGTGCCCGTAAGGCAAGCCGCGCGGACCGCAGAACAGGCCCGCCGAGCTGCACTCGTTGGACTTGCCGGCGCGGGGCACTGTGGCCGGGTCGAAGGTCAGGTAATTGGCCACAAAAAGGTCCAGGTGCCCGTCGCGGTTGTAATCCAGAAAGGTGCAGCCGGTGGAAAAGCGTGGCTGCAAGTCAAGCAGGCCGGCCGCACGGGTAACATCGGTAAAGGTGCCGTTTCCGTTGTTGCGGTAGAGCACGTTCCGCTCCCAGCCGGTGAGGAAGATATCGTCGAAGCCGTCGTTGTTGTAATCGCCAATGGCTATTCCGTAGAAGTAGCCGGAGCGCAGCAAGCCGGCCCTTTCGGTGACGTCGGTGAAGGTGCCATCGCGGTTGTTCTTGTACAGCCGGTTCGAGGCGTCGGGCGGCGGATCGCCATAGCGCGATCCGGTCAGCACCAGGATATCCAGCCAGCCGTCGTTGTCGAAATCCAAAAAAGCGGCGCCGCAACTCATGGCCTCGATGGCGTAATCGGCGCGCGTGGGGTGGCCGGCGATGACCGGATGATGCAGGCCGGCCTCCGCCGCGATGTCGGTGAAGCGCGCGTGGAACGGCAGGCCGGAGAACTTGGCGCGCGGGGCGGCGCGCACGCCGCGTGAAGCCATGCCCTCGCCCGCGGCGCTCGTCTGGCTGTACGCACGCAGGGCCGGCCAGGCGAGCATGCCGAGCAGGCCGCGACGCGAAAACGCGGGAATGCCGCCGGAATGGAGCGGACCGTGGGGCATTATCGCGGCTCGGCTCCCGATTGACAGGATGGGCTCATGATTGGATTGCTCCAGGCCAGTGGATCGTGGGCGGAGAGATCAGCCGCGGCCCACCCGCGGCTGGCGGCTAACGTCAACCGTACTCGCAACCTATTACGGGCCGGCACTCACCGTACCCCCCAAAACCGCCATTGAAACCCGCGACGGAATTCAAGTCTATTTTAACCTTCAAGCGGCGGTTTCGGTACCAAGCGGGGCGCTGCCTCACGCCACCAGCCAGCTTCCTGTCTCTTCGACGACCTGCCGGACGCAAAAAAACCGCGGCGGGCGTGCATCCCGCCGCGGTAGTAAAGCAGTGGCGCCGATGCGAACCACTCACCAGACCACTTTGAACCCGAGTTCGACCTGCCGGCCGCTGTTGAATGCAGAGGTTGCGGATTGCGCGCCGAACGTGCCTCCGGGGGAACCCTGGTACAACGCCTGGCCGAACGTGGAATCGTAGACGTTGGTGTCTGGATCGCCCCGGTTCAACTTATTCGTGGCGTTGTAAGCGGTTAGCTTGAGTTGCGCCCGGAACCTCTCGAGGAACTGGAAGTCTTTTGCCAGGCTGAGATCCAGGTCCCAGAAGGACGGCCCCGTCAAGCAGCTATACTGCAACGCGTTGCTGCGCAGTACATAGGTACCGGACGGAACCGGCGAGAAGGCCGACGTGTTGAACCAATGGCCCGGGGAAGGACTCGAGACGCAAGGGTTGCCGGTAACAATCAGGGTTTGGGTGAACTGCGGATAATCGCCGGAAATGTACTGCAACACCGGCGTGATCTTCCAGCCGGACACTACTGCGTCCACTCCTCGGGGTGCGTTGCCCAAGAGCGCCTGTCCCCTTCCAAGGGGAAGCTGATACGTGGTCACGATGTTCATCCGATGGCGAGGCTGATTGCTGTCCTGCCATTGGAACGTGTTGTTGTAATACGTCATGTCGTTGAAGCTGTTGATCTGCGTTGCTTCGTTGATATAGACGTACGTGGCCAGGAAATTGAATCCGTGGCTGAATGCCTTCTGAGCCTTCAACTGCATGTTGTAGTAGTGTTCGTGCGCGCAGCAGGCACCGATCTCATATAGCGGGCCGTATTGCGGGCGCTCCACTAGCAGCGACGAAAGAGGAACCGTCTGCTGGTTATACAGCGGGCCATTGTTGACCGTCGTGTTCAGGTAATGATAGAACGGGTTGGCAACGGCCTGGCTCAGGTAGGCTGAGTCATTCGCGTATTGCAACTCGAGGGCCGGGTTGATAGCGTTCAACTCCTGCGTGTAGTGTTGGTGGCCGAGGTTGAGGAAGAAGGTGCCCGATGCGACGAACCCATACGGAAGCTGCCGCTGGAGATTGAAGTTAAACCGGTCGTTGTACGCTTTCTTGAAGGCCTGCGGATACCACAGGAGGTTTTCGCCGCCGATACCTACGTACGGCCCCAAGGATTTCCCGTTTACAGGGCCGAAGTTTGGAAGCAGCGGGTTGCTTGACGGATAGGGATTCGAGAGAGTCTCTTGCGGCACGCCGTTCAGCAGCGGGGCCGCGAATTGGTAACCCGTCATACCGAAGAAGGGCGGCTCCAGGAAGTTGACATCCTCGAAGCCGGAGATCGGAGCGGCCGTGAAGTTGTATTCCGTGGGAATCACGTAACGGGCATAACCGAGCCGCAGCGCCGTCTTGTCGTCGATTTTGATGGCAGCGCCGACTCGTGGCGCCAGTGCCAGCTTGGGTGGATCCCACATTCCTGGATGGCTGGGGGAGGTAAACTGCCATGCACCGGTCCACGAGTAAAAGTTGGGTCCCACCAGCGACGTCGCCAGTGCCGGCATGTTCGGCGGATTGGACTCCATGGGAGCAATGGGAGCTGTGAGATCCATGGCTTGGGAGAGGAAATGATCCGCGTCGGTCCATGCCGCCTCGTATTCATTGCGCAAGCCGAGGTTTAGGGTGATCCTCCTGTTCAGTTTCCAGTCATCCTGGAAGAACATACCGTAAAAGCTGGTGATCGGGATCGGCACTGGCCCGCCCACCATTTCCGTATCGTCCTTGAGAGCGCCGAGCAAAAAGGTAGCCCACTGGTCGCCGTTGATCGCCGTGTTCGGGTTGAGGTAGGTGCCTGCCGTTACCGCGGTGTCGAAGTTAAAAACCGTAGTGTCGGAAACATACTCGGGCCCCCAAGTTCTGCGATACTCAAAGCCTGCTTTGAGGTAGTGGGAGCCGTGCTGTTGCGATATCTTGACACTATAGGCTTCGCCTCTCGGGTTCTGGTTCCAATAGAAGCCGCGTCCCCCGTAGTTGGTGCCGTTAATGGTCAGGTCGGGGTAATAGACCGGCGTGCCGGGTGAGTTCACAAAATACGGCTCGTACCACTGATTGCTTCCCCAAAACGCGTTCCACCCGGATGAAGGTAGCGGCGTGGAGTTGTAAGCGTCTACCACGCTGTCGTAGTCGGCATGAAAATCGACTACCGTGCGCGCGTCCACGGTCCAAACCGCGTCAGCGTTCATCTGAGTGGCGTTGCGTACCGTCCCCGTCGGCTGGAATAACGGAGAGTCGTCGGGCGTGGGGTTAGAGGTAATGTCGGTGGTGTGATAGTGCCCAAAGTGGAAAAAGACTTTGAACTTATCACTGACATTCCAATCCAGGCGGTCGGCCCAGTTGTAATAGTTCCACGCGTCCGTATAGCCTTTGGTGAAGTTGTTAACGCCCGTGATATTTTGTCCCGGATTGTTGGCGGGCCAGAATCCTTTCATGAAGTTGACAGCAACCGGGTCCATGCGACTGGCCGGGATGGTATTGCCCGGAAACGGCGTGGCCGTGACCACGCCGCTGGCGCTGGTCTGAGTCGTCCACGGGTCGTACACCGTCCGGATCACCGGGGTGCCGCTCGCATTGATGCCGTAGGACTGTGAGAAGTTTCCGGCGGCTTCCAGGGCGGTTGGCACTGTGACGACGTAACTGTTGGGGGCCCCCACCTTCCAGTATTCGAACGAGCCGAAATTGAAGATCTTGTTCTTCTTGATCGGATTCCCCAAGGTAGCGCCCATGGTGTTCTGGCGCTGGGCATTGGCGCTGAACGTGGTCCGGTCTGCTTCGGCGTCCAGCCAGGGATACCGGCCGAGGTAAAACGCGTCCCCGTGCCATCCGTTCGTACCCGCTTTGCTAGTCATGGTGATGACGCCGCCAGCGCTATGGCCTTGTTCAGCGTCCACGCTGTTCTGCGATACCGTCACTTCCTGAACCGCATCCATATTCAACGGCAGGCTGTACTTATGCCCCAAGCCCACCGGGCTGCCGTCCACCTCCAGGTCATTCTTGAGGTTCGTGCCGCCGCCGAGATCGACGCTGTTGGCGGACCAGGACAGGAAGGGGAGTACTTCACCACGTGTATTAATGGCTTCCGGGTCGAGCAGAGTCAGCTTGAAGGGATTGCGGTCGAAGCGGGGCGTTTCCTCGGCCATGGTGGTGTCCAAAGTGAGATCGTTGCTGGTCGAGTTGAATTGGACATCCACGGGTGAGGCTTCGACGGTGACGGTCTCCTTCACGTCGCCCGGCCTCAAGATGGCATTGACGGTGATGTCACCTCGCACCTCCACGTTGATATTTTCCTGGACGAATTTCGTGAAACCGACTGCTTCCACGGTGAGGGTGTACGCGCCCGGCTCAACCAAGTCGAACAGGTAAAGACCCGTGTCGCTCGTCTGCCGTGCGACGCGGATCCCGGTATTGACGTTAAGCAACGTCACGTTAGCTGTGGCGATGACAGCTTTGCTGGCATCCGTCACCAAACCTTCAACACGTCCGCGATATTCCTGCGCCCAGCCAGATGTGTCAATAAGCGCAATCAACGCGATGAGTAACGCCGATACTGGCGAAAACTTTCGAGTCATATTGACCCCTTTCTGGTTCCGGTGGGAACCGTAGAGTTCTGTGCCCGTTTCGGGTCGAAGACGTTCCCGATGGGATCCACAGGCTGCGCTGCCGATCCGCCGAAGCGAACGAAAGCTCCTTTGGAACCGAATCACGAGTATTGGAGACTGCCCCTTGACAGAGACTAGTGCTCTGCGCAATAACTCAAAAGGGTACGGCACGTGTGTTCACTGTGACATTGACGTGAATTCACGTTAATTGACCCCCCCGGCTTAGCTATGAATGTTGGAATCGTGCCGTAAATCGCAATCGGATTCATCTAGGGGCGAGTTGCGTACGGTTTTACACTATGGGGTCGCAAAGTGGGTGACGAGCTTAAGGAAGTCGCGGGTCCCAGGCTGAACAGGCCCGGAGAAAGCGAGTGCTGGGAGCTTGTCCAGCGGATCGCCTCCGGCCGACATCTCTTGAAGGCGCCTCAACTGCGGGAGATCCTGCTTTACATCACGCGGCGGAACCTGGAAGAGAACGCCGCCGCCATCAGTGAGCAAGAGATCGGCTGCAAGGCGCTCGGCCGGCGGCCTGATTTCAACCCTAACGAGGATAACATCGTCCGCGTTCAGGTCCGTCACCTGCGTCACAGGCTGGGGGAGTATTTTGCTTCCGAAGGAGCCGGAGAACCGCTGCTGATCACCATTCCCAAGGGCGGCTACGTGCCGCGATTCGAGTGGCGATCGGACGGGATCACTGCGCAAGCCCCCGCTGTCACTTCGCTTCCAGGCAACGACGGCGCTGTGGGTTGGCGGCCGCTTCGCACTGCCTGGTGGGCCTTCGGCCTGATGGCTGCCGCTCTCATCGCGCTTCTCGCCGTAACCACCGCGCTTTGGTGGAGACGGCAGCCGGCGCCACCGCCACGCGCCACTAGCGCCGATCTGATCTGGCCGCGGATTTTCGCGGCCGGCCAGAAAACCGATGTTATCCTGTCAGACAGTTGCCTGGCGGCATTGCAGGACATCCTTGACACAGATATTCCGCTCGCCGATTATCTGAGCGGAGCCTATCCCGGCAAACTGATTCAGTCAGTAACCGATCGGCAGCTCCGCT
>Ga0181517_10006001_pt1 | contig 10541 bp, 9 predicted proteins | sample PEATcosm2014_Bin_31_FD_119748 | JGI IMG/M metagenome (GOLD analysis project Ga0181517, IMG submission 119748) | Peatland microbial communities from MTU Mesocosm Facility, Houghton, MI, USA - PEATcosm2014_Bin01_30_metaG | ecosystem: Environmental > Terrestrial > Soil > Wetlands > Peat | place... | reverse complement strand
CCCGTACGCTGACCGCCGTCGCCTCCGATACGCTCGCCGGCATGGCGGTGGATGCACTCGACAACCTGTACGTCTTCACCCAGGCCCCTACGAGCAACCAACTGGCGATCGACGTGTTTTCGCCGGGCGCGACGGGCAGCGCCGCTCCCTCCGCAACCATCACCTCCTCCGCGTGGACGGCCTCGAACTTCGGCCAGATCGCCGTCCGCTAGAGAATCTAGAACCCTTGTGCAGACCTTCCCTGGCGTGCGCGCCACTGCCCCTGCGTCCTCTGGCCTTTCTCCACAGATTCATTGCGGCGCAAACCGATGCGGCGTATCGTTATAGGCAATATAATTCGTTGATTATCCATATATTCAACGATTATCAGTAATTGGTTTCATGGGGGCCAACATGAACCTATCCAGAGTTCTACCGTTCAGCGCAGCATCCCTCCTTCTGTTGGCAATTGGGTGCGGTAGCAGCACCAGCACAGCGCCCCCCGCGACCACCATCTACGTGGTCGGGAACGGTGGCATTCAGGAGTTGCCGGCGAACGGGCAGGGGAATGTAACTCCGACAGCTACGTTGACACCTCCCGCAGGCACCACCATCACTTCTCTGGCTGTGGACCAGTCTGGAAACCTCTATGTAGGGGCAGAATTTGACATCGATACACCTCCCACGATCACGGCAAATTATGAGGTCCTTGTCTATGCAGCCGGGGCGACCGGCGCGGCCACGCCGTTACGCACACTGACGATTCAGCCGAACAATTTGAGCTATCTTTACTCCATCGCTGTGGATGCAACTGGACAGATCTATACCGTGGGCCTCGATAACGGTGCAACTAATGGATTCAATGCCATCAACGTCTACGCCCCCAACGCGAGCGGGGCCGCGACTCCTATCCGGCAGATTAGTGGAGCTCACACATATATCAACAACAGCTTCCTCGACTATTCGATTTTTCTGGATGGCGCGGGGAACATCTATTATGACAACGATTCACAATGGTCCGCGATATCGGTCTTCCCCACGACGGCAACAGGAGACGTTGCACCGGCAAGAGTGGTGATTGAGGAGTATTCGAATCTTACGAACTACTCGTTCCCCGTAGCCGTCGACGCCGCCGGCGACATCTTTGAGTTGGCGAACGATGGGTGGGGTAACTACGAAGTCCTGGAGTACGCACCCAGTACAAGCGATCAAGGTGGATCGGTAGGGCCAGCAAGTAATACGTTCTCCTTCACCTGCATCAATAGTATGACTGAAGGAATGGCCGTGGATGCCGCCGGCAACCTGTATATCATGATGAATGTTGTTGTACTGGAGGCTGGAGTCCCCAGTATACAACCTACTGTATACGTGTTCTCGCCGGGCGCCACGGGCAACGCCGTGCCTGCCCGGACCATGATTTTATCTGGGGCGTACGACTACCTGAGCGCCGTCCACTAAAACATCGCCGCGCACTCCGGCAAACGACCCGCGGTGTGCCCTCCGGCCTAATTATCACCCTGCGCCGCGCCGCCCCCGCGCCACTGCCCCTGCGTCCTCTGGCCTTTCTCCAAAGATTCATTGCGACGCAAACCGATGCGGCGTATGGTGGAGTGCAATAACTCCTGCCACTTTTTGCATCACTTCAACGATTCATTGCAGCCGGTTTCAAGGGGGCCCCCATGATTATGCGTCGCGTTCTGCCGTTCTTTGCAGTCTCAGCTCTTCTTATAACCATCGGGTGCGGAGGCGGAGGCAACAACGTGCCGGGAGGCGCCTCCAACGTCTACGTGGTCCAGAACGGCAGTACGAGCAGCATTCTGGAGTTCCCCGCAAGCGCGCTGAGCAGCGCCACCCCTTCCAACACAATCACCATCCCTATGCAGACCACCTTCGATGCCGTGGCTGTCGACGCATCCGGCAATCTCTACGTCTCCGCCAGCGTCGTCACTGCGCCCTCCACGCTTTACGAGGTCCTGGTCTATGCGCCTGGCGCCACCGGCGCAGCCACGCCCACCCGCTCGATTACCAACTTCTCCAACTACGTTGTGTCCATCGCGGTGGATTCCACCGGCCAGCTTTATGCGCTTAGCGGAAACACCATCAGCGTCTTCGCCGCCAACGCCACCGGCAATGCCACGCCCGTCCGACGGATTACAGGCGGCGCCACGCTGCTCAGCTCCCCCTATTCGCTCGCTGTGGACAGCGCGCAGAACATCTATGTAGCGAACACCGCGGCGGAGAACATCGTGGTCTTCTCCACATCCGCGAACGGCAACGTCGCACCCAGCAGGACAATCTCGGGCAGTAACACCCAGCTTTACAACACATGGGGCATCGCGGTGGACGACGCCGGAGACATCTTCGCCACAACACAGAACACGGCCGCTTCTCCGGCGGTCTCCACGGTTTTGGAGTTCGCTCCCAACGCCAATGGAAATGCGCTGCCCACAATGACGCTGACCGACTTCGCCAGCGACCCCATTGCGGGCATCCAGGTGGATGCCGCCGGGAACCTGTATGTCCTTGTCATCGACAATAACTTGATGACGGTGGACGTCTTCTCTGCGGGAGCTTCGGGCGGCCGCGCACCAGAGCAGAACATCAACTCGACTGCCTGGACGAACTCCAACTACGGCCAGATCGCCATCCAGTAGACGGTTCGCGCCGCGCCCTCGGCAAACAACCCGCGCTGTCCCCCCGGACGGATGGGCCCTCCTGCGCCCCCGCCGTGCTCGCCCTCCAAAACCCACCCCGGAATCCCCCTCCAGCGTGCCTTTTAACCCTCGTTTTGCACCGAAATCCATCCCCAAAATCACCCCCAAAAACATGCTATAATCGAACAGGTAACAAAAGGCCTAATTTCGCTGAAAACATTGATTTAGCGCGCCTTTTGTCAACTCTTCGTACCTCTTCCGGCCCCCGTTTCCGGCCCCCGATTTTTTGCGGCTGCGCCAACGCCGCATGGAGTGTGAATGGCATCGACCGCAATCAGCCCTGAGCCTGAACTGCTGGCTCCCAATCCGGACGCAAAAACCACCCCCGCGCCCCCTCCCGCCGCGCCCAAGGACGGCAGCGGCTACTCCGCCGAAAATATCACCGTACTCGAAGGCCTCGCCGCCGTCCGCCTGCGTCCCGCCATGTACATCGGCTCGACCGGCGAGATGGGCCTGCATCATCTGGTCTACGAGGTCGTCGACAACTCCGTCGACGAAGCTCTCGGCGGATACGCCACGCGCATCGATGTCACCATCCACGTCGACAACTCCATCACCGTCGTCGACAACGGCCGCGGCATCCCGGTGGACGACATGATCACCAACGGCGAGAAGATGCCCGCCGTCCAGGTGGTGCTCACCAAGCTGCACGCCGGCGGCAAGTTCGATGCCTCCAACTACAAGGTCTCCGGCGGCCTGCATGGCGTCGGCGTCAGTTGCGTCAACGCGCTCAGCGAAGAGTTCGACGTTGAGATCTGGCGCGACGGATTCGCATGGGAGCAGGACTACGCCAAGGGAAAGCCCATCAGCAAGCTGCGCAAGATGAGTCCCTCCAAGCAGCTCGGCACCAAGGTCCACTTCCTGCCCGACCGCTCCATCTTCACCGTCACCGAGTACAACTACGACACGCTGGCCCAGCGCCTGCGCGAGCTTGCCTTCCTCAACAAGGGCCTCGAAATCACCCTCACCGACGAGCGCACCACCGACCCCAAGACCGGCGAATCCAAACAGCAGCTCTTCAAGTACGCCGGCGGCATCGCCGAGTTCATCAAGCACCTGAACCGCGGCAAACAGGTCCTGCACGACAAGCCCATCTACATGGAGGCGGAGCGCGACGGCGTGGCCATGGAGATCGGCCTGCAGTACAACGACGCCTACTCCGAGACCGTCTTCACCTTCGCCAACAACATCAACACGGTGGACGGCGGCACGCACCTCTCCGGCTTCAAGACCGCGCTCACGCGCACCATCAACGCCGTCGGCCAGTCGCTCGGCCTCTTCAAGGACGTCAAGGAGAACCTCTCCGGCGACGACGTGCGCGAGGGCCTGGTCGTCGTCATCTCGGTCAAGCTCTCGCAGCCGCAGTTCGAGGGCCAGACCAAGGGCAAGCTCAACTCCGACATCGCAGGCACCGTGCAGGCCTTCGTCAACGAGCGGCTGGGCGCATTCCTCGAGCAGAACCCCACCGTCGCGCGCAAGATCATCAACAAGGCCATCGACGCGGCACGCGCGCGCGAGGCTGCCCGCAAGGCTCGCGACCTCACCCGGCGCAAGGGCGCGCTGGATGGCGGTGGCCTGCCCGGCAAGCTCTCCGACTGCTCCGAGCGCCAGCCCGACCGCTGCGAACTCTATCTCGTCGAGGGAGAATCCGCCGGAGGCACGGCCAAGCAGGGACGCGACCGCCGCTTCCAGGCCATCCTTCCGCTCAAGGGCAAGATCCTCAACGTCGAAAAGGCCCGCTACGACAAGATGCTCGGCCACGAAGAGATTCGCGCCATGATCACCGCGCTCGGCTGCGGCATCGGCAAGGACGACTTCGACGTCACCAAGCTGCGCTACGGCAAGCTGATCCTGATGACCGACGCCGACGTGGACGGCTCGCACATCCGCACCCTGCTGCTCACCTTCTTCTTCCGCCACATGACGGAACTCATCAAGCGCGGCCACGTCTACATCGCGCAGCCGCCGTTGTTCAAGATCAAGAAGGGCCGCAAAGAGGAGTACATCAAGGACGAGCGCGAGTATGTGAAGGTCATGGTCGAGCGCGCCTCCGACGGAATGGTGCTGCGCCACGGCGACGGCGGCGCGCGCATCGAGGGCGAGGCCCTCACCAAGTTCATCTCGCAGCTCAACGACTACCTCGGCTTCTTCGACAAAGTCGAAAAGCGCCTGCGCAACCGGCCCGTCACCGAGGCCTTCGCCGAGATCTTCGCGCAGGAGGGCAAGGACTCCGCGCGCCGCGTCGACTTCGAGTCGCCCGCCAAGCTCAAGGAGATGCAGCGCCGCCTCAAGGAACTCATCAAGCCCTTCCACTTCCGCGAGGTCAGCGACATCCTCTTCGACGAGGAGAAGAAGCTCTACTCCGTCACCTTCACCGACTCGCAGGGAGCCGTCCGCAAGATCGACTGGGCGCTCGCCTCCACCGTGGAGAGCCGCCAGATGCTGGCCAAGCACGCGCAGCTCAAGGACCGCATGCAGCCGCCATTCCTCATCGAGTACGCGGCAAAGACCGCGAAGGCCGAGGCCGAAGAAGAGACTGAAGAACTCGCTGCGGAAGATGGCAGCGAGGAATCCGAAGCAGCCGCAGCCGCCAGCCTTCCCGCCACCATCGTCGAAGCCAAGCCCGCCAAGCGCGGTGGCCGCGTCTCGCACGACCCGGTCGAGAAGCAGACCGCGCGCGAGGTCTTCGAGTACGTCATCGAGCAGGGCAAGAAGGAATATCAGGTCCAGCGCTACAAGGGCCTCGGCGAGATGACCGCGCCGCAGCTCTGGGAGACCACAATGGACCCCGACCGCCGCTCGCTCCTCCAGGTTCGCCTGGAAGACATCGCCGCCTGCGAGGAGATCTTCACCACCCTCATGGGCGAGGACGTCGAATCCCGCCGCCGCTTCATCGAAGAGAACGCCCTCGACGTCAAGAACCTCGACATCTAACCTCGGCTGACATTAGGAATCTCTGAATAAGTCCACGTTTTGAAAGGGCGGGACTTTAGTCCCGCCGCAAGCGGCCTATTTTCGATGCGGCTTTAGCCGCCGAGGGAATATCGAGCACGTGTGCAGGCCTCCCTAGTGCGACTCATCATCTTTGCCTATTGACAGGATTTGTCATTCTGAGCGCAGCGAAGAATCCCCGCATTTGCCGTTGCTTGCTCTTCTGTTTGTCATTCCGCAGCGACGCGGAGGAATCTGCTTTTGCTTTGCTCGTCATTCTGGCGCAGCCAGAATCTCCGTATTTCGTCGTTGTCTGTTCTTGCTTGTCATTCTGAGCGTAGCGAAGAATCCCCGCATTTCCGCTCTGCGGGTGCCCCACATCTCGCTTCTGAGATGTGGGTTGCATGGCAAGCGCCAACGGCGCGTTCTATCCTAGCCTGGGGCAACGCCCCAGGGTACGTACCCACGAAATCCTGCGGACTGAAGGCCCGCGCTATAGTCGCCGTCCCTCGATTCACTTTGAAAATCTTTTTGCCAAAAACCTCAGCAAAATCGCGTGTCAAGCCCCTCAACCCGCCATATTCCCCCTAACTCCCACTCCATCCACCACATACCCCACAAAAAATACTTGGCATGGTAGTTTCCCTCCACCGCGTATAATTTAAGCAGTAGTGAAGACAAGGAAAAACCCGGCGCGCGCCGGGTTTTTTCATGCCCAATACCGCGAAATGCGGTGCGGTATAAACAACATGTTTTCTATTACTTGATACTTAACCGGCATTGAATGAATACTTTGCAATCAATTTCGTACATCTTGCTGGTTCCAGATACTTTAGCGGTAGGGGGGGGTAGGGCGGTGGGGGTACGAACGGATCAACGATTCATGCGATTGCCGTACCTACTTCGCCGCTCCGCCCATGTGTCTTACCGTCATCTGCAGGATGCGCGCGTTGGGCGGCTGCGAGCAGGCGAAGACAATCGTGTCGGCGACCTCGCTCGGCTCCATCATGTAGGAGTCCTTCACGCTCTCCTCGGTGCGCCCGTGGCCCACGGCGAACTCCGTCTTCACGCCGCCTGGGCAGATCGTACCCACCTTGATGTTGTGCTTGCGCAGCTCGGCGTCCAGCGACTGGGCAAAGCCGATCTGCGCGAACTTGCTGGCGCTGTACACCGACTCGCCCGCGCAGCCCTGCAACCCCGCCACCGACGAGATGAACAGAATCTCGCCGCCGCGCTGCGCAATCATTCCCGGCGCGGCGGCCCGCGCGAACAGGAAGCTGCTCTTCATGTTGGAGTCCATCAGCGCGTCGTACTCCTCCACGCTGGTCTCCACCAGGTCGCGGTAGTTCCCTGCCCCCGCGTTGTTGATCAGGATATCCAGTCGCCCGAACTCGCTCACCGCCAGCGCCACGCAGTCCTCGGCCGTCGCCTCGTCGCTTGCGTCGCCCGCGATAAACACGGCCTTGCCGCCGGACTTCTTGATCGTGTCGCACAGCTCGCGCAGCCGCTCTTCGCGCCGCGCCGTCGCCACCACATTCGCGCCCTTGGCGGCGAAGGCAAGCGCAGCCGCCCAGCCGATCCCCGAGCTGGCCCCTGTGATAAGAACGGTCTTTCCCGCAAGGCTGATTGCATCCGGCATGGCAGAAAACTCCTGGATGATAAGTTTGGACCAATCGTCCGAACCAATAAGTAGAACGGTTCGTTTGCGTGAGTTCACAAACGCACAATTCAGACCCATAGGAATGCTACCATTTCGGCTATGCACGAACTTTCCGGCGGCCCTGCGGCCCAGTCCGGCGCAGCTCCGATCCCGCTGATGGAAGCGCGCGGCCTCGTCAAGGAGTACGCGCGCCACGGCGGCGTTACTCGCGTCGTGGAAGATGTATCCTTCGCCATCCAGCCCGGCGAGACGCTCGGCCTGGTGGGCGAATCCGGCTGCGGCAAGACCACCGTCGCCCGCATCCTGCTGCGCCTGATCGAGCCCACCGCAGGCGAGGTCCTCTTCGAGGGCAAGCCTCTGCCGCCCGCATCATCCGCCGAGATGCGCGCGCTGCGCCGCCGTATGCAGATCGTCTTCCAGGACCCGTACGCCGCGCTCAACCCGCGCATGAGAATCGAGCAGATCCTGGCCGAGCCATTCACCATCCACCGCGAACCACCGCCGGAAGGACTGCCCACGCGCCTCGCCGAGCTACTGCATTCGGTCGGCCTCGACCCATCCGCACTGCCGCGCTACCCGCACGAGTTCAGCGGCGGCCAGCGCCAGCGCATCAACATCGCGCGCGCCCTCGCCCTGCGCCCACGCTTTCTCGTCCTCGACGAGCCGGTCAGCTCGCTCGACGTCTCGGTCGGCGCGCAGGTCATCAACCTGCTGCGCGACCTGCAACGCGCGCTGGGCCTCACTTATCTCTTCATCTCGCACTCCATGCCTCTGGTGCGATATTTATGCGACCGCGTCGCCGTGATGCAGCGCGGACGCCTGGTGGAGTTGGGCGAATGCATCCAGGTCTGCGAATCCCCGCGCAATCCCTACACCCAGCAGCTCATCGCCGCCACGCCGGAGATGCCACCGACTGCCAACTCACCGGCTCGCTGACTCGCTACAATGAAGAGAAGATGGTTCCCAGCCTCAGCGCGCATCTTCCCTACCTCTGGCTGGTCACGGCCTCGTTGATCGCGGGCGTGATGAACGCGCTGGCCGGCGGCGGTTCGTTCATCTCCTTTCCCGCGATGTTAGCCATCGGCGTCCCGCCCATTCAGGCCAATGCCACCAACACCGTCGCGCTGTGGCCGGGCCAGATCGCCTCCGTCTGGGCCTTGCGCCACGACCTCCGCCGAGAGCTGGTCTTGGTCGTCGCCGCAGCCTCCGCGCTGGGCGGAATCGGCGGCGCTGTCGTCCTGCTCAACACCCGCCCGCGCACCTTCATGCACCTGGTGCCGTGGCTTCTGCTCACCGCGTCGCTGCTCTTCTGGATCAGCGGCCCGGTCTCGCGCTGGCTCGGCCGCCGTTGCGACACTCCGCACGCAGCGCACACTCCGGCGAAGCTTCCCCTCTTTCTCATGCTTCTGCCCATCTGTTTCTACATCGGCTACTTCGGGGCAGGCGCGGGTTTTCTGCTGATGAGCGCGCTGGCCCTCTTCGGCGTGGAGGAGATGAACGCACTCAACTCGCTCAAGGTGCTGGGCGCATGTCTCTCCAACCTCTGCGCCGTCGTCACCTTCATCTGCGGCGGGGCCATTGTGTGGCACTACTGCCTGGTCTCCATGGTCGCAGCAGGCATCGGCGGATACACCGGAGCGCAGTACGCTCGCCGCATGAACGCAGGGGTACTGCGCGCCATCGTCGTCGTCACGGGATGCGCCATGGCCGCATATTTCTTTTGGAGACAGTCATGAGCCTTTGGAGCCAACTATGAGTCTTGTTCTACCATCCGCCGTAAACCACCTCGCCGGCGCGCGCATCGACGATCTGGGCTACGCCGCCGCCCTGCTGACCACCGCGGCTTACGTTCCGCAACTGGTGCGCGTGCTGCGCCTGCGTTCTGCCCGCGACATCTCGCTGCCCACATTCATGATGTTCGCCGTCGGCGTCTTCTTCTGGCTGCTCTACGGCCTCTTTACTGGCTCCGGGCCCATCATCGCCAGCAATTGCGTCACCCTGGTTCTGGCCGTCGGCATCGTTGTCCTGAAGCTGCGCTACGACCGCAGCGCAATGGAGGAACTCAAACCATGAGCCACGAAGGAATCCGGTTCGTCAGCGCCGAAGAAGTATTGCGCGACTCCGCGCAGGCCGCCGCTCATCAAGGGGAAGGCCTCCCCGCCGACGCAGTCACGCCGCTCAAGGTGCGCGTCAAAAAGACCGAGGGCACCGGCGTCGAGATCGACTGGCGCGACGGCCATAAGAGCGCGTGGAGCTTCCGCTGGCTGCGCGACGCCTGCCCTTGCGCTACATGTAATGCCGATCGCGAGAGCACGGGCCGCGCCCCCGGCGCGCCCAAGCCAAAACCGCAGAATCCGCTCGCGCTCTACCAGGCGCCGCCACGCCCCGACGAGGTCACCCCCGTCGGCCGCTACGCCCTCAGTTTCAAATGGAACGACGGCCACCAGTCCGGAATCTACTCCTGGACCTACCTGCGCAGCGTCTGCCAGTGCCCCCTCTGCAATCCGCCGCGCGGCAGCTAGGCAATCCCCGAATCAGACCCCGTTTTGAAAGGGCGGGACTTTAGTCCCGCCGGTTGCGCTCAATTTCCAGTGCGGCTTTAGCCGCTGAGGGAATCTCGGAGACTTATGCCGATCTTCCATAGGCAATCCCCAGCATTCCCAGCGCCTCATCCACTGTACGCGCCACCAGCACAATCTCCCGCTTCTCCTGGGTCAACATTCCCTGCTCCACGCACTCGTCCAGAAACGCCAGCAGCGTGTCGTAAAAACCATTCGTGTTGAGCACGAGCACCGGCTTCGAGTGAATCTTCAGCGTCTGCCACGCCAGCGCCTCGAACAGTTCCTCGAAGGTCCCATATCCGCCGGGCAGCGCGATGAAAGCATCCGACCGCGCGCCGATCATGGCCTTGCGCGTGTGCATGGTGTCGGTGACATGCAGCTCGGTCAGCCCGCCGTGCGCCACCTCCTGCTCCACCAGCACGGTGGGAATCACGCCCACCACGCGCCCGCCCGCCCCCAGCGCGCCGTCGGCGACCGCATGCATCAGCCCCACTCTGCCCCCGCCATACACCACGCCAATCCCGCGCTCGGCCAGCTTGCGCCCAAGCTCTTCGGCGACCGCGCGGAACACCGCATCGGCCCCATCGGCAGAGGCGCAAAAGACGGCAATATGCCTGATCGGAAAAACGTCAGTCGCAGAGACAGCACTCGGGGTTGGCATCTTTACAATTATCCACTACCCCGAGCGCCGTCGAT
>Ga0181517_10006000_pt1 | contig 10545 bp, 9 predicted proteins | sample PEATcosm2014_Bin_31_FD_119748 | JGI IMG/M metagenome (GOLD analysis project Ga0181517, IMG submission 119748) | Peatland microbial communities from MTU Mesocosm Facility, Houghton, MI, USA - PEATcosm2014_Bin01_30_metaG | ecosystem: Environmental > Terrestrial > Soil > Wetlands > Peat | place... | reverse complement strand
TGACGTCACTTCGGGGAGCAAGTATACCAAAGGCCGGGAGGGCGACAAGGATTCGCGGGGACCGGAGCCACGCGAGCTCCCTTAAGAGGCGCGCGCCGCGGCGGCGCGTTCGAGCAGGGCCCTGGCGTGGTCGCGCGCCGTGAGGTCGCCGCTCTGACCGCCGAGCATGCGCACGAGCTCATCGAGGCGCTCGTCGCCGGCGACCTGGGAGACGACCGTCTCGGTGGTGTCGGCCTGGGGATCGGCGAGCTTGCTGATCACGAAGTGGCGCTCGGCGAACACGGCCACCTGAGGCAGGTGGGTGATGCAGACGATCTGCGTGGCGGCGGCGAGCGCCGCCAGGCGCTCGCCGAGGACCGTCGCGGTGACACCGCCGATGCCGGTGTCGACTTCGTCGAAGATCAGCGTGCGCACGTCGTGGCCTAAGTGCACGAGGCTCTTGATGGCCAGCATGGCGCGCGAGAGCTCGCCCCCCGAGGCCGTCTCGCGCAACGGCCGCAGCGGCACCCCGGGGTTGGCCGAAAAGACGAACTCGGCTTCGTCGGCACCGCGCTGGCCGAGCCCCTCGAGCCCCTCTCCCCTGGCCTGCAGCACGACCTCGAAGCGCACGTGCGGCATGGCCAGACCACGCAGCTCGTCGGCCACCCGCGCGGCAAACACGGGGGCCGCCGCGGCGCGCGCCGCCGTGAGCCGGCCAGCCAGCTCGAGCGCGCGAGCCTGAGCCGCTTCGAGGCGCGCGATGAGGTCGGATTCGTCGGCGACCAGGCGTTCGAGCACGATAAGGCGCTCGCCGGCCACGACGGCGTGGGCGATGACGGCGTCGGCCGAGCCGCCGTACTTGCGGGCCAGCAGACGGATCTGGTCGTAGCGCAGCTCGACGGTATCGCGATGAGCCGGGTCGACGTCTAAGTCATCGAGGTAGTCGCGCAGCACGGCCAGCACGTCGTCGGTCTCGGCGGCGAGCGCGGCCAGGCGTGCCGCCGCATCGGCGAGCGCGGGGTCGAGGCTCTCGGCCTCGGCCAGGAGTCGTTCGGCGGTGCGCAGAGCGTCGAGCCCGCCGCCCGACGATTCGTCGAACAGCAGGGCGGCCGCGCCACCCACGCGCTCGACGAGCCGCTCGGCGTGGCGCAGGCGCTCGCGCTCGGTCTTGAGCCGTTCGTCTTCGGCGGGCTCGACGGCGGCCGCTTCGATCTCGTCGACCTGAAAGCGCAGCAGAGCGACTTCGCGGTCGCGGTCGCGCCCCTCGCCGCGCAGGGCGACAAGCTCGCGAGAGAGCGCCTGCAGGGCCGCCCAGGCGGCGCCGTAGTCGGCCAGCAGGGCCGCGACGTCGGGCCCCGCCCAGGCGTCGAGCAGGTCGAGCTGGCGGTCGAGCTGCAGCAGGCGGGCGTGCTCGAGCTGCCCGTAGAAGGCGACCCGTTCGCCCAGCGCCGCTTCGACCGCGGGCAGCGACGACACGAGGCCGTCGAGAAAGGCCCGCGAGCGGCCCTTTCTGGTGATGCGGCGCGCCACCGAGAGGGTCTCGCCGTCGTCGTCGAAGACGGCTTGCACGAGCGCCTGCTCGCAGCCCGGGCGCACGAGGCTCTCTTCGCCCTTCTGGCCGAGCAGCAGACCTATGCCCTGCGTGAGCAGCGTCTTGCCGGCGCCGGTCTCGCCGGTGATGACGTTGAGCCCCGGCGCCAGCTCGAGCCGGGCCCCGGCGATGAGCACGAGGTCGGCGATTGTGAGTTCAGCGAGCATGGCCGCGGGCGCCGGCGCGCGGGCGCTCAGAAGACATGGCGCGCGCGGTTGAAGAGTTTCTCTTCGACATTGTGGTAGAACGAGCCGCCCTCGCTCACCAGCAGCCGCGCCCGAGCGACGCCGGCGGCGATCTCGACGGTCTCGCCGCAGCACAGGCGGCCCACCACCGAGCCGTCGGCGAGCACCTCGGCTTCGTCGGTGGGCGAGGCGTTGCGTACCCGTATGACGTGGTCGGGGCGCAGCACAAGCGGGCGGAAGCCGAGCGAATGGGGAGCGATGAAGTTGAGCACGAGGGCGTCGGCGTCCCAGACGACGAGGGGGCCGGCGCACGAGAGATTGTAGGCGGTCGAGCCGGCCGGCGAGGCCACGATCATGCCGTCGCAGAGCATCTCGCCGACCCGCGTGCCGGAGACTTCGTAGACGAGGCGTACGACGCGCTGCGAGCGTACGCGCGCCAGCACGATGTCGTTGACGGCCATCTGCCGCGCGCCGTTCCAGCGCGCTTCGACCGTGAGCAGGTCGATGATCGTGTAGCTGCCCCGCACGATGCGCTCGAGCCCGGTGCGCCAGTCGCTCTGGCGCATGCCGGCGAGAAAACCGACGTTGCCGAAGTTCACGCCGGTGGTGGGCACGCCGCTGCCCAGCATGCGACCGAGGGCGCGCAGGATGGTGCCGTCGCCGCCCAGCACGAGGCAGAGGTCGACGCTGCGCAGCTCGTCTTCGTCGACGACCCGGTAGCCGTGGGCGTCGGTGAGCCGGTGCCTGGCGGCTTCGTCGGCGGGCACGACGAGCTCGAGCCCGAGGCGCTTGGCCTCGCCGACCAGCTCGTGGAGGGTGCGGTCGGTGGCCTTGGCCTGGTGGTGGGTGAGCACGGCGACACGCCGCAAGGGCTCAGCCATGGACGGCCTCGACGGCCTTGAGAGCGGCGGCCGCCGGCTCGGCGCGGCCCGCCGCCAGCGGGCTGCGCACGTCGCAGAAATACGCGAAGTACTCCACGTTCCCCCTTGGCCCCGGGTGCCCGGAATCGCAGGCGCCGAGGACCGCGACCCCGTGCTGTTCGAGCCACGCGCCGATGTCGGTGAGCACCTGCAGATGGATGGCGGGGTCGCGCACGACTCCGCCCTTGCCGACCTGCGCGCGACCGGCTTCGAACTGCGGCTTGACGAGCACGAGTCCGCGGTAGCCGGCGCGGGCGGATTCTAGCACAGGCACCAGGGCCAGCCGCAGCGAGATGAACGATACATCGGCGGTGACGAACGACGGCGCGTACGGAAGACGATCGGCCTCGAGGCTGCGGGCGTTGGTGCGCTCCAGCACGGTGACGCGCGGATCGACGCGCAGGCGGTAGTCGAGCAGGCCATAGCCGACGTCGACGGCGACCACATGAAGAGCGCCGTGCTGCAGCAAGCAGTCGACGAAGCCGCCGGTCGAGCTGCCCAGGTCGCATACCTCTTCCCCATCGACCGAGACCTCGAGCGCGCGCAGCGCGTGGCTCAGCTTGTCGCCGCCGCGTGAGACGTAGCGTGGTCGCTCGGCGACGGCGAGCTCGATTGTTGAATCGACCAGGCCACCGGGCTTGTCGGCGGCGCGGCCGCCGACCGAGACCTCGCCGGCCAGGATGGCGGCGTGGGCCTGCGAGCGCGTGGCGAACAGGCCGCGGGCGACGAGCAGCGTGTCGAGCCGCTCGCGCATGGGTCAGGAGATGTGGGCGAGGCCCGGCTGGCGCTCGAGGACGGCGGCGGCGATGGCCTCGGGCGTGAGGCCGAGGTCGGACAGCAGGCGCTCGCGGTCGCCGTGCACGACAAAGGCGTCGGGCAGGCCGAACCGCCGCACGCGGACGGGGCTGTCGGCGAGGTGTTCGACGACGGCGCTGCCGAAGCCGCCAGCCAGGACGTTCTCTTCGATCGTCACGATGCGGGCATGGGTGTCGGCGAGCTCGTCGAGCAGCGCGGTGTCGAGCGGTTTCACGAAACGCGCGTCGACGACCGTGGCCTGCACGCCGGCCTCGGCGAGCAGCTCGGCGGCGCGCAGAGCCATGCCGACGCCGGTGCCGATGCCCACGAGGGCCACCTCGCGCCCCTCGCGCAGCACCTCGGCGGTACCGATGGGGATCTTCTTCAGCTTGTGGGGCTCGTCGAACACGGCGGCGAGGCCGCGCGGGTAGCGCACCGCGACGGGACCGTCGTGGTCGAGCGCCGTGTGGATCATGTGCTGCAACTGCACCTGGCTGGAGGGCGCCATGACGACCAGGTCGGGGATCATGCGCAGGTACGAGAGGTCGAACACGCCGTGGTGCGTGGGGCCGTCGTCGCCGACCAGGCCGGCCCTGTCGAGGGCGAAGACGACGGGGATGCGCTGCAGGGCGACGTCTTGCACGAGCATGTCGAAGGCGCGTTGCAGGAAGGTCGAGTAGATGGCCACCACGGGCTTCATACCCGCCAAGGTGAGGCCCGCTGCGAACACGACGGCGTGCTCTTCGGCGATGCCCACATCGTAGAGCCGGCCGGGGAACGCCGCCTCGAAGGCGTCGAGGCCGGTGCCCTGGGTCATGGCCGCGGTGACCGCCACGATGCGCGAGTCACGCCGGCCTTCGCGTACCAGCACCTGGCCGAAGGCCTCGGTGTAGGTCGCGCCGCGCGGGTGCGGCTTGCGCTCGCCGTTGGACAGCTGGAAGGGCCCGGTGCCGTGATACTCGGAGGGCTGCTCTTCGGCGGGCTCGTAGCCTTTGCCCTTGACCGTGCGCACGTGCACGAGCACCGGCCTCTTGGTGTCGAGGGCCTGCTGCACGGCCACCCGCAGCGCGCCGATGTCGTGGCCGTTCACGACGCCGATATAGGCAAAACCGAGCTCCTCGAAGATGAGGCCGGGGCCCAGGAAGGCCTTCATGCTCTCTTTGACGTCTTTGCCCAGGCTGTAGGCGCGCGCGCCGATCGCGGGAATGCGGCCGATGGTGCGCTCCATGTCTTCGCGCAGCCGGGTGAGACCGGGGTCGAGCCTGAAGCGGTTGAGGTAGAGCTGGAAGGCGCCCACGTTGGGCTTGATCGACATCTGGTTGTCGTTGAGCACAACGACGAGCGGCGTGCGCAGCTGGCCGGCCTGGTTCATGGCCTCGAAAGCGACACCGCCGGTGAGCGCGCCGTCGCCGAGCACACAGACCACGCGGCCGTCGGAGCCGCCGCTCAGGCGCGCCGCCTCGACCAGGCCCAGGCCGTAGCTGATCGACGTCGAGGCATGTCCCGTGCCGATGACGTCGTGCTCGGACTCGCGGCGGCAGGGAAATCCGGAGAGGCCGCCGTACTGGCGGATGGTGTTGAAGCACTCGGCGCGGCCGGTGATGATCTTATGGGCGTAGGCCTGGTGCCCGACGTCCCAGATGATCTTGTCGCGCGGGCTGTCGAGGACGCTGTGCAATGCGACCGTGAGCTCAACGGCGCCGAGGCTTGGGGCCAGGTGGCCGCCAACCTCGCTGACGCACGACAGGATCACCTCGCGAATCTCGTCGGCGAGGGCCTGAAGCTCAGCAATGGTCAGAGAGTGCAGGTCGGAAGGACCGCAGATGCGCGGGAGCTGGTCCATTGCTGCGAAGTATACCACCGCCCCTCGCAGCCTCTGCGGCGCCGCACCGTTCAGCGACGCGCGCCGGTGGCCCTCGCCGGCCACAGCGACGCGTTGCGCCGCGCGGGCGGACGGCATCGGGGGCTCGAGCTCTGGGATCGTCGAGCTCTAGGAGCGCCGCTCGAGAATGTAGTCGGTCACGGCGGCGAGACTGGCGACGTCGCCGCCCAGCGCGGCCAGGCGCGCGCGCGCGCGCTCGTGGCTCTCGGCGGCCAGCGTACGCGCGCCGGCGACGCCGAAGCGCGAGACGTAGGTCGTCTTGTCGAGGCGAGCGTCTTTGCCGGCCGTCTTGCCCAGGTCGGCGGACTCGCCCTCGACGTCGAGGATGTCGTCGACGATCTGGAACAGCAGCCCGATCTCGCGCGCGAACTCGCGGTAGATCTCGAGCCCCGCCCCGGAGACGCCGCACAGCAGGGCGGCGCCGGCCACCGCGGCCTCGATCAGGCGACCGGTCTTCAGGGCGTGCAGCTCGCGCAGCTCGTCGTCGCCGGTGGCCGTGGCGGCGACGTCCATGTACTGCCCGCCGACCATGCCCTGTACGCCGGTCGCCCGGGCGACCTCGGACAGCGCGCCGAGCACGCGCGCGGGTTCGCCCTGCTGCCGGTCGGTGATCAGCCGGAAGGCTTCGGCGAACAGGCCGTCGCCGGCGAGGATGGCGACGTCTTCGCCGAACTTGATGTGACAGGTGGGCAAGCCGCGGCGCAGGCTGTCGTCGTCGATGGCCGGCAGGTCGTCGTGGATGAGCGAGTAGGTGTGGATGAGCTCGAGCGCGGCGGCAAAGGGCAGGATCGTCGCGAGCGGCTCGCCCAGGCGCTCCGCCACTGCCAGACTGAGCACGGGGCGGATCCGCTTGCCGCCGGCCAGCAGCGAGTAGCGCATGGCCGCGACGAGCGGCCGGGCGGCCGGCGCGGCGCCGAAGTCGAGTCCGGCAAGGTAGTCGTCGGTGAGGCGGCGCAGCTTGTCGGGGTAGCCCGGCCCGCCGCCGGCTCCGGGCAGCGCGTCGCGCGAAGCTGGTGCGCCGGAGGATCTCACGAGGCCCTGCCGGTCTCTTCGAGCAGCCGCGCGGCTTCGTCGGCGAGCTCGGCGGCGCGCTCGAACAGGCTCATCTCGATGTCGGTCGAGCCGACCTGGCCGGCGCGCTCCTCGAGATCGCGCAGCTCGGCAGCGATCTCGCGCACGCGGGCCAGGGCCCGGGCGTCGCGCGGCGCGTCGAGACTCATGCCTGGTCCTCGGGCGGGATGTCGGCCGCGTCTCCGGCGGCGGCGGGCGGACGACCGTTGCGCAGCGCCCCCGCGAGGATGCCGTTGACGAGGGCGGCCGCTTCGTCGGTGGAGTAGCGTTTGGCAAGGCGCACCGCTTCGTCGATGGCGACCTCGGGCGGCGTCTCGCCGCCGCGCAGCTCCCAGAGTGCCAGGCGCAGGATGCTGCGCTCGAGCGGCGCGATGCGCGACAGCGGCCAGGCGGGCGAGTTTGCCGTGAGCTCGGCGTCGAGCGCGGTCAGGCCGTCGATCACCCCGGCGACGGCGCGCAGCGTGAACTCGTCGGTCCCGTACCCCTCGGCCTGCGCGCGGTTGGCGAGCAGCGTGTCGACCCCGACGTCGGTGACCTCGCGCTGGTAGAGCACGAAGACGGCGTCGCGGCGTGCCTGCTTACGGCTCGGTCTGCGGGGTGTCACGAGCGTCGGCCGGGCCGGTTATGCAGGCTCGATGGCAAACAGCGCCTGACCGTATTCGACCGCGGCGCCGTTGTCGGCGAGCACCTCGCGCACGACGCCGTCGACGTCGGAGCCGAGCTCGTTCATGAGCTTCATGGCTTCGAGGATACAGAGGGTCTGCCCCGAGGCGACGGTGTCGCCGACCGACACGAAGGGCTCGAGCGCCGGCGAAGAGGAGCGGTAGAACGTGCCCACCATGGGCGAACGCACGACGTGATAGCCGTCGCTCTCGGGCTTCGCGGCCGCCTTCGTCGGCGCCGCGGCCGGCGCGCCGGACGCCTCGTGGTCGTCGGCGCTCTCCGCGGCGGCTGCCGCGGCAAGGGTCTTGCGCACCGTGATGCGCACGTCGCCCTCTTCGAGGATCAGCTCCTGCAGGTCGCTGGCTTCGACCATGGCGATGATGTCCTTGACGCGATCGCTGCCGGCTTCGCTTGCCGTGGTCTGCATCTGCGCGCTCAGGTAGGCCGGCACCTGCGTGCCGAACACGTCGTGCTCGGGGCCGAGCCGGTGGCGCTCGAGGTACGGACGCGCGGTCTGCGGAAAGAGCGCGTACGACAGCACGTCTTCGTCGGAGTGCGCGAGATCGCCGATCTCGGCGCGGAGGTCGTCGAAGTTTTCGGCCACGAGCTCGGCGGGCCGCACGCTGATGGGCTTCTCGTCGCCCAGAACGCGCTCGATGATTTCGGGCGAGACGGGCCCTGGAGCGGCGCCGTAGCGGCCCCGCAGATAGGCTTTCATCTCGTCGGGCACGATGTGCCAGCGCTTGCCCGACAGCACGTTCAACACCGCCTGGGTGCCGACGATCTGCGACATGGGCGTGACGAGCGGCGGAAAGCCGACCTCGGCGCGCACCACGGGGATCTCTTCGAGCACCTCGGGCAGACGGTCGAGGGCGTTCTGCTCGCTCAGCTGGCCTTCGAGGTTCGAGATCATGCCGCCCGGCACCTGATGCGAGTAGACCTGCATGTGGGTAAGCGACGTCACGCCGCGGTCCCAGCCGCCTTCGAGGCGCACGCTCTCGAAGTACTTGGCGATGGCGAAGAGCTTCTCGAGGTCGAGCTCGGAGTCCCAGGGGGTGCCGATCAGCGCGGTCACGACCATCTCGGTGGCCGGCTGCGAGTTGCCGAAAGCCATGGGCACGGTGGCCGTGTCGATCACGTCGACGCCCGCCTCGATGGCCTTGAGGTAGGTCATGGGCGCGAGGCCGCCGATGTAGTGGCAGTGGAGCTGGATGGGCACCGCGAGCTCGCTCTTGAGACGCGTGATGAGCTGCTCGGCGTAGTAGGGCGACAGCAGCGCCGCCATGTCCTTGATGCAGATCGAGTCGGCGCCCATCTCGACGAGCCGGCGCGCGACCTCGATGTAGTGGTCGAGCGAGTGCACGGGCGAGATCGTGTAGACGACCGCCGCCTGGAAGTGCTTGCCCGATTCCTTGATAGCCGCCGCTGCGGTCTCGAAGTTGCGCGTGTCGTTCAGGGCGTCGAAGACGCGGAAGATGTCGATGCCGTTCTCGGCCGCCTTGGCCACGAAGCGCCGCACGATGTCGTCGCCGTAGTGTCGGTAGCCGACCAGGTTCTGGCCGCGCAGCAGCATCTGCAGCGGCGTGCGGTGCACGTGGTTGCGGATGACGCGAAGGCGCTCCCAGGGGTCTTCGTCCAAGAAGCGCAGGCAGGCGTCGAAGGTGGCCCCGCCCCAACATTCGAGCGACTGAAAGCCGACTTCGTCGAGCAGTTCGAGCACGGGCAGCATCTGCGAGGTGCGCATGCGCGTCGCCCACAGCGACTGGTGCGCGTCGCGCAGTGTGGTGTCTGTGATGCCGATGCGCCTAGCTCGCAACCTGACCGCTCCCCGTGACCCTCGTGCGCCGCGCTAGACGCGCGTGATGTAGCTGCCGGTGCGCGTGTCGACGCGCACGCGCTCGCCCTCGACGATGAACAGCGGCACCTGGATGGTGACCCCGGTCTCGAGGGTGGCCAGTTTGGTGCCGCCCTGGGCCGTGTCGCCGCGCAGACCGGGCTCGGTGTGCGTGATGGCGAGCTCGACGTGGTTGGGCGCCTCGACGCTGGCCGGTTCGCCGTTCAGCGACAGAAGCTGGACCTCCTGGTTCTCGACGACCCACTGCAGAGCCGCGCTGGCGGTCGCCGGGCTCAGCGTGACCTGCTCGAACGTGGCCGGGTCCATGAGCACGACCTCGTCGTCGGTCGAGTACAGGTAGGTCATGGCCTGCGACTGCGTGTGGATGCGATCGAACTTCTCGCCCGAGCGGAAGGTCCGTTCGAGCACCGCCCCGGTGGCGATGTTGCGCACCTTGGTGCGCACGAAGGCGCCGCCCTTGCCCGGCTTGACGTGCTGGAACTCGACGATCGTGAAGTTCTCGCCGTCGATCTCGATCGCCATGCCGTTCTTGAACTGACTTGTGGATACTACTTCGGCCATAGATCTGTCTCTCTAGCTGCTCGGTCGGGACTGTGAAGCCGGCACGACCACGGTGGTCGTCCCCCTCTTGAAGTCGGCACCACATGATACACGAAAGCCGCGCCGGCAGGCCCCGATGCGCGGGCCCGCCTGCCCACCGCCAGCGCACCCCTAGACGACGCGCAGCTCTTTGGGAAACAGCGTGAGCCGCTCGCAGCCGTCGGCCGTGACCACCACCGTGTCCTCGATGCGCACGCCGAAGCGGCCCTCGAGGTAGATGCCGGGCTCGACGGTGACGACCATGCCGGGCGCGAGGCGCTCGCGGCTGCGCTTGCCGACCCGCGGCTTCTCGTGGATCTCGAGGCCCACCCCGTGACCGGTGCCGTGGCCGAAGTGTTCGCCGTAGCCGGCCCGTTCGATCACGTCGCGAGCGGCGGCGTCGACTGCTCCGCAGGCGACGCCGCCGCGCACCGCCTGCAGGCCCGCGAGTTGCGCCTCGAGCACGATGTCGTAGACGGCACGCTCCTCGCTTGCCAGACGACCCGCCGCGAAGGTGCGCGTGATGTCGCTGTGGTAGCCGTCGAGGCGCGCACCCATGTCGACGACCACCAGGTCGCCGGGGGCGACCACGGCATCGCCGGGGATGGCGTGCGGCAGCGCCCCGCGGGCCCCGGTCGCGACGATGGTAGCAAAGGCGACGGCCTCGGCGCCGCGACCGCGCACGGCCTGTTCGACGGCCCACGCCACCTCGCGCTCGGAGCGTCCCCGCAGGCCTTGGGCGACGACCTCTTCGAGCGCGGCGTCGCCGATCGCCGCCGCCGCACGCAGGAGCCGCAGCTCGCCTGGGTCTTTGACCTGGCGCAACGCACTCACGCGGTCGCCGATGTTGACGAGGCGGCCGCCGAACAGGCGGCGCAGGCAGCGGTACCCGGCGTAGGCCACGACATCGCCTTGGAACCCCAGGCGGCGCGCGCCTTCGGGGCGCCCGTCGGCCGCCGTCCAGGCCGCCAGCGCATCGGCAAGCAGGGCCGCGCCGCCTTCGCTGCGCACCAGGGCGACGTCGC
>Ga0181517_10005996_pt1 | contig 10547 bp, 10 predicted proteins | sample PEATcosm2014_Bin_31_FD_119748 | JGI IMG/M metagenome (GOLD analysis project Ga0181517, IMG submission 119748) | Peatland microbial communities from MTU Mesocosm Facility, Houghton, MI, USA - PEATcosm2014_Bin01_30_metaG | ecosystem: Environmental > Terrestrial > Soil > Wetlands > Peat | place... | reverse complement strand
CCCAAGAGCCCGCAGGCGGCCGAGTTCTACGCCGTGGCGGAGAAATTAATGGTCCGCGCGGAAGCCGCAGCGGCCGCTGCCACCGACATGATCGAGATCAGTTGATCACCTGCGGTGGGGCCATCTGCCTTTGGCAGGGACAGCGCTCTTGCAAATAGGATAGTCGAATGAAACGTGTTCTCTTGTCCTGGAGCAGCGGCAAGGATAGTGCCTGGGCGCTTTACATCCTGCGCCAGCAACCCGGCATCGAACTGGTTGGTTTGCTCACCACGTTAAATACCGAATTTCAGCGCGTGGCGATGCACGGCACACGCCGCGCGGTGCTGGAAGCTCAGGCTGAAGCGGCACAACTGCCGTTGTGGGTTGTGCCTTTACCCTGGCCCTGCTCGAACGCAATCTACGAGCAGTTGATGAGAGAGGCTTGTGACCGGGCCATTCGTGAACAAGTTGATGCCATTGCTTTTGGCGATCTGTTCCTTCCAGACATTCGCGCCTATCGCGAGACGCAGTTGAAGCCGACCGGGCTGGAGCCTCTGTTTCCATTGTGGGAGATTCCAACCGACTTCCTGGCGCGCGAGATGATCGCTGGCGGCCTGCGCGCAAAGCTGGTTTGCGTGGATAAGAAGCAGTTGCCGGGTTCTTTTGCAGGCCGCGACTTCGATGCCGCGCTGCTGAATGATTTGCCGCCGGAGATCGACCCCTGTGGAGAGCGCGGCGAGTTTCATACTTGTGTCAATGACGGACCGATGTTTGCCGTCCCGGTGAATCTGGAGGCTGGAGAAATCGTTGATCGGGACGGTTTTGTGTACGCTGATTTTCTGGAGCGCAGCGCGCTCTCCAACGAAGCCTGATGGTTTTTGATTGGCAAATTCTTTGGGGATAAATCCATGAGCAAGATTTCTATCGCAACAGAAGACCGGGTCTTTGTTTTGACCGGCGCGGGCATCAGCGCGGAGAGCGGGTTGCCGACCTTCCGCGCATCGGATGGGTTGTGGGCAGGCAACCGCATCGAGGATGTATGCACGCCGGAGGCTTGGGAGCGCAATCCCTGGCGGGTGTGGGAGTTTTACTCGGCGCGGCGGGAGGCGGGCGCAAAGGCCCAGCCAAATCCTGCGCACGTTGCGCTCGCCGAACTGGAGCGGAGGCTGGGCGAACGCTTCTTTCTTTGCACGCAGAATGTGGACGACCTGCACGAGCGGGCCGGCTCCCGGCGGTTGCTGCATATGCACGGCGAGTTGTCCAAGGCGCACTGCGAAGACAATTGCGGCCGCGCGCCGGTCGAAGATCGTGCAATCTATCGCAGCCTCGACGAGGTGGGCCGCTGCCCTTGCGGCGGACGGCTGCGCCCGCACATCGTCTTCTTCGGCGAGATGCCGCTGGAGATGGATCGCATCCAGGAAGAAATCCAGAAGGCAACGCTGATGGTGGTTGTCGGCACGTCAGGTTCGGTCTATCCGGCGGCCAACTTTGTCCATTGGGCGCGGCTGAGCGGGGCGCGCACCGTATACGTAGGCCCTGAGCCGCCGCTGAACGCAGCGGCCTTTACGCACGTCGCCGAAGGCAAGGCGGGGGAAGCGTTGCCAGGAATGTTCCACGTGGAGCAAAGTTAGCGGAGTTGGCAGGTCGGCGAGCCGGCGCGGTGCGGCGCGCAGGACAAATCTATTCCTCTGTACGCGGCAAAGCAGGCAGTTGGTTTTTTCTTCCGTCGGCTTCCCTGTCGAGTCTTGCGCGTTTCGGAACTTCGAGCAAATCCTGATCGTGCGCGGTGCGGTGCACCTCGGCCTGTGCCGGGCGCAATGTGTTGGGGGTGGTCTGCATTTGTCTTTCTCCGTTTCTTTCTGTGCGGCCACAATGGGCCGGTTCTGTTGCTTTAATTGGGCTTCTGAAACTGTTGCTAGCGGGACTTGATGTACTCTTTGCGCCGGAAGCGCAGTCCGGTCCAATCTGCGTCGATCGAGACCGCGCGCACACAATCGAAGCCCGCGGCTTTCAGAGAGTCCCAGCCAGTGTCACGATTGAAGTCACACTTGTACTTCTTCGATGTGCCCTTGGGATAGGCAAACCAAACGATCGCATCGCCCACAGCGCGCGCGGCCACCGGTCCGGCAAGCGCGTCCACTTCGGCCTTGCGTGTGACAAACGCAAGTAGGAAGCCAATTTGAGGAACAGATTCAATGTGGTGGTGAATGGTGAGAACGGGAAGGCGCGCAAGCTCCGGTTGAAAGCTCTCGGGCGCGCGCAGAACGAGGATCTCTTGCTGATCCTTGAGGTTGAGTTTTTCAAAGATTTCGCCCATGGATTCTCATAATATCCAAGTTCAACAAATAATCTGCAAATTTGTGGCCGGAGCTGTGCTCAAAAATGGAAGCGGTAACGGAGTTCGGCGGAGATCAGCCGCGGGTCGTCGAAGTGGAAGCCGCCGATGGTGATGGAGTTGTCGAGCAGGACGCGATGATTGGTGGCGTTGAGCACGCTGGCCGAGAGCCTCCAGCGTTCACCGAGCGCGTGGCCCGCCGACACGTCGAAAGTCGTATGCACCGGCAGATATGGGCCTTGGTACGGGCCTTGGCCGCTACCGGCCACGCCATTGGAGAAGCCGGAGCCATAGTAAACATTGGTCGAGAACCATGTGTGCGCGGGCAGATTTGCCGTGAAGCCGGTGTTTAGCGTCTCGCGCTGGTCATGGTCTAACGCAATGTAGTTGGGACCGAGGTCGCAGGCCGGGTCGGTTGGAATGCTACAGGTGAATCCGCCGATAATGTTGCCGCGCTGCTGGGCGATTTGATTTGAGTAAGTCAGGTGGAATTGGCCGAGGCGAGCCAGCTCCGGCGAGCGCAAGGTCATCTCCCAGGCACGGATCAGCGCTCCATCGACGGCGATGGGGAAATACATATTCGATTCGCCGAGGTTGGAGTGATCCAGAAAGTTATTGACGCGATTCTTGAAGTTAGCCACATCGAGCAGCCAGCCTTTGTAAGGAATTTGCAAGCCAAACTGGTGCTCTTCGTCTCTCTCGCTGGGCAGAGGCGTGAAGGTGTTTTCGCCCGACGGCAGGCTGCCGGCGTAGTTGAGCACGGAACTGGAGACAGTCAGCAAAGACGCGGGCTGGAAGAAGTGGCCGTAAAAACCGCGCAGAACCCAGCGCAGGCGAGGGATTTCGACGGTTGCGCCGATGCGGGGATAGGCCGCGCTTTCGTCGAGTCCGCCGCGGTATTCGGAGAAGCGCATCCCGCCGAGCAGCGTAATGTATTGGCCCACGCGCAGATGGTCGGCGAGGTAGAACTCGACGAGCCCCGCGTTAGCGTTGCCCGGCGTATTGGGGTAGGTCGTGCTGCTTTGGTTGTTCACCACGCCAAAGAGATCATCTTCCGCCTGAAAGAACGAGTAGAGTCCAGCAGAGAAGCTGTTCCTGCCAAAGTCAGCGTGCAAGTCGGCCTGGGCTCCGGAGTAATTCGATGTCTGGTGCCAGGTAGTGGCAACAGGATTATCACCTGGCAATGAGTTGTAATCAGCCTGGTTGAAGTGATAGAAGGGCGCAAAGGAGACCAGTGCGTTAGGCGAGAGAGTGTGGATCCAGTTGGCGATGACAAAGGAGTCACGTTCCAACTGTGCGTCGCGCAATCCATGGGAAGCGTAATAGCCGCTCAGCGCCTCCCAGTCAGTCTGGCTGGGATCATAAGGAACGTCAAAATAGTCCTGGCGATATTGCGCGTTCAGGCGCAACTGGTCCTTGGGCGTTTGATTGCGAATGAGCGACAGAAAGCCGCTCTCGGAGTTAGTAGCATCGTGATAAATGGCAGCAACCGGCGTGGCCAGGCCGTAGTTGGAGCGGGAGCCGGCGAGGCTTGCGTACCACGCGGTTGCGGCAGAGTGGTTGCCGAGCGAAAGCTGCGTTTCGCCTGTGTATAGGTTGCCGGCGGAGACCAGTAACTCACCTTCACGGTTGCGCTCGAATCCGTTGCGGGGCAGCACGTTGAAAACGCCATAAGTGCGGTCGCCCACCTCCGCGGCGTAACTGCCACGTTGAGTTTCCAGTGCGTCGATGTCTTTGGGGTCGATCTGCGGGCCGACGTTGGAGGCGATCTTGGTGTTGGGAATCGCAACTCCATCAATCAGCCAACTGGTCTGGTGGCCGCCGCGCATGTGCAGCATGTCGTGCGTCATATAGGCGCCGGGCACGTAATCGGTGATCATCTCCATGCCGATGGTCCGGTCCGCGCCGGGGGTCAGTTCGATGTCAGTGCGGGTGATGAGTGTGGCGGGCGTAGCCGAATCCGTGGCGGAGAGGGAGATCCCCATTCCCTCGACCTCGACGCTCTGCACGGCCGGCGCAAGTTGGAGCGCGATGTGCACAAGAGGGTTGGTGCCCGAGGCTACGGTCAGCGGCTGTTCAACCGTGGCGAAGCCGGAGGCTGCGATCCTGAGCCGATAGACGCCGATGGGCGCTTGGGGCAATTCAAACTCTCCGTCGTTGTTGGTGGTGGCATGCAGGACAAAAGCCGAGTCTGCGGCTTGAAGCGTAACCTGAGCGTCGGCGACCGGGCGGTGCCGTGGATCGTGGACCACGCCATGCACGGCGGCAAAAACATTGGCCTGTGCGGGACCAGCGGTTGCAATCCAAATGGCAGCGGTCAGCGCCAAGGCCGCGGCCAGGAAAACATACAGGGCTGGGAAAGGAGAAATTGAGCGCCGCATCTCGAACTCATGCTACACGAAGAGCGTGCTGGGGCACGCATCGCATGGCAGCGAACGCCACTCAGGTATCATCGGTTTATCGTCAGCTTTTATCCATCCTCAAGAGGAGATGCCCGTGTCTGAAATGAAGACTTCCCCATCGCCCAATCAGAGTTCCGTCCAGGCCGCGCAGGAGTCTCGCGTACGACGCCCGCTGCGCATTGCGCTTTTTGGTTTTGGAACGGTGGGCAGTTCGGTAGCGCGGATTCTGGCCGAGTCCCGGCCGGAGGGTATGGAACTGACCCACGTGTACGTCCGCAGCGTGGCCCGCAGGCGCGTGAGCTGGTTGCCCGCGAGCGTGCAATGGAGCGAGGACGCCGATGCGGTACTGGCCTCGGACGTGGACGTGGTAGTGGAGCTGGCGGGTGGCCTCGAACCGGCTGGAAACTGGGTGCGCGCGGCGCTCAAGGCCGGCAAGAGCGTGGTGACCGCCAACAAGAAGCTGATTTCCGTTCATGGTGTGGCGTTGGAGCGACTAGCCGCGGCTGCAGGCGGACACCTGAAGTATGGAGCCGCGGTGGCCGGCGGAATTCCCGTGATTCCTGGGCTTGAACAGGGGCTGGCCGGAGATCGCATTGAGCGCATTGAAGGCATTCTGAACGGCACATGCAACTTCATTCTGAGCAGAATGCAGGAAGGCGCGGAGTATGCCACGGTGCTGGTGGCTGCGCAGGGCAAGGGCTACGCCGAGGCTGACCCCACCGAGGACGTAGGCGGCTTTGACGCGCGCGCCAAGCTGGCTATTCTGATGCGGCTGGCGCTCGGCGTCGAGGTGGACTTGGAGGAAATCGCGCCGCTGCCCATCACGGCGATTTCATCCGTGGACTTCAGTTATGCGCGCGACCTGGGCTGCACCATCCGACAGATTGCGCGGGCCGACCGCACTGCCGGACAGATTGCGGCTACGGTGGGACCGATGCTCGTGGATCTACATTCGCCGCTGGCCTGGTCGCATGGTACGGAGAACATGGTGATCTTCACAGGCCACTACGGCGGAGATGTGGTGTTTTCCGGCCACGGCGCCGGCGGAAATCCCACCGCGGTGGCCGTGGTCAGCGACCTGCTGGCCCTGGCGCACGGATCGCGGCGGGTGGAGATTCCCTCGGCACCGGCGCACGTGAGCGCCGAATTCGAGGTTCCCCATTACATTCGCTTCCTGGTTGCCGACCGGCCGGGAATCGTAGCCGAGATTACCGGAGCGCTGGCCAAAGAACGCATCAACATTCGCGCCATCGTGCAAAAGCCTGGCTATCCGCAACACGCACTGCCTTTCGTGGTCACCGTCGAGCCGTGCAAGTCTTCGGCCCTCAGACGTGCGCTGGAAAGCATTCGCGGCAAGAACTACCTGCTCGAAGCACCGCTGGACTTGCAGATGCTGGAGTAGCAAGACAGGGATCAGAGGTCAGGGATCCGGGATCAGTTATTCGTGTGTTCACGGTTCTATTGCCCCAGTGCCAGCACGGCCAGCAGCAAGAGCCATGCCAGGCTCATGGCGTGCCAGTACCAGGCTGTTGCGTCCACGGCGATCTGGCGATACTCGACGCGCTTGAGCCAGCTCAAGGCGGTCAGGCAAAGGATCAGCGCGGCGACGCCGATGAGCAGATGCGCGGCGTGAAGGCCGGTGATGAGATAGAAGAAGTAACTGGCCGGGGTGGAAAACTGGTTGAAGGCAAAACCCTGCGCCGCCAACTGCCTCCAGGCCATCCATTGCCCGGCTAGAAACAGTGTGCCCAGCGCGAGCGTCGCCGCAAGCCATGGAAGGGCGCGATTGAGCGCGGGGCGACCCAATCCAAGCCACTCCTCCAGCGCGTCGATCTCACGGAAGATATTTCGCCGCGCCAGCTCCATGGTCAGGCAACTGACGAGCAGCGCCGCGGTGTTGAGAAAGAGAATGGGGGGCAGTGCGACCGGATGCCAGTCGCCGATCTGCTCATGGGTGCGCGGGTCCATGTGCGTGCCAGCCTGGCGCGCGAAAAAGAGCATCACCATCACGGCAAAGAAGAGCATGTCGGCCGCGAGAGCGGAAAAGACAAAGAAACGGATGCGCAGCAGAAGTTCACGCGGGCCTCTATGCTGATTGCTCCAGTTGTCGTCTCCGTTGCCTCCGCCGCCTGTCGGCCGCCGGACAGGCGGCGGCTGGCCGCCGTGTCCCGGCTCTTTCCTCTGCTCCTTCGCCGGTTTGTGCGTAAAGGTGGCAGGCATGGGGCGCCTCTGTGAGCTTGAGATTACTCCCACTTTGGATTGGACGCATCCAGAATCGGTTGGATGATCTTTATCGAGCGAAACGTTATTTTCTGGCTGCCGCGACGGCTTCGACGAAAAGCCGGTGAACACGCCGGTCGCGCGAGAGTTCGGGATGGAAAGTGGCGGCCAGGATGTTGCGCTCTCTGACCAGCGCCGGGAAGCCATCGCGCCGCGCCAGGACCTCGACGCCCGGGCCGGTTTTTATGATGCGTGGAGCGCGGATGCAGACCATCTCGAGCGGCCCTCCGGCGAGGGTGCTTTCCGCGGTCACAATAGCCGAATCAATCTGGCGGCCATAGGCGTTGCGCTCAACCACGGCATCAAGCAGCCCAAGAGAGCGTTGTGGCGGATTGAGGACCTCCCGCGCCAGCAGAATTACGCCCGCGCAGGTTCCAAAGACGGGTTTGGCGCGGCAAAACTCCTGCAATCGTTCAAAAAAACTGTGTTTTTCCAGGAATCGCAGCATAGTGGTGGACTCGCCACCGGGCAGGACGAGGCCATCGAGGCCGGCCAGCTCCTCAGGCTTGCGCACTTCGATGGGCTCCGCGTCAGCCTCGGCGAGAGCTTGCGCGTGGCTGGCGTAGTTGCCCTGAATGGCCAGGACGCCGATGCGCGGTTGAGTGTTGTTTTTCAATTCCCTTCTTTCGTGAAGTAAGTAAACGGGTTGAATACCTCTACCTTGAAGCGGTCAAAATCTTTCACGTTGCGAGTTACCACAGTCAGGCGGTGGATGCGGGCAGTTGCGGCGATCATGGCGTCTCCGCTCAGATCGTCAGATTTGTCTGCCATCATTCGAGCCCATTCACGAAAGATGGCGCCATCCGCAGGCAGAATCGAATAGTAATCCATGACCTCATCCAGCCACTTGTCCAGTTCTCGTGCTTTGACAGCATCCTGCTTGCGAGTAATTTCGATGCCATCTTGGATCTCGGCGATCACGATAGCTGGTATGGCGAGCTGGTGAAGAGGGACAGACCGTCTCCAGGAAAGTACAGCTCCATGCGGGCGAGATTTGCGAAATTCGGAGACGACATTGGTGTCCAGGAGAAACGTCATGGCTTTTCCACGTCGTCAAAGTTGAATGGGCGCAACTTAAGCCGCCTGCGCGGAGGAATATAGAGATCATGCGGCCCATTTGGGTCGAGCAATGGGTCCGGGATGGAATGTTTTGCCTGATCCTTCAGGTGCTTCCACTCGTCAATGGAGATGAGCACAGCGGCTTCCACTCCCCGCTTGGTGATGATCTGCGGGCCTTCCTTGAGAGTAGCGTCGAGGAACTCGCTGAAGCGGGCTTTTGCATCGTAAACTTGCCAGGCCATAGGAACCTCCTCTCATATAGTCATACCACTAGTCATCTGACCAGGTCAAAACCATCTGCCTCCTGCGGTGCGGCGGCCGCCTTCGGCCTCAAGCCAATTTTCACATTCCGGCATGATAGGGGCATTTTTTGGCGAAAGGCGGATTTTTCCGGCGATTTTCAGAGGCCAAATCTCACGATGCGGGAGAATTGTGGCTGTGCGCCTTTCAGGCGGTATTGATTTCAAACGGGTTAAAAATAATCTGCAAGGTTTTAAGGGAAATCTATACCCCCCAGGGGTATAGGGGGGTGGGGTACCACTCTCAGGGGGTACGGACCGGGCACATCCCTGACAGATTAGACCGGTCACATTTCTGACAGGTTGACTCGGCGGCGGGCGAGACGGGTTTCGATGCGGCCCTACGGGACGCCGCTGTTCGCTGTCCGGCATTCCCAGCATTCCGCTTCGCTCTATGCTGGGCTGTTTTCGTCTCCTCCCTCCGGGAGGAGAATGGCGGCTGGCTGGAGTGCAATCTCATATTTTTATTGTGCGCGTAGGGAGGGGAATTTTCTGCACTGCCAATTGCGGTGAGGCAGGCGGCCTTCTGCTCCGGGAACGAACTGTGTCGCTATCCACCCTTCGCTAGAAAAAAGCGAAGGATGGGGCACTGTCATTTATGCTGAATCAAAGTGGGGTGCCCGGCTTTATTGATTGAATCTGAGGACGAGAGCATGGAACAACGTAAGGAATGGTTTAGAGACAATCTCATCGACTGGGTGAAGACGAACCGCAAGACAAACTTCAGCGACCTCTCGGCGATCGAACAGTCCAAGGAGATGACACGATTTTATCTGAGGGAGATTGTTGCCAAAATCACCCCCGGAGCCTTGCCGGATGACGAAGATGACATTGACGACTATCTCGTCGACGGCGCAAACGACGGAGGCGCAGACTTCATCTACCGCTCAGATAATTCAGTCCTGATTATCCAATCAAAATTTCACGGTAGGGGCAAGAACGAGGAACAGGAGTCTCTATCCCACTTCCTTCGACTCTTGCAGAGGCTCTACGATGCGTCATCTGGCAAAGGAACGCTAAACCGCAAGGCCATGGAGGCGATATCCGACATTGACTGGGAGAACGATTTTTTTGACTTACGTTTTTGCACGCTGGGCAAAGTCAATGCAAGCGTATCGTTCGAAGGCGAAACTATCGGCATCAAGGGGCTTTCAGATATCGGGGAGCGTGTTGAACTTGCGCTCCAGAATGAGACCGAGCTGAACAAGAGTTTGCGTGAGGCCCTTTCGGCTGGTAAGGAACCGAACAGGACGATTTCCCTCAGATTTGTTCCTACAGCGGGGAAAGAACGCTGGCTCAAATTCGAATCAGAAGGCGGGCGAGAGATGTACGCCGGCTGGGTATCAGGAATGGAATTAGCCCAACTCTTCCAAGAGCACAAATACAGACTCTTTGCGATGAATATTCGAGATTATGTTGGTGAGACTGCGACAAACAAGGGCATCGTCACCACTGTAAAAGGTACTCCTGACGACTTTGTGTTCTTCAATAACGGCATCTCTGCCGTCGCTACACGCGTAATCGAGAATCCCAAGGACGATGCAGTTTTAGATTGCGACCAGTTCTCAATCATAAACGGCGCGCAGACGGTGCGTTCATTGTTTAAGGCGCACAGCAAGAGAATCTCAACTCTTAAAGAAGTCCGATTACTTTTTCGAATAGTGCTATTCAAAGCTGGAAAGGACGGGACATTCCTCTCAGACGTGACTCGTTTCAATAACACCCAGAACCTGATGAGAGTGTCAGACTTTCGTAGTAATGACCCGGTACAAAAGCACCTGCGGAGCCAGTTTAACGGTATCTCCGTAGGTGCCAAAACGTGCGATTACAAGAACAAACGACGGCAGGAAAGAGATAGCAATAAATTCCCGATTGGGATGGAGGATATTGCGAAGACAATTCATTCCTTCCGCTACGGTCCGGATGACATGTTTGGTGGTACACGTTATCTCTTCGATGTATCTACTAAAGGCGGCTATCGGAAGGTATTCGGCGACCCGGACATGCATCTTTCATCTGATGAATTTGCCCTAGCTGCCGGCACGTACTTTATGTGCCACGCGGTGGAAGGATTATGGAAGGACATGCGCGAACTGGATTCCACCCCCGGTGGGTTGGAACGGAGATGGCCTGTCTATTTCGCAGTTGGCGAATTACTGCGGCAGGTTTACGCACGTGCAGGAAAGTCACTTG
>Ga0181517_10005994_pt1 | contig 10550 bp, 8 predicted proteins | sample PEATcosm2014_Bin_31_FD_119748 | JGI IMG/M metagenome (GOLD analysis project Ga0181517, IMG submission 119748) | Peatland microbial communities from MTU Mesocosm Facility, Houghton, MI, USA - PEATcosm2014_Bin01_30_metaG | ecosystem: Environmental > Terrestrial > Soil > Wetlands > Peat | place... | reverse complement strand
GGTCCTGGTCTCCATGGGGCCCCTCTTGTACATGGTGTCGCTGTCGTTCCAGTCCAACAACGACATCCAGGGCAACACGGTGCTGGTCCCCACCCACCCGACGACCAGCAACTACGTACAGGCGTGGACCGAGAACAGCTTTGGCCATTACTTCTTGAACAGCCTGCTGCTCACCGTGGCCACCGTGGTCATTACAGTCTGCTTGGCTTCATTGGCCGCCTTCGCCTTCGCCCGCTATAAGTTCCGGTTCCGCGAGTTCATTTTTTACTCCTTCTTGGCCAGCCTGGCCATCCCCAGCGTCCTGCTGCTCATCCCCCAGTACCTGCTCATGGACCGGCTCCACCTGCTGGACTCGCTCGTGGGCCTGGTCTTCTTGTACGTGAGCGCCAACCTGCCTTTTTCGGTTTTCTTCCTGCGCGGCTTTTTCGCCGGCATCCCCCGCGAGTACGAAGAGGCGTTCCGCCTGGACGGGGCGAGCACGCTCGAGGTGGTCGTCCGGCTCATCGCCCCGTTGTCGGTACCGGCGCTGGCAGTGGTGTCCATGTTCACTTTCAGCTTCGCCTGGGACGAGTTCCCCCTCGCCCTCACCATGCTCTCCACGCCGTCACACTTCACTTTGCCGATCGGGCTGGCCGATTTCATCGGTGAGCACACCACGGCGTGGGGGCCGTTCTTCGCCGGGTCGGTGATCGCCACCGTCCCGGTCGTGATCGTCGTCCTGGTGTCCCAGCGCTGGGCCCGCAGCGGGATCTCGTTGGGGGGCCTACGCTGAGCCGGCTCGCCGAGCTCCGGGCCTTCTACCGCTCGGGCCAGGAGATAGTGCTGGACCAGTTGCCGGAGGGCACCGGCAGCGTCGTCGCTCGCCGGGCGCGGGGCGATGTCATCGACGCCGACTACGACGGCGTCGCTCGTTTCGACGGCCTGCCGGGCGGCACTTATTCGGTCGAAGCCGTGGGCGCCAACGGGGCCGTGCTGGCCGAGGAACTTACGACGGTAGGGGCTCATCCCGGCGAGCGGCCTGTGCACGGCTTCGCCACCTCGTTCCAAGACGATGAGGTACCCGCCATCTTGGAGTGGCTGCGCGCCCTGCGTTGCACTGTCGTGCAGATCTACGACTGGATGGCAAGTTATGCCGAGCCCCTGGGGCCTCCAGATGGTTGGAAGGACCCCTCCAACCGCCCGGTCTCGTACACCGCCCTGCGCTCGTTGGCGGCCGGCATCCGGGAGGGGGGTGCGGTGGCGCACGCCTACGCCCCCGTCTACGCCGTCGACATATCTTTCGGGGCCGCTCACCCCGAGCTTCTCATGGTCCGCAACGACGGCGCTACGCAGCGCTTCTTGGACATGATCGAGCTCGCCGACCCGGCGAACGTGGGCTGGCAGCGCCATTTCGCAGCCTCGTACGGTGCCGCCGCCGACAGCATCGGCTTCGACGGGTTCCACGTCGACACGTACGGCTACCCGAGGGTGGCGGGCAATGCCGGGGGCGAGGCCCTGGACATGAGGGCGGCGTACGAGTCTTTCCTCGCGTTCCTCCGCTCCGCCCGGCCCGAAGACCAGATCAGCTTCAACCAGGTCAACGGCGTCCCCTCGGCGGTCAGGCTGCCCCCCGGCCCCGGCTTTCGGTACTGCGAGGTGTGGCCCCCGAACGACCAGTGGCGTCACCTGGAAGCCCTGATGGACCGGACCTCGGGCCGGGCCGGGCTGGTGGCCCCGCCGGCCACCAGGGGCGAGCTGGTCCGGGGCAGCATCGCCTGCTACCCGCCCGTGTGGGGTGCGGGCGGTCCGCAGGGCCCTGTCCTGGGCGCAACCCGGCAAGCCTCGTTGCGTACGGTCCTGTGCACCGAAGCCGTGGCGACCTGTCTCGGCGCCAGTGCCTTGCTTTATGGCGACGTCACCTCCGTGTTGTGCGACCCGTACTACCCCAAGCACGAGCGTCTGTCGGTGGGGGAGGCGGGGACCGCCATTGCCTGGCACCGCTTTGCCCTGCGGTGCCGCGACCTCTTCTTAGAGGGCGAAGACACCAGCTGGTACGACATAGCGGACGAAAACGGTGCCGTCGCGCTGGAGTGGGACGGCCCGGTGCGGCCCGAACCGGTGGGTGGCACCGTCTTCGCCCGGGTCGTCCGCGCGGAGGACTGTGTCACCATCAGCGTCATCGACCTGACGGGCAGCGCCCATGGTTCGTGGTCGGAGCCAACGGCGCCTGGGCGGTGCCGGAGCGTGCGGGCCCGCCTGCTCCTGCCGGCCCCGGACAGCTGGCGTGCCGCGGTGGCCACCCTCGGCCGGCATGAGGACCGGTTCGTGGGCGCCGCCTTGACGCCGGCCAGCCACCGGGAAGGGCGCGCCGTCGAGGTCGAAGTACCCGTCGAGTCGGGCTGGTCTGTTCTGCGGCTGACAAGGGCCTAGAGACCGGAGGGGACGGGCGGGCGCACGAAGCGGACGAGGCGTTAGCGGCCGGCGGTGGCAGCGGGGGGCAGGAAGACGCTGGCGAGCCTGGTCGCCGCCGGAATCTTCGCTCAACTAGCGGATAGCTCTTGAAGAGGCCGGGGGCCCTTGTGTTACTGTGACGGCTGAGGGTAACACACCACAAGGTTGGAAGCTGTCCCCTCCGGCTCGGAAGAGCCAGGCCTTCACCCCTTGACCCCGGGTGAAATTAGGCCAGGAAAGGAGGGGATCGCTATGGCAACTGGCACTGTGAAGTGGTTCAACGGTGAGAAGGGTTTCGGCTTCATCTCCCAGGACGCTGGCGGCGCTGACGTCTTCGTGCATTTCAGCGCGATTGCCGGCGAAGGGTACCGCAACCTGGAGGAAGGCCAAAAGGTCGACTACGAGACGAGCCAAGGCCCGAAAGGGCTGCAAGCCGTCAATGTTCGTGTAGTGCACTGAGAATGACAGGACTTCCTCAGCCAGATTGACTGCACGTGCCTTAGCCAAGGCAGCAGCGGCTTTCAGGCACGGGCACCGGCTTCTGCCGGTGCCCGGAGGTAACGATCTTTTGGGCGCGGCCCGAGCATCACTGTCCGCCGGGGTGGGTGGGTCTTGGCCGGTCGCCTGCGCCCCGGGGTTCTCTTCGACTTGGACGGGATCCTCGTAGATACCAGGCCCAGCGGGCGCCCGCGTGATCTTGGACCTATCGCCTGGCCTGGCGCCTCTTCGTGGCGCTGTTCAACCCGGCCAGCAATGCCCGGGGCCGGTTGGTGATCAGGCCGGCCGCACCGAGGGCGGCCAGCTCCACGGCGCGGCCCGGCTCGTCGACGGTCCAGGGGAAGACGGCCAGGCCCCGCGAAGATGCGGCGTCAAACAGCTCGGGCACAGCCATGGCGTCTTCGGGGTTGACGCCGGCCAAGCCCTCGGCCCGGTCGAGGTGGTAGCGCCAGTCGTCGCCTTGCTCGAGCAGCAAGGCAGTGGGCCCCCCGGGTGCGTGGCGGCGGAACTCGTCAAGGGAGGCGGGCTCGAAGGAGGAGACGATGATGTCAAGGGGACCGGCCGCGAGGCCGGCGTAGAGGAGCTCGGCGACACGCGCCGCCAGGACATGACGGCCGTCCCAGCCCGGTTCGCCGGGGAGGTCCTTCAGCTCGATGTTGAGCAAAAAAGGACGGTGCCGGCCGCCGGCACCAGGTTGCCCGCCCGGCTCGGGCGGCGTGGCCAGAAGCCCGGGCGGCGTGGCCAGCAGTTCGGCCAGCCTGCCCAGCAGCTCGGCCAGCCTGCCCAGCAGCTCGGCCAGGGTGGCCAGGTGGATGAGAGCGGGGTCGCCCAGGGCGAACACCGGGGTGCCCTCCGGCGCGTCGCACCCGGCCCCTAGGTCGGCGAGCCCTATCTCGGCGTCGTGGTGCAGCACCACGGTGCCGTCGGCGGAGAGCCGGGCGTCGACCTCGGCGCCGTCGGCCCCGGCGTCCAGGGCCGAGAGCACGGCACGGACGCTGTTTTGGGCGCCCGGGTGGTCACCCTCGAGCCAGTCGCCCCGATGTGCGATCACGAGGGGCCTGGTGGGGGAGGTGGGGACGGTCAACGCCGGTACGCTTCGGCCCGGAAGCCCTGAGCCTGCAGGGACGGGACGACCTGGTCGCGGTGCGACGGGCCCCGGGTTTCGAGGGTCAGGATCACCTCTACCTCGCTGACACCCACGGGCGCCCCCGACCGGCGGTGCTCCACGGTCAGCAAATTGAGCCCGAGCCGGCCCAACGCGGTTGTCAGGGTCGCCAGCGCTCCGGGCTTGTCGGCCAGGACGACCCGCACCATGAGGTAGCGACCGGCGGCCGTGAGGCCGTGCTCGACCAGGCGGGTCAGCAGCAGGGGGTCGACGTTGCCCCCGGAGAGGACCAGCACCACGGGCTCGTCGCCGTCGACGGCGCCCGCCATCAAGGCCGCCAGGCCCACCGCTCCCGCCGGCTCCACCACCCACTTGCAGCGCTCGAGAAGGACCAGGACGGCCCGGCTTATCTCCTCCTCGGAGACGGTCACCACCCGGTCGACGAAGGCCTGCGCATGCTCGAAGGTCAGTTGCGAGACGCACTGTACGGCGATGCCGTCGGCCATGGTCTCGACCCCGGGTAGCTCCACCGGCCCGCCGGCAGAAATGGCGGCCCCCATCGTGGCCGCCCCCGCCGCCTCCACTCCGATGACCCGGGCCTTGGAGGCACACCCGTGCAAGGCGGCGGCTATGCCGGCCACCAGGCCCCCGCCCCCGACGGGCACGAGCACCGAACCGCTGACAGCGACCTCCTCGACCAGCTCCAGGCCTATGGTCCCCTGCCCGGCGATCACATAAGGGTCGTCGAAAGGAGGTACGTAGTAGGCACCCCGCTCGGACGCATAACGCCGGGCGGCGGCGATGGCATCGTCCACATTTCCCGGTTCGGAGCGGACGTCGGCCCCGTAAGCCCGGGTGGCCTCCACCTTGGGTAGGGAGGCGCCCTGCGGCATGAAGACGGTGGACCGCAGCCGGCACAACGACGCCGCCAGAGCGACGCCCTGGGCATGGTTACCGGCTGAGGCGGCCACGATTTCCTCGGCCCGCCCTTCAGCGGCCAGGACGGAAATACGGTTGTAAGCACCTCGGATTTTGAACGACCCCGTGCGCTGAAAATGCTCGGGCTTTACAAAAACAGGCCGTTCTGCCAGTTTCGAAAGGGCGCTCGAGTACAGAGCCGGTGTCGGCCGTATGACCCCCTTCAGGCGTCGCGCCGCGTCCTCGATCGAGCCCAAGCCGACGAGGGAGCTCATTGTGGCCGTGAGCCCAGCTTGGTCGGGTGGGCGGGCCCGGTCAAGAACGCCCGGTCGTTGAGTACTGTGCATTTGAGATGTCGACGACCGAGGGAGCCGTGACCTGTGACGACGGGCTCAAGCGGTGCCCCTGGGCGGTGGCGCCGCCCGAGAACCGGCGCTACCACGACGACGAATGGGGGCGCCCCACCGGCGACGACAGGCGGATCTTCGAGAAGCTGTGCCTCGAAGGGTTCCAAAGCGGCTTGTCCTGGCTCACTATCCTGCGCAAGCGAGAAGGTTTCCGCACCGCGTTCGCGTCCTTCGACCCTACCGCCGTCGCCGGCTTCGGCGAGCAAGACGTGGCACGGTTGCTGTCCGATATTTCCATTGTGCGCCATCGAGGCAAAATAGAGGCGACCATCGCAAATGCGCGTGCCCTGGTCGCTTTGTGGGCGGCGGGGCAGTCATTGGCCGCCCTGCTCTGGTCCTACGAAGCACCGGCGTCTTCACCGGCCGCGACGGCGGACGTGCCCGCGTCCACGGGCCAGTCGCAGGCCCTGTCCGCCTCTCTGCGCCGCCATGGCTTCCGCTTCGTCGGCCCCACGACCGTCTATGCGGCGATGCAGTCCCTCGGCGTCGTCAACGACCACCTGACCGGTTGCCATTTCCGCTCCGTCGCCGAGGCGGAGCGCTCCCGTTTCGTACCGCCGCCTTGACCTCGGGCCGGGGTTTGACCGTCGGGCCCGATAACCCGTCGACCGATAACCCGTCGACCGCCAGGCCGTCGACCTTCGGCCTGTTCGACATTATCGGCGATGTCCACGGGTGCCACGAGGAACTGGCGGAGCTGCTCGGCGGCCTGGGCTATGTCGCTGCCGGTGGCCGCGGTGGGCCTCGCCACCCGGGCGGGCGGCGGGCAGTTTTCGTGGGGGACCTGGTCAACCGAGGTCCGGCCACGCCGTACGTGCTGCGCCTGGCCATGAGCATGGTGGCGTCGGGAAATGCCGCCTGCGTGCAGGGCAACCATGATCTCACGCTGCTCGAGGCCCTGAGGGCCCGAGGCGTTCTCCCGCTCGGCGCCGCGTCCCGGTCCTTGCCGGCCCCGGGCACCGTCGAGGAGGCTCTGTCCCACGGCCTGGCCGAGTCGCTGGAACAGCTAGAGGGTGAGCCCCCCGGGTTCCTGGCCCGGGTGGCCGGCTTCCTCGAGGGGCTGGCCAGCCACCTGGTGCTGGACGGGGGGGACCTGGTCGTGGCCCACGCCGGTGCCCCGCCCGAACTGGGAGGGCATGTCGCCCCGGGCACGGTGGTCGTCTACGGGCACACCCCGGTGGCCAGCCCGGCGTGGGCGGGCGGGACCATATGCATAGACACCGGCTGCGTGTACGGGGGGAGGTTGACGGCCTTGCGGTACCCGGAGCGGGAACTGGTCAGCGTGGCCGCCCGCAAAATTTATTGGGTGCCAGCCCACCTCCGCGGCCCCCGTCTGTGATATAACCGGCGGAACCGAGATTGCTAGTCGAAGCGAGATTGCTAGTCGAAGGAGGCAAGGCCTATGACTGAGGTGATTTCGAGCGCCAGACCGGCGGGCGCGCCAGGGCCCGGGGGCGAGGGGGCGGCAATGGGCGGCCAGGCCGTGGCGGCGCCGCTGCTTCAGATCGTCCCGCTGGCCGGCATACCCCTGGTGGTGGCGGCGCTGGTCGGGCTCGTGGTCGCTTTAGCCGTCAACGACCTTTGGCCGCTGGAGTTCTTCCATGTGGTCGGAGGAGGCCTGTGGACCGGCATCGACCTGTTCCTGGGCTTTATCATCGGGCCCGTGCTGGGCCGGATGAGCATCCCCGCCCGGGTCGAGTTCTCCAAGCGTTTCATGCCGAAAATGGTCCTGCTCATGCCGACCCTGGTGATAATCACCCTCACCGGCGGCTGGCAACTGGCGAGGCACGTCGGCAACCTGGCGTCTTCCAGCCCGAACCACGCCTGGATAATCGCCAGCTTTGTCGTGGTAGGCGTCATGGCCATAGTGGCGTTGGGCATCCTGGAGCCGGCCAATCTGGCCGTGTTGTTCGAGCTCAGGAAGCCCGTACCCAATGGCGCCCTCATCGGTAAATTGATGAAGCGCTTTATCTATACAGCCGGCGTCACCGGTGCCATGCAGGTGGCCACATTAATGATAATGACGCATTTGGCGGCGTCGTGAGCGCCCCGTCAGTACACGGAGCGGGCCCGACGGAGGCGCCCCCGGCCCCCGCCCTGCCGCCCGTGGCCCACATAGCGGTATTGTCCATGGCCCTGGTAATAGCGGGTGGGATCTACATGGGCTCCCACTTGCCGGCCAAGGCGTCCCTCGGCGTCCCCATCGGGTTGCTCGTGGCCTCGGGCGTGCTCGTGCTGGTCAACGTGGCCCAGTTGGCCCGCCTGCGGGAGTTTTCCTGGTCCACCTTCCGCCTGGTCGGTAAGTGGGCGCTGGTGGCCTACCTCGTCATCACGGGCCTGCTCGAGTACGTCTTCGTGCTCGACGGCACCCGGGGTTCCGCACTCGTCGTTTTGACGGTCAGTCTCGCCATCTTCGCCGTCGACGTACCGGTGCTGCTCGCTTTCTCTGTGGCCCGCTACCAGCCCGTAGAACAGAGGCGCTAAGGCGTGTTGGCGCCGAGGGGGCCGGAGCTCCCGCGGCGGGAGGGTGCCGCCGGGGCTTGGCCGTCGACCAGGAGCCCGTCGCGCAGGACAAGGCTGTTGGTGCGCACCGCCGGCACCCGTTTGCCCCGCAGGACCACCCCGGAAAGGTTGAGCGGGTCGGCCGCCGACAGGCGCACGAGCTCGTCCTTGCGTTCGCTGCGCCGGACATGGCGGAGCAGGTCCAGCGCCTCGGGCAGGGCGTACTGTTCGCCGGCGAAGCCGTTTACGAACCGGCCGCCTCTGACCAGGCCCCTGGCCTCGAACCGGCGCAGGCTCCAGAGGATCTCCCTCCAGGGCACGGCTAGGTCTTCCTGGGAGACCAGGTCCCAGAAGACCACGCCCCAGCGGGCCAGCAACTGACCGGCCATTTGTTCGGCCAAGTCGTCCACGGCCATCGTCAGCTGACCGGTGTGGGCGGCCGCGGCCAGCAGGGCCCACCGGCCCTCGCCGGGCTGGCGGATAGAGCGGGGCGTGCCGGGACCGGACCGTAGCCCCAGCCGGCGGCGTTCGGGAAGGTGCCGACGGGACCAGGCCTCCCGGTGGGAGAACAGGGCTCTCACGGCGGCGAACCCGTCCGCCGTCACGATGCCCCGCGCCACCAGGTCCCACAGCCCCTCCTGCACCTCGACCGGGAGCCTGCCGGTGGCTCCGGGCAGGTCCGAGGAGAACATGGCGCCGTTGGCCCGCAAAGCGTCGAGCACGTCTCGGGCGGCCCCGTGCGTCGGCTCTTCGGGCGACGCTTCGCGGCGCGCCGCCAGGGTGAGCCAGGGCAGCTCAGAGCGCAGGGTAAAGGTGACCGGGGTGGCGCGCGAAGGGGTGGAGGCACCCCGCCGGGGTTGGCCGTCCACCTCGGGCGCCCGCAACGAGAGCCGGCCCCAGCTCACCTCGCCGGACAGGCACAGGTCCTCCAGCCAGCGGCGCTGGTAGTTGTCGACCCGGGCCGGGAAGACAGCCTCCTCCCAGGCCCCGGCGGCGACCTCGAAGCCCTGGAGCTGCTCGATGACGGCCAGCAGGCCGGCCCTGCCCTGCAGGCGCGTGCCCGGGGCCACATGCTGCCAGCGCAGGAGGAACCTCATGAAGTCCTGCGGGCTGAGGGGCTCGACCTCCCGCCGCTGTCGGCCCTGGGTGTAGCCGTGGATGCGGGCCAGCAGGTGGCGGGCGCACCATTGCTCGGCCTCGCCCAGCTGCGGGTCGAAGCGGCCCCTCATGGCAAAGCCCTCCCCCTCGAGGCGGGCCAGGCCGACCTGCGCCCGGCTGAGCGGTAGGGCGCAACGGGCAGCCAGACTGCTCACGGTTATCGGGCCCGTGAGCTGCAGGTGGCCGCGAACGGCGAGGGCGGCGGCGACGTCGGCGTCAGGCGGGGCGTCGTCCTGGCCCCGGTTGTCCACCCGACGCGACGGCTCCAGGCGGTAGTCGGGCTGGAAGCGCGCACCGGGGAAGAGCGCCTCGGCCCACGGCCGTCGCTCGGTCGCACACCACAGCGAGGACCGGTCGCCGTCCCCGCTCCCCTGGTCCGGCGCCGCCGCCACGAGCACCTCCATGGCCCGCCCGGTGCCCACCAGTTGGTGGAACCACTCCCGCCAGTCCGCCTGAGGGCGATGGACCAGGGTCGACAGCAACAGGTCGTGAAGCTCGTCCGGGCCGCGCAGGCTCGGGGCCACCTCGGCCCGCACTTTTTCCAATGCGGCGGGGTCAAGGCGCGACAGGTCCCTCGCCTCAACGGGCAGGCCCCGGCGCAGCTGCACCTGGCGGGAACGCCTCTCCTCCAGCGGGGCGTCGTCGAGGTACGTGTACGGTTGCCCGTTGACTATCTCGTGCGAGAGCACGGAGGGCTCCACTGAGTCCACGAAATGGGACCGGACCGCGCCCGAGTGCAGGCGGGTGACGAGGTCCTTCAACCCGTCCACGTCCATGGCCTCATGGAGGCAATCGTCGAGCACTTGGCGAACTATCACGTGGTCCGGCAGCTGGATGGGGCCGGGGGGCGTGTTCTCCTGGCAGGCGGCCAGAGCGGGGAATATCGCCGCCATGAGGTCGTCCGCCTCCATGCGCTGGACGGGCAGGGGATTTTTCTTGCCTCCCCGGAAGCGCAGGATGGCCAGTGAGCGGCTCAGGTCCCAACGCCAGCGGGAGGCGAACATCGGCGACGCCAGCACCGCTTGTTCGAGCGTGGCCTCGACGGTGTTGGGGTGCAGGAGCCGCACTGCTGACGAGAGCGGGAAACTGTGCTGCGGGCCCAGCGACAATATGACGGCGTTGTCACTGGCCGCAGCCTGAAGCTCGAAATCGAACGTAACGCAGAACCGTTTGCGCAGGGCGAGCCCGAAGGCCCGGTTCACCCGGCCGCCGAAGGGCGAGTGGACGACCAGTTGCATGCCGCCGCCGTCGTCGAAGAAACGCTCGAACACCACGTCCTGTCCGGTCGGCAAGACTCCCAATTGCTCGAGCCCCGTTGACAGGTAGGCGACTATCTGGTCAGCCGCCCGCCCCGGGTCGTCGCCCAGCCCGCAGCTTTCGCGGACGAAAGAGACGGCGGCGCCGACGCCCTCCTGCTTCAGTTGTGACTCGACACCGGCCCTGAGAGCGGAAACCTCCTCTGAGAGCTCGGCCGTGCGGGCCGGGGCTTCGCCCACCCAGAACGGGATGGTGGGCCGGGCGCCCTGCGCGTC
>Ga0181517_10005993_pt1 | contig 10553 bp, 8 predicted proteins | sample PEATcosm2014_Bin_31_FD_119748 | JGI IMG/M metagenome (GOLD analysis project Ga0181517, IMG submission 119748) | Peatland microbial communities from MTU Mesocosm Facility, Houghton, MI, USA - PEATcosm2014_Bin01_30_metaG | ecosystem: Environmental > Terrestrial > Soil > Wetlands > Peat | place... | reverse complement strand
CTCCCTGCCAGGGCAGCTCCGTCCGGCGGGCGGTCGTCTCGGTGAAGTCCGCCGCTGTCGCCTGCTCGGCCAGGGTCGGGCTGGTCGTGAGCGCCGGCACCCCCTGGCCGGTGCGTGATTCGTGGCACCCCACGCAGCGTCGGTCCTCGCCGGGGGCGCCCTGGATCCAGAGCCGCTCGGTCCGGATGGCGAGGCCGAACTTGTCGATCGGCTGGACGCGCACCGGCAGGTAGGGCGGCACCTTGGCGAGCCAGCTGCCGTCGGAGTAGACGGGCGCCGTCCCGAGGATCGCGGCGCCCTCGTCCATCGTCAGGCCGAACCACGTGGCGCCAGGTGTCGCCTCGCTCGAGAAGCCCTCGATGACGCGCACGCCCACCGCCTGACCGAGCGCAGATTCGAGCGGAAGGCCTGGCCCGAACTCGGCCCCGTGCACCGTCTCGTCGAGGCTGGTCTGCGTGATGTCGATCGAGCCGAGGAGCACGGGGGCCGTCGCTCCCGCGTCCGAGGGCGGGCTTGCGAAGACAGGTGGCTCGGCGCGCGCCACGACGGGCAGGGCGTTCAGATCCCAGGTCGTCCGGTCGTTGTAGACGAGCTCGTTGGCCTGCGTCGCGGGGTCGAAGACGTAGATGCCGAAGTCCGGCGGCGTCGCTGCGAGCTCGTCGAGGTCGTTGACGTAGCCGTCTGCCCAGGACGTCAGGATGCGCCCATCCGGCAGCACCGAAGGTTCGCGGTAACGGCCCACGGGCGACGGGTCGGAGTTGGTCGGTACGGCCGGTGTCAGCACGGTGAACTTCGCGTGCTGCTCATCGAGGCACGCGTGGCCCGTCTGGTCCGCGGACCCGTCGAGGCACACCGGGTCGCTCTGGTTGCGAGCGTCGATCTGCACGAGGGCGCCGGCGTGGATGGTGCATTCGCGGCTGGTCGCGACGCCGATCATCTCGTTGGGGGCAGACTCGCGGACGCTGACCAGAGAGTTGGCCGGCTTGCCGTGCTCCCCTGCGAGGGCGACGACCATCGTCCCGTCCGGGCTGGCGCCGAACAGCTTCACGTCGTTGGTGCCGCCGAGGTGCTCCCAGCGCGAGTAACCGACGCTGCCGTCGTGACGAGCGAAGGGCGACATCGCGTGCGACAGGCTCTGCGGGAAGAGGAAGCGGTCGGCGTCTCCCCCCGAGACCGTGATCGTTGCCAGCTGCGTCGCGGCCCTCGCGTGCTCGTACTCGTCGGAGCGCGTGCCCATCGGCGTGTACATCTGGTTGGTCACGAACGCGATGACCTGGCCCGGAAGGAAGACCGGGTTGATGTCGTCCTGCGCGCCCGCCGTGAGCTGGTGGATCACGTACTTGCCGCTCGCGGCCGGCGTCAGGGACACCGTGTAGATGTGGTACGTGTCGTTCGCGTCCTTCTTCATCGAGAAGGCCGCCAGCGTGGCGTCGAAGGACAGGTCGGCCCCGTTGAAGTCGGCGGTGGGGAAGTCGGCCGTGAGGTTGGTGACCGTGCCGTCGACCTGCGGCGGCGTGAGGACGTCGAGGCTGCCGCCCGGTTCGTAGCGCGCGTAGTCGACGACAGTCCCGTTGCCTCCCGCCACGTCGATGATCGGCGCTGACGAGCCGTTCGTGACGGTGGTCACGCGCTTGATGAAGAGGATGGACGGCGAGCTCACGTTCGCGAGGCCGCTTCCGTCGACTGCGGCGCAGCCTGCGATGCCGTGCCCTCCGATCGCGAACGCCGGAAGGACGACCCCTGCGGTGAACGCGAGGAAGGCTGCGGCGGCGGAACTGGGGCGGGGGGACATGGGAGACGAGAGGCCGATGGGAGCGAGGCCACTATAGCCCGTTGGGCTCCGTGGAGCCGGGGCCACATGCAGGTGAGCCGCGCGCGCTCAGTACAGCCGAGGTGGAACCTCGAGAGCCTCCGGGATGCCGGGCGAGCTGCGACAAGCGCTGGGACCGTACTAGGCTACCCGGCAAGATGGCTTACGCTCGAGGTCTCCACGACACCGTCTGGCGGGTGTGCGTCGCCGCCGTCCTCGCTGCGGCAGCGGCTTCGAGCTCGGGGTGCGGGACAGCGAGCACGACGTCCGTCGACGCGGGCATCCCTCCCGTCATCCCCAACCCGCCGCTCGCCTGCTCCACGGCGGCCGGGGCGTGCGCCTGCGTGCCTGCGGACGGAGGCGTCATCGACGCGAGCGCCAGCCTGTGTGACGACTCCGTCGCCGCGGATGCAGCCTGCTGCGCCGGTCCGGACTACCCGTACGCAGGCTCGTGCACCTGCTCCACCCACGCGTGCGGCGACGGCGGCGGCGGTCGGGTCGCCTCCTGTTCCAGCCCGCCCGCGGCCATCGACCCCGGCCCGTGCGATCCGTCCTGGTGCTCTGGCTCGTCATGTGGAGGAGGCGAGTGCTGCACCAGCTTCTGCCAGGACGACGTCTGCGAGCAGAGCTGCAGCTGAAGCGCTACCGACGGATGTCGCCCAGCTCGATGCGTCCGAACGCGTACGAGAAGTCACGCAGATATGCGCTTGTGGCGTCGAAGCCCTTCAGACGGAGGCGCCTGGCTTCGCCGACCTCGGCGACCTCTGCTGCCTCGAAGCCCGTGTCGACGTGCATCAGCACGCGGACGGTCGTCCCGCCGTCATCGCTCGCGGACCCCTCCGCCCCCGCGAGTGTTCGTCCGACGAGCAACCCGCACCGGCGTCGAGGGGCGTCGCGCGCGCACCCGGAGGCCACGACGAGCGTTTCGTTCGCGACGGGGCGCCAGACGAACGCGTGGACGAACACGAACGGTGCGGCGCCGAGCGCGGTGGGGTTTCGCAGCGGCCAGGTCGCGCGCGCGAACGGGAGCCAGGGGGCGGTCACCTCGGCCGTCTGCATGCTGCGCTCCAGGGCGGGCAGGACCTTCGTCGAGAGCTCCACCTTCGCTTCGTTCTTCACTCCGGCGCAGCACCGAAACCCCATCGCCGGCGACTTCGTCGTGGGAGGGCGCGCGATCGAGTTCGCGCAGCGTCCGGCGATCTCGCCCGCCACCGCGTTGCCTCCCTTGAGAGCGCCCAGGTCCTTCCTCCCCCCGCGTCCCCACGGAAGGTCGGTCCACTCCCACGCGCCGCCGTGCAGCTCACGCACGCCGAAACCGCTCGTGCAAGCCGGGAGCTCGCCGGTCGGTCGCTTCGCCGACAGCTCTGCCGCCGCGCCGAGCCCGCACGTCGCGGGATGAAAGTCGTCCCCCTCCTCGTAGGTCGTGTTCGCTGGTCCCTTGCACGCTCGCTCCCACTCGAGCTCCGTGCAGAGTCGCTTGTTCCTCGCGGTGCAGAGTGCGGCCGCCTCGTCGCGGTTGACGTTCGTTGTCGCGATCGCGCCGGCCTCGTTCGGGAAAGGGAGGACGTCGATGAAGTAGTCTCCCATCTCGACCCTGGTGCCGGGCAGCTCCTCCTCGGCCACCCGCGGCGCGCGATCGACCGGGGTGCCGGCCAGCAGGACGCCCGCGGGGATGTAGGCCATCCCGGGACGACTGGTCGCCGAGGCTGTCGCGGACGCCGACGAGATCGGACCGCCATGACGCAGCTCCTTGCCGCCGCTCGCGCGCGACCCGCCGGCGCGGCTGCACGAGGTCGCCGCCTCCACGAAGCCGAGGGCTGCGACGACGCATGCAAGAACCTCCTTCGCGCGCCGCGGCGGGACCATGGTCTAGTCTGCCTTCTCCACGGCTTCCCGGAGCCCCAGCTCCTTCATCTTCAGCTGTAGCCCCTTGCGCGAGATCTTGAGCAGGCGTGCGGCGTGCGTCACGTTGCCGCCCGTCTGCGCCAGCGCGTGACCGACCAGCTCTCGCTCGAGTCGGCTCATCGCGACCTTCACGTGGCCCTTCAGCCCGCCCTCGCCCGCGAGCGCCGCCTGCAAGTCGGCGTCGGTCAGCGGGTGCAGCGGCGCGGCGAGGGGGCCGCGCACCTCTGCGGACAGGTCCTGGGCGCGCAGCTTCGGTGCGTCGCAGAACAGCACGGCACGCTCGACGACGTTCTCGAGCTCGCGGATGTTCCCCGGCCAAGAGTACACCGACAGTGCTTCGAGCGCCTCGGGCTCGACGCCGGAGACGTGCTTCTTGAGCCGCTCGTTGAACTTGGCCAGGAAGTGCTCGGTGAGCGCCGGGATGTCGGCGACGCGCTCGCGCAGGGCGGGGAGGCGGATGGGCACGACGTTGAGCCGGTAGAAGAGGTCCTCGCGAAAGCTGCCGGCCGCAATCAGCTTCTTCAGGTCGCGGTTGGTGGCCGCGACGAGGCGGACGTCGACGTGGATGGTCTTGATGCCGCCCACCCGTTCGAACTCGCTCTCCTGTAGCGCCCGCAGGAGCTTCACCTGCATCTCGATGGGGATCTCGCCGATCTCGTCGAGGAAGAGCGAGCCGCCGTTGGCGAGCTCGAAGCGGCCCGGCTTGCTCGATACGGCGCCCGTGAAGGCGCCGCGCTCGTAGCCGAAGAGCTCGCTCTCGATGAGCTCCTTCGGGATCGCCGCGCAGTTGACCTTGATGAAAGCCTTCTCGCTACGCGACGAGTGGGTGTGCAGCGCGCGCGCGACGAGCTCCTTCCCCGTCCCGCTCTCGCCGGTGAGGAGCACCGTGGTCGGCGTGTCGGCGACCCGCTCGAGGATGGCGTAGAGCTCCGAGATCCCCGCCGACGTCCCGATGATCCCGAAGCGCGCCCCGGGCGCGACCTGCCGGACGCTGACCTCGTCGCCCGCCAGCTGACGCGTCTTGAGCGCCTTGCCGACGATCTGCCTGACCTCGTCCTTGTCGAAGGGCTTGGTGAGGTAGTCGAAGGCGCCCGTCTTCAGCGCCTCGACCGCCGTGTCGACTGTCCCGTGCGCCGTGATCATGACCACGGGGAGGTCGGGGTCGAGCCGAAGGGCCTCGCGCAGCAGGTCCATCCCGTCGACCTTGGGCATCTTGAGGTCGGTGATGACGAGGTCGATGTGGTGGTCGCGCAGGGTGGCCAGGCCTTGCTCACCATCCTCCGCGGTCATCACGTCATAGCCGTCCCGGGAGAGCTGGGCCGCGAGGATCTTCCGCAGGTTTGGCTCGTCGTCGACGATGAGGACCTGCTTCTTCTCGGGGAGCATGGGACGCCAACTCTACAGCGATGCGTGGCGGAGGGCGGCGACAAAGTCTGCGAAGCCAGTCCACGCGCGACGTCGGTATCGGCCCGACGTCCGGTTCTCGTGGTAGCAGGACGAGCTCGCCGGTTGAGACCAGGAAGAGCGAGTGGGAGCTCATCATCAGGCGCGACGCCGTGCCACCGTGGACGCCGCCCACCCTGGAGTGCCAAGCTCTCGGTGATGCTCCCGCTCAACGACCTCGGACGCTACGGGACGGTCGGCCTCGAGCTCATCGTGTCGATGGCGGCGGGCTACTACGCCGGCCGATGGGTCGACGGCAGGGTCGGAGCGCAGGGGTGGGTCACCGCCGCGGGTGCCGTGCTCGGGATCGCTGTCGGTTTCTACTCGATCTGGCGGGCCAGTCAGACCATGGAGCGCGACATCCGGCGTGCCGAGAAGCGCGCACGCGGAGAGGACCCCTGGGCGCGATGATGCGGGCCGATTCGCGCCTCGTCACGGCGTTCGTCGCGGTCGGAGCCTCGGGGGCCCTGCTCACCGCGGTTGGCGCGGCTGTCTACGGGCACGTCGTGGCGGCGTCCGTGGGGCTGGGGGCCCTGACAGCGTTGGCGAACCTCCTCGTGCTGTCGCGCATCGTCGCAGCCGTCGCCGTTCCTTATCAGGACGCGGCGACGAACGCGGGCTTCGCCTGGGGTGTCATCGCCCTCGGCAAGATCCTGGCGCTCTTCGGCGGCCTCTGGCTTCTGCTGTCGCGCCACCTGGTCGACCCCCTCCCGCTGGTCGCGGGGTACGGCTCGCTGCCGATCGGGATTGCGATCGGGGCCGTGGTGAGCGACAAGATAGGCCCTCGGCCCAGCACCTGAAGCGACCCGACCCACCATGCCCGAGCACACGTCCTTCTTCAGCTACCTCATCGCCATGTTCCCCGCTCTCGGCGAGAACATGCGGGCGCTCGGACACTCGGTCTTCAACCAGCAGGTGGACGCGCACAGTGCCGAGCCCCTCGTGGCCAGCCTCTGCGTGGCGCTCACGGTGATCCTGCTGGCGATCATGACCCGCGGGCGCATCACGAACCTCGACGATGCCGTGGTCCCCGACGACAAGCTGAGCCTCCGGACGTTCATGGAGGTCTTCATCGGGTACTTCTACGGACTGATGAAGGACATGATGGGGGGCAAGCGCGCCAGGCGCTACTTCCCGATCGTGGGGACCCTGGCGCTCTTCATCTTCTTCTCGAACGCTCTCGGGCTCATCCCGGGCTTCATCCCGCCGACGTCCTCGCTCAACATTACGGCGGGTTGCGCGGCAGTCGTCTTCTTGCTGTTCAACTACTACGGCATCAAGGAGAACGGGCTCGGCTACTTCAAGCACCTCGCGGGGCCGGTCTGGTGGCTGGCGTGGCTCATCCTGCCGCTCGAGATTCTGTCTCTCTGCATCCGCCCAATCACCCTCTCCGTCCGTCTCATGCTCAACATGGCGGTCGACCACCTCCTCGTCACCATCGCCCTTGCAATGGTCGCGCTGCTCGTGCCCGTCCCGATCGTGATGCTGGGAACGCTCATCTGCGTCGTCCAGGTGCTCGTGTTCTGCCTCCTCACGTCGATCTACATCTCGCTCGCCACCGAGCACGAGGAGCACGCGGGGCACGGATCTCCGGGTGCGGCGGGACCCCATCCGGCTTCTCACTGACCGTCGCGGTCATCGAGCGAGCCGCGTGGCGCGGGGCGAACCTCGCCGATCGAAAGAGTGGCGGCCTCGCCGCGGCTCGGATAGTGAGCAATCCATGAGCGCTTCCTCGTCTCTCCAGATCGAAGATTTGAAGGCTGGCAACGGACCCGAGGCGAAGGCCGGGCAGACGGTTACGGTCCACTACGTGGGTACCTTGGCCGATGGGAAGAAGTTCGACAGCTCTCGCGACCGCGACGAGGGCTTCACGTTCAGGCTCGGCGCCGGGAAGGTGATCAAGGGCTGGGACCAGGGTGTTGTCGGGATGAAGGTCGGGCAGCTTCGGAAGCTGACCATCGCGCCCGAGCTGGCCTACGGCGCGCGAGGCTTCCCGCCCGTCATCCCCCCGAACGCCACTCTGGTCTTCGAGGTCGAGCTGCTCGAAGTCCGGTAGCGCCAGGGTCGGCGAAGCCGCCGGTCAGCCGGTGTCGGGGATCGCCAGCGCTGCGATGCGGTCGACGTCCAGCAGCTGGAAGGCGTCCACCGGCGCCTTGGCCATCGCGCCGTCGGTGAACACGACTCGCGCCGCGCCTGCGCCGTCGAGAACGGCGACCCCGGCTCGGTACCATCCGCGACCGCCTTCAACGCGCAGGCACCGCAAGGGCCCATCCCCCGCAGGGGCCCCGTCGCACCAGCCATCGAGGAGCGAGCGACATTTGGCGTCCTGGATGTGGCCGATTGCCTGGGTGAGGCCCGAGGGAAGGCGGCGAGGGTCGAAGCGTCGACGGCCTGCCCCGACGAAGGCCTCCGGGCAGCCGAGCTCGGGCAACGCGGGGCGGTGACAGAAGATCCCTCCTCCGGCGCCGCGCTCCGCGCTGCCGGGCCGGTGAAGCGCACCAAGCTCCAGCGGGCCGCCCGTCCACGCCAGGATCGCCTTGTCGAGCGCTGCGTTGAGCGCCTCCGCCACGCGCACAGCGTCGCGCTGCTCCGTCGGTTCCAGGCCGAGGCCTGCCAGATCGTCGAGAGTGACCCCCGCATGCAGGAGCAGCAGGTCGTGGGCGGGAGCAAACGCGACGCGGAACCGGCGCGATCGGAGCAGGTCCTCGACGCGGAGTCGCTGCTCCACGCGGAACGTGACGAAGTCGCGCGCCAGGTACTCCGCCGACGGCACCTGCGGCCAGCGGCTGCGAAAGAGCCGATCTGCGTCGGGGTCGCCAGCTCGAGTGGCCGCGTAGGCCGGGAGGGCGTCGCCCAGTGCCGCCTCGAAGCTCGTGTCGTCGAACCCCGCGAGCTCGCCGACCCGCGCGAGATCGTGGTTGCCAAGCACGAGGTGCACCTGCTCGGCCGGGTGGGACGCGAGCCAGGTCAGGAGCGCGAGCCCGTCCGCTGCCGCCCGCTCACGCTCGTGGGGACCGCCCCAGTCGAAGTGGTCGCCCATGGACGTGAGCTCCACGTCGGGGAGCAAGCGTCCGTGCCGGTCGAGCAGCTGGTGGCGGGCGAGGACCGCCTGCACTCGCTCGAAGGGGGCCTGTGGGTCGCCCATGGCCACCCGCCGTCGCCCGGTCACGGGGTCGCTTCCCGGGCTGCCGGCCGGGGTGTCATCCTGGAAACCGAACTGCATGGTACCGAGTACACTCGATCACGATGCTCTGTGAAAGGCACCGGCTCGCCGCGGGCCCCGACGGGCGCTGCGCGCTCTGCCACAGAGCGGAGCGCGTTCACGCGGAGACCGAGGTGCGGCACGGGGACCGGCGCTTTCACCGGACCCTCCGTGTCGTCGTAGGGATCGCTGCGTGCCTCGCGACCTATGCGCTGCTCATGGCATTGTTCGACACGCGCCGACCCACAGGCTCCTCGGAGCGTCGCGTGGAGTCCGGGTTGCGCTAGGATGAGGCGTGCTCATCGCGGCCCGCTACCTCGTCGATCGACTGCGTCACCCGCGATCTCGGGCTGACGAGGTCGCCGACTTGCGCCGCCGACTGGTCGCGGCGGGTGGCGCGCGGCGCTCGGTGGAGCTGGAGTCTGCCGGCGAGCTGCGCCGCCTCAAAGAGCAGGTTGCCGCGGCGTTCGCGGGCGTGGTCTCTTGCGGTCGTTGCGCACGCGGCCATCCTCTGCCGCACGGCCGCTACCCTGGTGGGCACTGCTGCGGCACCGGCACCACCGCCGTCTTCACCGACGACGAGGTCGCTGCGTTACGTCTCTCCGGGACCACGCCTGGGCACCTCGTTGCCCCGCTGGGCGATCAAGCCGGCTGTGCGTTTCGAGGCTCTGTCGGATGTTCGCTCGACGCTGCCGACAGGCCCACCATCTGTGTTCGCTTCATCTGCCTGGAGCTGGAGCGCGAGCTGCGCGCGCGCGGCGACCTTCGGCGCGTCAGGGGCGTGTGTGTCGCGCTCGCCGAGCGGTTCGACCGGCTGCGCAGCCTGCGGGCCGCCGCGAAGACAGACCTGACGGCGGAAGAGGCATCATCAGCTGGATTGGTGCGTTCGATGAGCCCGAGGTCAAGGAAGTGCTGCGTGTCCCCGACGGCGTCAAGGTGGTGGCGTTGACGCCACTTGGCTACCCGGCGGGTTCAGGCATGCTCGAGCCGGCACCTCCGGGGGCCCGCAACCCGCGGGCGCAGATCCTGAGCGTGAACCGGTCCTGACGAGGCCAGGCTCTTGGGCTCGCAGACGGGACACCGTCCTGTGGAGCCGAGACGGGCACACATGTCTGGTTGCTTGAGGTGGGCGCGAGCCGCGTCGCCTGCGTCCGGCGCCCGTGCGGCTTGCACCACCGATACCACTCTGCGAGAATCCAGCCGTGAGGCCGCAAGCCGAGACGAAGGAAGTGCTCGTGCACGCCTTGAGCGGGTCGGTCTGCCTGCTTGTCGTGAGCAAGGCCGGGACCTTCAAGTGCGCGTTGCCTCCGAAGGGCGAACTCACGATCGGCCGTGACGCTCTCTGCGACGTGCGGGTGGATGACGCCGGCGTCTCCCGGCATCACGCGACGCTCCGGGTCGGTTCCAGACTCGAGCTCGTCGATCTCGGCAGCCGCAACGGGACGCTCATCGGCGATCGCCGCATCAGTCCGAACGTGCCCGTCGAGGTTTGCTCGGGTGATGCCATACGCATCGGCGACACTCTGCTTGTCGTCCAGGCGACCACCGCCGGCGCGGCAGCTCTGTGGTTTGCCAGCCGGGCCGCGTTCGAGGCGCGGCTCGACGAGGAGGTCCTGCTGGCCCACCGGCGCTCGTCCACGGTCGCTGTGGCGCGTGTGGTCGTACATCGTCCAGAGGGAGAAGCCCCCCCTGGGGTTGCCGCGATGTCTCCCGGTCAGTTGCTCTCGGATGCCCTACGCCCGGTCGATCTGTTCTCCGCAATTCGGGCCGGCGATTTCGAGGTCGCCCTGCCGAATGTCACCTCCGCCGCGACGGGAGGCGTGGCGACGCGCATCCGGCAGCGGCTCGCGGATGGCGGGTATGCCGCCGCCATCGGCGTCGCGGTCTATCCGGATGACGGTCCGACGCGTGCGGCGCTGCAGCGCACCGCCGAGGCACGACTCGTCGATGCGACGACGCCCGAGGCGCCAGGGGTTGACCTGCGCGCGCTCAAGAGGGTCATCCCGAACCTCGACCGGATCGCCAACGGGACGATCAACGTGCTGATCCTGGGCGAGACGGGCGTGGGCAAGGAGGTCGTTGCGCACGCGATTCACGAACTGTCGCCCAGGGCGTCAGCGCCCCTCGTCTGCCTGAACTGCTGCGCGCTGTCCGAGAACCTCCTCGAGAGCGAGCTCTTTGGCCACGAGCGGG
>Ga0181517_10005988_pt1 | contig 10559 bp, 9 predicted proteins | sample PEATcosm2014_Bin_31_FD_119748 | JGI IMG/M metagenome (GOLD analysis project Ga0181517, IMG submission 119748) | Peatland microbial communities from MTU Mesocosm Facility, Houghton, MI, USA - PEATcosm2014_Bin01_30_metaG | ecosystem: Environmental > Terrestrial > Soil > Wetlands > Peat | place... | reverse complement strand
CCTCCATGTTCGCCGACTTTCTCAGGCCGAAGGCCATTACTGCGGCGGAACCGTGGGCCCTGTTGAAAACGGAGCCGCCTCCCCAGGGCCACTTAAGGGTCACGGCGAGGCTGCACACGGAAGGTGATACACCTCCCACAATCAGTGGTGGTGTCGGAAGGGGGACTTGGTACAAAACTCCACGCCGGGTTGGCGGCGCTGACCTATGGCTACGCGCGGGGTGACCTGGGCCTTTGCATGACTTCGCCCAACGACCCTGGCATACTTCGATCGACATCCCCTTCTTTGAGCCGTGGCCTCACCTCACCGTGCTGACTGGGGAGTGAGTTCAGACGAACTGCACACTTCCACTAAAGTATGGAAATGGTGTACAGTGGCCAACATGATGCCCGTTGTCGAGGCTGTTTGGCGGCACTTACTGGTGGGCTCCCGGGGAGGACGGCGGCGGTGGCCCTCCCTTAGCGCCCTGGCAGCCGAGCTGGGCACCCCTGTCTCGACGACGCACCGCTCGCTCGCTCACCCCGTCGAGATCGGAGCGGTCGGTGTGAGCTCCTTGGACGGCCTCCAAGTGCTCGACCCAGCCCGGCTTCTTGTCCTGTTCGCCGCTCACCGCCACGTGCAACGGGATATCGCCAAGAGGTCGTGGGTCGGCCTCCGCGCTGTCGAGGTTGAGCGCCTCGCCGAAAGCCCGGAAGTCGTCCTCGGGGGTTTCGGGGCCGTGGTCGCTCACCTGGGAGGCGCCAACACGATTGCTGAGTACAGCAGCGTGCTGTTCTACGGTGATCCAGGCCTTCCGGAGCTGCCATCTGCGCCAGCGGGACAGGGCACAGAGGTCCTGATCGCCGAGCCCGACCCGCTGCTCCCCCGCTACGGGCGGCTCACGCCCTTATCTCAGGCGTACGCTGACCTGTTCTCGCTGCCGGGCTGGCAGGCCGCCCGCTTCGTGGACGAGCTCGACTTGCGACGCGTGGCTACAAGTGACGAACCCGTTCTACTCGTCTGAGCAGACGGAGCTCTCCCGTTCCGTCCTCGACGAGGTACTGGCCGCCGCGCCTGAGGCGGTGCTCATCGGGGGCTGGGGCTCATGGGTAAGGACCGGCGGGCCAATGAGCCACCACATCGACCTAATAGTGAGCCACCAAGACCTGGCTTTGTTGGGGACGAAGGCCGCCGACATCTCGGCGTCGCATCACCTAGCCGGGACCAAATGGCGTGGCACCTGGCGGTCGATCCATCTCGACCTTTACGTCCCCTACCAGTCCCGTCTCGGTGCGAACCTCCAACTAAGGGTCGAACAACTTCAAGCTCAGGCAGAGATGCTGAAGGGGTACCGCGTGCTCTCGGCTCCTGCCCATGCCGCCACCAAGATCGCCGCTCTCCTGGACCGGCCCGACAGTCTTCCCGGGCGCAAAGACCGTCATGAGATATTGCAGCTGCTCGAAGACCCGACGACGGCATCGGCACCGACTGTCATCGCTCTGGCGTCCGCTCGGAGCCCCTCTCAGATAGGGACGCTACTCAAGCGGGCCTTCGAGTTCCTCGCCGGCGAGCCCGGGATAGGCCCACGGGACCGCTCTCGGCTCAGACAAATCGAGACCGGATGGCAAAGAACCCTTGCCGCCGCTGTTGAGCGGGGGCTAATTCGAGAGCAAGCGCCGTCGCCTGAACGGGGATTCGGCCTTGGTATTTAGGTATAAGACCGGGGGAACATTCCAGCACGTAAGGATCGGTGTCGGAGGGGGGACTTGAACAGTTACTCCACGGGACTTGGCATCATCGTCGGTCCCGAGCTGTGGTTGCACGACAACCGCGACCGAACTGGGTCTTGTTAGCTTTCCCACCTGACCAGGACTTTTCTTCCTCGGTCGTTATGAGCGGGCGTTCCGTACTGACCCACCCATTGTCGGTTGGTCAGCCGTGGTCGATGCGTGTCGGGCCCTGTTTCAGGCGTACCGGAGCCGTTCTGCCAGCTCGACCGCGTGGCCCAGCTTCTCCTCGGCAAGATGTCGTTCCTCCTCCTCCCACGCTGTGATGGCCGCTTGCACCACGGAAGCCAGCTCATCGGGGAGGCGTTGCTGGGGGGGTACCAGTAGCTGGCGCCCAGCCTCGACTGCGTCGGCAACCTGCCCGCTGGCCAGGCGCACAGCGATAAGGGGCCACAAGCAGGCCCAGTACCAGGAATAGTGGACCACACATGTCCCCCATTGCTCCAAGGCCTCCTTAGCCATAGCTTCAGCGTCCACAAATCGTCCCTCCTTCCATGCCACCCACGACAGCATCGCCCTCCCCATCCCCACGTACTCGGGAAAAGAAAGGGCCCGGGCGAGCTCTTCGCCCTGGGGCGCCAGTTCTTTGACAGCATCGACATCGTGCTGGCGCAGATGGGCGCAGGACAGGTAGATGAGGCACCTAAGTTCGAGGGTCTTGTCGTCCGCTCGCCGGCATGTATCGAGAGTGCGCTCCAGCTGGGCCTGCGCACCGGCGAGATCCCCATACCAAAGGAGGGCGAAGCCCAGGGTGAAGCCGACGTAGAACATCTCGTTTTCAAGACCGGCGTCAATCGCCGCTGCCCACGCCGCGTGGTGGTCGGCCAGGATGCTCTCGTCGACGACATACCTGCTGGCCCGGATGCGCTGGGTGCTGACCGCATTGTAGAAATCGACTTTTTGCCGGGGCTGGCCCCGCGACTCCACCATGGGCCGAACGAGCTCGAGGACGTCCGCTTGCGCATCAGGTTCGTTGCGCCAGTAGTGGAGGGTGCTGCGCTGCAGCTGGACGTCGATCCAGGCCTCGGCCCAATCATCAGCGTCCTTGTCCGGGCCCGACTGCAACCTCCCCTCGGCAGCTTCCAGCGCAGCACGGGCTGCCTCATGGCGATGGCCGGCCGTCTCAACCGCCCCCAGTAAACAAAGGGCCCTCGCTCCAAGTACCGCGGCATCCGCAGCGGCGCACCTGGCCGCTTCCTCGAAAGCAGTCCTGCTCTCGCCGAAACGGCCCAGCCGCCAGGCGAGACGGCCCAACTTTAACCACAGCGCTGCCACTTGTGCCTGCTTGGCGGGCTCGGCCCCGAGCAGCTCCAGCACCCAGTGGTAGCAGGCGCGGGCCTCGTCGTTGGCAAAGGCCGAAACAGCACGGTCGCCGGCGAGCTCCAGGTAATGGGCGGCACGCTCGATTTCGCCGGCCAGAGCGTAGTGGTGGCCGAGCACGCCCGCCACCTCTTCAAGTCGCCCCGCCGAGGCCCCCTCCAAGCCCCAGGCGGCCCGGGCGTGCAGACGCCGGCGCTCGGGCCGGAGCAGTCCTTTGTAGGCTGCTTCCTGCAATAGCGCGTGGCGGAAACGGTAAGCAGGCTCTGGGAGCTTGCGCAACTCCACCAGCAGGCCGGCCGAGCAGAGCTGCGAGACTGCCACACTCAGGCCGTCGTCGAGGTCGGTGACAGTACCAAGGGCGCTCAGGGCGAACTCCGGCCCCAGCACCGAGGCGGCGACAAGGACCTCACGCGGATCCCGTGCTAGACGGTCGGCACGGGAGCGCACGAGGCGCTCGAGCGCCTCCGGGAGCTCTCCGGGAGCACCATGGTCGAGGTGCCAGCCTGCCTCGCCCCCGACCAGTGCGCGGGTCTCCAGCAAAGAGGCTAGGCGCTCTTCCATGAAAAGTGGGTTGCCCTCGGCGCCCTGGCTGACGGCGTCGACGACGTCGTCTGAAGTACCGTCGCCGAGAAGGGCCCGGGCCAGGTCCCGCTCGGCGCCCGGGCCAAGGGGGGACAACTCGAGCCTGAGTACCCTGAGGTCCCGGTCAGCGCCAAGGGTGGCCTCTAAGGCCGGAACACCCGGGTCGGGCTCGTGCCGGTGGGTGAGGACCAGCAGCAACGGGCCCTCTTTGGTGAGGGAGAAAAGCTCCTCAGTGAGGTAGAGGGAGGTCGGGTCGGCCCAATGCAAGTCCTCCAAGACGAGCACGGTGGGGCCGGCGGCCACGAGCGCCGAGACCAACGCCCGAACGGCCTCGAAAGTGGCCCGCCGGAGCTGCTCCGGGGTCAACCGGGTCTGGGTCGGTGCTGCCTGGCCCGGCCTGAGGCCCGCCACCTGGGAGAGCAGGCTGACACGGTCGTCAACAGCCTGGCCGGGAAAGACCGCCTTCATGGCTCTCTCCAGGGCAGGGCGTACTACGTCTTCAGCCTCTTCGGGGGCTACGCCGACCCAGGCGGTGAGGAGCTGTTGATAGAGCCCATAAGGCCTAGAGGAGGCGTACGAGGCAGCACGGGCCTCCAGCCACAGCGGGAGCCGGCCAGAGGCCGCTCCCACCCAGGCCATGAACAGCCTGCGGCACTCGAGCACGAGGCGCGTCTTCCCGAGGCCGGGCTCGCCCGCAATCAGGACGACACCCCCTTTGCCGGCGGTGGCCTCGCGCAAGACATCATGGAGCGCCGCCAGCTCGGTGCGCCGGCCCATCAACGGGGCACCTCGGGCGAGGCCTCTTCGGCCCGCCTGGCCCAGCGGGCGAGGCTTGGGGCGCTCCAGATAGGAACCCACCAGGGGTTTCGCCCCAGATGAGATGACCACATCCTCTGTGGGCCCCCACTCGAAGAGGCCCTCCGTAGCGCTGCGAGTCACCGGGCCGACCAGCACCGACCCCGCTTTGGCCACCGACTGGAGGCCTGCGGCTACTCCAACGACTTCTCCGAGCGCGCCGTAGTGGCGCGCCGAGGCACCTCCGACGGGGCCGACCACCGCTTGGCCGGTCTCGATCCCGACCCGCACTGAGAGGCCTTCGGCGCAGTCCTGGGCGCCGCTGACGGCGCCAAAGGCTGCTCGCAGCGCCCGCTCGGGGTCGTCCTCGTGTGCCTCGGGAGCGCCGAAGAGGGCCGTCAGGCCGGCACCCGAGACAGAAGTGACCGTCCCGCCGAGGCTCTCCACCTTGGCGATCACTCCCACCAAGGCCCCCCCTATGACCTGGCGCAGGTCCTCTGGGTCCAGCCTCGCGCCGATGCCCACTGGCCCGGACAGCTCGGCGAAAAGGACGCTCACCAGCCGGCGCTCCTCCCTGTACCGGACGGCGGAAGGGGGCAGGGGGCCTTCGGGCCGTCGGGGAAGGTCGGTGGCAGCAGTGGTGGCCCCGTAGGCCTCCCGCAAGGCCGGAGAGATGCGCAGCCCGAGCTCCTCTAAGGCGGTCCGGCAATATTCATAGGTGGCCTCCACAAGGGCATGCCTCCTTTGCGCCCCGTACAGCCGCATCAGCGCAGACGCAGCCTCCTCGGAAGTCGGGTCGTGCGCCAAGCAGCCGGCCCAAGCTTCAATGACCCCCTCTGGCTGGGACCGTCCCTTGCCCCTGGTCCGATCTCGGGCCAGGGCTAGGCGGGCTTCCTGTCGGGCCCATTCGAGCCGTTCTCTGGGGCGGACGGCCCACTCGGCGACGGGCTCGTCTTCGAGCAGGATCCCCTCGTCCGCTAGGGCCAGCACCAGCTGGTTGTCGCGCGCCATGCCAGGCTCGGTTTTGAGAGCCGAACGCAACCTCTCCTCGTGGAGCTCCAGGTCGACCTCGAGCGGGGTGGCGGGGCTGGCCCAGATGTGCGCTCGGTCGGCTTGGACCAACCCGACCGCTTCTTCGCCCAAGGCTGACAGGGCCGCTCGTGCCATAGACAGCGCCTTGGAGAGCTCTCGGGCCGCTGCTGCGGGGCCGAGATAGGGGAAGAGCGCCTCGCATGCCGCTCCCCGGCTGGTCCGCCGCCCCGGGCTGATGAACAACAGCTCCAAGAGACGCTTGGCGGGAGGGCGGGCCCAAGGGCCGACCGTCTTCGCCCCTACAGTAATGGAGAACGGGCCGAGCAGGCTAGCCCGCACCGCGTCCGCACCTGGGCAGTTGGCGTCGCCAGCGGGCGCGGGCACGAGCGCATTATCTCACCGTGCGACCTGCTCGGGGACGGGGAAAGGGGCCCGCGTTATTTGCGGGCCCCTCCCACGGTCTTTGGCTCAGGGTGTGCGCAGCCAGGCAGGGCTAGTAGTTGCCAGCGGCCTTGACGGCCCCGTCCCACCACACTGAGCCGTGCTCGGTGTGGTTGATCCAGGGGAACGTGTTCTCGGCATTGGCGAAGGCAGTGCCGCTACCCTGCAAGCCGGCGTAAGCCCCGGTGCCGCCGGTAATGAGCCAGCTCCCTTCCGGACCGGTCGTCAAGGGCTGGACCTCGACGGTCGTCCCGTTGGGAAGTTTGACGGGTACGGGGCTGTTGGTCATGTTGTAGGTGGCGGCAAAGCTGATGTAGATGTCGCCCTTCTCGGCTGCGATCGTGTGCACGGCATAGATAGTGCTGAGCCCGCCCGGGGAACCGGGCGCGGCCGTGTACTGGGCGAACTGGTACTGGCCCGCTTCGGGCGGGGGCACCAGTATGAAGCCACCGGCGGGGACCTTGTCAGAGCACTCATGGCTGGCGGCGGTGACCCCGCCACTTGTCATCGTGTTGGGCGCGTGGTAGGAGGCGTCGTCGGTCCAGGTGGGGCCGCCGCCTTCGTCGGTGATCGCCCCGGAGATCTTGAAGCAGTCCCATATGGTGGCGGACATCACGTTCTCGCTTGGGACTGCGTACAGCCAGGACTGGATCGTGATGGCTCCGGGTTGGTCTTGCTGGTGAACCTTGCTGGCTGCGCTGGCGGTGACTTGCAACAGCGTCAATGGCACAAGCACTGAGACGGCGGTTGCGCCAAGTGCTGCGCCAACGGTCCTCTTTTTCATTTCGGCTCCCTTTGCTGAGGGTCGGCTTTGTCCCGACGCGAGATGTTTTAGGGATGCCCTGTTATCGGAGTGTTACCGGACTGCTATGGCCATGTCAGACGTCCGTTGCGAGGCCACCAGCCGCGACAACTCCGGCACCGGTCTGCCGTCGAGCTCGACGACGACTGCCCAGGCGCGTTCACCCGTCGGGCGGCGGTTCGTCATGTTGTAGGTCCTGCGAAGGTGATGTAGGTGCGGTTATGGTCAATCCTTTCATTCGGTCTCCCTATGGGGCCGGCCGGCTCTACGCCAATAGTCTGAGCGTGAAGTGGCCATCTCCCAAAGCCTTCGCGCCCGGTGAGTGACGACTGGAAGCGGTCGACCTGGCATCGGCCCACCGATGCGAACGATGTCCTGATGACCGTCAGCTGCATCCCTTACCCTTTCCATGCTGGGACGGCCGCAGCTGACGGTCCTCGCAAGTGCGCTCTAACGTAGGGGGGCACAGCGACGGCGACAGGGATAGCCGGACACTCCCCCGGAGGCACCGATGAGCCAGCTAGGGCGGTCGTCACCAGGAACGTCTCAAGAAACGCCGCGCCTGTTACGCGTCGGTATCGTCGGGTGCGGCTACGAGGGCAATTGCCTGGCCACGGCCGCCGCTCGCACATCGACGCTACGCCTGGTCGCCTGCGCCGACCCCGACCTGGCTGCTGCTGCGAGGGTTGCGGCACTTGGACAGGACGTGAGCAGCCACTCGTCGATCGAGTCGCTCCTCGACGAGGCGGCAGTCGACGCCGTCCTCGTCGCCACGCCGAACCACATGTTGTGCCCCGTCTCCCTGGAGGCGCTCCGCGCCGGCAAGCACGTGCTGGCCGAGAAGCCGATCGGGCTCAACGAGCAGGAGGCGGCGGTGATCGAAGGAGAAGCGGCACGGGCAGGCTTGCGCTACATGGCCGGCTACTCCTGCCGGTTCTCGCTGGCACGCCACGTCCATGAGCTGCTTGCCGCTGGAGTGGTCGGCGACATCCAGGCGATCGCGGGCGTGTTCGGCTGTAGCCCGCTCAACGACGGCTGGATGGCGTCAACTAAAACTGGAGGCGGCCCGTTGCTCTTTCTGGGCTCGCACCTAGTCGACATGGTCCTTTGGTTCGCGGGCGACGACCCGGTCGAGATCTCGGGCACCGTCCGGCGCCGCGCCGACACAGGCGTCGACGAGACGTCGGCGTTCCAGATCGGGTTCTCCCAGGGGGCGGTGGCACAGTGCCTGGTGACCCAGGCCGCATCAACGTTCTTCTTCACCGTGGATATCCATGGAAATGCCGGGCGGGTCACACTCCGCGGGTGGAACTTCCTGCAATTCGAGATCGAGGTGTCGAGCACCGTGAGCGCGGCCTACGCTCACCCCACCGTGGTCCGCCCGCACATAAACCGCGACCACGTCACGATGATGTTGGTGCCGGAACTGGAGGAGTTCGCGCTGGCCACCCGCGAGGAGCGGGCGCCCGCAATTACGGCCACCGATGGAAGGCGCGTGCTGCGGGTGCTCGACGGGGTCGTCGCTGCAGATAGGAATGGCGCTCCCGTCAGGGTCACGTGAGCCGTCTTTTCCTCGCCGGTCGCCCTGGTCACATTTCAATGCCAGCGCCACGTGGCACATGACTGTTTGGAACGCTTGGGTGCGGTCCTTTCCTCTGACGCGGTGTGGTCGGGCATCGAGAGACAGGGCTGTAGGTGGCTTGGACGGTCGCCAACGCAACGTTTGTGCACTGTACGCTAATTGTCCCATCGGAGAGGAAGAGTGGACATAGATACATAAGCGGTTGATCTGTGGCAATTCGGGTTCTGGGTGGTTGGCCCGAGGCTATCGACGAGCAATCGGCCGGCCCGGTGCTGAACAGTGTCGGAAGGAGCATGAAGCTTGGTGGGTCGGTGACCGCCAAAGCTGCTTCAGGCTGGCTCGGCGCTGACCGCGAACGGCAGGCGTGACGCGGGGGTGGAAGCTGCTCGCACTGAGCGCGAACTGCTGGCGCGAGGCGGGGGCGGGTCTTCCGCGTGTTCTGCAGAGCGACAGGCGTTTTACAACAAGGCGTCGCGTCATGGACCATGCCGTGGATCTTGTTACCGTGGAAGATGCCGGCGAAGACGCTGCGGGGGCAACGAGCTGAGCGAGAGTCAGCTCGTTGCCAGCAAGTCCCGGTGCGACTCGACGCTACCTGGGAGGACCTCGACTTCGATGTCGCCGTCGGCGTTGACCGAGAGCACCCTGGCCACAGCCGGCTCAGCGTCGTCGCAACCAATCATCACGTGGCGACCGACTGCGGGGACGAAACCGGGCCTGGCGTCTTCTACCCGCGCGCAGAGGCGCCGGCCGCTCGTCATGTCCATGAAGTCGACTTCGAGGTCGATCTCGGCAGTACCCATCCTGGGTTACCAGGCTACCGCTCGTCTGGGCGCGCTGGGTTGGGCACGGGGCCGTCGAAGCAACGCACCAACCTGGCCAATGTCAGGTCGGGAAGGTCGGGAAGCACGACCGTGAGGTGCGGGTGCTCAAAGGTGGCCAGCAGCGCGAAGCGGGCTTCGCGAAGGCGTCCAAAGTTGGACAGCTGCAGGTGGCCATAGCGGGCCAGGCGCTCGCTCGTACGGCACGCCTCTACCACGAATGGCGATTACGGCGGCGTCAGGGGTTGGTCGTTGCAGAGCGGCAGCAGGGGCTCACCGAAGCCGAGGCGTGCCTTGTCGACGCCTGTCCTACGGCTCTCGGCAGAGGGCGCGGTCCTCCGCGCTCTCCGAGGCCGCCGACTGGCTCTCCGCCTGGCGGTCCGAGTTGCCGGCGCTCCACCGCCGCGCCGACCTGCTCGCTGTCGCGGCCAAGGCCGGTGTCGCCACCGGGTGAAAACTGTCCCCTTATCACTGAATCCGCCCGGTGCCCGGGGGTCAGATTTCGAGCGGTGTTGACAGCCGAGATAGCGCGCATGACTTCCACCGAGCGCGGAACAAGCTCCACCTCGGGGACCGCCAAGCGGCCAAGAAGGCTGGGGCGTCGGGTGACAGCCCGCACGACCCGGCAAAGAGGGCCGGTTGCGAGGCATTCTGGGCTTGGGGCCTCGCTGGCTCGGGGAAAAAGAAGATCCCAAGATCCCAAGATCCCGGTGGTCACGAGCCCAGGAGGGCTGCCCGGGATCTTGGGATCTTGGAAATCTTGGGATCTTGCGCTGTGCCGCCACGGAGGTCAAGCTTCGAGCAGCTGCCAGCTCCGGACTAGCTCCGACCCGGTAGCCCTTTAACCGAAGACCCGGTAGCCCTTTAAACGAAAACGCATGCCCAAGTGGCCGATCGCCAGCTCACCTGTCTCACGAAAAGGGTGCGAGCGGCCGGCGTGCCTGACCAGCAATCGCGGTGTGCAGGCCGCCAGGGTCTTCAGGCGAGGCGCAGGACGCCGCTTACGCAAGGTCGCAACACGCTCTCGTCGCTTAGCCCGGACGCCGCCTTGTCCACCCGGTAGAAGGCCCCGAACGGCGCCAGTTCACGGAGGTGATACCAAATGGCTTTACGCCCGCACTTGAAGTGTCCGCAGTGCATGTCCCGGTCGACGAGGGGTCGCATCGAAAACCCAAGAGCCATGTCGGGGCACAGAACCCGGCCCGGGCCCTTCCTTGTGCGGCCGCCGAGAGGGAACTAGGGAACGATGTTGTCGCCGCAGGAGCGTTCACCAATACCGTCTCAGCGTCGCGGTACGGTGAGCTTCGATGCGCCTGCCGAACCGCCTCCCATGACAGAGGCAGCCGCGGCGGTGCTCGCCCTTCTGGTCCGCAGGGCCGTGGTGCTCGACGCGCACTCCAATGAGGAGGATGCCGCAT
>Ga0181517_10005987_pt1 | contig 10561 bp, 8 predicted proteins | sample PEATcosm2014_Bin_31_FD_119748 | JGI IMG/M metagenome (GOLD analysis project Ga0181517, IMG submission 119748) | Peatland microbial communities from MTU Mesocosm Facility, Houghton, MI, USA - PEATcosm2014_Bin01_30_metaG | ecosystem: Environmental > Terrestrial > Soil > Wetlands > Peat | place... | reverse complement strand
GGAGCCGCCGTGTGGGGCGTAGCGGCGTACCGCGCGCGCAGCCTGACGGCCGGCGCGCTCCTGCGGCGCATGCCGCTCGACGAGAACGCGCTGGTGTTGTATGTGGATTTCGCGGCCCTGCGGCAGGCGGGCGTGCTGCAACTGCTGGATGGTTCCAAGGTGGCCGAGGAACCCGATTACCAGGCCTTCGTGCGGAAGACCGATTTCGATTACCGCCAGGACCTGGACAGCGCCCTGGTGGCCTTCGCTCCCAGCGGCAAGTACCTGCTGCTCAAAGGCCGCTTCGACTGGCGCAGCCTGCGCTCCTACGTGGTGAGCCAGGGGGGCCGCTGCTACAACTCTTTCTGCCAGATGGAGGGCAGCGCTCCGGAGCGCCACATTTCGTTCTTTCCGCTCCAGCCCAACCTCATGGCCATGGCTGTGAGCCCCGACAATTCGGCGGCGCTGCGCCTGCAAAGCATGGGCGCCCCAGTGCCGGATACACCCAGCGCGGCGGTGTGGCTCTCTATCCCGCCCGCGGTATTGAAAGCCCGCGACGATCTGCCGGCGGGGACGCGCATGTTCGCCCGCGGCCTCGAAGCGGCCCAGAGCGTCATGCTGACGCTGGCGGCCGAGGGGCCCCGCCTGGCGGCGCGCCTGGAAGTTCGCTGCCACAATGAACAGGATGCCACCGAGGCTGCCGCGGCTCTGACGCGCGCCACCGGCACACTGCGGGAAGCTATCGAGCGCGAGCACCAGACGCCCAACTCCGCGGATTTCAGCGGCGTTCTGACTTCCGGTGCCTTCCGCGCCGAGGGGCGCAAGGTGTCCGGCTATTGGCCCATCGAGCGCGCCTTCATTTCCAACGTGCTGGGCGGCGGGAGCTAGGCGCGGCTTCAGGCCGGCCTGCGCAGAGCGCCGTGCGCACCCTGGCGTTCGCGAACCACCGAGCCGGCCAGCTTGTCAGGGTCCAGAATCAGGGCCACGCGGCCGTCGCCGAGAATGGTGGCGCCGGAGAGCTCGTCGATGTGCCGGTACAGATTGCCGAGCTTCTTGATAACGGTGTGGTGATCGCCGATGACGCGATCCACCACGAAGCCGAACTTGCCGGTGGAGGTTTCCGCCACGATCACATGCTCGATAGGGGGCGGTTCGCCCGAAATAGAGAAGCACTCGCGCAGGATCACGTAGGGCACCAGTTCGCCGCGGACAGCCAGCAGGGTCTCGCGTCCGCGCCGCTCCGCGCGGTTGCGCGCCAGCTCGATGCATTCCGAGATGCTGGCCAGCGGCATGACGAAGATATTGCCGCCGACCTCCACCAGCAGGCCGTCGATGATGGCCAGGGTAAGCGGAATTCTGAGCGTCACCGTGGTGCCCTGGCCCGGGGTGCTGGCCACCGCCAGGGTTCCCCGCAGCGCATCGAGGCTGCGCTGGACCACGTCCATGCCGACGCCGCGCCCGGAGACCTCGGTGACCTGTTTGGCGGTCGAGAAGCCGGGCGCCAGAATCAGCGCATCGATCTCCCGCTCGCCCAGGGTCGCGCCCGGCGCAATCAGGCCGCGCTCGATGGCGCGCGCCCGTATGGCTTCGCGGTCCAGCCCCGCGCCATCGTCCGATACCTGAATGGCCACGAACGCGCCGGCGTGTTTGGCCGAAAGATGGATCTTGCCCACAGCCGGCTTTCCGGCCGCCAGCCGCCGCTCCGGCGATTCCAGCCCGTGATCGATGGCGTTCCGGATCAGGTGCACCAGCGGATCGTTCAACTGCTCGATGACGGTCTTATCGAGCTCCGTTTCGTTGCCCTCGGTGGTCAGCTCGGCCTTCTTGCCGAGCTCCGCGGACAGGTCCCGCACCAGCCGCTTGTAGCGGCTGAAGGTCTCTCCGATGGGCATCATGCGGATGCTCATCACAGTCTCGCGCAACAGCTCGGTAAGGCGCTCGACCTCTTCGGCGATGAAAACGATCTCATCCCCGCCGGCCGCCAGCGAATAGCCGCTCAGGCGGGCCTGTACCGTCACCAGTTCGCCCACCACGTTGACCAGGCCGTCCACCTTGGCCGCCGGAACACGCAGGGTGGCGGCCGTTTCCACCGTGCGCCGCTTCTGGCGAATCTCGTCGAGGTGCCGTTGTTCGAGCACGGCGGCTTCGACCTTGTCGGGGGAGACCAACCCCGCCTGAACCAGCAACTCACCGGTTCGGGGCCGGGCGCCCAGGTGCTTTTCCACCTCTCCGGGCGCCACATCTCCGCGCTCCACCAGCAGCTCGCCCACACGCAGGCGCGTGCCTTCGGCGGGCGAAGCGACTCGCTGGATACTGACGCGGGCGCGGTCTTCCACAAAAATGAAAACGTCGCGGATGGCGTTCTCCGCGACGGCGGTGGTCAGCACGGCGTCCCAATAGGTGTAGCATTCCTCCGGATTGAAGCCGCCCAGCGGGGGAATTCGGTCGAGGTGCGCAATCAGGTTGAAATGGCCCAGCGCGGCCAGTTCCTGGAAGAGTGGAATGGGGTTGACGCCGCTAAGGAAGATGTCGCGAGCCGGCTCGAAGCGGATGCGGTAGGTGGCGGCCTCCTCGCTCGCCGGTTCATCTGGCAGCGCCGCCGCGGCAGGCTGGGAGGCGCGCCGTTCGGGAGCGGCGGGATCGGCGGAGACCGCGACCGTCGCGCGCAGCCGTTCGAGGATGCCGGCACCCGCGGCGGCCGTTTCGCTATCCCCGCCGCCTTCCACGGCGCGCAGCAGCGTCTGGATATGATCGCGCGCCGCCAGGGTGACGCCGATCAGCTCCGGCGTGACGGACACCCTCCCTTCCCGCACACCGTCGAAGACCCCCTCGAGTTCGTGCGTGAAGGCGGCGATGGCATCGAAACCGAACATCGCGCCCGACCCTTTGATGGTATGCAGCGCGCGAAACACCCGCCCCACCAGTTCCGGGTCTCCGGGCCGCTCCTCCAGTTCGAGCAACGAGATCTCCAGCTCGGCCAGCAGCTCGGCGGCTTCCACGCGATAGACTTCCCGATGCGCGTCCATCATCCCAATACCTTCTTGACCACGGCGATCAACTGCTGCGGAGTGAAAGGTTTCACGATCCACGCCGTGGCACCGGCGGCCTTGCCGGCCTGCTTCCTGGACTCCTGCGATTCGGTGGTCAGCATGATCACCGGCACGTACTTGTACGCGGCCATGGAGCGGAGGCTGCGGATCAGGTCGATCCCATCCATGCGCGGCATATTGAGATCCGTGATGACCAGGTGCAGCGGTGCCGCGAGCCGCGCCAGGGCATCCTGGCCGTCGACGGCTTCGATCACCTCATAGCCGGCGCCGCGCAGTGCGAACCGGACGACCTGGCGGATGCTCGCCGAATCGTCCACAGTCATGATGATCTTCCCCATAGGACCGCCTCAATCCTTCCAAAGGCAGGCGCCGTCCCCGCGGTACGGGCAGACCAGGGTGCGGGCATCGAATCCGGCCGCGCAGGCCGTGTTGCGCAATCGCTCGGGCACCGCCCGCAGCTCGAAGGTGCGCGGGCCGCCGCGCGACGTGCGGTGCGCCGAGCAGAGTAGTTGCAGCCCGGCAAGGTCAATGGCCGTAGCCCCTGCCAGATCCAATACCACCCGTCGGCCGGCTTCCAGAGTGGTAGCCAGAACCCGTTGCAGATGGCCCGCGCCGGGAAGGCACATTTCGCCTTCCACGTACACGACATCGGCCTCGCCGCTCCGCTCGACGCGCGTCTTGACGTCGCTGGTAAGCTCCATGGGTACCCTCAAAACAGCTCCACGTTGGCGCCGAACTCGGAGGCGGCCTCCGGCACCTCCACGGCCGCTCGAATCGCGCCCGCGCCGGTAAAGACGTCATGTACGTGTCTTTCCGCATGCATCGTGTATCTGCCCTCGGTGCGGCTCAGGGCCGGGCGGCGCTCCGCCAGCTTGCCCGCCCGCACCGGCACGGCGATCTTGGCCAGGGCGTCCAGGCAATCGGCCGATATGCCAGCCAGCACCCGGTCCGCGACGACGTCCCCGCGCAAGGCCTGGATATCGCCGGCCAGTTTATCGCTGTGGCCCGCCAGGGAGTGCAACAAGCGCCGGCCTGCGGCGCTGGCCGCACAGACCTCTTCAGCCAGGCGGCAGGTCCGCGAAGCCAACTCGCCGGCCCGCTGGCCCTCTATGCCGGTGCCCAATACCGTGGAAAGCCGTCCGGCGGCGCGTTCCACTTCGCGCAGCAAGCCGCCGGTGGCCGCGGCGCTGGAGGAGGCCTGTTGGGAAATCCCTCGGATGCCCTCCGCCACGGCCTCCATCACCACGCCCGAGGCGGCCAGATGAACGGCCTGAATTTCGGCGTTCAGCGCTAGACGCAACATGCGGTCCCCGACGCTTTCGATCTCGGCCACGAAGCCGGTCATGCGCGCGCAGGCCCGGTTCACTTCGCCGGCCGCGGCTCCCAACGCGCGCCGCGACGCGACCCACTCCTCGATGGCCTGCCGGATCCCCGCGGCATCCCGTTCGATCTCCCGGTCGAACGGCACGGCGGCTCCCGGCTCGCCTTCCCCCAGCGCCCGCGCCGTCCAGGCCAGGCCGGCAAAACTCTCTCCGATCGCCTCCAGTTCGGTTTTGATGGTGGCGACGGCGGTCAGAAAGACCTCCTGTGCCTCGCGCAACTGGGCTTCCTGCAACGCCACTCCGGTTAACGCTTCCGCAGCTCCGGCGCCGGAAGCGAAATACGCGGCCAGCCCGGTCAAAGCCTCCTGGACATGCTCGAACCGCTGCCGGGTGCTGTCGTGAATCTGCACGCCCAGAACGACGTCGCCGACGCGACGCATCACTTCGCGGTAGCCGGCCTCGACACCCCGCGAGTCTTTCCGGACGCGCTCCTGCCGCGTGCTCAGGTCGCGCAAACCCGCCGCGCACGCCTCCACCAGCCGCAGCAGGTCGCCTTGCTGGAGGCGCTCCTGCTCCGCCGCGGTCCGCCGGGTCCGCTCCAACAGCTTGCACAATCCCTCGACAGCCGACAGGATGGCCTCGGCTTTCTCCTCGACTCCCTCCGCCAGATCGCCGGTTTCTCCGGCCAAAGCCCGAAATCCGGCCGCACGGTCTCCCAGGCGGGCGGTTTCGACGCGCGTCACCACCCCCATGACGCGAAGCGTGCGGACCGCCCGTTGCAAGTCCCGCAGCGGGGCCGCCACGGACCGCACGACGCCGATCAGATGGGCCAGCAAGGGGTCGCATTCGGCGCACCGGGACGCCTGCACGGTCCAGGTGGCCACTTCATCGAGAGCCCCGGCGAGAGCATGCCCGGGCTCCCCGCCGACGGCCTCCGCCACTCCGGCCAGCGCCGCCACGGCCTCGCCGGCGCGCGTCACAATGCTCTCGAGCTTCCCTCCCACCGCCAGGAAATCGCGCTCGGTGGACTGCGCCACCTCGCTCAGCTTACGGCCGACAGCGCGCAGAATTCCGGCAATCTCCGTCCTTCGGGAAGCGCTCAGACGCCGCCCTGGTTCCCCGACATTCATGGGCGGACTCCGCGGGGCGCTCCGCCGGACGCGCGACTCCGGAGGACCCGGCCGTGCGCCGGCTTCACGGCTCCTCTCCATCCCGATTCGCCGCCACGCCGGACAGCCGCTTGACCCAAACCTGGCCGGTGGCGGTATCGAACTCGATCACCCGGCCGCGCCGGCCTCCCACCACGCTGCACGCCGGCACGATCCCGCGGGCTTCCAACACCTCGATGGCGGCCTCTATGTTGCGATTCCCCACCCCGTAGCTCCCCATCCCGGCGCCCAGGTTGTCCGCTCCGCCGAACAGCTTGATCTCCAACTCGTCGGAGACCACCCCGCGCCTCGCGAAGGCCTGCAACATAAGATCGACCGTGGAGTCCACGTACTTTAGGGCGTCATTCCGCGAGAGATTTTTGGTCGCCGCCCCGGCGTTGGGCAGCAGACAGTGCCCCATCGCACCGACTCCCAGGCGCGGAGCGAGCATGGTGATGGCCACGCAGGAGCCGAGCACGGTTTTGATGCGCGTGGGCCGGTCGGCGACCCACATCTGCGCTGGCTGCAAGAACATCGCCGCACCAGCGCTTGAAGGTTCAGGCATCTCCCCTCCCGTATCTAACCGGCCCCGTCCCTTTTTCAAGCCGCCGCCGGGGAGGAACTTCGCAGCCCGGCCAACTGATCGGCCGAGAAGACCCGGTCGATATCGAGGATCATGACAAACCGCGCGTCGCGTTTGCCCATGCCGCGGATGAAATCGGTCCGGATGGAGGTGCCGATTTTGGGAGGCGGCTGGATCTGGTCCGGTTCGAGGTCGATTACCTCTTCGACCGAGTCTGCCAGGGCCCCCATTACGGTGGTCTCCCCCTCCAGCGAGACTTCCACCACGATGATGCACGTGTTGACGGTCTTCTCGGTGGCCGACATATCGAAGGCCAGCCGCAGGTCTACCACCGGCACCACGCCGCCGCGGAGATTGATGACGCCGCGCATGAACTCCGGCGTTCGGGGGATGCGGGTGACGGTCGTGAAGTCCAGGACCTCGCGCACCGTGGCCACGTCCAGGGCGAAGACTTCGTTGTCCAGTTTAAAAGTCAGATATCGCCGGGCTTCGGTAATGGTTTCGACGCTCATAATGGCCTTTCGAAGCGGACCGGCTCCCGGGGAGCGCGGCCCACTTCACTTGTGAGCTTTAGTAGCGCTCGAATTCCTCGTCGAGCTTGTCGGCGCGCGCGCTCAGCGCCAGCGGAAAACCGCCGGCCTTCCCGTTCTTTTTGGCGGAAACCGCCGCGACGGCACCCGGCCGCGCCACGCGCTCCGGCTTAGGGCCGCCATTGACGGGCTTGGCCGCCGGGGGCACCGCTTTGACCGGCTTGCGCTCGGCGGCTTTGGGCGGGCCGGCTTGCGCGCTCTCGCCGATATCGAAGAAATCGATGGTACCCAGCATGCCCTCAGCCTGGCCCGTGAGTTCCTCGCTGGTGGCGGCCATCTCCTCGGCCGCCGAAGCGTTCTGCTGGATCACGGTCTGGAGCTGCTGGAGCGCCTTGTTGATCTGTTCGGCCCCCGTGTTCTGCTCGGCGCTGGCGGCGCTGATCTCCTTGACCAGCTCGGCGGTCTTCTGAATATTGGGCACGAGCTGGACGAGCAGCTCGCCGGCCTTTTCCGCCACTTTCACGGTGGACCCGGAGAGCTGATTGATCTCTCCGGCCGCTTTCTGGCTGCGCTCGGCGAGCTTGCGAACCTCCGCCGCGACCACCGCGAAGCCTTTGCCGTGCTCGCCGGCGCGGGCGGCCTCGATGGCGGCATTGAGGGCCAGCATGTTGGTCTGGCGCGCGATTTCCTCGATGATGGAGATCTTGCTGGCGATCTCCTTCATGGCCGTGACGGCATCGGCCACGGCGCGGCCGCCCTCGCGGGCGTCGTCGGCCGAGCGCACCGCGATCTTCTCGGTCTGCTGGGCGTTGTCGGCATTCTGGCGGATATTGGAAACCATCTCCTCCATGGAAGAAGAGGCCTCTTCGGCCGAAGCGGCCTGGGTATTGGCGCCCTCGGAGATCTCGCTCGAAGCGGAACTCATCGACTGGCTGCCGTTGGCGACTTCCGAAGCCACCGTCTTGATGTCCACCACCACCTTGGTCAGGCTCGCCACCATGGCCGCCAGCGCCTGCATCAGCTTGTCCTGGGCGGAGCGCTCGTGGATCTGGGTGGTAAGATCGCCTCGCGCGATGTGCTGGGCCGCCTCGGCGATGCTGTTCATCGCCTCGATGAGCACATTGAGGTTGTTCTTGATGGCGTTGAAATCGCCGTTGTAGTTGTCGACGATCTTGGCCGGGATCTCGCCCCGGCTGATCTTCTCGACGTATTCGGCGGCCACGTTCAACGGCCCGATAACCGCGTCCAGAGTCTGGTCGACCCCTTCCACAATCTTGCGGTAGTCGCCCTGATGCTTGGAAGCGTCGGCACGGGTGGCCAGCTTGCCTTCCACCGCCGCCTTCACCAGCACGCCCGCGTCGCCCACCAGCGCGTTGATATTGTCGATGCAGTTGTTCAGGTTGTTCTTGATGGTGTTGAAGTCCCCGTTATACTGGTCCGTGATCTTGGCCGGGATGGCGCCCCTGCTGATTTTGTCCACGTAATCGGCCGCCACGTTCAACGGCCCGATCACCGCGTCCAGGGTCTGGTTGACCCCTTCGACGATCTTGCGGTAATCGCCCTGGTGCTTAGAAGCGTCGGCGCGGGTGGCCAGCTTGCCTTCCACCGCCGCCTTCACCAGCAGGCCGGCGTCGGTCACCAGCGCGTTGATATTGTCGATGCAGTTGTTGAAATTGTTCTTAATCCCGTTGAAGTCGCCTTGAAAGGTCTCGGTGATCCTGGGCGGGATGTCGCCCTTTGAGATCCGGTCCAAGTACTGGCCGCAAAAGTTCACCGGCCCGACCACCGCATCCAGAGTCTGGTTCACTCCTTCCACGATCTTGCGGAAATCGCCGTGATGCTTGGAAGCGTCGGCACGGGTTCCCAACTTGCCTTCTTGAGCCGCCTTCGCCAACATTGCCGAGTCGGACACCAGGAGACCGATGTTGTCGATACAGTTATTCAGGCTGTTCTTGATGCCATTGAAATCGCCGTTGTAGTTGGTCGAAATCTTCGGCGGGATATCGCCCCTGCCGATTTTGTCGACATATTCGGCGGCCACCATTAAAGGTGAGACCAGGGCGTCGATGATCCGGTTGACAGCGGCAACCCGCTCACGCGCACCGGCCAGGGTGACCACGTCCAGTCGGGCTCGCTCGTTCAGGCGGCCTTCCTCGATGACGTCCGCCACGCGCTTCAGCTCGCCGAAGATACTGGCATTGTCGATCTGTTCAACTGTTTCGGCCCGGCGGGAAGCTCTGTCTCCAGGCTGCGAATCCGCATTCCGAGGGCCCCTTCTGTTAGGCATTGTGGCTAGACTCCTTTGGGGGCGCGGCGCTAAAAGCTGTCGTGCTGTTCGGCGGCCGTACTTGTCGGCACAGAGGCGATGCGTCCCACAGCATACCTATCGGATGAAATGCGGGGGAGTTTACCGTGCGGGCGATTTTATCTGGCGATTTTATTTACGGAGAGTGGACGTTATACGGACGGCCGGCCTTTTAGTGGCCTTGTCCGGAAGGACCGCCTATCCCAGGCCGGCGTCGCGCAGAAAACGGGCGGATTCCTCGGGTGGCGTCGGGTTAATGTAGAAGCCCGTACCCCATTCAAAACCGGCCACCTTGGTGAGTTTGGGAATGATCTCCAGATGCCAGTGGTAATACGGCAACGGGGCGTCCTGCACGGGCGCGCTGTGAAAGATGAAATTGTAGGCCGGCCGCTCGAGCACTTTGTCGATCTTGCGCATGGTGGAGCGCAACACCCAGGCCAGGTTTTGCAAGGTGACAGCGTCGGAATCCTCGAAATGCGACTCGTGGCGCTTGGGCAGGATCCAGGTCTCGAAGGGGAAGCGCGGGGCGTATGGTTCCAGTACCGTGAAGCGGTCCGTCTCGGCCACCAGGCGCACGCCGGCGGTGGTTTCCTGGCGGATGATGTCGCAGAAAATGCAGCGCTCCTTGAGGTCGTAGAAGAGCTTCGCGCCGTCCACCTCTTCCTTCGCGCGTTTGGGGATGACGGGCAGCGCGATGAGTTGGGAATGGGGATGCTCGAGCGAGGCGCCGGCGGCTTCGCCGTGGTTCCGGAACAGGATGATATAGCGGAAACGGCGGTCCCGCTTGAGGTCGTTGACGCGCTCCTTAAAGGCCCATAGGACCTCTTCGATGCGCTTCTCGGGCATTTCGGCCAGGGTAGCCATGTGATCGGGAGTCTCGATCACCACCTCGTGAGCGCCGATGCCGTTCATTTTGTCGTACATCCCCTCGCCCTGGCGGTTCAACTCGCCTTCGATTCCCAGGACGGGAAACTTGTTGGGGATGACGCGCACGCGCCAGCCGGGTTCGTCGCGTCCGCCGCTGTCGCGGTACGCCAAAATCTCGGGCGGCGTTTTGTGCTCGTTACCGTAATCGAACGGGCAGATGCAACCGCCGGCCGGCACCACCGGCTGGCGGATAAAATCCGAGGGCCGCTTGGCGCGATCCGTGGCAATGATTACCCATCTCCCCGTGACGGGGTCCTTACGCAATTCCGGCAAGTGGGGGGAGCCTCCGAAACCTTCGACAGGGAATTTGAACAGACGATTATAGCGCCCCGGGACGTGGGAAATCGCAAACTGCGGGCGATTGCAATACCAGACGCTCCAGTCCCCGCACTGGTACGTTCACTGTACGTGGGCGTTCCAAGGACCGCCGGCCGGCACGGACGGGCGCCGCGAGAATGCGCTAAAATCAGCCAGATTGTAATCCCTTCCAACCCGTATGTGTGAGCCTGCTTTCCGGGAAACGACTGCCATGCCGATACGTTCGAAAGAGGGCCGCGAGCGGCGCGAGGCAGGCGGGTTGCAACCGGCCCTGGATCTTGCGAGCGACGGCATGCTGCTGCTGGACGCGACGGAGGGATCGCCGGCGGGCCGCCCGCTATATGCCAACCCGGCGTTATGCCGTATGCTGGGCTGCGCGGCGGATGAGATCCGCGGGCT
>Ga0181517_10005984_pt1 | contig 10562 bp, 9 predicted proteins | sample PEATcosm2014_Bin_31_FD_119748 | JGI IMG/M metagenome (GOLD analysis project Ga0181517, IMG submission 119748) | Peatland microbial communities from MTU Mesocosm Facility, Houghton, MI, USA - PEATcosm2014_Bin01_30_metaG | ecosystem: Environmental > Terrestrial > Soil > Wetlands > Peat | place... | reverse complement strand
TGGAAAAGACGGAAGTGGAAAAAATGGAACAGTCAAAGATGCCGGAATTGGAGATAGGGCGACCTTGAAAGCCATGGTGCTGGCCGCGGGGCTGGGGACGCGGTTGCGTCCGCTGACCAACGATCGCCCGAAGGCGCTGGTGACGGTGGCGGGGCGCACGCTCCTTGAGATCGTGCTGGGACGATTACGCGGATTCGGCGTGTGCGAGGTGGTGGTGAACGCGCATCACCACGCGGAGATGATCGTTGCCTATCTGGCGGCACGCGGGAATTTCGGAATGCACATTGAGGTTTCACAGGAGGAGACCCTGCTCGATACGGGCGGCGGGTTGAAGAAAGCTGCGCCGTTTTTCCTGGAGGGTGAGGGGTCCGAGGCCGGTGCACCATTTTTGGTGCACAACGTCGATGTGATCAGCGAGATCGATTTAGGGCGGATGGTGGCGGATCATCGGGATCGCGGCGCGCTGGCTACTTTGGCTGTGGCCCTGCGACAGGCTTCGCGGGTCTTGCTGTTCGATGAGGCGGGCCTGCTGTGCGGGCGGCGGGTGAAGAGGGATGCGGAGATGGTGCGGGCGGCAGAGGCGAACAACGTAACGACCGAGGCGTTGGCGTTTGCCGGGATTCATGTGGTTTCGCCGCGGATTTTCGGTCTAATGCAGGAGAAGGGGGCATTTTCGATCATCGACGCCTATATGCGGCTGGCGGCGGAGGGAGAGCGGGTCGTGGCGTTTCGGGCAGATGGGGCTTATTGGCGGGATCTGGGACGGCCGGAGAGCGTGGCGGCAACGGAACGAGATGTGGAGAGCGGGCTAATCGGGTTTTAAGAGCAGGATTGGACTGACCTTTCGACCGAGAATTTAGGCAGTGGATGGTGACTTTGACACAGTTGATAGACGCAGGTCAGTTGGGCTGACGAGCGCGAATCCCATTTTGTGACAGCATCTCCCTTGTCTCGCTCAACTTGCACCATACCTTCGTGCTTTGAGGAAGCGGCTCCAAAAAGGCCAATCCGGTCCTCGTGCGGAGCTATCGGTCGGTTCCCGAACCCTTGCTCCATAATTTCCGTGGTGAACCACCGCCCCAGTTTCCCTCAGCCAACCTGATTCCCGGGTCGCATAGTGAATCCCAGGCCCCGTAGATCAACTTCGAACCTAATGTAGCTCCCACCTTTTCGCCATTGGAAGGGTGCCCGCAACTGGCTTATCCTTCAACAAATTCCATCGACAGCGACTTGGTGGAGCCGCGCCCTCCCCCCGCTGTTCACCGGAGTCGAGTGCGCGCCGTAAGGAGTCAGCCCGTGCCCCCCGTTGACGTCGAAGTCCTCCTCCCGGTCCGCAACGAAAGCGAGAGCCAGGCAAAGGCACCCGGACCCTTGATCCAGCCCAGCGGAGATATCTTGGGCGCCCCCGCTCTTGGAGGGGTCGCGTTCCGGAAAATGATGGAGCGGCGGAGGCAACTCGCGTTGGCGGTCGCGATCGTGGTCGGATTGAATCTCGCCTTCCTTCTCAGCTTCTGGAACCGATTTCTGGGACCCGGTGTATCCGGCATGTTCCTGGAGTTTGCATGCCGTTTGTTATCGGGCAAGGTTCCTTATAGAGATTTCTACGTTGTAGTAACTCCATTCTATATTTTCAGAACAGCGGCCATCGTAAAGATCTTTGGGCCAAGCCTCGCGGTTCTGCGACTTGTTGACATCGGTTATCGATGCGCGCTGGCCGCGATCCTCGTGATCTGGCTCTCTAAAGTGGTCCGCATTCCGTATGCGGCGCTCGGCGCACTCGCGGCGGTCGCCGTCTTTTCCACAGATCCCGCCGACCCTCTGATTTCCTATCATCTGGAAGCCACGTTTTGGGCACTGACAGGCGCCTTCTTGCTGTCGTATGTCAAGTGGGAACAAAAAGAGAGCCCTGGAAACATCTCCCTGTTTTGCTTGGCGGGCGTGTGCTGCTCGGTCTGCTTCTTCACGAAGCAGACCGAAGGGGGAGGTATCACCCTCGCTCTGTTGCTCGTAATTACCGGCTTATCATTACGCGATTTGGGCCTGCGTCTGACCATTTCACGCCTCCTGGCCTTCTGCGCGGGATGGAGCCTCCCCGCGGGGGCAATCCTTGGATGGCTCGCGAGTAAAGGCGCACTGAGGGCGTTTGCAATTGCAATTTTCGCAGACGGGCCGTCGGCAAAGGGATCCCCCGGTCATATACTCACGCGCGTATTCATCGATGGGTTCGGTTCCTGGCCGGGAAACGCTCTGTATCTGCTCTTCGGAATCTGCACCATGCTGCTGGTGGTTCGTGTGGTGCGAAAAGGAAGTGCCGCACCGCCTTCCTCAGTCCCGGTAATGTTACAGCTCGCCCTGATCGCAGCGGCAGGTGCAGGCGCACTGGTCGCCGGATACGCAGTAGGAGCCTTTGTTCTGCGTAGCTTTATTCCGGCCTATTCGCTCGAAATATGGTCGGTTATCATTGCCTTCTTTAGTATCTTCTCGCTCGTCGTCTACTACTCACTGATCCTGGCCCAGCGCGGCATGACCGAATCTGAAAGACAGCGTTGGCTGCTTGTAATGGCCACCTTTTGGATCTGTTACACGATGTCCTGGTCATGGGTCGCATGGGGACCAATGGCGTTTCCGAGCCTGGGAGTCGTAATAGCTTTCATGCTGGAAGACCTTCTTTCGAGACACCGCAACACGGTTCTCCGCTATTCGTTCGCAACGGCCGCCGTGCTGCTTCTGGGAGTATGTGAAGCTGGCAGAGTGTCCTGTCCATTCAGCTGGGACAGCTGGACTGACGGCCCGATACGGAATGCCACCGCACGCTCCGGGCAGCCGGCGTTAAACGGGATATACATGTCCCCTGAAATGGCGGGGTTTGTTGACCGTCTTACAAATCTTATCGAAGAACACTCTGGAGTTAAAGACTCTGTCTTTATCTACTCCTATCAGCCCTTATGGTATGTATTGGCTAATCGTTGGCCACCTACCTATGCCCAGGTTCACTTCTTTGATGTTGCACCGGACGATCTCTGCCGGAGAGATGCCGAACGAATATTGAAGGAGCGTCCTGCGCTGATAGTGGACTTCGTCGGCGACAGCGAGCTCTGGAACGAGAAGTTATTTCGAGCTGGCCAAAGAAGCGGCCAACGGGACTTACAAGACCAGATGTACCGGCTGATTCATACCGATTATTTTTTGGAAGCGGCTATACCAATCAAAGAGAGCCCGGTGCCGGTAAGGGTATTCGTGTTGAGGAATGAAAAATGATCGCGAGCAATGTGAAACCGGCGGCGAATATGCAGTTGACGGTGGAGGAAGCGCCGACTGTCAGCTCAACTGCCTGTTCAGCAAAGCCCGTGATGCCTGCCTGCCCGCGAACGAGCACCTCAGCCTGGTGCGCAAAGAGCATTACCGTGATATTTCCAGCTTACAATGAGGAACAGAATATACGTTCCGCAATTGCACGAGCTGTGGAGGCCATGCGTCCACGCTTTCAGGTCTTTGAGCTGCTGATCATTGACGATGGCAGTACGGATCGTACTGGTGAGATCGCCGAGGATTTGGCGAGTGCACACCCTGAGATTACCGTTCTCCACAACCGGCAAAACATCGGGCTGGGTGAGACTCTCTATCGCGGATTTCAGTGCGCTCGCGGGGAATTGGTTATCCAAAATGCGATGGACTATCCTCTTGACCTCCGCGACCTGGACAAGATGATTCCTCTTCTGGAAGTTGCGGATATAATCGTTGCAACTCGAAAGGCCTACGCCGGCTACAGTCCATACCGAAAACTGACTTCCAGAGTCAATCGGCTAATCCTCCGTCGACTCTTCGATCCCAAGTTGCGCGACTATAACTATACCCAGCTTTTTAAAAGGGAAGTGCTGAGCGCAGCGCGGCCCAGCTCGCGAAGCACAGTCTTCATCGTCCCGGAAATCATCATTCGCGCTCATGAGTTAGGGTTCAGGATTATAGAGCTCGATATAGACTATTATCCCCGCGTGTTCGGAGAGGCCACTTCGGGTAGACCGGGAATCATACTGCGGTCTTTGCGCGATATGTGCAAATTCTGGATCGAACGCAGTCTGCATATCGGCGAAGCAACGGCTGGTTAATCACGCAGATCTCGAGATTTTCCCGACGGACTTCCTCTTCAAATTTCCGCGACTCCCGCGGAAGCTTCGCGCATCGAGCCTCACCTCTCACGCTGGTCCCTCTGTTGCCGGTATCAGGTGTTGGCATGGAAACCTCTTGAGGACGCGACGCACGATCGGCTCTCCCCTAACCGTCAATTTGTTATCCTCTCCCCTGTGCGAGTCCTGTACGGCGTTCTCGTTCTCAGTACCGCTGCGCTCATCTGGGCTGCTATCGCGGTCATCCGCCACATCCGGCGCCACCGCCAGGCAGCTCTCTCTCAGCCTGAACAGCACGACGAACCCCTTTAATCCAGCCGTCTGCCACCCCAAGGAGCCCCGATGAATCCCGCCTCCGCAGCATCCCCCGTCGTCTCAGCAACCCATCCCGTCGCGGTTCGCAACGTCATTCCCATAGTCCTCGGTTCCCTGCTCGTCGCCATTTGTGCCCACGTTTCGATCCCGCTCTTGTTCACGCCCGTCCCAATCACCCTCCAAACTTTCGCCGTGCTTCTGCTCGGCCTGCTGCTTTCTCCCCGCGCCGCAGCCGCATCGCTTCTTCTGTATCTCGCTGAAGGCGCTGCAGGTCTCCCCGTTTTCAGCCCCCATAGCCCCGCCGGAATGCTTCATCTCCTCGGACCCACCGGAGGCTACCTCCTGTCTTTCCCGATCGCCGCCGCGCTCACCGCCTTCCTGCGCACCCGCATCGCCCCGCCCCGATTCGCAGCCTCTCTGCTTGCCGCAACCGCCGGCAGCTCCGTCATCCTGCTCTGCGGAGCTGCCTGGTTTGCCACGATCACCCGTCAGCCCCCAATCTTCACCCTCGCCGTCCTCCCATTTCTCCCCGGCGACATCCTCAAAATCGCAGCCGCCACCGGAGCCGCGGCCGGATTACGGCGCTTCCGGCGCTCCTGATTCAACCCGTCAGCTGCCCACGGTTGCCGCACACGCAAATAACAAGAACTACAATTGCTAATCCGGTAAACATCCCGTGTTGTCACGACGGACTTAAAGATGTCGTGCCTCAATCGGGCTGCTGCCTTCTGCCTTCTCTCTGCACGCCTGCCGTTGCTCTCTGCCTGCGGCAACAACCTGTTAACCGGCTCCGTGTCGCTGTTTCCGCCCGACTGGGCCGGAATCCGGCAATAAGGCTCCGGCCTCACAAACAGACGAAGAAAAGCCCGCGTCAGCCATCGGCTGTCACGCGGGCTTAACTGTTTGCTTCCATCCCGACCGGCTGTGCGAAAGCACGAAGCCGAAGACTTACAAATCAGGAAGCCATCGCAGACCGGCTCAGCACAACCTCCTCAACCCGAGATCTTCTGCGAGAGACCACCCGCACCCCCTCCGCCGATTGCTCCATCGCCATATTCTGCGAACAGACCCCGCACAGCCAATAGTGCTCCATCCGCCGCGAGCGCCTGCCCTGCTCATCTGCCTCGCCCGATGGCATATCGAAAACAAAAATACGCCCCTCGCGTAAATAGTGCAGGGGCTTGGCGCACTTCGGATTTGCGCAATGACTCACCATGTAACCATCTCCACATCTGCGCTTCCACTCCGTCGAACCTGTTCGCTTGCTTAGTGCGACCCTGAGCGCTGTTGCATTTCAAATGGACCTGCAAGATGACCGAAGCCCGGTCTCCTCTCGCAATACGACACAACTCATCTGATCTTGATTGAGATGCGGAAAAGTCGACGTTCCGTTTTCCGCGCTTCTTCGACCTGGATCCGCCCCGTCCAGACTGGCGCGATCCTCCAAACACGCGGTCGATGCCTTTATTCTGGCATGCCCCTTGCCCCTGTTTGGAAAATTTGTGTGAATTCCAAACGCCATCATACGACTGTGTAAAAATGAGGGTTTGCGCTTGCCCCGGAATCATGCCGGAATAAAATGCCCCTCTTGCGTTCTGCATTCATCGCCCTCTCTCAAAATTCCCGCATGCGCCGGTTCACCGAAACCTCCACTCTTGGGCGGCGCATGTCCGCCCGCTTTGTCGCCGGCTTCCGTATTGAGGACGGCCTCAGCGCCGCCACCGTCCTCGGCGCCCAGGGCCTCGCCGTCACCCTCGACTGCCTCGGCGAAAACGTCGCCATTCCCGACCAGGCCCGCCAGGCAGCTCAGCGCTATCACTGGATCCTCGACTCTCTGGCCCAGTCCAGGCTCGACGCCAATGTCAGCCTCAAGCTGACTCAGATGGGCATGGACCTCAGCCCGGAACTCGCTGCGGAAACCGTCTCCGGCCTCGTCGACCACGCCGTTCAGGCCAATTCCTTCGTGCGCGTCGATATGGAAGGTTCCGCTTACACCCAGGCCACCATCGACCTGGTCCGCTCCCTTCACGCCAAACCCGCCAACCGCGGCCACGTCGGCATCGTCATTCAGGCCTACCTGCGACGCAGCGCGACCGACGTGGCGACCCTGCTCAGCGATGGCATCCGTATCCGTCTCTGCAAAGGCGCTTATCAGGAACCTCCCAACCTCGCCTTCCCCGATAAGAAAGACGTCGACCGCAACTTCATCGCTCTCACCAGGACCCTGTTGAAAAGTGGCATCTTTCATGGCATCGCCACCCACGACCCCGCCATGATCGAGGCAACAAAGGACTTCGCCCGCGCTCAGCGAATCGACCCCGCCAGTTTCGAATTTCAAATGCTCTACGGCGTTCGCCGCGATCTGCAGCGATCTCTCATCACGGACGGATATAAAGTCCGCGTCTACGTCCCCTACGGCGAAGAATGGTATCCCTACTTCATGCGCCGCCTCGCCGAACGCCCGGCCAACGTGCTCTTCCTCGCGAAAAATTTCTTCCGGAAATGACTCCAGCCACTGCCGGCTGTCCCTCGGACTTGCCGGCTTTCGCTGACCGGTTCTTAGCTGACCGGTTCTCAGCTGACCGGTTCTCAGCCGACCCGCCTCTCGCCTTTGCCTTTTCTGAACGCTGAACGCTGTACGCAGAACGCTGAGTTCACCGCGGCTCGTACGGCTCAATCGACAGCAAACTCCCGAGCACATGCCGCTCCTCAGGGCTGAAGGACTGCGAGAACCGCGCCGAATTCAGGATCTGGCCCCGCTGGTCCGGCGGAATCTGCCGCAAGTCGTTAAATGCACGCCGCACCATCCGCTGCCTATCCGGCGCCATCGCATTCAGCGACTGTGCCGAGACACGCACATCCTGCTTCGATTCCGGTGACAACCCCTCGAACATCTCGTTGCGCCCAAGGATTCGCTGCCGCTGCTCCGGTGGCCTCGCATCCAGCGTGCGCAGCCGATTCAAAACCCGCTGCTGCTGATCCGGTGACAGCCGATTGAACCCCGGCTCCCGCCGCAGCTCTTCTTCCTGCTGCTGGGCCGACATGTTTTGGTGCTGGTTCAGCCACTCAGGCAAATGCTGCTGCCCCGGCCGCGCCGCCGCATTCACCCCAGGCCGCATCACCGCGGGATTCCCACCGACACCTGGCCTCATGACTGCGGGCATCCCACCCGCCTGGCCCCCGCCATTTCTCTTCTGATTGGGGCCAGCCGCCGGACGTGCCGCCTGCGGCCGCATCGGAGCTGGCCTCACCGGGGCCGGCCGCACCGCCTGGCTCCGCTGTCCTCCCCACCGCGAGGGTCCCCCATTCCGTACCGCAAATGACGATGGGCCGCCAAGAACCAGCAAACCCAGAGCTGCCGCACACGCACACTCGGACACAATCCTGCGTCCGGGCGTCGAGCTGCCCTGCGTCTTGTTCCGAGTTCCCGGGATCATAGCCTTACTTCCCCAACGGCAGAACTGCAAATAAAGCTGCAAACTCGACCCGGGCTGGCTCTTTTTCTGCTTTCTCTCATCGCCTCGCCCTTTCTTTCTGCCGGGCTCAAGGCTCCCGGCTCCCAGCTATCTTTACAATCCTCCACCGTTATCGCCGGTATCCTGCTGATCCATCGAGTTCAGCTGCTGGAACACCTGCGCATTTTCATCCAGAGACTGCAGATCCCTAATCACCGGCGATGCCGCCTGCACCGGCACTGGCTTCTGCGAAAATCCCCCAAAACCCGCATACGTTCCGCCACCTACCGCCACAATCAGCGCCAGCGCTGCCGCAGCCAGCGGCCGCATATTCATGTGGCTGCCGAACAGGAACCGCGCCCGCATCCGTTCCAGCCATCCGGCTGGTGCGGCCTGCTGCTCTTCCCGCAGCAGGACCGCCATCCGCGTGTCGAAGTACGGCGTTACCTCTGGCGCCTCCCACCCGTCCAGGGCCGCCATCGTCGCTTCCAGCGCCTTCAGCTCCCTCCCGCACTCCCCACAGCTCTCCACATGCGCACGCACATCCGCCGATACCAGCTTCGGAGCTAGAAGCAGGTCCGGCAGGCTCGTCTTTACTTTCTGGCAGTCCATAAAATCAATCCCTCAATTTCCCGCTAATCCTGCTCCACGAATTCCTTCAGCCGTTCCCTCAACGTCTGATACGCCCGGAACAGCAGCGACTTCGTCGCCGATTCGCTCAACCGCAGCACTGCGCCAATTTCCTTGTAATCCAGCCCCTGATACTTGTGCATCAGCACCGCTGTACGCTGCCGCTCCGGCAACGCCATCACGTGCTTGCGGATCGCCTTCATCCGCTCATCCTTCACCATCTCTTCTTCCGCGCCCGGATGCATATCCGCCACATCCGGCGTTGTGCCTGTCTCCGGGTCGGGCTGATCCAGGTAAATCGTCTGCGCCGCCCGCTCGTGTTTCGTATCCCGCGCGTGGTTCACCCCCAGATTCGTCGCAATCCGGTACAGCCACGTCGTAAACTTCGCCTCTGCCCGATACGTCTGCCGCGACCGGTAAACCCGCAGGAAAACCTCCTGCGCCAGCTCTTCCGCCACCGCCTGATTATGCACCATCCGGTACATGAAGTTGACGATCGCCTTCCGGTACTTTTCAATCAGGAAGTTGAACCCGGCGTCATCGCCTTCCCGTACCCGGAGCATGATCTCCGCGTCGGTCATCGTCCGCCAGTCAGCCAGCCCGAAGCTCCCGGCAGCCGCAGCCGTTGGGGCCTGGCCCTGCAGCATTCCCCGGTCTAGAGCAACGCTTGCCATATCCCTGCTAACCCCATCCGGGTCGTCAGGTTGCGCGGAAAGTTGTGCGGAATGCCGCGCCGGAGGTTGCGCGGCATCTTCGCCCTCCCCCTCTTCCTCCCACCCCTCCGGAAGGCCGGTAACCGGCAGGGGGCCTTCCCCCTCATCCTCTACCTCTTCCCAGCCCTCGGTTACTTCGGGAACCGGGCCCAGAACCTCCTCCTCGTCTTCAAGAGGTTGGTGCAGCGGATCGTGCGGGTCGTCCGGTAACGGCGACGGGGTGCGAAAGGCCATATTTGCCTGCATCATTTTAACCGTGAATGGCTTGCACTCACCACGAATCCCGGGGAGTTCCTGTTCCCTGTACTCTGTTCTCCAGTGTTAATCTTGAACCTGTCCCGCCAGCCACATCCACGGGCACGAAAGGGCGCATAACTCAGCGGTAGAGTGCCACCTTCACACGGTGGAAGTCGTAGGTTCGAATCCTGCTGCGCCCACCATCCACCCTTGCCAGGACATCCTCACGGCTGCGGAGGTGCAGGTGTCGGTCGCGAGTAAACCGACTCACCGATCCGGATTACAGGCTAGCGCGGCGTCCAGTGAGGGTGGCTGGTGAACAGCCCGCCGAGGAAGCCCAGTTGATACACCAAAAATGACCCGAAACAAAGACTGACCATCCCTGAGGCGGTTCCCAGATATTGTCCGAGCTTTGCGAAACGATTTCCGCCGAAGGTGAGGGGAACGGCGATCGCAGCGGTCATGAACATCATGCCGATCATGGTTCCCGCGCCAAAGATGAGTAGGTAAACCGTTGCCCAAACAGGATTATGAATCGTAGAAAGCACCAGCAGCGCCACAGCGGCAGATCCGGCGAGTCCGTGAACCAGACCGATCACCAGCGGCCGCAGGCATTGATAAAGCCCGAAACGACTAACAGACTGATCGAGCCAACCCTTCTTTCTCGTCTTGTCGCTCCACCATCTTTTGCCGCCCGGCGTCGCTGCAGGAATCGCTGGAGTAAACAAGCTTGTCATCTTCTGCAACACGCCAGTCAGGTTCAGAACGCCCAGCAGGATCAGCATGAGCGCGACGCTGAACTCCATCGACAGCCCGACTCGAGGCGGAATCTCGACCCCACAAAGGATGATGAGCGCGCCGACGATAAAGATGGTGATGGTGTGGCCCAGTCCCCAGACGGAACCGATAAACGCGGCGTTGCGGATGCTCCGTTGCTTGCTCACAATGGTGGAAATGGCAACCACATGATCGGCGTCGGTCGAATGCCGCATCCCAAGGATCAGACCCAGCCCTGTTACGAACAAGACTGGCCCAAGTTGCTCTTTGGTAAAAAGGTGAACGTTCAGGTGAACGGCGGAGAGAGCCTG
>Ga0181517_10005983_pt1 | contig 10563 bp, 5 predicted proteins | sample PEATcosm2014_Bin_31_FD_119748 | JGI IMG/M metagenome (GOLD analysis project Ga0181517, IMG submission 119748) | Peatland microbial communities from MTU Mesocosm Facility, Houghton, MI, USA - PEATcosm2014_Bin01_30_metaG | ecosystem: Environmental > Terrestrial > Soil > Wetlands > Peat | place... | reverse complement strand
TGGGTGCTCTCATGCTGGCCGGGGCCGCGTGGGTGATCATTCTGCGCAAGCAGGTGCGGTCGAAGACGCAAGAGATGCGGGAATGGTTGCGGCGCGAGGCGGCACTAAAGGAGCGGTACCGCGATCTCCTGGAAAACGCCATTGACATGGTCTATACGCATGACCTTCAGGGGAACATCACCTCGGTGAACAACGCGGTCGTCAGAATTTTGGGTTACACGCAGCAAGAGACGCTCCGCATGAATATTCTGGACGTCGTCGCCCCGGAACACAGGAAGTTGGTAAGTTGGTCAATGGATAGGGCAATGAAGGGGGAGAGGGTTGGGGACATAGAACTTGAAACCATCACGAAGTACGGAGCACGTGTGGCGGTGGAGGTTCGTGCCTGGGTGCTCTACGAAGACGGTAAAGCTGTAGGGGTTCAGGGCATCGCCCGCAATGTGACGGAGAGGAAGCAGGTGGAACAGCAGGTCCACCTGCAAGCCGCTGCTCTGGAAGCTGCTGCCATCGGGATCGTAATTACGGACCGCGATGGCAGGATCCTTTGGGTCAACCCTGCCTTCATGTCCTTATCGGGGTATGCGCTGGAGGAAGTTATCGGGAAGAATCCCCGCCTGGTCAAATCCGGAAAGCAGGACGATGAATTTTACCGTGAGATGTGGGGCACCATCCTATCGCGGCGGGTATGGCGGGGGGAGATTGTTAATCGGCGGAAGGACGGAACCCATTACAACGAGGAATTGACCATTACGCCCGTTTGCGGAATGTCCGGGGAAATCTCGCACTTTGTGGCCACCGGGCAGGACATCTCCGCCCGCAAGCAGGTGGAGGAGGCGCTCCGGCAGAGTGAGGAGAAATACCGCTCCATCGTCTTGAACATTCCCGATGTTGTTTGGACGGCCGATTCTCAGGGCCGTTTCGTTTTCATGAGCCCCAATATCGAAAGGCTCAGTGGATTTACACCGGAGGAGGTCTGTCAGGGCGGTTTGGATCTTCTCTTTGAGACGATGCATCGCGACGATGTTCATGCGATAAGGGACGCCTTGTGGGCTGCCTTCCGGGACCATCAACCGCGCGAGGTGGAGTACCGTGGGCACCGCAAAGATGGCAGATGGATTTGGGTGCGGGCACGGGCCATGGGGTCCTTTGAAAAGGATGGCGTGCGGTATCTGCAAGGCCTTCTTTCCGACATCACTGAACGCAAACACGCGCAGCAGGCCTTGCAGGAGAGTCAATCCCGACTCCAGACCATTGTTGATTCAGTCCAAACCGGCATCCTTGTTATCGATCCGGAGACGCATAGGATCGTGGATGTAAACCCCGCGGCCTTGCAGTTGATTGGGGCGTCGCGTGGTCAGGTGGTGGGCGCCGGGTGCCACAAGTTCGTCTGTTCGGCGGAACACGGAAGCTGCCCGGTTTCCGATCTGGGTCAAAGCGTGGACAACTCCACCCGAATTCTCCTGACCGCTTCCGGAGAGCGGCGCGAGATTATCAAAACCGTGGTGCCGGTGGTCATTGGGGGGCGTAATCACCTGCTGGAGAGCTTTATCGACATCACCGCGCGAAAACGCGCCGAGGAAGAATTACGAGCCAACCGGCAACTACTCCGAACGACGCTGGATAGCCTGCGCGACGCCGTATTCGTAATCAGCCTCGACAAATCTGAAATCCTCGATTGCAATCCTGCCGCCGCGGAAATGTTCGGCTACCGTCGTGATGAAATGGTGGGAAAGGGCACAGCGTTCATTCATGTGGACGAGGGCAACCGGCAGGAGTTCCGGCGGCGGCTTTTTGCGGCCGTCGCCGAAAAAGGGTATTTGCAACAGTTTGAGTTTCAGATGAAGCGTAAGGACGGCACTGTTTTTGCCACCTCTCACTCGGTGACGCCCTTGCTCGATGCTCAGGGCCATCGCACGGGATGGGTGAGCCTCGTTCAGGACATTACCGAACGCCGCAATTTTGAATCTCAGTTGCGCCTGCAATCAGCGGCGTTGCAAGCTGCCGACAACGGAATTGTTATCACCGATCGAAAAGGCACAATCCTCTGGGCTAACCGGGGGTTCGCCACCCTGACCGGATACTCGCCCGAGGAAGCGATTGATCAAAACATGGGCATCCTGAAGTCGGGTGAGCAGCCCCCGGCGTTTTACCAGGACCTTTGGGTTTCCGTCCTGGCGGGAGACGTTTGGCATGGGGAACTTACCAACCGCCGCAAAGATGGCACTTTGTATGAAGAGGAAATGACCATTACGCCGGTTCGTGGCGAAGATGGAGCTACTACCCACTTCATTGCCATCAAGCAGGATGTAACGCAAAGAAAGTGGGCGGAAAAGGCTTTGCGGGAGAGCGAGCAATTCAACCGCGAGGTCATCGCCTGTGCCCACGAAGGCGTGGTCGTCTATGACCGGGAACTCCGCTACCAGGTTTGGAACAGGTTTATGGAGGAACTGACTGGGATCCCGGCCCGGCAGATTCTGGGCAAGCAGGGAGTTGGCCTTTTCCCGCATTTACAAGAGCAAGGCACCGATCTGTTGATTCATCGCGCCCTTGCGGGAGAGGTTGTGCAGGTTCCCGACACGCCCTTCCGCGTGCCTGCGACCGGCAAATCAGGCTGGACCTCCAGCGTCTATAGCCCGCACTACGGCGCCAGTGGGGAGATCCTCGGAGTCATTGGCACCATTGGCGATATCACCGAACGGAAACGGGTTGAGGCGGCCCTGCGCGATAGCGAACAGCGGTATCGCGAGTTTATTGAGCGCTCCATTGAAGCCGTCTGGCGGATCGAGCTTGAGCACCCCATCCCTGTGGATTTGCCGACAAAGGATATGGTGACGCAGATTCTTCAGCTCGGCTTCGTGGCCGAGTGCAACGACGCCCTTGCTCGCCAGCTCGGGTTCAGCAACGCAGGGGAAGTCGTTGGTAAACGTCTGCGTGAGTGCATTCGAGAATTAGGTGAAGAACGTCTCTCAACTTTTTTCTCCGCAGCTCAAGATAATTTCAAGACCCGAACCATTACCCTCAAGCGTGTTGATAAAGGCGGAAATCCCCAGTATCTGCTGAGGACGGAGATGCCGGTGGTCCAAGACGGCATGCTGATCCGCGCCTGGGGGATCACTCGCGATATTACTGAGCTCAGGCTGGCGGAAGAGGCCCTGAAGGAAAGCGAAGAGCGCTTCCGCCAATTGGCGGAGAACATTCGCGAAGTCTTTTTTGTGAGCACGCCGGAACCGGTCCGGGTCATGTATCTGAGCCCGGCCTACGACGAAATTTGGGGGAGTCCCCGCCAGGCAGTCCTGGATTGTCCCACTGCCTGGACGGAGGCGATTCATGAGGAGGACCGCGAACGGGCGCTGAAAGTCTTTGCCCGGTCGCAGCGTGGAGATGCTACCGACATGGAGTATCGAATCATCCGCCCGGACGGCTCTCTGCGCTGGATCAGAAATCGCACTTTCCCCGTCCACGACTCGGAAGGGAATTTCTATCGAGTTGTTGGCATTGCCGACGACATTACAGAGCGTAAACAAGTGGAGGTTGCCACGCACAAAGCTATGAAAGCGGCCGAGGAGGCCAATCGCGCCAAGAGTGAATTTCTCGCCAATATGAGCCACGAGCTTCGGACTCCCATGAACGCGGTTATTGGTATGACCGAACTTGCCCTTGCCACCGACTTGGACCCTGAGCAGCGCGGGTATTTGGAGCTGGTTGAATCCTCGGCCGATTCCTTGTTGGAACTCATTAACCACATTCTGGACTTCTCCCGAATCGAAGCGGGGAAGCTGCAATTGGCGGCATCCCCCTTTGCCCTGGCGGATGTAGTGGAAGATGCCATTCATTCACTGGCGGTCCGAGCTTATCGCAAAGGTCTGGAGATGGCCTATGGTTTGGACCCTGCCATTCCTCCCTGCCTTGTGGGTGATGCGGTGCGTCTCAAACAGATCGTCGGGAACCTGGTGGAGAACGCCATCAAGTTCACCGAGCAGGGCGAAGTGGTCTTGCGCGCCTGGGTGGAATCGACAACGAAAACCGATGTGACCTTGCATATCACGGTAGTCGATACGGGCGTGGGAATTCCCGCCGACAAAATCAAAGTGGTCTTCGATGCCTTTACGCAGGCGGATGGCTCGCTGACCCGGCGCTTTGAGGGTGCGGGGCTGGGCTTGGCGATCTGTTCGGAACTGGTTCGAATGATGGGTGGCTCCATTCGGGTGGATAGCGGGCAGGGTCGCGGGAGCACTTTCCACGTTACAGTACGCCTCGGCCTGCTCCCAAACACAGCCTCGCCGCCGGATGAGGGGGAATGCAACATCCTGCGCGGTGTGCCAGTGCTGGTGGCGGACGATCACGCGGCCTGCCGCGAAGTTTTGGTGGATATGCTATGTCATCGTGGTATGGTCCCGACCGTTGTGGGCAGCGGGGAGGCAGCCTTGTCAGCGATCCAGGATGCTCAAGCTACCGGCGCTCCTTTCCGTGTTGCTCTTTTTGACGTGCCCCCCCCACTTGGTGACAGATTCGCTCTGGCGGAACAGGCGCGCGGCATTCCGGGATTTTGCGCTCCCATTCTAATGTTGCTCCCTCCCACGGATGCGGAGCTTGACGTAACTCGGTGCCGCGAGTTGGGGATTGTGGACTGCTGCACCAAGCCTTTACGCGAATTGCAATTGGCCAAAGCCATGGTCAAAGCACTCGAAACGCCTGCAGCGGGAATGGACCGATCACGAACCTGCGGATCGTCGCAGGGACTCGGACGAACGCTGCGCATCCTGCTGGCGGAGAGCAATGAGGTAAGCCAGGTGCTGCTGACCCACCTGCTGGAAAAGCGGGGCCACAAGGTTTCCGCGGCTGCCGACGGCCTGGAAGTCCTCGGGGTTTTCAACGAACCGTGTTCGCAGGACTTCGACCTTGTCCTGATGGATACGGAGATGCCGACGGTGAATGGACTGGAAATTACCCGGGCGATCCGGGAGCGCGAGATTAAGACGGGGGGGCACCTGCAGATCATCGCGATGGGGGCTCACCCCACGCCGGGCGAGAAGGACGCCTGCGGTGCCGCCGGCATGGATGCCTATCTTGCCAAACCCATAAAGGTCAATGCCTTGTTTGAAGTCATCCAACAGGGGGCGAACACGCCGGCGGCGGCCTCTCCGGCGGAACCTCCCCGCCCATCGGTATTTGATAAATCCACTTTCCTGTCCCGATTGGAAGGCGATGAAATGCTGGGCAATGCGATTATTGACATGTTTATCCATGAGTGCCCGAAACTTTTGCAAAACGTTCACGAAGCTGCCGGGCAACGCAACATCACCTTGTTGGAGCGGGCTGCACACTCGCTGAAGGGTTCGGTTGGAGATTTGGGCGGGCCCGAGGCGTTCGAAGCCGCTCGCACGCTGGAGAAGTACGCAAGGGAAGGGAAGCTTGAGGAGGCCATTGCCTCTCTGCCCCTCCTGGACGCCGCTCTTGATCGGTTGGTGCAGGAACTATGTCGCCTGGAGAACAAGGCCGAATAAGTTGGGGATGGGCTTGTCGCCGGAGAGAACTTGGAATCCCTAGGCATTGAACCCCATGCAAATCACCGGCTAATCCGCTTACATGAAAATATTAGTGGCAGAAGACAATTCCGTAACCGCTGCGCTGATGTCGGGGATTCTCACCCGGCACGGTTACACGGTTGTACTGGCGCGGGACGGTTCCGAGGCACTGCGCCTGTTGGAATCCAATCCTGACATTCAGGGTGTGATCACGGACATCATGATGCCGGAGTCCAGCGGCCTGGATCTACTTCGGGCTTTGCGAGCGCACGAGGAATGGCGAAACCTTCCCACCATCGTGACTACGGTGAGGGATGATTCGGAGACGGTCGCCGAGGCTGTTTCGCTCGGCTGCAAGGAATATATTCTGAAACCCTTCCGGCCTGCGCGATTGATCGAAAGGGTAGAGAAGATCTTCCGCGAGCATAATAAGGTAATTTTGATGAGTTCAGCGCAGGTGATCAGCACGTATTCCCTGAACTTGGAAACTTACCAGAGGATCTCTGATATCTTTGCGACCCAGGTCGATGAGGCCATCGTCGCGCTGCAAAATTGGTCTGCCAAGCCCTCCATGATCCGCCGTGTGGACGTAACCCCGATCATGGAAAGCGCCACGGTGCTGGGTGCCGAATGTTTGCTCGCCGCGTTGGAGGAAGCCGCTCCCGCACTCAGGTCCTCGCAATTGCAGCCCGATCAATGCGCCCGCCTCTTGCAACAACTTCAGCTTGTGCGGGAGGCGCGAAGCAGACAGGGCGGCTGACCGAAAGGTTGATCCGGATTTCTCATCAGGTTGTGCGCTGTTTTCGCTGCCTGCCCCTATCGTTTTGCTCTCTACAACATGACACTTTGTCCTAGCATGATCCCGTTTTCCATGGATTCTGTAAGTGGATTATTTTTCAATAGGATCTCAGCTTTGGCGCAAAAAAAATAGCCTTTTTGGTTCTCTATTTTCAAGATGTTACCAACTTTGGGCAGGGGGAAATTGGAATACATGATAGACATTATGTCATGGATAAATTGGCGGGAACTGAAGCTGGGAAACAACATCATAGAGTACCTTTTTACTTCGTGACTTGGCGGTGAGCACCGGCGGGCAACCAGCCCCATCCTCGTGCCTACATCGTAGCCTATCGTCATGGAGTTGTCAAGAGAAAAGCCGCCAGCGGCTCCCGCCGCCGACCGGCTACCCTCCCCCAAAATCGGATTCTGGTGAGAAATCCGTTTTAGGCCGTTGGTTTTGGGCTCGGCGGGAATCAAATGGCTGTTATTTGTGACGAACCTCTTGCATCGAGGTTATACTTGATAGGACATGTTGCCTGCGAATTCGCTGCCGCTGCGACATTTGATCCGGATCCGTGTTTACACATTTTGCGGCCAGACTTGGGCTAATTGAATTAACAAGTTCTCGACAGAGCATCTTTTCCCCACACACGCGCCCATCCAAGGTCCTGTTCCTTCTATTACTTGAGGGGGAAAGCGGTAACGAGCGGCGGGTTTTACGGCGGTCGTTGACAGATCAAGCGCCGGCTTGCCAATTAAGCATCAATAGAGCTCAATGCCGCACAAAGGCGGTTTTTTTGCAATAATTTAACATGCCTAAGAAAACTCTTGATGACAAAACGCCGTCCAAGAGAGGGCGAACAGAGAAAACTCAGGAAAGGTGGATTAACAGTCCATGAAAACTGTCTTTACTACTCTCCTCTTGCTGGTAATAGGAAGCGTCCCAGCTTGGGCGGCGCTCGGACAGTACGAATCTTCGGTGAGTTTGGACCAAAAGTTTATTGCCGGCCAGGACCGCCAGGTGGTCCGTCAAGGCTATCACCTCCACGAAATCACCACTTCAGATGGTAGTTTCGTTAGGGAATATGTCTCGCCAGCGGGAATAGTTTTTGGAGTTTCCTGGCAGGGACATGCTATTCCCAACCTTCAACAGTTGTTGGGTTCCCACATGGCGGATCTTCAGTCGGCGCCAAAGCGTGTAGTGCCTCGCCGGTCGGTACTGGTGAAGACGGACACCTTCGTTTTTGTCAGCATCGGCCATCTACGGTCTTTTCAGGGCCACGCCTACGTGCCCAGTCTAATACCCAGCAACCTGGGGCCGGAGGTGGTGCAATGATTCGCAAAAATATCCCAACCGCGATGCTTGGTCGTATGCTCATCGTCCTGGGTGGCTTGCTCGTTCTTGCCGGATGTGGTGGCGGATCCAGCAGTACCCCCACGACCCCCACAACTACTCCCGGGGCCTCGCTATCAACCGGGACCTTAACTTACGCGAGTCAATCGGTCGGCACTCCCACCAGCTCCCAACCTGTTACGTTGAATAGCACGGGAACGGCCGCCCTGGTGTTGTCAAGTATCACCATTACGGGAACGAATGCCGCGGACTTCTCCCAAACGAACAATTGTGGCACCACGGTGAACGCGGGTGCGAGTTGCACCATCAATGTAATCTTTACGCCCGGGGCGGCCGGCTCTCGCACCGCCACCCTGACGGTCACCGACAATGCCAGTCCCAGCACGCAGACCGTGGCCTTAACCGGCACGGGCGCGGCTTCGACCGTTTCTCTTTCCGGCTCAAGTTTGACATTTGCGGTTCAAACCATGGTGGGCAGTTCGACGCCCGCGCAGACGTTAACCCTCAACAACACGGGGACAGCGACGTTGACGATTGCCAGCATCACGCCCAGCGGAGACTTTTCCCTGACGGATACCTGTGGCGCCAGCGTGAGCGCGGGTGCAAACTGCGCCATCAACATAATTTTTACCCCGACTGCGGTGGGAATCCGCACGGGCACGCTGACCATTACGGATAACAGCAACGGCGTGGCAGGGACTCAGCAGACTGTCGCTTTGACGGGCACGGGATTCGCCAGTAACAACGCTGCCGTTAACGTCAACTTCGGGCCCAATGGAACGGGTCCGGTGACCGCCTCCTCGTCCCCATATTTCAATGGGATCTTCACCACGGTTACCGTTTGCCAACCGGGCAGCACGAATTGCGCGACCATTCCCGATGTCTTGGTGGATACTGGATCGGTAGGGCTGCGGCTCCTTGCTTCCGGCGCTGTCAATGCAACTGCGCAGGTGAGCAGTCTAAACCTGCCAGCGATCAATGATTCTTCGACTGGCCTTCCCATCTACGAGTGTGTCCAATACGGTGATCTGTCTTACACTTGGGGACCGCTCCAGATGGCCACCGTGCAAGTTGGCGGGGAAACCGCTTCGCAAATCCCGACAAGTTTGGGAGGAACAGCGAATTCTGGGATACCGATTCAGGTGATCAGTACTACGACAACGCCCCCCAAACAGATCTACGAGGGGCCTTCAAGTAGTTATTCGCCTATTTACAATCCATGCCTGGTAAACCCTTCCGGCACTCTCGACACCGCCTCACAATACGATGGCAATACCGTACAGACTCTCGGGGCTAACGGCATTCTTGGTGTCGGCAACTACGCTCAGGATTGTGGTGTCGACTGCACAACCCTAACGCTGACAATCAACGACACCAATGGACCTTACATGGTTTGTAGCAGCACCGCCTGTGGTCTACAGGGGGTCGCTGTGGCGAACCAGGTATGGAACCCTGTTTCCGCCTTTGCTTCGGCAGATACCAATGGTGTAGTTGTTCAACTGCCGTCCATTCCTGCGGCGGGACAAGCCACGGCGGCGGGGTCGCTGGTCTTCGGGATTGGGACTCAAACCTGTACCGGGGCTCCATCGACATGTACCGCCAACGGCCTTGCGGGCGCGCAAGTTTATGCTCTCGATGTGAACGGCAACTTCCCCAGCACGCAGCTCAATGGCCTCACCTACAATTTGAACACCGACGGAGACTACGGAGCGTTCCTTGACAGTGGCACAAACATTCTCGCCGTGTCGGACGCCACCACGCTGGGCATAGCTGACTGCTACATCGGTGGCACCGCCTCTACAGATGACACCGGATATTACTGCCCCTCTTCCACCCTGGCGCTCTCGAATTTCGCCCTCACGGATAACAATGGCGTCACCACACCGGCGCTCGGGCTTTCCATTGCCAACGCGCTGACGCTATTCGGCAATCTGACCAGTCCAACGAATGCCGCGTTCAACAACTTGGGTGGCGACAGCGGCGCGGGCTCAACCAGTGACTACTTTGATCTCGGGCTGCCGTTCTTCTTCGGCCGCAACGTCTTCGTTGGCATTATGGGCACGAGCGCGCCCAACGGCGTTAGCGTTCCCAACGGCTACTGGGCGTTCTAGTCTGCACTCCATGCAGGGGCGCATGCCGGTTGACTTTGCCGATCGGCCCCGCGCCCTTGCTGATCTTCAGGTTCTTCTCTCTTCACCTCAACAATGGTAGGGGGTCGAATGGCGGGATGAACCCGCCGTTACAACTTCAGGCCGACCCATTATCGCGACAACCACGGCTGCTGCCCAGGCATCAAATTGCAAAGTTTCGTCGCGGGACTGGATGGCTTGCAACAGTCTGTGGTATTTTGATGGGGCTCAGCATTTTGCCGAAAACCCCTCCAGGTGAAGGGTGTTTGGCGAAAAGCGGCGCGGGTAAATGAAAGGCACGGGTGGAGGTCCATGAGAACCATTTGGGGAGTTTTGCTCATACTGATGTTGGGAGCTGCTTCGGCGTGGGCAGCGCTAGGCGAGCCGGAAGCGTCAGTGAGCGTGGACCAGCGAGTCATGCGGGGTCAAATCCGCGACGTAGTCCGCCCGGGCTATAAGCTCCACGAAATCACCGATGCCAGCGGATCCGTAGTTCGCGAGTACGTCTCGTCGGCGGGCACGGTCTTTGGCGTTTCCTGGCAGGGGCCCTTTGTGCCCAACATGCAGCAATTATTGGGGACCTACTTTACCCATCTTCAACAATACGCGCAGGCCCAAACGGGACACCATGGCGGGCCACTCATCATCAAGAAAGACAATTTCGTTTTTACCAGCGGTGGGCACATGCGGTGGTTCCAAGGCCACGCTTACGTGCCCAGCCTCATGCCCACGAACCTTTCGCCGGAGGTGGTGCAATGAGACTTCAGAATGGCTC
>Ga0181517_10005982_pt1 | contig 10563 bp, 6 predicted proteins | sample PEATcosm2014_Bin_31_FD_119748 | JGI IMG/M metagenome (GOLD analysis project Ga0181517, IMG submission 119748) | Peatland microbial communities from MTU Mesocosm Facility, Houghton, MI, USA - PEATcosm2014_Bin01_30_metaG | ecosystem: Environmental > Terrestrial > Soil > Wetlands > Peat | place... | reverse complement strand
ACGCCGGGAACGGTGACCGCGCTCGTGGGCTCCTCCGGATCGGGCAAGTCCACCATCATCAGCCTGCTGTGCGCCTTCCACGCTCCGACCAAGGGCCGCGTGGCGGTGGATGATGTTGACCTTGCGAAGGTGGACCTTAACACTTTCCGCTCGCAGTTGGGCGTAGTGCTGCAGGATTCGTTTCTTTTCGATGGGACGATTCGCGAGAACATCATGTTTTCCCGGCCGGACGCAACGGAGGAACAGTTTCTATTCGCCTGCCGCACGGCCCGCGTGGACGAGTTTGCCGAAGGCTTCCCGGATGCCTACGACACAATCGTTGGGGAGCGCGGGGTAAAGCTCTCCGGCGGGCAGCGGCAAAGGCTTTCCATTGCGCGCGCGCTGCTGGCGGAGCCACGCATTCTTATTCTGGACGAGGCCACCAGCTCACTCGACTCCGAATCCGAAGCGATGATCCAAACAGGGTTGAACAAACTGATGCAGGGACGCACCACCTTCGTGATCGCCCACCGTCTGTCCACCATCCGCCGCGCCGACCAGATTTTGGTGGTGGAGCAGGGACTCATTGTGGAACGAGGCAACCACGCCGAACTGTTCGCGCTGGGCGGACGCTACTACGACCTCTACACCCGGCAGCATGGGCTGGAGGCGAATTTGTTCCTGGCACCAGGCGAGGGAGATGTTGTGCCGGCGTGAGGCGGAAGAGGTGCAAAGGAAAGTCAAAAGAGAAAATGCAAGAGTGAAAGGCCTAAGCTCGGCGGTACGTCAGTTTGATTTTGATTGCGCCCCCACAGCTTTTACCCCCTCACCCGTCCTGCCCCGGCTGATGAAAACGCCGGTTGCAGTCCACCCTCTCCCCCAAAGGGGCGAGGGCAGTAGATTCAAGTCGATGTCCGTGCCAGCGGCATGAGTAGCTACAGCCGATTAATCAACGACCCCGTCACTACTCCGTCACTCAAACATCCTGGGGTTCACGACATAAGAGTGAAAGGGTCTGGCATGTCCAGATGACGGGGGGGGGCGTTTCCTGTAGCACGGGCGTCCCACCGCGCCTCGAAACCCAGCGAAATTCCTGCTATATTCACAGCATGATCAAGAGAATTCTGGCAGCTTTAATTTTAATGGCTACGTACTTGTGCCCACTAGTGGCGGCGGACGCGCCGCTTCGTTGGGTTACTCTTCCCAGTGCGGAGGTTCAGATCAACGGCCTCCCGTGGTACGGCGAGAATGGCGGCGAACTCTTTCGTCTGCCCGTTAAACTCAAGGACACCTATCGCCAGCCGGTGTGGGAACTTGCCCAGGACCCCAGTGGCGGCCGCATTCGTTTCCGCACCAACTCTTCCGTTGTCTCCATCCGGCTCGGATACCCGCGTCCTCCCGCCATGAAGAACATGCACCCTTTCGGGCAGTCAGGAGTGGATCTCTATGCGGATGGTGTGTATCGCGGAACCGCCATTGCCGAGCTTGACTACAAGCCGGGCAAGACCATCGAATACACTTATTTCAAGGACCAGCCGCGCATCGACCGTGAGATCACAATCTACCTGCCGCTTTACATTCCGGTGAAGGTTCTGGGAATTGGGCTGGACTCGGAGGCGCACGTTCAATCAGCCAAGCCGTTCGCGGTCAGCGACCCCGTCGTCTTTTATGGTACGTCGATCACGCAGGGCGGCTGTGCCAGCCGTCCCGGCATGAGCTATCAGGCAATCCTGGCGAGGAAGCTCAATTTGGACTTTGTCAATCTCGGGTTCTCAGGAAACGGCAAGGGCGAACCCGAACTGGCTCGCGCCGTGGCCAGCATTCATGCGTCGTTTTACGTGCTGGATTTTGCCCAGAACAACGGCACCGTCGAATCCCTCTCCAAAGTATACGCACCATTTTTGGAAGTCATCCGCAGCGCCCACCCGGAAACTCCGATCCTGGTTGTCACCCCGATCTATATGGCTCGCGAATCATGGTCCCGCGATGCGCAGCTTGACGGTATGCGGGAATTGATCCGCGAGGTTGCCGCAAAACGGATTGCCGCCGGCGACCACCATCTCGAAATCGTCGAAGGTACGGATTTGCTGGGGCCGTCGCGCGGTGATGGCCTGGTTGACGGCGTACATCCCAACGACCTCGGTTTCGAGTGGATGGCCGAGGGTCTGGCCGGCCGCGTCGAAAAGATGCTGGGTCTCTAGGGCGGCACTGCACGCACTCGCAAATCCAAATTGAGAACGCAATAGATGAGCTGAATAGGACGTACCGGGCTGAAGCCCGACGCTACAACGCATCTCCCCGGAAGGAACAAGATGAACCGTCGGTCGCTGTTTCAAATCATTGGCGCAGGGTCACTGCTGGCAGCACGAGCGGGGCTGCCTGCCGTTGATGGCACGCAATTAGAACGCAAAAGGGCTCTGGCTCCTCACTGCAATCTCTTTAACGGGGACAGTTGCACCTATTTCTATAACCCGGAATTGTGGCAGCCGGAAGGCGGCCCCTATTCCGCGAAAGCCATCCATCGCTACGTCGACAAGCTTGCCGATAGTGGTGTGGACACGTTCCTCATCAACCCCAACGCCCAGGTGGCGTGGTATCCCAGCAAGAAGCTGCAAACCGTGATCGATGGTTACAAGCGCGGCGATCGCGAGTTCTTTCGCGGTCATGCGATTGCGGTGGGGGTCACTCCCGACAAGATGGAAGAGTACCTTGACCGCCAGGTAAAGTTCTTCAACCTGTACCTCGACCTGGTGGATCAGGGCGTGGATTGGCTGGCGGAAACATCGAAAGCCTGCCGGACCCGTGGCATCAGTCCCTGGGTCACATGCCGTATGAACGACATGCATGGGGCGGCCAACGCCACGGGCAGCCATTTCAACTGCACGCTTTTCAAGCAGGCAAAGTTCCGGCTGTCCGGCCGGGCAATGGATCCCCAAGACACCCCGCACATCACTTGGATGGGGCTGAATTACGAACACCGTGAAGTGCGGGACTTTATGCTCGCCAATATTCGCGAATGGATGGAGGACTACGACTTCGACGGATTGGAACTGGACTGGCTGCGCCAACCGCTTTGTTGCGAGCCGGTGGCCGGACAAAAGCAGATCGACATGATGGTGGACTGGATGCGCGAGGTGCGGAGTCTCACCGAAGCACGCGCCCGGCGCATCGGCAAGCCGGTGCCACTGGGATTGCGCGTCCCGCCGAATCTAGGGTACATGAAGAGCATCGGCGTGGACGTGAAAGCGCAAATAGCCGCGGGTTTGGTGGACTTCGTGGGATTCTCCGACATCTGGCAGACCACGTGGTCCGTGCCCTACGACGAGTTGCGAAAGGAATTGGACCCGGACGTGGTGTTTTACGGCGTGGTGGAAGATGCGCCCAATTGGATTCGTGGATTCGCGCCCAGCCTTGCGGCGCGGTCGACAATGCCATCCGGTTTGGGCTCGCAGAATCCCGGGATGCGTTTGCTATCCGCCAGCGCACCGATGCTGTGGGCCAACGCGGCGGGTAAATTGGCGATGGGTGTTCATGGAATCGAACAATTCAATTTCTTCTGTACCGATCAGGGGAGAATTCCCGGGCTGCGCTGCGACTATGCGGCCCTGAACGGTACCGCAGATCTTGCGATATTGCGGGGCAAGCCCAAGCACTATTGCCTATCGACGCCGAGCACATGGATGACAAAGGTGGTGGAGCTTCCCGAGCAATTGCCGGCGGTTCTCCAACCACAATGGCGTAAGGAATTCCGGCTCTCCATGTGTGCCGAGCCCTCCGCCCGGAAGCTGCAATTGATCGCCCAGGTGGTCATCGAGAATCATCCCCATCCGCCGCGCCTCGGGGTGAGCTTCAATGAAAATTGGCCGGTGTTCGAACGAGTCGAGACACAAGAGTTGCTGTTTCCCAACGGCCCTTACACACAGCATACCAGCGACCACCTGGGGCTCAATTTCCAGCTCGATTCCGAGCAAATCAAGGACGGGTGGAATACCCTCCTGATTAACAACAACGCCAAGGACGGCGATGGAAACGCCGTGACCATTGTCAGCGTGGAGCTGGGGGTTCGCCCGGCATAGGGCAGCGTGCCAAGGGCGTCCCGCCCGTGCCCCAGCATGGCCAGGACCCCGATGGATCGGGGCAGGTAGGCCATGGCCCGCCTCTGGTTGCGGCTTTGCCGTGCTGTGCTCCCCGCGTCATTTCGAATCCGCCGCGCCGCCGGGCTCATCCGGTCTTTCCCGTCCACACCTGGTCAGGTAAAGAATCAGCAGACCACCGGCAGCGGCTGAACAGGCAAACTTGGCCGCCACGGGAAGGTCAGAGGGCGAGAAAAACCCTTCCAGCGTCCCAGCCACCAGCAGCAGCGGAATAATCCCCAACGCCAGGCGTACGCCCTGACCGCCATACACGATCAAGGACTCGCGCCGGGGGAGTTCTCCCGGGAACAACAAGCCGCGCGCCAGAAGCAACCCGCCAGCCCCTGCGATAAACACTGCGGGTAATTCCAACGCGCCATGCGGAGCCACAAAGGACCAAAGCTGCAGGCCCATGCCAGCCTGCCAACACGCCGCGCCGATGACACCGATCAGCACACCGTTCATCGCCAACAGGTATACCGTGGCAATACCGCCCATAATTCCAACCGCAAACATGGTGAAAGAAACGCTCAGGTTGTTGGTCATAATGGTGCTTGAAGCCAGCGGCTTGATGGTAAGGACGGAATGTGTCCACATTTCGCGCCGGTCGATGGTGTCGCTCATCTGCGGACCAAGGAAAAATCGTTGAAAGGAAGGATCGGCGAGGCAAGCGAAGAGCCCCGCCAGCGCCCCCGCCAAAAAGATCGAAAAAGCTAGCGCCGAATAGGTCCAGGTCTGGCGAAAGAGTCTGGGGAAGTCCTCGCTGTAGAATCGCAGTAGACCGCGCTTTGGCGCGCCACGTCCCATGTAAATAAGATTGTGAGCACGCGCCAGAAGTTGATTTAAGAAGACCGCCCAAGGCTGGCTTAACGGGTCCTCGCGTACGGAAGCCAGGTCAGCCGCAATCTGGCGGTAGAGCAATCCCAGTTCCCGCAGTTCTGCGTGGTCAAGACGGCTCACTCCACGGTGCCCGGCCTTCTTGATAATCGCTTCGAGCCGGTCCCAGTACGGCTTGCGTTTTGCCAGCCAGCGTGCGCTAATCATGATGAACACCATGGATAACTTGATTATCGATACGCCCGAACAGATCCCTCTTGAGTTTCCACTCGCTGGAATCGGCAGCCGGTTTCTGGCGCTGGCGCTGGATACGCTCTTTCAAATTGCCGCCTGGCTGGTCCTTTTTGGAATCGCCGCCGCCATGGGTGCGAGAGGCTCCAAGATGCCAACGAAGGGTGCATGGACATTGGCCGTGGTGGTGTTCGGGGCGTTCCTTCTCCAATCGGGATACTTCGCGCTGTTCGAAGCCATCTGGAACGGGCAGACGCCCGGCAAGCGCCTGACGCGGTTGCGGGTCATCCAGGACTCGGGCCGGCCCATTACCGCCTACGAGGCCGTCGCACGCAACCTGCTGCGGATTGTCGACAGCATTCCTGCCTTGTATGGCGTGGGCATTGTCAGTGCCTTGCTCAGTACGAAGAGCAAACGCCTGGGCGATTACGTTGCCGGCACGGTGGTCGTGCATGAAAAACCCGCGGTGCTTGAAACGGGAGGCCGGTGGGATCTGGCGGCGGCCTCAGGCACATCTTCCTATGACGTATCGCGGCTTACGGCGGAGGAATTCCAATTGATTGAAGCCTTCCTGTTGCGACGGAATCAGCTTGCCTCGCGAGTGCGGACGGAAACCGTAGGAAAGATCATCAATCGCCTCTCCGGGCGCCTGGCATTCAGCGCGGATGATGCGCGAAACCCCGAAGCGTTGCTAGAAAATCTCGCCACTGCATACCGCACCCGCGCCCGGTACGGTTGAAAAGCTCGCCGCCCCCACCAATTTTCCCGCTCTAGCCCGGTTTATTGGTGAAATGGCAGGAGGGAGAGCAGATTCAAGATGGTTCACACGGAGTTCGCGGAGTTTGCGCCCGCTGGCATTATCGATTGATTGAATCACAGAGTGCACAAAGAAACCTCCGAGAGGTCTCCGAGTTCTCTGTGCTTTAACTCCGTGACCTCTGTGTGAAACGCTTTCCCTTCGGCATTCGTTCCGGAAAATTCATGAATAATCCTGGCTAATGGCCCGTAATCGATACGTAGTGAAGTTGCTGCTTCACGATGTCGCGCGGATAGACAATCCTGATGTCTGTGGGACTGTTGCCCGGCAGAAGATCCGGATTGATGCCGCTCCAAAAGGTCGGAAGGTCCAGGCTCTTGTAACGCTCCACCGCCTGGTCGCGCCAGGCAAGATTGAAGTGAATGCCGTATTGTGAAATCAGCGCCTTGGCCGCGTCGTAATCGCCTTCCGCCTTGATGCGCATTAATTCCGCCAGCAGCATCCCGACTCCCTTGTGCATCTGGTCATAATCCTTCACCACCAGGTAGACTTTGCCATCGCGTTCCACCGGCTGGATGGCGCCAGTCTTTTCGCGAATGAAATTGACAATCAACTGCGTGCCGCGACGGTGGTCTTCCTCAATAGTGTCGCCAGTGGGGAACTCGTGGAGTTGTGCCAGCGCCGCGCGGGCCTCGGTATCGTAAGCGGCCTTGGCAACCTCCTGGTCGGGAATCGCACCCATCTCGATTAACTTGGGATCAAAGAAGTTCCACAAGGCCACCAGATCGGCGCGCGCCTCTTCCAGCGTGGAGTAATACTCCTTCAAGTAAACAGCCGGTTCCTGTGTGAGCTTGGGATTCATCTTTCCCGATCCGTGCCCCAGCACCTCATGCATGGCCACCAGAAGATCGTTCGCCAAGGCTTGATGCTTCTCCGCGCGGGCGCGTTCTTCCTCGGAATAGGCGAATTCATTGCTCACCTTTGCGCCCCGGGCCGCTCCCAAGACGCGCATGGAACCGGAGAAGATGAAGCTCTTGCTGCCGTACTTATCGTGAATCTCAGCCTCGTTCGGAAGGTTCTCACCGATAGTGGTCACATCGAAATCGGCCGTTTCAATCAACGCCTCGACTGTATTCACGATGGGCGGATGCGGCGCGTCCAGCTTGTACTTGTCGTCCCACGGCGCTCGCTGCTCAAAGTATTTGGCATTGGCGGCGAATTCCTTCATCAGCTTGTTCATCTTTTCGTCCACCACGGTTACATACGCCTGCATGGCGCCCTTCAACCCACGCGGATCCTTGTAAACCTCAATGAATCCGTTGGTGAAATCCACCGGACTGTCAGCGTGGACCCAATCGATGTTGAACTGCCGCCAGTCCGCCGGGTCGCCGGTTTGGTAATAACGAATCAAATCCTGCAGCACTTTTTTCATGGGCGCATCGGCGAAAGGAAGCGCCATGGTCAGATAACGAATCGCACGCCCCAGGTCCTCCGCATATAGACCCGCCGCAACCCTCCCTGCCCCGCCCGCGCGGTAAACCTGCTCCACGAGCTTGCCATATCTCATTACCAGGCGCGAGTTGAGCGGGTACTTATCATGGAAGTCCTTCAGATCCCCCATCGTCACGCCTTCATAAAGGTTGTTGCCGCTGACCGTGAGGGGATCTTCACCGTTCTTGGGATTCTTCACAGTGAGGGACGGCTGATAGTCGCCGTCGAAAATCGGCCGTCGCAGGTCTTCAAGCTGTTTCAACAGCTTCGTTTGCGGTCCCAATGTCGCGCGGTTCTTCAGCGCCTGCAGGGCCGCCGCGTGCAACTCTTCCGGCGTAAACTCCGGCAGGAACTTTTGCGATGTGAAGGCATTGTGGTTCCCGTGGTTCGCCCAGAACAGCTTGGTGTAGTCGGTGATCTTCTTGAGGACAGGAGGATCGATGCCGCGCGGATGCGTCAGGATCTGTTCCAGCAGGTGCTTGAGTTCCAGTCCGTAGGATGAATTCTGGTCGTAGGCGATGGGATTCACGGCGATGGCCGCCATCGAAAGCCAGAAGGCCAAGGCCTTCTGCTTGGGGGTGAGATCCTTAAAACTCTCCGCCTCCAATTGTACGAATCCCGTCTGCCCCACCCGGTCCACGATCGGTGAAGGTGTGGAACTGTTCTGCGCCATCAATGTGCCTCCTGCCAGGAGGGTTAACGTTATAAGGGCAATTGGCTTAAGCAATGTGAGACTCCCTGGTATCGAAAATAGGCAAAGAGCGTTTTATATCAGATTGCGAGCACCTGAAGCCAGCAGACATTCATCGGGCCAACTGTTCTACTCCACCTTCTTCCCATTGGCATCGTAAACTTCCACGGCCCCATACTTCTTTAACACCTCAAGGATGGTCTGATTCTTGTCGTTGCCGGGTTGTTTAGGATCGCCCACAGCAACAATCTGCAGGTGGTCCAGGTCCACGTACTTCCTCGCGGCGGCCTGGACGGCGTCGGCGCTTGTCCGGGCCACCTCCACCGGGTACTTGTCCCAATAATCCATGGGCAATCCGTAATCCTGAACGATAATCCAGCGCGACAAGAGTTGCTGCGGCTGTTCCAGCGACAGGGCAAAGCTTGAAACAATGGAATGCCGCGCTTCATTCAGCTCCGCTTCCGGAACCTTTTCATCCCGGATGCGCTTGAACTCATACATCAATTGTTCCATGGAGCCATCGGTCACGGCGTTGCGAACCTCGGTGTCCGCCTCCCACGCTTCACGATACTTGTCGTCGCCCGCACCACTATATGCTCCGTAAGTGTAACCGTGAACTTCACGCAGGTTCAGGAACAGCCGCGCCTGGGGGCCGCCGCCCAGCACGCGATTCATCACGTAAAGCGAGATGTAATCCGCATCGGTCCGACGCGCCCCGTAATCTCCGGCAACGATATTCGTCTGCACGGAGTCGGGCCGCTCGACCAGGTAAATCTTCGTGGGTGTGGGCGGAGGCAGGCGGCTCCAGTCAGTCGCGGGGACCACGCCGCCCTTCCAATCGCCAAAACTCTTCGACGCCAGTTTTAGAAACTCGCCCGCATTGACGTCGCCCACGACGGCCAGCAGGGCGTTGCTGGGAACAAGGTAGCGTTCGTGAAACGCCTTCATGCGTTCGGCCGTTATGGCGTTGATGGATTCCGGCGTGGCCAGAGTGACGGCCGCGGGGAAATCTCCGTACAGCGCCTGGTGAAATCGCTCATCGGCCAGCGTCGAGGGCTCGGACCGTTCCTGTTCCAACATGGAAAGTTGGCGCGCCTTGTATTTCTCCAGTTCGTCCTGAGGGAAGGTGGGATTCAATACCACGTCGCTGATCAAATCCAGAATCTGACTGGTGCTGGGAGACAGGCCGGAAGCCACTACGCTGGAGGCCGTGGACCCAAATCCCGAAGAGGAATTCAGCGTGGCGCCGATTTTCTCAACATCCGCCGCCAATTGCCCGCTTGTTCTGTGTGTCGTTCCCTCACGAAGCATTTCCATGGTGAATTGGGCAAGCCCCGCCTGGTCCCGGGGGTCTGACATGTCACCGGTTCCAAAGTGGAGAACAATGTTGACGGTGGGCAGCTTGTGCCGTTCGAGCACCATCACGGTAAGCCCGTTGGGGAGTTTGGTGATCACGGGGCGCGGCAATGTGACCTTGAGGGCTTCATTACTCACCGGAGCGCGGTTGAGGCGGACCACTTTGGAGAGTTCAGCCGTGTGCTGTTCCTGCGGGAAGGCGGGAATGGCCAACGCCACGGCAGCCGCAACCGCCGCAAGCAAGGAGATGGAATGAGTGTGTTTTGCCTTCATAGTTATTTCGCCTCCTGTTGAGCTTTTGCCGCCCTGTGCTGTTGCCCGGCCGGCAGGTCCGTGATAACCGTGAGCTGCTCTGGAATCAGGTACTTTTGGGCGGCTTCCTTCACCTGGTCCGCGGTGACAGCGTCAAACTCATCCACCACCGTGTTGATCAGGTTGGGATCGCCAAAATAGACGGCGTACTGGCCGAGGCGCATGGCGGTGGAAAGGTCCGACTGCCGCGACTGAATCTGCCCGCGCAGGTACTGCAGGCGCGCCTTGTCAAGCTCCTCGGGCGTGATGCCGTCCTTCTGCACCGCGGCGATTTCCTCCCTGATGGCGCGTTCGCAATCTTCCGGTTTTACCCCCGGCCGCACGAAGGCGTAAGCATAGAACATGCTCGGACCGCGGCGCTCATCAGCCTGGGCAACAACCTGGGTGGCCAACTGCTTTTCCTTGACCAGGTGTAAATAAAAGCGCGAGCTTTCTCCCTGGCTGAGCACGTTCGCCAGCACGTGCATGGCAGTGTTTTCCGGGGTGTTGCCGGGCGGAATGTGGTAACCCATCAGTACCATGGGGATTCGTGCCAGAGGATCGTGAATGGTCTCCCGCCGCTCACCATAATGAGGAGGCTCAATCATGTCCACCGGAGGAGGCGCCGGTTGGGAGGGAATGCTGCCGAAGTATTTCTTCACTTTTTCCAGAGTCGCGGCAGGGTCGAGATCCCCCACCAGCGTCAGCACCGCATTATTGGGAGCGTAGTAGATGCGGAAGAACTCCTTCACGTCGTCGACGGAAGCCGCGTTCAGGTCTGCCATTGACCCGATGGT
>Ga0181517_10005981_pt1 | contig 10565 bp, 7 predicted proteins | sample PEATcosm2014_Bin_31_FD_119748 | JGI IMG/M metagenome (GOLD analysis project Ga0181517, IMG submission 119748) | Peatland microbial communities from MTU Mesocosm Facility, Houghton, MI, USA - PEATcosm2014_Bin01_30_metaG | ecosystem: Environmental > Terrestrial > Soil > Wetlands > Peat | place... | reverse complement strand
CTGCCATGCTTTTCCTCTTAGCCTCTAGCTCCTAGCTTCTAGCTTCTAGCTAAAAGCCCCAAAGCTTCAGAATTCCAATCAATCGAGCTAGCAGCTAAAAGCTAGCAGCTAGCGGCTGCCTTTACGAGATTGCCATCGCCGTAGGCTGCTGTGCCTCGTGCGGATGCTTGTCGCCACGGTAGACCTTGAGCTTGGTCGCCATCTGGCGGCCCATCTTGCTCTTCGGCAGCATGCCCTTGATGGCCTGCTCCAGAATCTGCTCCGGCTTGCGCTCCAGCAAACGCACGAAAGACTCTTCGCGCAATCCGCCCGGGAACCCGGTGTAGCGGCGATAAAGCTTCTGCTGGCTCTTCAGGCCCGTCAGTCGAACCTTATCCGCGTTGATGACCACCACATGGTCGCCCATATCGATGTACGGAACGTACTGGGGATTCAGCTTGCCGCTCAACAGATCGGCAGCCTTGGTTGCCAGACGGCCCAGCGTCTGCCCATTGGCGTCCAGCACGTACCACTTGCGGGGAATATTCTTCCCACTCGGAACAAAGGTCGACATCTCTCTCCTACCCTCTCAGAAAAAACCTGGCCGCCCCGGCCTTTTACCTCAGCCGGTCGAACTCGTTTGAGTTCTTCTGGCATACTCCAAAGCCGAACACTTCCCAAAAACATTCCAACCAACAAAAAATCCAGCGCAAAGCGCCTTCCCTCACGCATTTCGCGCAAGGAACTTCTTCCGCCCACTACCAAACAGTCCTGTTCGGGTGAGAGTTGCACGGCCTGGCCCTCGAGTGGCCCCGGCTCCCCTTGGAATGCTCGAAAAGCAACGCATCCACAGGAAGATCGCCTGTTCCAACCCTCTCCCTTGGAAGAAAAAGGTCAGCCGTTCCGCGTGCTCAATCAACACCCCACCGGATCAACCGCTCCGCTGGGGGCCTGTTCACACAGACCTCAGGCGCAACACCGCACAAGGTCTCCAGAATACGCGATTCAGCTTGCTGAGTCAATGGAATGTAACCTTGGACGCCGACCGGATCCCAGCCCTTGCGCCTTCCAATGACCTTCCCCTTCGCCCGCATCAGTACCCGTTTCACGGTTGGGAGAAAAAACTCGCATATCGAGCAACCTGTCCTGTGTAAAGCTACCGGAACCACCTCGCCTCCAAGCGACTCCGCCCAAAAACGGAAAATCGAAACGGGTCCCCGCGCCGGATCCATGAAAAGGATCCCCACCAGCAGAAATGCCCTATTTCCCGCCCTGGTTTGAGTCGGGAAATGGGGCATCATTCACTGGCTAGCAGCTTGAAGCTAGAAGCTAGTAGCTAGCGGCTAGCAGCTGCTTTTACGCCGCGTTCGCTTCCGCTGCGTCAACAATATCCACCGCCCGCACCTTGTAGCGCTTCATGGTGATCTTCAGCGAGCGCTCGATGCGCTTCAGGTCGCCGCGCTCCGAAGGGCCGGTGAACGTGGAAGCCACGCCCTTGGCCGACGCGCGGCCGGTGCGGCCCACGCGGTGCACAAAGTCCTCGGCGACCTTGGGCAAATCGAAGTTGATCACGTGCGCCACGTGGGGCACGTCGATGCCGCGCGCCGCTACGTCGGTAGCCACCAGAACCCGGTGGTGTCCCTCGGCAAAGCTGCGCAGCGCCGAATTCCTCTGCGCCTGCGTACGGTCGCCGTGAATCTGCGTTGCCGAGTGGCCGCTGCGCGAAAGGCGGCGCGCTACCCGGTCCGCTCCGTGCTTGGTGCGCACGAAGACCAGGAAACTGCCTTCTTCCGAAGCCAGAAGGTGCTCAAGCAGCTCCTGCTTCTTGTCCGCATCCACGTCGAAGGCCCGCAGTTCCACATTCTCGGCTGGCTTCATGACCGAACCACACTCGATGCGCACCGGATCCTTCAGGTACTTGCGAGCCACGTCCTTTACCGCGCCTTCCAGCGTGGCGGAGTAGCAAAGCGTCTGGCGCTGCTCGGGCAGGATCGCGGCGATGCGCTGAATGGCCGGCTGAAAGCCCATATCCAACATGCGGTCCACTTCGTCCAGAACCAGGATCTTCACGGTGTCCAGCTTGACCAGCCGGCGCTTGATGAAGTCTTCCAGGCGGCCGGGGGTGGCCACAATCAGGCGTGCGCCGCGGCGAATCTGCTCGAGCTGAGCGCCTTCCGACATGCCGCCGACAACCAGCGCGACGGTCTGCGAGTTAGCCGAGCGGATCAAGCGGAACGCCTTTTCCACCTGCATGGCCAGCTCGCGGGTGGGCAGCAGGATCAATGCATGAGCGCCGCGGCCTTCGCTCTTCTGCAGGGTTTCAATGATGGGAATCAGGAAGCTGAGGGTCTTGCCGGTGCCGGTCTGCGCCGTGGCCAGCACGTCCTTGCCTTCCAGGGCGGGGGGGATAGCCTGCGCCTGAACCGGGGTAGGAGTCTCAAACTTGTTGGCATCGAGGCGCGCCATGAGGGCGGCCGAAAGAGTGAACTGCGAAAACTGAGTGGTCAAAATGATCCTGAAGGCTCCGCGAGCCCCGATTTCTGAGAGGCCTGCATGCGGAACCGGACACGTAGGCGCACAATCGCTTGGCAAGCGTGCGTGTGCCTGTTCATCAATATGCGTAAGGAAGACCTGAAACGTTCACGGAACCGGTCACGAAACGTAGCGGCGGGGAATTTGCCCGCTCATTCTGACCTGTATGCGCGAATACTGCCCCACGCTGCACTTGCTGTGCCCATCGGCTCGTTGCCGGTGGACTCCCTGCTCCCGCCTGGTTCAGCACTTCCGGCTTGCCTGCGCACATCCATTCAAGGGGCGCAAATCGCTCGTGGACCTTGTCGATCCGGAGCCGGGGGAGACTCATGGGTTACGCTGTAGGGGCTTGGGGAAATCTGTGCCGGGCAAGTTCGCCTCGCAAGGCAAACCGCCGCTCACGACCAAATCACTGAGCGCATGTCCAGTGTAGCACGGTTTTCGATTTTCCTTTGCCATCGGCGCGGGGCGTCTCCAGCTTCGGGGGCAGTGTAGAGTTTGGGTCCGGCGATGCGATTTTTCTTTACTTTCGTTATAAGCGCAGTGAATCCTGCCGATAGGGCAATCAAGGACATTTCCACAGGGACGTGCGGGTTTTATATTCCTTCCCAGTACGTCTTTGTGCTTGCAAATGAGTGGGATGCGTTGCGCTCGCGTTGCACCGGCAGCGAAAATGCCTTGGGCCTGAAACGTTTGGCGTGACAGGATCTGTGGGATGAAGAAGCTGATCATTGGATTTGTGATTGCAAGCTGCCCTGGCCTTTGGGCGGCTGCGCCGGGCCCGCTCACCACCCTGCACGCCATCCATCAGCTCACCAATGGGGATGCCGACCGGGCGCTCCCCGTCGCCTTCGAAGCGACGGTTTCCTACTATCGCGGCTCCGACGGAACCATGTTTGTCCAGGACGATGGCGACGCCATTTGCGTGAAAACCTCGCAGAATCTCCGTCTGGTTCCTGGGGATCGTGTGCTGGTGCGCGGAGTGACCCAGGGCAGTTTTCGCCCCCTGATCCCGCGCGGGAGCGTAGCGCTGCTCCGCCACGGCGCGATACCGCCTTCCGTGCCAGCTACTTTCAGCGAAATGATCGGCGGGCAGCGCGACAGCATGCTGGTCACCGTGCACGCCGTGGTCCATTCCGCTAACCTGGTGTCGATCCCCAATTCTTCTGCACGGAGCGTGTACCTGCAGATGCTGACCGACGGCGGTTACGTGGACGCAGTCGTGGATACCGACAATGCAACCGCGCCCAAAGACCTGCTCGACGCCCAAGTGGAGGTTACCGGGGCCGAGGGCGGGGAATTCGACGACAAGATGCAGCAGACCGGCATCCTGCTTCACGTTTCTTCACTGAGAGACGTGAAGGTGCTCGAACGCTCCAACTCGAATCCGTGGTCTCTGCCGGTCACGCCCATGAATGAAATTCTCCACACTTACTATGTGCAGAATCTCACCCACCGGGTCCACGTGCACGGAACCATCACCTATTACCAGCCCGGCGCCGCGGTCGTGTTGCAGGATGGAGATCGAAGCTTGTGGATCTCTACCCCGTCCAGCGACCCCTTGAAGATTGGTGATTTGGCCGACGCGACGGGCTTCCCCGACATTCTGAACGGGTTCCTTTTCGTGGCCGGGGGCGAAATTCAGGATAGCGGGGTACCAGCCCCTGTTCCGCCCCAGCCGGTAACCTGGCGGCAACTGGCGCACAGTGACAACAAGCCCGAGGGGCACCACTACGACCTCGTCTCCATCGAAGGGCAAGTGGTTTCCGAGGTGCAGGAGGCAACCCAGGACGAGTACGTATTGATCTCGGATGGGAAGCTCTTCTCCGCGGTCTATCGTCATCCGCAAACGCCGGATGGGGGCTCTTTGCCGAGCATGAAGCAGATTCCGGCCGGCTCGCGGGTTCGCGTCACCGGCATCTGCATGCCCCATAGTTCCGATCCGCTCAACGGCCCGGTGGCTTTCGATATGCTGCTCCGTTCCTTCGCCGACATCACGGTCGTCGCCGGGCCCTCCTGGCTGAGCATGCGTCATCTCATCTATATAGTCGGCACACTTTTGCTGTTAGTTGCAGCGGTCGGCGCCTGGGGTTGGGCCTTGAAGGCAAAAGTCGGCCGCCAAACCGCCACGCTCGCGGCGATGGCCCAATTCGAACAGTGCCGCAGCCGGATCCTCGAGGATATCAACGGCTCGCGCCCCCTCAGGGAGATCCTCCGTCAAATTACGGTGATGGTCTCCTCCCTGCTCAGGAGCGCACCCTGCTGGTGCGAAACCCCCGATGGGGCCGAGCTGGGGGATCGCCCCGCAGACGGGCTGAATCTGCGCATTATCCGCACCGATATTTCTTCCCGGGATGGATCTCTGCTTGGCACTCTCTCCGCGGGAATCGATAGCGTTACCCCACCCTCGCCCGAGGAGACCGAAGCGCTGTCTGTCGGCGCGCGCTTAGCCACCCTGGCCATCGAAACCCGCAGCCTTTATTCCGATCTCCACCACCGCTCCGAGTTTGACCTGCTCACCGACATTCACAACCGCTTCTCGCTTCACAAGCATCTGGATGCGCGGATTGAAGATGCGCGCCGCAACCGTGGCGTCTTCGCCCTGGTCTATATCGACCTCGACGACTTCAAGCAGGTCAACGACGTTTATGGGCACCGGGTCGGCGATCTTTACCTACAGGAAGCGGCCCTGCGCATGCAACGCCAGATGCGCACCCACGACCTGCTGGCGCGGTTGGGTGGGGACGAATTTGCCGCGCTGATCCCGAATGTGCACAGCCGCACCGGCGTCGAACAGATTGCCCTGCGCCTGGAGCACTGCTTCGACGCCCCTTTTGTGATCGAAGAGCACGTACTGGGCGGTTCGGCCAGCGTGGGTTTTGCCCTCTACCCGCAGGACGCCGACACCAAAGACAGTCTGCTGACTGCGGCAGACGCCGCCATGTACACGGCCAAGAAAGGCAAGAAACTGCATCAGCAGCTGCCGGCCGGCTGATCCCAAGCCTGAATGACATTGGCCGGGGATTCGACAACTACACAAAGGTGGCTGTCATCCTGAGCGCAGCGAAGGATCTGCGGTTGTCCTTCGCCTTACAGCCAACCCAGCCTGGAGCGGATGATGATTCCACCGATTTGCCGGCCGCCCCGGCGCGATCATTCCTAAGCCTGAACGCCGCGCACCATCGCCGCGACTGCGCATAGAACCAATTTACGGGTGGCTCAGCAGCAAAGCGATAGGTTGAACGTTTGCGTCTCAACTACCTCAGACTGGCCTGAGTCCAAAGCATTCTCTTGAAAAGGCAGCGTCCGTCGGATTGAACTTGTGCCGTGAATCGGTAGGTCCCGCGAATGTGCTGTACCTTCCCTGTAGCCCTGTTGCGCAGCGTCTCGGTGTAGGTCCCATGCTCTATGGCGATTCCGTCGCTACGGGTGATCCCAAGCGCCTTCAGGTGTAAATCGCTGTCAAAGGTGGCCGTCACCTGCTCGTAAAGCTTGCGGAGAGCGGGGCCGCTGTAGCGATGGCCGTCCGGATCGATGAAGATGGCGTCAGGCGTATAGAGCGTCAGAACATCATCAACGTTTTTGTCATGCAGATCTCGAACAAAACGCTGATCCGGGATCACCGGCATAGTCTGAGGCAGAGGCGGACTCGCCTGAAGAAACAGCGCCACGAGGCAGAGGGAAAAACACATGCCAGGATTATCTATTACTTCTTCAATTTCAGAAATCAAAAGCTTGGGTAATCGTCTATTCGAGAATTACCAGCTGATAAACAGCGCCGAAATGTGTGTCGCCAGCACCTCAAGAACTGCGGCGCAAAACAAAAGCCCAGCCGCTAGGGCTGGGCTTTTGCGGAGGGTACTACCTTTTACTCGCTGATCGTCTGCAAGGAGTGGTTTCCGTGCGGGACAATCACGACTGCGGTCGGATTCTGGCCGGTCGGGTAGGGCGTTGCCTGGGTCGGCGAGATGGTCCCGGCAGTCGGATCGAGGCGGAAGCCGGAAAGCGAGTTGCCCAGGAAGTTGGCGGTGTAAACGTAGCGGCCTTCGGAGGGGTCCACGGCGATCGAAACCGGCTGTGCGTCGGTCCCGTTCGATCCCTGTCCGGTCGGATTCACTGCGCCCGACGGTGTGCCGGTCGCAAGATCGATCGAGTAGGCCGTTACCGTGGAGTCCAGCGAGTTGGCAACGTAGAGGAACTTGCCGCGCGGGTCAACGGTGATAGCGATGGGCTCGTTACCCGTCTTGTAGGGGCCGTTCAGCAAGTAGGTCAGCGTGCTGCCGTTGTTGATGCCGTACGCAACCATCTGGTTCGACGCGTAATCCGTCACATACACGAAGCGGTTGGCGGGCTCAGCCACAATGCCGACCGGCTTTACGCCGGCCTTGTAGGGGCTGTTTGCCGAGGGCGTCAGTGCGCCGCCTGTGCCCACCGCAAAACCGAAGACCCATCCCGGCGAAGCGCTGCTGGAAGTGGTTCCGCCGGGGTTGTAGGCGGACTTGTCATAGGCCGTTACGTAAACCGCTGCGTTCGAGGGCAGAACGGCGACGTTGGTCGGCACCACCGTATCTCCCGCGAAGCCCGGAATGGCGAGCGGCGCCGTAACGTTCGTAGCCGTACCGATCTTGCCCGACGAAAGCGGATACTCCGACAGCGTGGCCGAAGTAGTGCCGGAAACCACGTACAGATAAGTGTTGGCTGCGTTCACCGCCAATGCCACCGGCTTCTCGGCCAGTGTGACGCTGTCCGAGGAGGTCAGAACTCCGTTGCTGGCGATGGTGTAGTGCACAACCGTGTTGTTCCCCTGGTTGGCGACGTAAAGGTGGAGATAGTCCGAAGTGAGGGCCATCGAAACCGGCACGTTGACCCCGGTTGTAACCTCGGGTGCGGCCAGACGCAAAGCGCCCGATTCGGAATCCACCGCGTACGTGTTGATGCCCGAGGCGCTCGATACGAATACGTAATCAACCGTGACTAGCTGGCAGGCAGTGAAAAGTGTGGCCACTAGAAGGCCGATGGCAGAGACCAGAAAAAGCTGGCTCAATTTGCTGAACTTCATGCGCTTCCTTCGTCGTGGGCGGTATAAAACAAGCCCCATGAGAACTGGTTAGGTTGCCCCGTTATTGTAAAAGGCTGCCACGGGGTATTGCTACAGTGTCCGGTGTCCTGCAATAACCGGATTGAGATGTGAGGCCCGGATTTTTTCCGCGGCCTCACCGTAGATCGCGCCTATTTATGCGGAACGGCCGCAATGGCGGTCGGCTGAGCATTAGACGCAAAGGGCGAATTCTGAGTGTTGATCAGCGGCCCGTTCGTGTTCGTCAGTTCGAACGCGCTTACGTTGTTCCCCAGGAAATTGGCGGTGTAAAGGAAATGGTGGGTGGAGGGATCGATGCCGATCGCCACTGGTTGAAGGCCGGTGGCGAAGGTGCCATTGCCGCCAGTTTTGGGGTCACCTAGCCAGGCAAGCGCGCCTCCAGAGCCAACCGAATAAGCGGAAACCGAGGAGTCGGCGGAATTGGCCACAAATGCATAGCCCGCAGTCGAATCCACCACTATCGCGGAGGGCTGGTTGCCGGCCGCGTAAGGGCTGCCCGCCAATGGGGTGAACGTACCGGAACTGATCGAGTAGCCCCGCACGACGCCGTTGGCTGAGTCCGTAACGTACAGATAGGATCCCGTCGCATCGCTGGCTACGGCCGAGGGGTTGCTGCCCGCTGGCCAGGGCGAACCGGCTACCGGCGTCAGCGCGCCGCCCGTGCCAACGGCGAATCCGAAGACGTAACCGGCGTTGGCGGTGGTGTCAAATGCTGTGACAAACACTTCGTTGCCCGAGGCGAGTACATTGATGCCGGTCGGCTGCAGCACGTGCGTCGGGTTGTTCTGCAGCCCCAGCGGCCAATAGTTCAAGCCTCCGTTGGCCACCGGCGCACCCAGCGTCCCGTCCACAACGGAACCGCTGGCTGCCTGAACCGGATACACCGCCAGCGAACCGGAGCACGGCGCGGCCGTCGAGCAGGTTGGCAGCGGCTGATACGTGTCCAGCACAAACAGGTTCGCTCCAGACACCGCAACCGCCATCGGAAACACTCCCGGCGTGTTGGTGGTGTTCTGCGGATAGAGCTTGCCATCGTTGCCGATCACAAACTGCACGATGGTGTTGTCGTCGTGATTGACCACATAAAGATTCTGGTGGTCGCTCGAAACCGCTTCAGCCACGGGATTCCGTCCCCCGGAAGGGAAGGGAGAAGCCGGAATCTGGCGCATATGGCCCGATTCGGAGTTCACCTCGAAGACGTTCACTTCGCCGTAGCTGTTGGGGCCTGCGGCCCTGGAACTGGTCACGAAGACAAAGTCCGCGGTCAGGGTCCCGCAGGCGGTTACAAGGCCGGCGGCCAGAAGGCTGGCCGCAGAGACCAGCAGCAGCTGGCCCGATTTGTTGAACTTCATGCGCATCTTTCGCCAGTAGGCCGCAAAAAAGGCCCATTCAAGGAAACAGTTTGGAATCGAACACCGGGCTCCGAGTTGCTACTCCGCCCCGCATTCGGCTACGTTCGCAAGAAACCTCTGCAATCCGAAGCCCGCCGCGCGACCGGTTCTCCCGGCACGCGGCAGGTTGTTTTCGGAAGGTTTAGCTGGTACGGCCGTCGACCAGGCACCAGGTCGGCTGACCGGGAAGCGTGATCACGCCGGGCCAGCTCAGATTCTTCAGGATGCCCGAGTTCGCTTCAATCAGACGGCCAGTCACACTGGAATCGTTGAAGTTGGCGGTGTAGATGAACTGATCCGAAGGATCTTCAACCATGCACTTCGGACCGGAGCCGCTGCCAAAAGGCGCACCGGGCAATTCCGTCAGCTGGAAGGGCGTCAGAATCGAGAATCCATCGATCCCGCTGGCCCCGTTCGTCACATCGGTAAGGTTGCCCGCGTTGGCCACATACAGCCACTTGCTCTTGGATTCCTGCAGCACGATAACCGGGTTCGACTGCGTCGGCGTATCCGCAACCGCGCCGTTCAGCTGGGGTTGCAGTGTGCCGCTTGCCGCCACCGTGTAGGGCAGAATCTGGCTCGTACCCTTAGGCGCGCCGGGGTATGGCTCATTGTCCATCACGTACAGGTCGCCGCCGGTGTAGCTCAGCGCCGTTCCTTCGTTGATCCCCAGTGCCTGCGGGGTGCTTTGGCTGATCGTCAGCTGGCCGCTGCCCGCGCCCCAGTTGTAGGGGAAGACCGACGTGCCGTGGATATAAGGGAAGCTGCTCGAAGCCGTGCCGCTCATGGTGATGATCGAGCTGCCCGCGAACGAGATGTCCACCGGATTCGCCGGAACCGGGAAGTACGGCAGCGCCGTACCGCTGGCCGAAGTCACCTGCGCGTTCACTACCAGGCTCAAGCGACCGGTCGTGCCGTCGACCTTGAACACTGTGATATCGCCGCAGGTCGCCACTCCGCCCAATGCCTGGGCGCAGCCCGGATCATCGCTGCCAGCCCCTTGCGAACCGCCCGCAACCGGAACAGCGGCCGTCGAAGTCGGGGCCGGGGAATCGTGATCGAGCACAAAAAGGTACCCGCCGGTGCTATCTGTCAGCAGCCGGAAGGGATTGATTCCCTGGGTATAGAAGGTTTCCTGGGGGGTCAGAATGCCTTCTCCGCCCACCGCGAACTGCGTGATGTTCGAGTGCAGGCAGGGGTCTGCAGTGGTGCAGTTGGCGCTGCCGGAGGCGGTGAGGCCGCGGTTGAGCACATAAAGGAAGCGGCTGCCGGTCAGCAGCACTGCGCGCTCGGGATTGGCGCCCCCTGATGCGACCGGGAGGCCGTTGATGGCCGTAAGCTTGCCCGTGTTGTGGTCGATCTTGTAGCCGCTGATGATGCCGTTAGCCGAGCTCTGGGCCGTCTCGCTGCCCGTCACGTACAAAAAACCAACTGAATAACTCTGGACGCAAGACGTAACACTGACGACAACGCCAGCAGAGAGGGCGCTCATCAGAAGGGCCTTGCCGAATTTCGTGAACTTCATGCGATTCCTTCATCCTGGTCGGGCGTGGGCCGCCAAGTTT
>Ga0181517_10005980_pt1 | contig 10565 bp, 4 predicted proteins | sample PEATcosm2014_Bin_31_FD_119748 | JGI IMG/M metagenome (GOLD analysis project Ga0181517, IMG submission 119748) | Peatland microbial communities from MTU Mesocosm Facility, Houghton, MI, USA - PEATcosm2014_Bin01_30_metaG | ecosystem: Environmental > Terrestrial > Soil > Wetlands > Peat | place... | reverse complement strand
GTCGCTGGTGTTCTTCTACTGCAAGGAGGGACAGCCGCTGGGCGACACGGTCTCCCGCCTCGTGATGGGCGTGGGGCGCATCACGGCGATCGCTCCGTCGCGATCCTACGACGTGGCGCAGAAGAAGCCGTCGTACCTGATGTGGGATCGGCTGGTCCGCCACTCCATCCGCCCCGACGGCGACGATGGCTTCTTGCTTCCCTATCATGACTACCTCGAGCCAACCGGCGACCCGAAGGAAGATGCTCGCCGGCTTGACCTGCTCGGGGAGATTGCCGTCCCCGCCGACCCCGCGCACCACCGGGTCTTCTCGTACGCAGCCGAACTCGCCCCACCGGACGTCGCGCTCTCGACGCTGGTGCGTTGCCTCGAGGCGGTACGCCTGATACGCGCGCACGGAATCGCGAAGGGGCCGTGGGAGCGACGCGAGGAGTGGCTCAACGCGCAGATCGCGAGCACGTGGAAGGACCGAGGCGCCTTCCCCGGGCTTGGACCTGCGCTCGAAGCCGTCGGCCTGCGTCTCGGAACGGCGCTCACGCTCGAGCTACTGTCGTCGAAGGCGGTGGCAGCCGACGCCGATCCGTGGCCCCTCGTCGATGCAATCCTAAGAGGGAAGAAGAAGCCACCGCAGCAGGCCTACGCCGCGGACATCGCGGCCGTACGTGAGACATGGATCGAACTCCCCGACGAACGTCGTGCGCTTCTCCGGCTCCTTTCCCGCTTTGCGCTCACGACCAAGCAAGCGCTCCGCTGCTTCGACACAGACGAACGAGCGCAGGGGATGACGGCAAAGGTCGACGACCGCGAGATTCTCGAGAATCCGTACCGCATCAGCGAGATCGATCTCGGGAGCTGGGATGACTCGCCCGTGTCCGTGGGCATGATCGACCGTGGCTTGCTCCCAGACGCGACGATCGCCAGAAAGCACCCGGTCCCGACACCTTCAGCGGTGGGGTCACCCAATGATCCGAGGCGAATCCGCGCCGCGATCGTGGCCGTGCTCCGACGCAGTGCGGAGAACGGCGATGCGCTCCTCGGTACGGCAGAGGCACTCCAAGGCGTCGCCAAGTTGGATCTGGCGAATCCCTGCGTCGTTGGCAGTGACTGGCCGGCGACGAACCGGTCGAAGCTGAAGAACGTGATCGAACGCGTTGAGGTTACTCCGGACGACACGACCAAACCGATCGCCGCTCTCCAGCTTCACGATCTCAAGGCGCGCGAGGACGGCCTGCGATCGGTGCTGTCACAGCGAGCCGGCAAGCCGACTAGGGCGGTGATGGCCGACTGGAGAGTGCATCTGGTGACAGCGATCCAGGGGGCCGGCGGGACCTTCAATCCGAAGGACGATCGCCACGTGCTTGCGCTCGGGGAACAGGCGCAGGCCCTCAAGCGCCTCACGGCACGCCGGCTGGGCGTGCTCATCGGGCGGGCCGGCACTGGCAAGACGTCCGTCATGGGCGCGCTGATGCGATGCCCCGAGCTCGTCAGGGACGGAATCCTCTTCCTGGCACCAACTGGCAAGGCGCGCGTCCGCCTCGGCCACGCGACCAACGCCGAGGCGATGACCGTGGCGCAGTTCCTCTATCGCTTGAAGCGTTACGACGGGGCCCGACAGCGGCCTCGCTTCGAGGGCAAGGAGAGGTACCGCAAGGAGAAGACGATCGTCATCGACGAGTGCTCGATGCTCACGATGGATGACCTCTTCGCCGTGCTCGCTGCGCTCGATCTGGGGCACGTGCAGCGACTGATCCTCGTGGGCGACCCGAACCAGCTCCCACCCATCGGTGTCGGACGTCCCTTCGCTGATCTCGCCGCGTTCCTCGAGACGACGTCGCTACTCGCCGACGACAAGACACCGCTGGGAGACGCACTCGCACGGCTTACAGTGGAGGTGCGGACGCTCGCGTCGTCGAGTGAGCGCTCCGACACGCTCCGGCTCGCGTCTTGGTTCACACGCGAGCCGCAGCCCGTCGACGCCGACCGGGTCCTCGGAGACCTCGAGGGGGGCACGCCCTTCAACGATCTCGACATCGTCTTCTGGAAAACACCGGACGAGCTGCGGGCGAAGCTCCTCGAGTCCTTCGCCAAGCACCTCGGTGTGAAGGCCGCGACCGACATCGCGGGCTTCGACAGATCGCTCGGCCTCAACGATCAGGGATGGGTGCCATTCGACAAGCCCGAGGGTTCAGAGCACTGGCAGATCCTCTCGCCGGTGCGAATGCACCCGCACGGGGTCCACGACCTCAACCGGTGGCTGCAGCGCCAGTTCCGCGCGCGGGAGCTCGAAGCGGCCGCAAAACGATGGGCTCCGAGCCTTGGCGACGAGAGCATTGTAGCGAAGGACAAGATCATTCAGACGATCAACCAGCCGCGCAAGGGGTACGACTGGACGGCACGGGCCGCGTGCAAGCACGACATTGCGAATGGCGAGGTCGGGCTGGTCGCCACGGTGCGGGACAACCTCAAGGTCGCGTTCGCGGGTCGTGCAAACGTCACCTTCGACTACTGGCCGAGCCAGTTCGGCGACGGTCGTGCTCCACTCGAGCTCGCGTACGCGCTCACGGTCCACAAGGCGCAGGGCAGCGAGTTCAAGAAGGTGTTCGTCGTTCTCCCGAAGGGCTGCCGGCTCCTCTCCCGCGAGCTCATCTACACGGCGCTGACGCGCGCGCGCGAGCGGCTCGTGCTCTTCATCGAAGGGGAGGACGCGACGGAGTTGTTCGACCTGACGCGACCGGAGCGATCCGAGACGGCCAGACGCAACACGAACCTGTTCCAGGGCGTCGTGCGCCTCGGCGACGACGCGGTGCCCTACGCAGAGAACCTCATTCACCGAACGGCAAAAGGCCACCTCGTACGCAGCAAGTCCGAGCTCGTCATCGCCAACATCCTGTACGAACTCGGCGTCGACTACGAGTACGAGCGTCCCTACGAAGGTGAGGTTGAGCCCGGTCGTGTACGGCCGGACTTCTCGTTCTTCAAGCCAAGCGGCGACGTGGTGCTATGGGAGCACCTTGGCATGCTCGACCGCGACGACTACCGCCGCGGGTGGGAGTGGAAGCGCGTGTTCTACGAGCGCAACGGGCTCGTGCTGTCGAAGACGCTTTTCACATCGGTGGAAGGCGAACGAGGTGCGCTGGATACGCGAGCCCTGAAGAAGATAGCGCGCGCCATCAAGAAGCTGCTGGAGTAGGGCGATGGACGCCGAGGAGCGAGCGCAGATCGAGCAGGTGCTAGGTCGCATCTCGCGCGAGGACTGGGACGAGTTCCTCGAGAGCGACGATGGCGCGAGGGTGGGGGGCCGACTGGAGGCCGTGCGCGCGGCGCTTCGCGCGTCAGGGAGCCTGCCGCTCGGCGCACCGCGCCGTCCTATCCCCGAGGTCATCGACCTGTTGGGCCATCGCCTGCTGTCGGACGATGCGATGGGGCCGTGGCTCCGCCAGAGGATCCTCCAGACCCTACCGGCGACGAGGTACGCCAAGCTCGAGGCGCGATATCGAGATGCCCGCGGACGGCACGCGCAGCCGCTGCACGGCAACATGACGCAGCAGGGCGCAGGCTCGCGGGTGATGGCGGGCTACTGGCACCAGGGGAGCAACTGGGCGCGCCTCCTCTGTGAGATCGTCGGACTGCCTGAAGTGCTCGCGAAGTGCAGGTCAAACCCTCTGCTCAGCGATGAGGACGTCGTGCCGGTCGAGCCGCTACCGCCGCTCCACGACTTCCAGATCGAGGTGTACGCCGCCATACGGCGGATGCTGCGAGGCGGGACTGGAGGGACGGCGATGCTGTCGCTGCCCACGGGAGCCGGCAAGACTCGGGTGGCGGTCGAGGCAATCTGTGATCATGTCGCCGAGGAGCGGCAGCGGCGCAACCTCGTGCTGTGGATCGCGCAGAGCGACGAGCTCCAGAGACAGGCGTGGGAGTGCTTCCGCCAGGCGTGGCAGGTCCCGCCGCGACGCGAAGGGAAGACCGTCCGACGAACACTGCCGCTCCGCATCCTGCGGCTCTGGGGTGGACGCAACCCAGATGAGATCGAGATCCGTGACGAGCCGGCGGTGCTCGTCGCTGGCATCGATCAGCTTGCAAGCTGGGTGGACAACAGGCCGGACTTCTTCGAGACCTTGCCAACCCGACGCCTTGCGTGCGTCGTCGTGGACGAGGCGCACTCGCTCATCACGCCCACCCAGCGCGGAGTACTCGTCGCGCTTGGCCTCTGTGCCAAGCGCGAATGGCGTGCGCTGCAGGGCGCGGCCCCGGTGATCGGCCTATCCGCCACGCCGTGGCGGTCTAGTGACGAGGAGAGCGCGACGCTCCAGCGCTACTTCCAGAGGCAGCTCATTCGTCCTGACTCGCTTGGTTCGAAGCCGATCCGGACACTCCAGCGACGGGGAATTCTCTCTCATGTCGACGCCGACCGTCTCCATGTAGACGGCACGCGCGCGATGACGAGCGCCCAACTCCGCCGGTTCAGGCAGTTCAAGGACCTCCCCAGCGATTACGTCGTGCAACTCGGAGTCGAGCACGAGCGCAACGCGCGGATCCTCAAACGGCTCGCGCGGATGCCAAAGCGCGGCCGGACGCTCGTCTTCGCGTGCTCTGTCGCGCACGCAGAGATCCTCACCATGGCTCTGAACCGCGGCGTCGGTGACGACTGCGCGGCCGTGGTGACGGGGCAGACCCCGAGGGCCGAGCGCACCGCCGTCATCGAGCGCTTCCGAGACGGCGACGGACTACGGTTCCTCTGCAACGTCGGCGTCCTCACGACGGGCTTCGACGCCCCTCGCGCCAACGCGATCTGCATCACCCGACCGACCACCAGCGCCTTGCGGTACGAGCAGATGGTGGGACGAGGACTTCGCGGGCCCCAGAACGGAGGCACGGAGAGGTGCCTCGTGATCGACGTGCAGGACGATGGACTGCCCGAGGGAATCCAGAGCTACTCCCGCGTCGCCCATCTGTGGGACAGCTGATCCCGCGAACAGCGCGCGCGGCTGGCGATGCGCTGGACCTTCCTGGGGTAACCGGCGAGCACGTCCTGAAGCTGATGCAGTTGGACCTCCGGCGAAGCTTCCTGTGCGAGACCGTGTTGCCGCCAAGCTCAGTCAGTTTGCGCGACCGCCAGGGCCGGCCGCCCACCATCCTCCCCCTCCAACACCTCGCACAGCCTCAGCGCCAGCGTCAGCCGAGCGTCAGCGTTCTGCTCCCGGAGGATGGCGACCGCGAGCCGCACGGCCTCGCCCGACAGGACGCTGCGAGCGAGCTCCTCGACCAGGACCGCCTGGACACGGGGCAACTGGGCGGCCTGATCGCGCAGCATCCGGGCGAGCCGCAGCGGCTCCGGAGTTAGATCCCGATTGGATCCCGTAGAGGACCTAACCACAAAGAAATGATTGGTCTTTGAGTCGGCCTTCGAAGCCGAAAGTCGTCCGTTCGAATCGGTCCGGGCGCACCCTTTGATTCCAGGGGTTTGCAGCATGTCGGCCAGCCTGATGGCAGCTGACTCGGCGACCCTCGCCGCCACAGGCCCCCTCCAGCATGCTGCCGGACATGGCGCGCGCCGCTGCGTCGAGGGTCTCCGGGCGGCGGCGACCGCGTCGGGACTCACTCACCGAGGATCTTCTTCACCTTCTGGTCGAGGTCGTCGAGCTTGAGCGGCTTCATCAGGTAGTGGCGGGCGCCTGACTGGATGCCGGCCACGACATCGGCCGGACGCGTGCGTGCGGTCAGGAAGATCACGGGGGGCCGCGCCGCCGTCAGCGCGTGACGCATCTTCCTGACCATGAGATAGCCGTTGAGCTTCGGCATCATGACGTCCGAGATGACAAGGTCGGGCGGCGGCGGGCGAAGGAGGATCGCGAGACCCGCCTCGCCGTCGCTCGCAACCTCCACGTCGTACCGCACCCCGAGGAACCGAGCGAGCAGGCGCGCAATGTCGGCGTCGTCCTCGACGACCACGATGCGCCGTCGGCCAGCCATGACCTATCTCTGCGCGATCGCGCTGCTCTTTGCAATGGCCGGGTCGGCCCGCGACGGCACCTCTCGGACGGCATGCGGTGACCGCTCTCACGAGAGTTATCCAGCCGAACTGGCCCTGCCCGCTGCAAAACTCCGGTGCAGCGCGAAGAGGGTCGAATTCGTGGTGCCGTCGCCTTCCGCCTGCCCGGGTCGCAAGCTAAGGTCCGGGGCAGCATGAGGTTCTCTGTCTCCGTCGCCGCGTGGTCCAGCGACCCGGATGCCACGCTCCCGCCTGAGCACCTGCAGCTGCCGGCCGCGATCCAGGCGCTCGGCTTCTCGGTCGCGAACGTGCCGGTCACCGATCTGGCAGCAGGGCTCGCGACCGCGCTCACCGGCGTCGAGCCGACCGACACGCTGCTGATCCACATCAGCGGCACGCTCGCAGCCGATGGCTCCCTCGAGGCTGGCGCCTCGGGCGTCGCGCCCTTGCGTCTCGTGGCCGACGCGCTCGCCGCGAGGCCGTGCGCGCACATCCTCGTCTTCGTCGAGGCGGTCTACCGCGGCGTCGCCGATGCCCTCCACGCCGTCGAGCAGGTCGAGGGAGTCGCCGGCGCGCTGTCGTCCAGCGGGGGGTCTCGCACGACGGTGATCGCCGTGCACCCGATAAGCTCGGACGTCGCGCGGCTCGCCTTCACCAACGCGGTGCTCGACACCGCGCGCGAGGTGGCGCGCCCGGACGGCACCGCGCTCGTCGAGGACGCCTACGGACGGGCGCGAGAGCGAGGGATGGGCGACATCGCGGCGAGCGGCTTCGCCTTCCTGCGCGGCGACACGCCCTTCGTCATCGGGCACTGCCTCGCCGTCGCTCCGCCGCCGCCCATGACCGAGCCGACGCTCCTGGCGGCCGAAGCGCCGCCAGCGCCAGCCGCCCCGGCCGCACCGCAGGCGCGCGTCAGCCTGGCGGCCATGTTCGCGGCGGCCGCGCTCCGGGTGGGGCGCGCATCGTCGCCGGAGATCGTCCTGACCGACCTGGCCTCGCCCAAGGCGCCGGTGGCACCGACCGCCTCGCCCGAGACCGCACCGACAGCGACGGCGCCGCCCGACGCGGCCGCGCCCCAGCCGGCGCGCATCTCGTCGAACGAGTGGATCGAGGCGGTCGACGTGATCGACACGTCGGCTCACCGGGTGCTCGACGTGCGCATCGCCGCCGCGCTGGAGACCGCCGACTACCGGCTCGCCGTGCAGCTCTGCCGCGAACGCCTCGCCACCCTCACGACGGTCGACGCGCGCGTCGACGAGCTCTTCGAGATAGGCCGCATGCTGGTCGCCAAGCTCCGCGATCTGCCGGAGGCGGTCGTGACGCTGGAGGAGGCCCGGGCCATCGACCCGTCTCGCATGGACGTGCTCGAGGCTCTCCGGCGTGCCTACACTCGACTGTCGCGCTGGAGCGAGGCGCTCGAGGTCACGCTCGCCCTCATCAAGCTGACCGGGGACGCCCACGAGCGAGCGGGCCTGCGCACCGCGGCGGCGATGATCGCCTGCCAGCACCTGTCGGACGACGACTACGGGCTCGAGTTCCTCGCGGCCGCCCTCGACGACAACCCCGGCGAGGAGGCCGCCTTGGGCGAGCTCGTCCGCATCCGGAGGTCCCGCGGCGATCTCATCGATCTGGAGCACGCGCTGTCCGCGCTCGCGCACCGCCTCGTCGAGCTCGGCGCCGCCGCGCGCGCCTGGGACGTGTGCCAGCGGCTCGCGGCTCTGCGTCGTGACGATCTGGGCGACGCCGCCGGAGCGGTCGAGGCGCTCGCGATCGCGAACCGCTTGCCGTTGACCGAGCTCGACTCCCGCGCGGTCCTGGCCGAGCAGCTGCTCGCACTGGGCGACAACGAGGGCGGGGTCGCCGAGCTCGAGGCGATCGTGCAGGCCGAGCCCGCGCACGTCCGGGCCCACGCACGGCTCTTCTCGGTCCACGTGCGCGAAGGCGACCGCGACCGCGCGTACCTGTCGGCCCTCGTGCTGGAGGAGCTGGGCGACGCGGACGCGACGGCGCGCGAGATCCTCGAGTCGTACCGCAGCGACTGGGGGCTCCGCGCCCGGGCGTCGCTGGACGACGCAGCCTGGGACGCCCTGCGCGCTCGCGGCGCCGACGAGGTCATCGAGTCCGTGTTCCGCGCCTCGCTCCGCGCGGGCATCGCGGCGCAGCTCGAGGACCGCGGCCGGCACCCGGTCCTCGACCCCGCACGCCGGCAGCCCGAGTCCACGACCGCGACCATCGTCCGCTGCTTCAAGTGGGCGGCTCGCGCGCTCGGCGTCCCGTGCCCGGCGCTCTACGTGCTCGACGAGGTCGCCGGGGGCATCGCGGCTGTCTCGGCTCCGGAGCCGACGACAGCGCTCGGCCCCAACGTCCTGCGCGGCATCTCGTCCAAGACGCTCGCGTTCCTCGCCGGCCGCCACCTCACCTACTTCCGCCCCGAGTACCAGATCCTGGTCCACTTCCCGACGGTCGAGGCCGCGGCGGGGATCTTCTTCGCGGCCGTCGAGCTCGTCTCCCCGGGGATCGTCGTCCCGCCGAACCTGGCGCTCCGCGTCACGTCGACCAAGCACCGCCTCGCCCGCCACCTCCGACCGGAGGACCTGGACGCGCTGAGCGAGGCGGTCGGTCGACTGGAGTCTCGCGAGGCGAAGACCGACTTCATCGGCTGGATTCGCAGCGTCGAGCTGACGGCCGCGCGCACGGGGCTCCTGCTCGCCGGCGACCTCCAGACAGCGCTCGCCCAGGTGCACCTGGAGCCCCGCGGCCTCAACGGCCTCGGAGTCGACGAGCGACGCGCCGACCTCATCGCCTTCTGCGCCTCGCGGACCCTCGCCAGGCTCCGCTCCACCTACGCCGATACGAAGCCGTCCTCGATGCATCCGCCGACGAGCGACAGCTCCGTGATGCGCAGGGACGACCTCCGCCCGCACCCGCCCGGCGACGCCCCGGGCGGCCTGCGCATGCTGGCCTGACGTCACCTCACGAGGGGAGTCCGGTCCGCCCGGTCTCTTCTCGTCTCGAGCCATGAAAGGCCATGTCTCCGCCTGGCCGTGCTACGCTGTTTGTTCGCCCTCTGCACGACCGAGCGGTAGCGTCGACGCCACGAAAATCCGGGTCGCCGCAAGGCCTTGCGGGGGGCGACAGGCATGGCGTTGAAGACCCGAGCCATGCTACGCTGAACGAGAACGTCACGACCAGGCCGACTTATGAGCGATTCCGAGCCTTTCAAAGCGAGTGCAAGCGTCGAAGGCAAGACGCCGAGTGTCGCGCCATCCGACTCGTCCGATGTTCGGCGTTCCGTCCCGGCGGCCGTCGAAGGGGACACCGCGGCGCTCGTTCAGCAACTGACCGTCGGCAAGATCATCGACGGCAAGTACAAGATCGACGGGATCATCGGCAAGGGGGCCATGGGCGTCGTCCTCGCGGCGACCCACGTCCACCTGAAGGAGCGCGTTGCTCTCAAGTTCCTGAGCACGAGCTCCAGCGTCCAGTCCGAGGACTTCCGCCAGCGCTTCCGTCGCGAGGCCCAGGTGAGCGCCAAGCTCAAGAACGAGCACATCACCCGCGTGCTCGACGTCGGCATGTGGCGCGAGCAATACCCGTTCATGGTCATGGACTTCCTCGTGGGCCAGGACCTGCGGGTCGTCCTGAACAACGCCCCCGACCGCCGGCTCCCCGCGGGCTGCGCGCTCGACTACATCGTGCAGGTCTGCGAGGGGCTGGCCGAGGCCCACTCGCACGGGATCGTCCACCGCGACCTCAAGCCGTCGAACCTCTTCATCACGAAGCGCCAGGACGGCAGCGATCTGGTCAAGATCCTCGACTTCGGCATCTCCAAGTGGAACGAGCAGCGTGAGGGGGGAGAAGACGAGCTCACGCAGGCCGGGGTCGTCCTCGGCTCGCCCAAGTACATGTCGCCCGAGCAGCTCTTCGGTGCCTCCGAGGTCGACTCGCGGGCCGACATCTGGTCGCTTGGAGCCATCTTCTACGAGACGCTGTGCGGTCGTCCGCCTTACGATTTCCCTTCGATCACGCGCCTCGGCGCGGCCCTGGCGAGCGGCAAGCCTCCGCAGAGCCTGCTGGAGATCGTGCCCGACCTGCACCCGGGCCTCGAGGCGGTCGTGATGAAGTGCTTCGCGATCGAGCGCGAGGACCGCATGCCGAACGTCGCGGCTCTCGCCGGAGAGCTGCTCGACGCCATCGGCGCGCCGTTCGCTGGCCAGGTCCGGCAGAGGATCGGCGTCATCCTCGACCCGCGCAAGGTCGGCGACTCACCGCTGTCCTCGAGCGGTGCCCTCGCGCTGGGCCCGCAGAGCTACAAGGATCTGGCGCTGTCGAGCAGCAGCCACTCGGCGGTGACGTCCACCGGAGCGCACAGGCAGCTGAGCGAGTCCGGCGCGTCGTCGTCGACCTCGGCGTCGGGGTCGTCCCAGATCACGGTCCCGTCGTCGCGCAAGAACGTGATCCTGGCGTCCGCCGCGGTCGCGGCCGTCGCCGTGGTCTCCGGTGCCATCGCCCTGGGGACGCGGCACCACGAGGTTCCGACCGACACTCACGTCGCGACCCAGCCCACGACGAT
>Ga0181517_10005978_pt1 | contig 10567 bp, 7 predicted proteins | sample PEATcosm2014_Bin_31_FD_119748 | JGI IMG/M metagenome (GOLD analysis project Ga0181517, IMG submission 119748) | Peatland microbial communities from MTU Mesocosm Facility, Houghton, MI, USA - PEATcosm2014_Bin01_30_metaG | ecosystem: Environmental > Terrestrial > Soil > Wetlands > Peat | place... | reverse complement strand
GCGGGGTCCGCGTCGGAGGCGAAGAGAATGCACCAGCCTGTCTGGGATAGCTCGTCGGGGTTGCCCACGCTCGAGTCGGTGGAGAGATGCGTGGAGTGGATGCTGCGCTGCGCCGCGCCGGGCAGGTCAGGCGCGATGTGGGGAAGGCTCTCCGGGGGAAGCACGGGCGCAGATGCGCCGGTCTCGGCTGAAACGAGCAGCGGGATGGGCTGCGCGGGATTGGTTTTGGCCGGGTTTGTACTCATGTCGACCTCTTTCGCCAGGCAGACGCAGGGACCAGTATGGAGCTGCGAGGCGGCGCGGCAATTTGTGCCTCCTATGGTAGCGTTTCTGCATGCCGGTTTACCGCAAGACAGCTGTGGTCGAACTGGAGCTGCCCAGCGGAGCGATGGAGACGAGCCTGCCGCTGGCCTGCGAGCGGGAATTCGGGGTTCTGCTGGCGATTGAGGGCAAGACGTATCCGGCCCAGGCCTTCCAGTCGCCCATCAACGATGAGCAGTGGCGGGAGTTCATCCGGCAGCTGCGCGACTGCAATGTGAATCGCGATGTGAAGACGGGGTACCGCGGGGCGACGGCGATCCGGGCGCTGGGCCGTCTTTTGTATCAGTCGCTGGCACAATTAAGCCCGGCGTTGCGCGCGTTTCTGGATCAGGCGGGAACCGCGCGCCGGCTGGTGATCCAGACCACGCGGCCGGAGCTGCATCTGCTGCCGTGGGCGGGGATGTATGACGAGTCTGGCCACCTGCTGGCGGCCGCTGATCTGTCCGTCGTGCATGCGTGGGATGAATTCAACGCGCTGCCGCTGGCGACGCAGGGTCAGCTGCAGCTGGTGAAGGTGCTGGGGCAGGATACCAACCAGCGAACCGCGGCGGCGCTCGAGGTCCTGCAGCGGACTCCGGAGATTGTGCAGCAGGACGCGACGGATGCCTTCGAGGCGGGCCGGCCGGTGGAAGCGGTGGACCTGCTGCATCTGGAGAAACACGGGAACGCAGTGCTGGGAGAGACGGGACAGATCGCGTCGGAAACGCTGGGCGCCACGTTTGCGCAGGCGAAGATCGCACTTCTGTGGAGCTGCTATTCGGGCGCGGCGAATTCGTGGGGCGAGTCGCCGGCGCTGGCGCTGCACCGCAATGGCGCGGGGCTGGTGCTGTCGTTCCTCGCGGAGTTGCACAACGAGGATGCCGGCTCGATTGCCGAGGCTTTTTACGCAGATGTGTTCGGGCCGTCGGCGAGCCGCGATCCGGAGTCGGCGCTGTTGCGCATCCGCTGCGCGAAGGCGGCGACGGAGTTCGCGTTTGCTAACTGGGCATCGATGACGGTTTACCTGCGCAGTCCGCTGGATATGAGCGCTCTGCCGCTGAATGGCCCGCGCGTGCCGGCGGCTGGATGGCTGGCGGAGGGCGGGGCGGGAGCGGCCGCAGCGGATGGGGCGACCGGCGCTTTCTGGCAGACAGTGGCGGCGCAAGTGCGCGATTTGCAGCCTGGCTCGATTGGCGAAATCGACGCGGCCAGCGTGGCGTTCACGCAGGTTCCAGCAGCGGCGTTCCATGACTGGCGCGGCAATGTCATCCGGCTGGATGAGTCGATGGGTGCGATGCCTGACGACGCCACGCTGCGCGAACTGGGCCTTGCGCCGGAGCACGCGCCCACCACGGACGCGTCGGATCGGCTGGTGTGGTTCTTCGGGCAAATCGAGCGATTCGGGTCACCGTTGCTGGTTTGGACGCACGCCGCGGCACGGCATCTGGAGTTTCTGGAAACCGCGGAGCCAAGCCCCACGCTGACGTTTCTGCTGCTGTACGGCTCAATACCCGAGCAGCGAGGCCTGGTCGAACTGATGAACGACAACCGGCTGGAGGAAGCGCTGGCTGCGTGCGCGACCCTGCCACAGGATTGCGGAGACGAACAGCTTTTTGCGGCCTTTTTCGCGGCCGTCCGGAGCGAGGAGCCGGAACAGGCGCTGCAATTTATCGCACGAGTCGCAAGCCGCCAGGAGCGGCTATTGCTGATGGGCAATTACCTGAGCCGCAATCCTGGAGCGACATTCGACGACAGCCTGCTGGGTTCGGTGGGTCCATTTGGCCAGGGGCCCGCGCCTCGCACAGCGGAGGATTTCTACTGGCTCGCCATCCATGTACCGCAGAGCGAGGCGACTCTGCGGGAGACGGGCCGAGCCATCCACGAAATGGCGTACGCTCACCAGGGCCGCGGCCAGACGGAGAAAGCCGAGGCGATGATGCGCAGGGCACTAGCGGACATTGAGGCCAGCGGCCAGGATTCCAGCGTGCAGGGGGATCTGCGCTGGTATACCGGGCTCGCGACGACGTTGCGGGATTGGGCCGATCTGCTGACGGGCGAGCCAGAGAGGCTGGAGGAAGCCTCGCAGTTGCTGCGGCGAGCGAAGGCGATTCAGGCTTTTCATGGAATGCGGGTGGCGCTGGCATACTCGACGACGACCGCAGCGCGCCTGGCGCTGGCCGGGCGCCGCTATTCGGAGGCAATCGATCTGGCCGTGGAAGCAGCGAACCGCTTCGTAAAATGCAACAACTGGCGCGGATGGTTTGAGGCGCATCGCATCCTCTTCGACAGCCTCGCGGAAACCCGGGAGACCGCGCGCATGATCAGCATCGCAAAGCTCGCCAACGAGAAGCTCCAGCTTTCGAACCTTCCCGAGCCCAGGCGCGAGGAACATCGGGAGGAGCTGGCATTTCAGCGTGCGCGGGCGCACTGGATCGCAGGCGATCTGGCTGAGGCGCGGAAGGAGTTGCAGGCTTTGCGTGAGGCGCAGGTCGCCACGCAGAAGAAGCCGGACTCGAATGTGGAGCAGCTTTACGACTATCTGGACCTGTCTCCGGCCGCGCACGACAAAAGAAGCTAGCGGATTGAGTTACTGTTAGACAAATTTGCTGCGGGCGCAGATAGGGCCACTTATGCCAGTGGGCGCTCTGGAGAGCTTTTTTGCGAGCCGACGCAGATATTCTTCAGGTCGGCGCGATCGACAAGAATATAACCTGTCTGCGTCGCAGCCTTCGACAATGCATGCCGAGTGGGTCGCCCTCTGTGCTGGGTTTTGACGACTCAGTACTGAATGAGGGCCGTGACGCCGCCCTGGGGCGGCCAAAGCTGGTGCGTCACCGTCACCGGCGCAGGCATTGAACTGACGGGAACGCCCTTTTCGTCGATGGCGTTGGTCGCAAGCGTGAAGGTGTGCTTGTATCCGATCGGGATGCCGCCAGGAGGTATATACATGAAGGCGGCCGCGTCCGGCCCAATCCTTGAGCTGATCACTTTGGCCGCGGTAACGTCTGTCAGGGTAAATCCCGATATACAGCGCTTTCTAACGACTGTGCTGCAATTCGGCGTTGACAGGTTCTGTGAGTTATTCCAGGTAAACAGGATCTTCTTGCCGGGACGCGCAAAATAGGCATAGAGGAGCCACACAATTACCACGATAACAGGGATTGCGATCAAGGCTCGTTTCAATGAAGTCTCAACCTCGCTGCGTCCTACCGCCCCGGTCCCCTGACCTCTGAGTTACAGGAGACGGTTGTGGCGATCAGGTGGGTTCATGAAGACTGCGAAACACTCCACTTTACCTGAATCGCAAATGGCTCCGACCATCGGATTGGCCCCTCTGCAGTTTATAGCAGCATCGTTTTGCGCGAAAAGCGGCCAAAACGGCACCAGGGAACGGGCAACGCCGTGGGAGAAGCGGTGAATTTCACGGTCCCGACGATCGCCAACGGCAAAGTCTTGTGTCCCCAGTTGGCAACAATACCGGCGGCGCGGAACCCCAGCAGGTCAATCAACGGCGAATCTCCACGTTTACGGCCTTCTGCCTGGCTCATCCGGCTCACGCATGAATTCCATTCGAGGCTCAGCCGATTCATGGGGAGTTACTCCGGATTATGCCATGTACAACCCGGGGCAAGAATCGAGTTGGCCTCTTTCGGACCCCAAGTGCCGCGTCGATAGGGACGAACCCGGTGGTGGTGTGTAAGGACAGGATCGACAACAGCCCACGCGGCCTCAACAGCATCCTCGCGAGTGAAAAGGGCGCCGTCGCCACGCATGGCATCGCCCAGCAACCGTTCATAGGGTGTCTCCTCCCCGGGCTGCTCTTCGCAGAGAAACAACTCCTTTTGTTCTCCGACAAACTCCTTGCCGGCAAGTTTGACGCGAGCCGCGAGAGCAACGGCCGAGTTAGGGGAGAGAGCAAACCGCAGGTAGTTGGAACGGCCGTGCCCAGGCGCCGCGTCGGCGAACAAATCCTGGGGCGGAGCCTTCAGCTCCACCAGAACCTCGGTCGCGGTTGTGGGCAGAAACTTGCCGGAGCGCAGGTACCACGGCACTCCCTGCCAACGCCATGAATCGATGAAGAGGCGCAGAGCGCAGAAGGTTTCGACATCGGAATTCCTCGCGACATCTGGCTCCCTGCGATAGCCGGCATACTGTCCGCGCACCACGTCGTCGAGCGCAAGAGCGCGCATGGCCTTGAAGATCTTCGCTTTTTCGTTCTGCACCTCTCCGAAGTCGCGGCCAGCGGGCGGCTCCATGGCCAGCAGCGCAACGACCTGAAAAAGATGGTTCTCAATCACATCGCGCAGACAGCCCGCGGTTTCATAAAATCCACCGCGGCTTCCGATGCCGAAGCTCTCAGCCATTGTGATCTGGACGTTCGACACATAATTGCGGTTCCAGATCGGCTCCAGAAAGGAGTTAGCGAACCGAAAGTAAAGAATATTCATGATCGCCTCCTTCCCGAGGAAATGATCGATGCGGAAAATCGAATCTTCCGGAAAGACGGAACGCGCGACCCGATTCAGTTCGCATGCTGACGCAAGATCGCGCCCGAAAGGTTTCTCGACAATCACGCGCGCATGATCCGATAGCTTCGCGGCGCCCAACGCCTGTATCACTGTTTCGAAGAGCGAAGGCGGGATGGCCAGGTAGTGCGCTGGCCGGCGAGCGCTGCCCAATGCCTTTTTAATGGCCGCGAACGTGGCGGGGTCTTTGTAATCGCCGCTGACATATTTGAGCAGCGACAAGAGCCGATCAAGGGCACGCTTGTCGTCGATCCCGCCCGCTCGCTTGATGCTGTCTGTCACGCGCCGATGCAGCCGGTCCAGCGTCAGCCTGGGGAAGGCGACGCCGATGACGGGCACGCTGAGTTCATCCCGCTTCACCATGGCGTAGAGCGCGGGGAAGATCATCTTATGGGCGAGATCGCCGGTGACTCCGAAGAGAACCAGCGCATCCGAGCGCGAAGCAGTCATCTGCACCTCCTCTCTTATGATGCGGGTTCGCCTTGCGGTTCGCAAAGCAGGCTGGTGTGGTTCGGTTTAGAGCGTCTGATCGTCCGCGCTCGCCAATACGGTGTCTTTGGCCGCGCGGCTCAGCAGAATGCGCAGGTCAGTCACTTTGTCCAAATGGAAAGCCGGGATGCCCGTGGGCGCGGTTACCGCGATGAAGTCCGCACGATTCACATCTGAGAGGAAAAAGCTGGGGCGGGGATCGGGTGAGGCCGCCGCAATTTCCACGTGACTAACCTCGATGTTACGAACGTGCCGAAGGTAGAAGCCCTGGGAAGGCATAGGACCGAACATTCCGGGATCCGGATATTTACTTTCGAACTCCGGCGGACGAATAGCGATGGAATCCTGGGATGCTCCGCCGGCGGCGTGTTGGTAGATGTCAGAAAGCTTGACGTCCTCGATGAGGTAGTCGGGAATGCCGCTGAGAATCGAGCAAAGCCTGGATTGGGCGTTGTAACTCGTTAGATTGCTGATGAGGATGCGGCGCATTTCGCCGACTTTGGTGCTCTCTTTGGGCCCGCGGAGCCGAGCGCCGAGGCGGATGAAGAGGGGGCCGGTGAAGATGTCGCGCATGGTGATGTTGGAAATGGCGATGTCCTCGCAGAGCGCGCCGTCCTCGCTTTCGAGGGCGATTCCGTTGCAGCCATCAAAGACACAGTTGGAAATCGCAATGTTCCTGAAGCCGCCATTCGACTCGGTTCCGCATTTAATACGGCCGGTTCGTGGAATGTGTTCCTCCGGAGCGAATTTCTTAAAAGTTCCGTCCAGTATGGCGCCGAGTTCATAGTTGCCTGTCAGGTAGCAGTTAGCGATGGTTACGTTCTCCGTCGCGCGAGGGTAGCCCAGGGCATAACTGCTTTTCGGGCAGATGCCGTCGTCCCAGGGTGAATTGACTGTGCAGTTGGAAACATGAACATTGCGGCAGCAATCGATATCCATGCCATCGCGGTCGGTGTCGATCGTCAGATTGTCGATGGTGAGATTGTCCACGCCTGTCAGCAGTAACCCGAAGTGGCCGCCCTTGAGGATGGAAAAGTCGCGCAGCAGGACGTTGTGGCAGTTCTTCAGGGCAATGCTCTTGTTGCCTACGCCAGCCTGCTCGGCGACATAGATCGGGTAGTTGCCTCGAGCAACACGATTAGCTCCGAAACTAAGACCCTTACCGTAGATAACGCCGGGGCCGGTGATGCTGAAGTCGCTGATGCCTTCGCCCCAGATCAGGGAATTGTGCCAGTGATTGTGACCATAATCCTGGTAAGGGTCCCATGCGGTAACCGGCTCTGCCGCGTCGTAGGTGCCGCCGTTGTAGCCGGTGGTTGCTCCGGGGAGGGGCGAATCGGCGGCGACGATAGTTGCGCCCTGAGAGAGATAGAGCCCAACGTGACTCTTCAGGCGAATCGAGAAACTCAGCCAGTTACCCGCCGGGAAAACGACGGTTCCTCCGCCTGCGGCTGCTGCCGCCTCAATCGCCTTATTAATCGCAGGTGAATCGACAGCTTTGCCGTCCCCGATCGCGCCATAATTGCGGATGTCGAAGAGCCCGGCGCCTGAAGCCGGGGCCGCGCCGTGGGGAGAGGCATGAGCTTCGGGCAGAGTGGAGCCGACGGCTGCTCCCAGCCCCAGCGCGCCGATGCGAAGAAGTTCTCGGCGGTCGGATCGGAAGGAAATCATAGGGCACGATCCTCGCAGAAACAATGTCCCGGTTGCAACTCCGAGGCATAACAGAGCGATACACAGTGACGGGATCGTATTCAGACGCCGCCGCAAACAGACGTGCCGTCAGCTTTGCGCGCGGCCGCAGGCTGCCAAAGCGTGAATGCGTGTCAATAGAGAAGTTGTTCCGCCCAGGGAGTCGGCCAGCGTAGGATGGACGGCTATCAGGAGTTCTGCTGTCCATGAACCGTTTTGAAAAGACAATGCTCTGCGTGACAGCGGTTTACGTCGCGCTCTCTCCCACTCTCCTCGCGCAGCAATCGCCGTCGACGATGGCGCCTGCCACCGGACGGAGCGATCCCCTGGCAAAATTCAGGCGCGTTTTCGCTGCGCCTCCGGCCGATGCCAGGCCGATGATGCGCTGGTGGTGGTTTGGTTCGGCCGTCGACCGCGAGGAGTTGGCTCGCGACTTGCGGACGATGAAAGCCGGCGGGATCGGCGGCGTGGAGATCCAGCCCGTTTACCCACTGGAACTGGACGATCCGCAGACGGGGTTTCAAAACCTGCCGTTTCTTTCGCCGGAATTTCTGAAGATGGTCGGTTTCGCGGCGAATACCGGCCACGATCTGGGAATGCGGGTGAGCATCACGCTCGGCAGCGGATGGCCCTACGGCGGAGCATGGGTGCCGGTAACGGAATCCGCGGGTCGGCTGCGCGTGATCGCAACGCCCGCGTCACAGGACGTGGGCTCGGTTGCTGTTCCATCAATCGGCAACGGCGAGAAACTGCTGGCAGCATTTGTCACGCCGGGCACAACGGACCACTACGACGCGAAAAATGCGCAGCGGGTCGAGGAGATCAGTAATGGCCGGCTTGTCCTGCCGCCGGGCCTCAACGGGCCGCGTGTCGCTCTATTCTTCATCTCGAGCCGCACAGGGCAACAGGTGAAGAGGCCCGCCGTGGGCGCCGACGGCTTTGTAATCGATCACTTCAGCGCCGAGGCCGTGCAGGATCACCTGAAAAATGTTGCTGAGCCGCTGGTGCGGGCGTTCGGCGAGCATCCGCCGTATTCGGTGTTCAGCGACAGCCTCGAAGTTTACGAATCGGACTGGACTCCGGAGCTGCTGACAGAGTTTCGTAACCGCCGTGGTTACGATTTGACGCCGCACTTGCCGGAAATGGTGGCTGGAACGGGGCCGGAGCCGGTCGACCTGCGCTACGACTGGGGACGCACGCTAGCGGAGCTGATCGACGAGAACTATCTTGGCGCAATCAATACCTGGGCGCGCGCGCACCACACCGAGTTTCGATCCCAAAGCTATGGCATTCCCGCGGTCACGCTCTCCAGCAACGCCCGCGTCGATCTGCCCGAGGGCGAAGGCTCGCAATGGCACGGGCCTTTCTCATATACGCGTTGGGCGACTTCCGCGAGCCATGTTTACGGGAGACCAGTGACGTCGTCGGAGACGTGGACATGGCTGCACTCGCCGCCGTTCCGCGCGACGCCGCTCGATATGAAGGCTGAGGCCGACACGTTTTTTCTGCAGGGCATTAACCAGCTGATGGGGCATGGATGGCCCTGTTCGCCGGCCTCTGCGGGCGATCCGGGCTGGTCATTCTATGCAGCGGCGGTGTTCAACAACCACAATCCCTGGTGGATGGTGATGCCGGACGTGACCGGCTACCTGACGCGGATGAGCTGGCTGCTGCGGCAGGGAAAACCCGCCAACGACATTGCTGTGCTTCTGCCGGAAGAAGACGCGCAGGGGCGCTTCAAACTGGGCGAGGCATCGGTGAGCGATCAAATGGGAAAGCTGCTGGGGTCCGAGTTGGTTCCGGCGATCCTCGACGCCGGCTACAACTTCGACTTCATCGATTCGGAAGCGATCGATCGGCTCGGCATCCACCATCCGATTCTGGTGATGCCGCACGTCGAGCGACTGCCGCTCGCCACCTACAGGAAAATTGAGGAATACGCGCACAAGGGCGGAGTGGTTCTGGCTGTTGAGGGCCTGCCTTCACGCGCGCCGGGATTTCTGGAAGGGCCGCGGGACTCGGCTGCAGTTCAGCAAATCTCGGGGGAACTGTTTGCGGTGGATGCGAAGAATGCGAGGCTGGTCGAGAAAGCGGCGGATCTTGGCGAGGCGATCGGGCGCTTCCTGAAGCCGGACGTGGCGCTTGATCCTGCGACGCCGCAGGTAGGCTTCATCCATCGCAAGCTGGCCGATGCGGATATTTACTTCGTGGCGAACACAGACAATCGGCCGCATCGTTTTACGGCGAACTTCCGAACCGAGAGGCACGCCGCGGAGTGGTGGGATCCGTTCAGCGGAAAAGTCTCCGGCGCGGGCAGCGGGCCGGCGTTAAGTATGACGCTGGCCCCGTATGAATCGCGTGTTGTGGTTTTCTGCGACCACGCCACTGCGCCAACTGCAACAGTCGCAGATACGAATTTCGAACCGATCGACCTGAGCCATGACTGGAAGGTCACTCTGGACAAAACCGGCGTTAACGAAACGATGCAGACGCTGCGTTCCTGGGCCGACGAAGCCGCGGGAAGGTACTACTCCGGTACGGCGACCTACATTCGGACCGTCGAAATTCCTGCCGGCGTCGTGCGCGCCGGCGCGGCGCTGCTGGATTTCGGCGAGGGAGCGCCTGTCGAACGCGGAACCATGAACTTTCCGGGGATGCGCACGTGGTACGACGCACCCCTGCGTGACGCGGCGATGGTTTATGTCAACGGCAAGCTGGCGGGATCGGTGTGGCATCCTCCGTTCACGCTCGACATCGGACCGTTTTTGCGTGCGGGCGCCAACGAGCTGAAGATCGTGGTGGCGAACACGGCGATCAATGAGCTTGCAGGGCGCGCGGCTCCGGACTACCGGTTGTTGTGGCTGCGCTACGGCAAGCGTTTCGCGCCGCAGGACATGGATCATCTCGAACCGTTGCCTTCGGGGATTCTGGGCCCGTTGCAGATTGTGCCGGAAAGCAAGGACGCGACGCAGGCACAAAAATAGACGGCGGCCCAGAAGGAAGTTTGGCCACGGGAGCGATCAGTCAAGGTGAAAGACTTCATCGAGCGGCATCATGCTGGCGTCGGCTGTGCCTTGTTCGAGCGATTCGAAGAACGGAGCCATATCCGCCTGCCAGCGCGCATTCACCGGGTGGTCCTGCATGCGGGCGCGCGCTTGTTCGAAGTCCGGCGTCTCGAGGTAGCCGACCAGCAACCCGTCGGGGCGCAGAAAGAGCGAGTAATTATGCCAGCCGGCAGCGCGCAGGGCGTCAAGCATCTCCGGCCATACCTGTTGGTGACGACGCCGGTACTCGTCCAGCTTTTCTGTACGAACCTTCAGCAGAAAGCAAACTCGCGTCATTTCGATGCTCCTCGTCTGCCGCACCGCATCAGCTCCGGCCCGCGGCCAGACTGGCCGCAACCCCATCGCGAACCATGGCCGAGGTCACCAGCTTATGCTCAACGTAGTTGTAGGGGGGAACGGTGAGTCCGCGCAGAATCGAGAGCCCGAGCTGAATCAGGCGTGGCCCATAGGTTCCGGCCTCGTGCGAAACCGAGCCGATCCAGGGCGTATTCGGACGCT
>Ga0181517_10005976_pt1 | contig 10569 bp, 4 predicted proteins | sample PEATcosm2014_Bin_31_FD_119748 | JGI IMG/M metagenome (GOLD analysis project Ga0181517, IMG submission 119748) | Peatland microbial communities from MTU Mesocosm Facility, Houghton, MI, USA - PEATcosm2014_Bin01_30_metaG | ecosystem: Environmental > Terrestrial > Soil > Wetlands > Peat | place... | reverse complement strand
GTCCTGCCACCGTTAGCTCTGGAGGCGGAAGAGCCCCGGGAACAATCGATATCGAGACAAGCGGTTCCGGGTTGGGACTAACGGTGAAGGTTGCGGTACCTATAACCGCTGTGCCGTCGGGATTGTTGGCAATTGCTGTGATGGCGACAGTTCCGGCGCTGACCGCCGTGGCGAGCCCTGTGTTTTGATTGATCGTCGCAGTCGCCGTGCTGCTCGAGCCCCATGTTGCGGCCTTGATCGTTGATGTTCCGATAGTTGCCGGCTGATTAGTCAGATTGACCGTCGAACCCGTCGAGGTGGTGCCGATAACGATGTATTGAACGGTTTGACCAACCACCGATGCGGTCTGCGTACCGGGGATGATGGCCAGCGAAACCAGGGGCTCCGACGCAGCGGTAATGTTGAGCGTGAGGGTCGCGGTGGCAGTGACGGCCGTCCCGTCAGGGTTGGTGGCTACGGCGGTGATCACGGTTACGCCATTCACAGCGCCGACCGGAACCGTGGCAAGGCCGGTCTGGTCGATGGTCGCAATCTGCTGAATGCTCGAATTCCAGACTGCGGCCTTGATCGTTGCGCCACCGACAGTTGCCGACTGGTTGGTCAAATTGACTGTTGCGCCCGTCGATGTAGTGCCGATAACGATGTATTGGGCGGTCTGACCAACCACCGACGCCGTCTGCGTTGCCGGAACGATGGTCAATGACACCAGAGGCTCCGGCGTGGAGATCACGGTAAAGGTTGCTACGCCCGTGACCACGGTGCCGTCCGGGTTCTTAGCTTGTGCGGTGATTGCGACGATGCCGGAACTGACGGCCGTGGCGACACCTGAGCCAGCGTTGACGGTGGCCACGGCTGGGCTGCTGGAGCCCCAGGTTGCAGCCGCGATGGTGGCCGCGCCAACCGTGGCCGACTGATTCGTAAGGTTTACGGTGGTGCCGGACGATGTAGTGCCGATGGCGATATAGTTCACCGTCTGACCGACCACAGACGCCGTCTGCGTGGCGGGAACGATGGCCAGCGAAACCAGCGGCTCAGGTGTAGGGGAGAGGTTCGTAGTGAGGGTTGCGGTTCCCGTTACCGCGGTGCCGTCTGGGTTGTAGGCAACGGCCGTGATGACGGTAACGCCTGAAGTTACCGCCGTGGCAAGGCCGGTGATGGGGTTGATCGTGGCTACCGCAACATCGCTTGAAGCCCAGGCTGCGGCGTTGATGGTTGCGGAGCCGATGGTTGCCTTCACGTTGGTAAGGTTGACCGTTGCGCCCGTTGAAGTGGTGCCGATGGCGATGTACTGCGCGGTTTGGCCTGCCGCGGAAAGGGTTTGCGTCCCCGGAACGATGGCCAGCGACACCAGCGGCTCCGGCGTGGAAGTTACGGTAAAGGTGGCTGCGGCCGTGACCACTGTGCCATCCGGGTTTTTGGCCTGGGCGGTGATGGCAACAGTGCCGGAACTGACGGCCGTGGCAAGTCCTGTGCCTGCATTGACGGTGGCTATGGCATTGCTGCTTGAGCCCCAGACCGCGGCGGCGATGGTGGCCGCGCCAACCGTGGCCGACTGATTCGTAAGGTTCACGGTAGCGCCCGATGAGGTGGTTCCGATGGCGATGTATTGCGCGGTTTGACCGACAACGGAAGCGGACTGCGCCACCGGAACGATGGCCAGCGAAACCAGCGCCTCGGGTGTGGCGGAGAGATTTACGGTGAGAGTGGCTGTTCCAGTTACCGCGGTGCCGTCCGGGTTGTAAGCAACGGCAGTGATGACGGTAACGCCTGAAGTCGCGGCCGCCGCAAGGCCTGTGGCCGGGTTAATGATGGCCACCGTCGTGGTGCTGGAACCCCAGGCTGCGGCCTTGATGGTTGCGGCGCCGATGGTCGCACTGGTGTTGGTCAGGTCCACCGTGGCGCCCGATGCTGTGGTGCCGATGGCGATGAATTGCACAGGCTCGCCCGCCGTGGCAAGGGTCTGCGCGCCCGGCACGATGGTCAACGACACCAACGGCTCAGGTCCGGGGGTTACGGTAAAGGTCGCCGATCCTGTAACCACAGTTCCATCCGGGTTCTTGGCCTGAGCGGTAATTGCAACTGTGCCGGAAGTGAGAGCCGTGGCAAGCCCAGTGGCCGCATCGATGGTGGCTATTGTGTCACTGCTCGAACCCCAGACAGCGGCGGCGATAGTGGCCGTGCCAACCGTGGCTGACTGATCGGTCAGGTTGACCGTCGCGCCCGATGAGGTGGTGCCGATGGCGATGAACTGTGCGGTCTGGCCGACCACCGATGCAGTCTGCGAGGTGGGGACGATGGCCAGCGAAACCAGAGGCTCGGCCGTTGCGCCGATGTTCACATTGAGTGACGCCGTGCCCGTTACGGCAGTGCCGTCGGGGTTGTATGCAATGGCCGTGATAACGGTAGCGCCGGAGGTTTCAGCCACGGCAAGTCCGGTGGCCGGGGTGATGGTTGCAACCGACGTAGTGCTCGAAGCCCATATTGCAGCATTGATGGTTGCAGTCCCGATCGTTGCCTTGGCATTGGTCAGGTTGACCGTTGCGCCCGATGCCGTGGTGCCGATGGCAATGTACTGCGTGGTTTCGCCTGCCGTGACCAGGGTTTGCGTCGCCGGAACGATGGTCAACGCGATAAGGGGCTCCGGAGTGGTGATCACAGTATAGGTTGCTTCCGCCGTCACCACTGTGCCATCCGGGTTCTTGGCTTGAGCCGTGATCGCGACCGTGCCGGCACTGACGGCCGTGGCAAGCCCCGAGGCTGGATTGACGGTAGCCACAGCGTTGCTGCTTGAGCCCCAGACCGCGGCATTGATGGTGGCGCCGTTGACCGTGGCTGACTGATTGGTCAGGTTGACCGTCGTACCGTTCGCCGTGGTGCCGATGGCGATGAATTGCGCGGTTTGACCGACTACCGATGCAGTCTGCGAGGCCGGAACGATCGCCAGCGAAACCAACGGCTCCGGCGTGGCGGAAAGGCTCACAGTGACAGTGGCAGTTCCCGTTACCGCTGTGCCGTCCGGGTTGTAGGCCACGGCAGTGATGACGGCAACGCCGGAAGTGACCGCAGTTGCAATGCCGGTGGCGGGGCTGATGGTGGCCACCGCCGGAGTGCTGGAAGCCCACGTTGCAGCATTGATGGTTGCAGGACCGATCGTGGCCTTGACGTTGGTCAGGTTGACCGTTGCGCCGGTCGACGTGGTGCCGATCGCAATGTACTGCTCGGTTTCGCCCGCGGAGACCAGCGTCTGCGTTGCCGGAACGATGGTCAACGACACCAGGGGCTCGGGCGTTGTGGTTACGGTAAAGGTGGCTGTCCCCGTAACTACCGTTCCATCGGGGTTCTTGGCCTGAGCCGTGATGGCAACGGTGCCGGTACTGACGGCCGTGGCAATACCTGTAGCAGGATTGACGGTGGCTATGGCGGAGCTGCTGGAGCCCCAGACAGCGGCGTTGATGGTAGCGCCATTGACCAAGGCCGTCTGATTGGTCAGATTCACCGTGGCGCCGGAGGCCAAAGTGCCGATCGCGATGAACTGGGCGGTCTGACCGACTACCGATGCCGTCTGTGTGCCGGGCACGATGGCCAGCGAAACCAGGGGCTCCGGCGTAGCAGAAATGTTCACAGTAAGAGTGGCGGTTCCAGTAACGACCGAGCCGTCAGGATTCCTGGCTTGTGCGGTGATGGCGACGACACCCGAACTGAGAGCTGTGGCAAGCCCTGTAGCCGGATTGATAGTTGCCACGGCGGAACTGCTGGAGCCCCAAACGGCCGCATTGATGGTGGCGCCGTTGACCGTGGCCGGCTGATTGGTCAGGTTCACCGTTGTACCGGACGCCGTGGTGCCGATGGCGACGAACTGCGCGGTCTGATTGGCCGCGGATGCCGTCTGGGAGCTGGGAACGATGGCCAGCGATACCAGCGGTTCCTGCGTAGCGGAGACGTTGACCGTGAGCGTTCCGACGCCGGTGACAACGGTGCCGTCTGGATTGGTGGCGACGGCGGTGATGGCCGTGGTCCCGCTGGACAATGCAGTGGCGAGGCCTGAAGCGGCGTTGATGCTGGCAACGGTGGGGCTGCTGGAAGTCCAGATGACTTTATTCGTGAGGTTGACGGTTGTGCCGGTGCCGGTGGTGCCGATAGCGATGAACTGAGCTGGCTGATTCGTCGACGTGAGCGTCTGTGTGCCAGGGATGATGGCCATGGAGACAAGCGGCTCAGCCGACGAGGTGGGAAGCGTGACCGTGAGGGTTGCATTGCCGATCACCACCGTCCCATCCGGATTCACGGCTTGGGCGGTGATGGTGGTTGATCCGGAGGAGAGAGCCGTCGCGATGCCGGTGTTCGGATCGATGGAGGCAATCCCCGGGGCACTGGAAGTCCAGGTGGCCGCCTTGATGGTGGAGGTACCTACCGTCGCGGATTGGCCCGTAAGGTTGATCGTGGCGCCCGAACCGGTGGTGCCGATGGCAATGAAGACGACGGTCTGATTGACGGCAAACGCAGTTTGGCTGGCTGGATCGATGGCGAGCGACGCAACCGGCTCAGTGGTGCCTTTTCCTCCACCGGTAACCGTGATAACCGCAGTGTTGCCGATGACACCGCCGAAGCCCTGCATGGTAGCGCCGATGGTGGCCGAGCCCGCCGAGACAGCAGTGGCAAGTCCGGTTGAACTCACTGTGACGATTGACGGTGCGCTCGAAGTCCAGGTGCACTGATTGGTCACAATGGAAGTTGTGGATGGGTGCTTGCCGTGGGTTTGATAGCCGTCGGCCGTGAACTGGACGGTTTGTCCGACAGCCAGGGTCTGCGTGGAGGGCACAATGACGATCGAGTCCACCAAGTTGTTTGTGCAGCCGGCGAGGGCAACAGCAAACCCAACGAGCAGCAGTGCTTTCCATGGTGAACGCGAGAACATGGTTGACCCTCCCAAAACTCAGGCCGGCTTGAGCCCCCCATCCGGGGTCAGAAGTCGCAGTTTTGCTTCTACCATCGACTATAGGTTGTCTTTTGCCCGAACAGATGTCCCCCAAAAGCGTCACATCGCGTTCCGCATCAAGACAGTCAATAAACACAGAAGTGGCAGTGCTTGCACTGGGTTGGCGGTGGTTGCGGGCGTGCCAATGGCGGGCACAGGCGGTGCTGTTCAAGCAGCCTTTGTTGGGACATAAGGTGCGGCCAGTCCTTTGCCCGCTGGAGCAGCAGCCGTTACACTTGCAGCCAGCATGGGGAACGCGCGCGAACCCAACTCGGAACGGCTGGTGAGCGCATCCCGCGCGGAAGAAGAGCAGGGATTCGAGCTGAAGCTGCGTCCGCGTTGGCTGCGGGAGTTCATTGGGCAGGCCAAGGCAAAGGAACAGTTGGCGATTGCACTGGAAGCGGCGAAATCGCGGGGCGAGGCGCTGGACCATGTGCTCCTGTTTGGGCCTCCGGGACTGGGCAAAACGACGCTTGCCACGATCATTGCCAACGAGCTCGATGTGGGCTTCCAGCAGACGTCGGGACCGGCGCTGCAGATTCAGGGAGACCTGACGGCGATTCTGACCAACCTGCACGAAAAGCAGGTGCTGTTCCTTGACGAGATTCACCGCATGCAGCCGGTGCTCGAAGAGAAGCTCTATACGGCGCTCGAGGACTACAAGCTCGACATCATCATCGGCCAGGGACCGGCAGCGCGCACGCATGTGATGGAGCTCAGGCCGTTTACGTTCATTGGCGCAACCACGCGGCCGGGCCTGCTGTCGTCGCCGCTGCGGTCGCGGTTCGGGATTCTGCTGCGGCTTGAGTTTTATTCTGAAGAAGACCTGCGCATCATCGTGCGCCGCTCGGCCGAGGTGATGCAGGTGCCCATTGACGAAGACGGCGCGGCAGAGATCGCGCTGCGCTCGCGCGGAACACCACGCATTGCCAACCGGCTGCTGCGGCGCGTGCGGGACTTCGCGCAGGTGCGGGGCACCGGGACCATCGACCGGCCCACCGCGAATGCCGCGCTCACGATGTTAGAAGTGGACGCGCACGGCTTTGACGAGATCGATCGCAGGCTGCTGCTGACGATCATGCAAAAGTACGACGGCGGGCCGGTGGGGCTCGGTACGCTGGCCGCAACATTGGCCGAAGAAGAGGACGCGCTCGAGGAAGTCTACGAGCCGTTTCTCATTCAAATCGGGTTTCTCGATCGCACGCCGCGCGGGCGCGTGGCGACACGGCTGGCCTATGAGCACTTTGGGCTGACCATGCCGGGGCGGCAAACGCCGCTGTTCTAGAGCAATCGCAATCAAGAGTTTCTGAGGAGAGGTCTTATGGCCGCAACAGAATCCACCATGCTTGAACTGGGCACCGTTGCCCCAGACTTTGCACTTCCCGACGCCGTGAGCGGCAAAACCGTTCGCCGCGACGACTACGCCGGCAAGAAAGCCCTGCTTGTCTTCTTCATCTGCCCACACTGCCCGTTTGTGAAACACATCAACGACGCGCTGGCCGCGCTGGGACGGGATTATGCGGAGCAGCCCATCGGCATTGTCGCCATCAGCAGCAACGACGCGGTGACATACCCGACCGATAGCCCCGAGGGCCTGAAGCAGCAGGCGGAGACGTTCGGCTTCACGTTCCCGTATCTCTACGACGAGAGCCAGGCGGTGGCGCAGGCGTACAAAGCAGCGTGCACGCCGGACTTCTTCCTCTTTGATGGCGGGTTCAGCCTTGTATATCGCGGGCAGTTCGATGCGAGCCGTCCTGGCAACGGAATTCCCGTCACGGGCCAGGATCTAAGGTTGGCAATCGATCTGGTGCTGGCCGGAAGGCCCGCTCCAGCGAATCAGCGGCCGTCGATCGGCTGCAACATCAAGTGGAAGGCGGCCTAGAGCGCCAGCCCCTTCAGGTATTCGCGGAACTTGTCGGCAAACTCCGGCCGCTTCAGCGCGAACTCGACCGTGGCCTGCAGCATGCCGAATTTGTCGCCCGCATCGAAGCGCTTGCCTTCAAACGTGTAGCCGAAGACCTTCTGCTTCTTGACGAGGGCGAGGATGCCATCGGTGAGCTGAATCTCTCCGCCGTTGCCGGGCTTGGTCCGCTCGAGCAGTTTGAATATTCGCGGAGTGAGGACGTAGCGGCCGATGATTGCCTGCTTCGATGGGGCATCTTCGAATTTGGGCTTCTCCACCATGCCGGTGCAGTCGTAGATGCGCGGGTTGGCGGGGTCGGGGGAGCCGGCAAGAACCCCATACAAGACGATGCCGGGGCCTTCGATGGTCATGGTGGCGAGCACGGAGCCGCCGCGCTCGTTGAAGACGTCGATTAGCTGCTTCAGGCAGGGCGGATTGGCATCGATGACATCGTCGGGAAGGATGACTGCAAAGGGCTCATCGCCAACGAGGTCTTTGGCGCAGAGCACGGCGTGCCCCAGGCCAAGAGGCTCTTTCTGGCGCACATAGCTGATGCGGGCCATGGAGGAGACGCCGCGCGAGACTGCCAGCATCTCCGCCAGCTTGTCTTTTTGCTCCGGCTTCAAACCCGGCGCATTACCCTTCCGCTCCAGGGCCGCATCCAGCTCATAGCTGATGTCGAAGTGATCCTCAATCGTGCCCTTGCCGCGGGCGGTGACGATGATAATGTGCTCAATGCCGGAGGCAATGGCCTCTTCAACGCCGTACTGAATGATGGGCTTGTCGACGAGCGCCAGCATCTCCTTGGGGATGACCTTGGTGGCGGGGAGAAAGCGCGTGCCCAATCCAGCGGCGGGGATTACTGCCTTTCGAACTTGACTGCTCATAATAATTGACCTCATCTGGCACATGGCTCAAGAGCGCGCAAAGCCAACATTTCAGCAGCCAGCATACTCCATGATTCCGGTTTCCGCCGTCGCCCTTGTGTTGTGGCCGGCGGGCGGATCGGGCTACAACGTGGGAGACTGATCGCCCAGCATGGCCTCCCGAACGATCTTGATGGGCGGAAATCCCTGCTTCAGGAATTCGTTGTGGAAGTTCTGCAACGTGAATGCTGCGCCCTGCTTCTTCTTCATATCGTCACGAAGCTTCATGATCTGCAGCTTTCCCAGGGTGTAGTAGAGGTAGGTCGGATCGGCGGTGCCTCGCTTGACTTCGACGAGAGCGGACTCTTTGGACTGGTAGCCCTCCTTCTGGAAGAACGCAACGGCTTCATCGAAAGTCATATTCCCCGTGTGCATTTGGATGCCGACGATGAAGCGAGCGTTGCGCAGCAGCGCGTCCTGGAGCTGGCCAAGGCGAAGGAACTTGGATTCGCGCTCGTCTTTTGCGCCGACCCCGGGCTGGCCGTAGCCTTCGTCGAGCATCATCTGCTCTGTGTAGTGCGCCCAGCCCTCAACATCCGTGTTGGCGCCAAGGAGTTTGCGGACCTTGCTGGGAACTTGAGGCGTGAAGAGGTACTGCATGTAGTGGCCGGGATAAGCCTCGTGCACGGCGGTAGAGATGATGGTGCCGATGTTGAAGGAGTGCATGTAGCCCTCGACTTCGGCGGGGGTCATCTTGGGGTCGGGCAGCGTGACGTTGAAGTAGGCCTGGGTGGAATGGGTTTCATAGGGGCCCGGCGCGTCCATGCTGGCGGTGGTTGTGGCGCGCATGAAGGGCGGAGTCTCTTCGAGCGTGGGGCGCACGTCAGAAGGGATGGTGATGATGTGGTGCGAATGGATGAACCCGATGAGGCCATCGAAGGTAGTGCGGAAAGCGTCGAGCAGATGATCGGGCGCTGGGTGGTTTGCACCAAGCTCTTCGAGGACCGCGGGGACGTCCTTGTTGGGCTCTAGCTCCTTCGCGACCTGCTGGAAGTGGGCCTGGTTCTTGCGCATATCGGCCCAGCCGATTTCAAGCAGCTTGTCGAGGGGGGTGTCGACCATCTCGTCGTAGGAGAGCTTCTTTGAGAACGTATCCGCGCCGATGCGGAAGTCGCCATTGGAGCGCGGAAGCAGGTCGGACTGGAGCCAGGCGAGGTAACTCTGCAACTCGGCAATGACCTTCGCGTTGATAGTAGCAAAGCGGGCCTTGAGAGCGGGATCGCTGGCATCGGTGAAGGCGGAAGGGACGTCGTTCTGGAAAAAACTGACGATGTCGGGAAGTTGCTCGATTGCAATCTCGGTGTAGATGCGCGGAGGGTTCTTCAGGTTGACGCGCGCGGCGGCAAGCAGCGCGGGCATCTGGGCTTCGCGCGCAACCAGCGAGCGCAGGCGGTCGTCGGGCGAAGCAAATTTGCGCTCCATGAGGACGAAGGCGCCATTGGCGCAGGTGCTCGAGTAGTTGTCGGCGTCCTTCTCCCAGAAGCGGATGGTCTCGAGCGTCAGCAGCTCAGAGCGAATGTTGGCGAGGACAATCTCGCGATCGGTGCGCGGGACGAAGTCAGCAGGAGCGTCGCCGGGGTGGATGGCCTGAAAGCGCAACTCGAACTTTTTGAGCGCGGCGATCTCGGCGTCGACGGAGGCGCGGGAGAAGTTTTCGAGCTGATCGTCGTATTGGTGGAAACCGGCGACAGTTCCGGCCGAGGGCGAAAAGTGGAAGACGACCTGGTCGAAGAAGTCGTCTGTGACCTGCGCGAGCTTAGGCTTCCAGTCATCGCTCGCCGCGCTTGCAGTGATTCCGTTGGACATTGCAACTCCCAGGACGAGCAGGGCCAATTCCTTTTTCATAGTTCCTCGCTTCGGTGGAGGGGAGATCTCATGCGGTGACGGGTGTGGGGGCAAGCTGCGCGAGCAGGTCGTGAATCTCGAGCAGGATTTCATCGGGACGCGTTGCCTTTAAAGGATATTTCAACAGGCCCTGCGGCGTGAACTGCGCGCCACGCTTGGCGTTGCGAGCAACCATGCGCATCAGAACTTGCGGATCGACGGCCGCATTTTCCATGAAGCGGATCTGCAGTTCGCCGCGCTTGCGGTCGACCTGGGCGATGCCGATGCGCTCGCACTCGAGGCGAATCCCTGCGGCTTCGAGGAGGAAGACCGTGGCGTCGGGCGGCGAACCATAGCGGTCTTCGAGCTCGGCGCGGACTTCGGCGAGTGCCTGGTCGGTGGCCGCGCCGGCGATCTTCTTGTAGAGGCGCAGGCGCTGGTTTTCTTCCGGCACGTAGCTCTCGTCGATGCGCAGAGGGATGCCGAGGTTGAGAGCGGTGGCGGGGCGCTCTTCGCTGGACTCGCCTTTCATTTCCTTGACCGCTGCCTCAAGCATGGAGGTGTAGAGCTCGAAGCCGACGGCCTCGATGTGGCCGCTTTGCTCGCCGCCGAGCATGTTGCCCGCGCCGCGGAGTTCAAGATCGAGGGCGGCAATCTTGAAGCCCGCGCCGAGATCGCTGAACTCTTTCAGGGCCGCGAGCCTGCGGCGCGCGATCTCCGTGAGTTCGTTTTCCGGCGGGATGAGCAGGTAGGCGTAGGCGCGGCGGTTGGAGCGGCCGACGCGGCCGCGGAGCTGGTAGAGCTCGCTGAGGCCGTGGCGATCGGCGCGGTTGATGAGGATGGTGTTGGCGAGTGGAATATCGAGGCCGTTCTCGATGATGGTGGTGGCGACGAGCACATCGTATTCATGGCGCATGAAAGCGAGCATGACGCGCTCAAGC